>ENA-OUQC01000213-OUQC01000213.1-human-gut-metagenome-genome-assembly--contig:-NODE-213-length-51996-cov-5.316994_pt1 | contig 51996 bp, 40 predicted proteins | sample MGYA00237942_ERZ548815 | MGnify/ENA primary metagenome ERZ548815 (study PRJEB26490, sample SAMN05194722) | human gut metagenome | biome: terrestrial biome; feature: human-associated habitat; material...
GATACAAACTGCGACTTTTTGACTTTTTTCAGAACAGCACTAACACGTTTGATATTTGGAGTTGTATCTTTCCCTTCACAGAACTTGGAAAGGGGTAGCGTCTCATCGGCCAAAGCAAGCAGAAACTTTTTAACCTCGATCCACATAGCCATAGAATCGACATTTATAAAGCGCACAGGATTTAGCGAGACGCGTTTCGCGTCTTGCTTCAAGAATAGTTGTAGGCTTTCCAAATCCTTAAAGGTGGTCATAGTGTCCTCCTTTGATTATCCCTTGAGGATATTGATTCCGAGCAGAGGATCTTTATCAATAAGCTCATCAAGGTATTTTTGTGCTTGTTCCGCAGTGAGCTTTCTGACTCGCTCTTTCGCCTGGGAACGATATTTTAACTGATAGCGCTCTGTGGCGAACTGGCGAATCTTCGATTTACAGCTATTCGCTTTAGCATACCAGTCATAAACTTTTGTCCCAGTTGCTGCGCGAATCTGATCTCTCAACTCATCGGCGGAGGTAATGACATATGCATACTCGCCAGCAAAGAAGTCTATAAATCTCTTAACACAGATGTCAGTGTTTTTCAGTATGCCAAGCTTTCCACTCTGCAGGAAATCAATGGCATCATCAATATCCTTTTCTGTCGGCAAATACGATGTTCTATTCAAGGCATCGAAAATCTTCTGCGCGGTAAGAATATCCTCAGTGAACAGGCAGAGTACCGGAATACCGTTTTTCTGAGACCAATCTGCCGGACTGGTGCTGTTCGTAGCCTTCTCCCATGCATCGTACATCTTCCGTGTCTTCTTTGACTTACGGAAGTTGGTTAGTTCATGCTGCATGGTAGTAGTGAACTTATCTGTCGCTTCGTAAAGAGTCCCAGAGGGCACTTTGTTAAACAGATACTCATACTCATCGGCAGAGATAGTTGTGTGCAATGCGCGATCAAGAGCTTTACAGAATACTTCGTACTGATTATTAAAGAACTCAACAAAATCATCTGCCAAATTAGCGATTGTTGACGCAGTTTCGGCTTTGTTAAACTGAGCGTTGTCCTTAATTAAGCTAAACTGATCAACAATTGTTATAAGCTCAGGTCTCAGTTCCTTAAGCAATGCATAAGGAACCTTAACAATGTTAAGTTTTTCGATGAGTGCCTTTCTTGCTTCGACATATGTTTTTTGTTTAGTAGTGAGAACTCGGTTGATGTCATAAATAAGCTTCAGATCAATGTACAGATTATCAATCTGGCGGTTAGTATCTCCAAGTTCCCAAAGGTAGGAAGAATCATTCGAGAGCTTAGAATTTAACAATTCCAGATATTCCTTGGCATCAACCTTCAGATTGCTGGCAATTTGAATCAATTCAGGCTTGTACTGAGCAATGTAATAATTCATGCCAGCTCTCATATTCTCGGCGCTAAGAATATCTCTAAACACCTCATCAATGGCGTTATACTGCTGATACAGCTTATAAATATCTTCAACAACCTTTGAGCGTTCGCGGTCAATCTTTGATTCAGGCTTAATGAATTCGCAGAGGAGTGATGTGAGCTGTACCATAGCGTCACAATACTCATGGTCATACAGTTCTTCTTCAATGAAGTAACGTACGGCCCACATCGGGTACTTGTTATTTGTCAGGTAGATGTTGATATTCTTGGCAATATCATCGACAGAATTGCGTTTCTCCTTCGCAATCTTAAAAATCTCACCCGTGATCTGACAGAATTTCATCTGCTCGGAGGTTTGCCTAACAATAAACTGTCCCTGAGCTTTGGGAAGATTCTTTATGACACCGAAGATAAGTTCACTAAGGTCAATGTAGTTAAGGGACACCGTATTATTGTTCGTGTCTCGTTTGTAATAGGTGCTATCAGCGTACTCTCCAAGAAGGAAGCCAAGAAGAAACACAGAACCGGTATTCGGAAGGAGGCCAAAAGGAGGTTTTCTGAGTTCTTTCCAAATATCCGTGACACTTACCATTGTGCTCTTTTCAAAGCTCTGCTCAATGATTTCATTAATTGCAATTTTCATCTTTGAAACAGGATGCGACGGTTTGACTTCCCAATACTTCGGAGTACTCCAAATTCCATCCATTTGCAGTTTTGCTGAGATGTTTCTGACATATGAATAGTTGTTTGGAACATCTATCTTGCCCATTGCCATTTGAGCAACAGTCTCTTTGAAGCCGGTTTCAGCAAAGAGCTTATCATTTTGCGTGATTTCTTCAAGTCCAGCGCCAAAGAACTCGCCGTTAATCTCTTTGAATTCCTTTCTTAAATTGGCGCCACCAGTTTTCTGAACAGACTTATTAGGTGCAGAGTAAACATACAAAGATGTTGTAATCAATTTTCTTGTCCATTCATTAAGGACTTCCTGAGAAGTTTTCTTTGCAAGCTCAAGCTGGGATTTCTGATTGGGGATTGTAGAAAAATATTTTTCTTTTGCTTTGCTCTCAATAAATTTTGAAAACAATGCATCAGTAAACGGCAAAGAGCTAAAGTCAACTACGATACAGCGCTCTCCAACTTTATCAAAAATCGCTGTAACGGTGTCTTTAATCTTACCTTGTTCGGCTTCATTCTTTGCAAACAAGAAAAATGTCGGAATATGATTTTCAGACTTATCAATCCTCTCCGCCTCTTGTTTTGCATTTGCGGGTGACACATTGATAATCCGCATTCTCCGCTTTAGGTAATCAGTTGGCATGAATTGCTTAGCAACATCATACGTGGAGTCGGCAATAAGTTTTTCAAAAGTGATCGCTTTACGTGTCTCATCAATAATCTGATTCATGCGCTCGGTATCAATAGCGGCAGAAGTCATGACGAAGAGAACTTCTTTTGCGTTTTCGATCTTGCCAATGATACCCTTTGAATCAAAATAATTCAGATCTTGCTCAACGGTAGATTCCTGCGGTGTCCCTGCAAAGCAAGCTTTGATGTTCACTAAGGTTGGACGCATCAATGATGTTGCGCCGGTTCTTGCCTCTGCGCCGTTCTTTGCTTGCAAGGCAGCAAGAAGCAAAGTCACCTTCAACACTCTACGTCTGCGATCACCCAGCTGCTTGTTGGTAGGATCGTCGCAAAGCGGTGCGAAGTTGTTGTAGTGACTAATCGTTTGAATAAAAGCTGCATCAAGATCGACGTTACTGGTTTTGAAGAAGTAATCCCACAGGTAATCTGCCGTCAAATAGTTCCATTTACCGTACTCAAACGCAAAGTGCTCAATAAACCACTTGAAGTTGGTTTTGTCTTCATCTCCGGAGTAGTCTCCACTGAGAAACTGGAAAATGGTTCGCTGATTGGAGCTAATGTCCTTTGCAATGAACTTCAACAGATATGCCGCATAAGGGTGCATCGGCAAAAGGGCTCTAAAGTCATCGTCTTGAATATTATAATCCTTATTCTTGATGACATCCACGCTGCCACGCTTAACGCCGTCCCATAGCTGTTCACTGGTATGCTTCCACTCATCAGCAAGGTCGGCTTCGTGTCTTAGTGCTTGTCCAAGAAGTTTGAAGGCAGTGCTCTCTTCCAATTATATGGTATCGAGCTTAAAACGCGCCTCAATAATAGACTTGGAGCCCTTATCCTGGATAAGTTGTCCAGCAGAACTGTGGGTAATCAAGAATAGATAACAACTGATACGCGAAGATGCCTGCGCGATCTCCTGAAGGCCAGTAATGTTGTTCTGATTATTCTTAAAATACTCTGTGAATTCATCCCAAATAAATACGATTGAAGACAGATTGTTGCCTTTGCGCACATCCTCCAACCAGTCAACAATATCCTCAGAAGACATAGACCAATTGAAACCTTCAAGCGCTGCGACCTCAATGATCGTATCGAGAAGGCTCAGTTTATCTTCGAGATCCAGTTCCTCTAAGTCTTTTATAATGCTATCTACCGAGCTATACTCAGTGAACTTGCCACGGTATTTATTAAATGCTCCCTGGAAATTAAAGGCCGACATCTCTGGATGCTTCAGAATCGTCAGCACCTTATCAGAAAGGCTTTCTGCTCCAGTGTATGTAAGTCCAGCATCTGATACTGCTCTTCGCACAGATTCTACAATCGCATTAAAGAGCTTATCCTGTGTGTTAATTCCAGCCGACGCACTACGCTGAACGACAAGAATTCTCCCTTTTGCTCTAACTCCCTTAACTCGTGCCAGTAAAGTCTCCATACCATTCTGAATGAAATACGGAGTGATAGAGTCGATGCTATCTTCAAGGATATGTTTTATGACGAATGAAGCATAGGTTTTACCAGTACCATAGGCACCACTCATCCAAATGCTACGATCTTTTGTTTCATTGCTCTTTTCCAGTGTCTCAACAACATCTTTGAGAATGTTCTTGAAACTGGTGTGAGGATAAAACGACTGCCATTTGTCGGGATAGGTTCTGTCACTATTCCGGCTAAACACCGGGATGAAATTGGGGTCAACCTTTATGTATTCGTTATACAATCTTACCGCCATTGTCTTATCCTCCTCAAACCAGCGAGAGCACATCAATCGCCTTTTTACCGTTTTTGCCGGCAGGCAAATCAATGTTTTCCATGATGCCTTTATTGAAGTCTACTTGAATAAAGCTGCTGTAGTTATTGGCAAGCCCCTGAAGAATCGGCTTTAGTGTTTCGCGTTCAATACCGAAAATAGCACGAGGGCTCAATCCTTCTCTCTCTTCGTTATCTTCGAGCAGATCAGAAAGAGTAAAGCTGTACATGCCTTCCATTCTTTCTGCAAATATATAAAGGGAATAAAGAATCACAATTGGTTCCGCATCATACCAACTACCCTTCGTGATTGTTGCTACCGTTTTACCCTTAACTTCACATTCTCCTTGTAATAAAAGCCAACCTATAGGGGATAGTCTAAGTGTCTCTTTCAAAGAGCTAAGAGCATTCTTCTTTACAGTTGCCGAGTATTCTTCACCAAGCAAGATGGGGAGATCATCTGCAAAATACGTCCTTCCCACTTCAATTTTTTTTGCATACCAATTGATAATTGGAGATTCATAGCAGAGATTTGTGTAAATCACGCCCCAGGTGATTGGCGAGTCACTTCCTAACAATTGTAATTTTTCACCAAGTGGAGTAAGAGCATTATTCTCAGTAATTTCAGCTTCTTTGAGCCATGTTTTGAAGCCAATAATCATATACTTTCCCATTCTCTCATTGGCCCAAAAATCATCCAGCAGCTCAAAATATAACTCAAGCCATTCCTGTCTGAATCCAAAGTTCTGATATCTACTGATATTCTTTACGCTCATGTTCTTTCCACCTCCTGTAATGCCAAGTGATCTCGCTGCAATACATCCTTTATTGGAATCTAAACAATGCTCACAATGCCTACAACCATCAATAACTATATCATCGTGGGTGATGTTTAGAGCCCCAAACGCACATTCTGCCATACATTCTCCGCAGTTTACACAATAGGCAGCTTTACTAAGTGCATTTTTGAATAGATACATAAATCTGACGGATAACGGTGATCTAATCAATGCGGGAAGAGTAAGAATAGTGGCTCTTTTATCGGCTGAAACAGTGAAGTCCATGTTTATATCTTTGTATCTTATGGAATACTTATTGTCCCCTATTTGAATGACAGAGCCAACCGTCGCCATCCATTTATCCCATTTATAGTTACCCTCAGTAATAATAAGTTTAACCGAGTCTTTTGTCTTAATTTCAGTAATCTTGTTGCCGCCAAACGAGAGTTCTTTCCCGCCAATTCTGGACTTCCAGCCGCCTGACTGAAGATACTTTTGCTTTTCTTCATCCGATGAGAATGATTTTGTGATGCTTGTCGATACAATGTCCAGAAGCGGCTTAACCTCTTCAGGAAAAATATGATTTAATACACATTCATACCATTCGGAAGCCATCGGACAGAGTTTGCAGCCAACTCTGTATGCACCATAGCGATAGAGTTTATTAAACAAAAGCCCATATTTGAAAATGTAAAGGAACAATTCACAAGAGCTCCATTCTAATATGGGGCTACAATTAAACTGAACTGCGTGTTTATTTCCATCAGAAATCATTGTATAAGTGGAACGTGCATCACTTTCCTCTGCGCGAACTCCATCAAATACCATGACCTTAAATGGATGCTGTGCCTCTGGATATTTTGTCTTGTATATTTCTTTAAGTTTTGCAATAGACGGCGCTGTCTTATGCACGCTACAACACCAGCGAAGCTTTCTTGCCGGGAATCCTATTCTTCTCCATGATTCTTCTGCTTCGAACTCCGCTCTCGCTTCATACCACTCAAGGGATGGCCAATGAGCCTTGGCCTCAGAAAGCGCCTGATAGGTGGTTTTCAATTCCATAGTCGTATCGCCAAAAACCACTACAAAACCGTCATGAGGAAGCGCTCTTTGCACTATGTCTAACATGACAATCGAATCTTTGCCTCCGCTGTATGCCACATAGAACATACTAACTCTACTCTTATAATCCAAATAGGTTTTGTAAGTTGTTTTTAGTGTTTTTTGAACCAATCCATCCATGACACTCTCATTTTTAGAAAGCATCATTTCTATATCTACTGGCGTAATACGCAAATCTTTGATGACATTTTTTAACGTAGGCATTTCATATAAGCCACCGCCAGATGCCTCACAAACAAGTTCCCCCTTGTAGAAATATCTACGTGCTTCTGCCCACATCAGAGGTCCTTCACAATCAGGAAAGTCCCAACCATAGTCACGATCAAGCCCAAGAAATCGCAACTCTTCAGAAAAGACAGGTCTGACTTCTTTGGTGACCCCGGTAATTTTAGAAGGCAAAAGAATATATCCACCAGTTTCTATATCCCATTCGTAGTTATACATAATTGTTTCCTCACCTTTAGCGGGCGCAATGAGTTGTCAGCGCCACACCGTTTGTCATGGTTACTCTCCAGTACAATGAACTCCAGTTTCGTTGACATAGAAGTACTTTGCACTTTCGAGAAAGTTGGGAAGTTTGGCCTCAATCATTCCCTCTTCGCGCAGCCAATCTCTCATCTCAATCTTTGAGGTGAATGATCCTCTATGGACTTCTTCTGTCAGCACCTTAATCAGGAATGAGTCAAATGTATCCTTGCTGAATTCCTCAGCGACATAAATAGCATTCGGATGCTGTAATGGGTCGCCAAACATATATATCACATTGATTTTCTTGCTCTGTACAATGAGGTTCTCAAGGAGGAATTCGGTCCAATCAATATCTATCTGCGGATACCACAGAAAATCGTTAACTTTTGAACCGACAATATATCCATTTACTTCGAGAAGATCACGTATAATGCTATTCGCCTGCTCTATCACTTCATCTGTAATTCCGGTAAGCTCACGACGCATCAGAGTAGTTCGATTAACTCGAATGAAATCTGGTGCAATCATCTGACATAAATATGCCGGAGCAACATAGTGGATACCGTTCTCATCGCAAATGTCAATCAGTTCCTCTATCTCAATGCTGTCATAGTCCTCGATATGCTGCAGGATAACGCTTCGATTCGAAATATCGCTGACTCCGAGTTTCGCAATATAAGGGCGAGAAAAACTAAACTCTTCTCTGAACATATAGTTCAAAGCAGCAAAGAGTTTATTGCGATCCTCAAAGTCATTGCGATACATGAATTCTGGGAATTGTTCAGCAACAGCATCATAAACAGATCTGATATTAACCGGAATTTCTTTACATACCTCGCTTAAATAGCCGCGAAGCATTTCATAATCTTCCGGCTGAATATCAAACTGCTCTGCATGGATATAATAGCCATTGTCTATACTGAATACATTTGCACTCCTGGACACGACTTGGCCAAGCCCCGCCTCTCCAAGCGATGTAAATTCCGCGAAAATCTCTGACTTATGTACGATGCCACGGTCTGAAACAAATGATTCGAGTTCATCCACAAAAGTTACCGATTTGGTTTTGCGAACAAAATCTCTGCCCGTACTAAATCTACACCCATACTTCTTCAATGCTCCTTGAAGGAGAAATCTGTTTGTAATCTGTGTGCCATCAAGCTTTTCTTTTAGCGCATCAAAGAGTTCGCCATACGGAATGAGTGAACGCGGGGATGCCTCAATATAATCGTTTATGGTATCGATAACGCCTGGGTCCACAACCAAATAATCTGGGTGGATATACTTTCCACGGTCGCAAAGTACACCAAGTCTACCGACATCAGCATCTATAGCTCTCGTAGTAATAGATTTTGCACATGTTCCGAAGAGTTCAACCATGTACTGCCTAAACCGATCTGCTTCAAAGTCATCTGCAATTTTAAAGCCTGCCTGAAAGCGGTTTTTCAGAACATACTCACACATAAACACAACCGTAAGACGACCTCTATGCAGGAAATTTTCTGATTGCTGATAAATGCTATCAAAGACGCTATTCAACGCCTCTTTTGGAATTGAATTTTTTTCTGCCAGTTCTGCAATAGTGCTTTCCTTCTCTGAAGCTAGCATCACATCAGGTAGTGTTGTAAGAAGGGCATCTATCGTCGAAAGTAGAGCGGCCTCGCTCATATTTTCAGCATCATCCGTCTTAACTACGATAGCATCCAAAGTCTTAGAGTAGTAATAATGCTCATGCTCTTGATTATGCTTTATGCAAGCCCAAAGAACAGCTGCGAACTCGTCCCCCACCGTGTTCTTCAATTCATCAAAGTGCAGAACATTATCTCCATTCCGCAATGCATAGACGAGCATAATGAGATCATATTTCTGCTTCTCATATACATTCCAGAAGGTCCTATGGACTTTGCTCTCTATTTGTCGAATGCGTTCGCGTGTTACGCCATACAGGGAACCTACTGCTTCAAGTGTTTCGCCTTTAGACCGAAGCGCAAATATCTCTATTGCTCTCTCGTTTCTTCCGGCGAGAATACTACGAATGTTCGCTGAGATAGAAGAAATAAGCGTGAAAACATCAAAATTGAGCCATCCGAGAAACTTATTCGTATCAGATGTTAGCACAGCCATATTCTCTTCTTTTCTCAATTTCTCATAGAGAAGCGGAATATGCTCAACAGTCGTATCATCTGAACATTCAGACAAAAGGTATGACAGCTTTTCACCAGCCGTTGCAGAGTAAGCCCTGATAAACGGCATTGCCTTTAGCTGACGCATGGAGTCTGGCAAATTCCCGATTTTTTGGACTGCTTCGTTCATAGCATTTCTATACTGAATATATGGTGTAGCGAACTCCATAAGGGCATTGCATATAGTGAGTACATATTCTGGGTTTAGATATGCCTCAAAACAAATATCTTCTCCCACAGTCTCTGAAGCCTCTTTCAGTTTTTCAAAATACCCCATTTGATTGTCACTGAACCCATCTGTTGAGTACTCATCGCCCATTAGCATAGCTTCAAGAGCGCTCTTGAATGCAGGGTCAAGTTCTACCCGCTCATGTTTTGGGGTGTGATTGGAAACATCTGAGATAGTTGCCACATCTAAACTTGCAGGATCAGACACATAATCCTTAACTTTTTGTACTATCTCATTGACCGACTTCACGCCCATGCTTTTAATGGCTTTTAACTCGTCGGTGGTTCTGGCCAACACTTCAGCAATCGTCTTAATCTTTGCACTGTTTAAGCAGCGTGTCGGGCGAACACTTAAATTGAGTGCAATAATACCTATATCTTCAAACGACGAAGGTTTTACATCAAACAGGTATGCGAGTGTATATTCACTGTCATCAGAATGCTCTGTTGAACTCAAAGCAGTAGTTGCCGTCCCTGTTGATGCAACTACAATTTCTTCTGTCGTCCTATCAGCCGTTTCATTCTTGGTATCATTTTTCCTGACAGAACAACTGGTCTCATCAAGAGCAGCTTCTACATTTTTTGCGGGCTGTTCATTCGGCTGTGTCCATGAAGGAGATTCTGTTTTAGATGGCGTTGACTGATCTTCAAGAGCGAGGTATTTACCCGCATCAAAAGGTTCTCCGTCTCCCTGCAACTCGTTTTTTTCGCTCTCCGAACCTTTCTGGACGGCGTCAACTTCAATAGTCGCAACAACTGGATTGTCTAGCATTGCTCTTATCGATTTTATGTAGTCGCGTGATTGCCCGGAACTCGTTCTAAAAGCAACAAAATCAACATTCGTTAATTCTGAAATAAATATCTTCCCCGACGCGGAACAAAAGGAGAGAAAGTCCGAGTATTCAGTTGTAATCACATCGGCTATTCTAACCCGATCCATGTCCATAATATTGCCTCCAATTAGTCTTCTTCGATTACTTCCATCAAATCTCCTATGTCACAGTGAAAGACTTTACAGAGGTTGATCATTACTTCCATGCTGACAGGGCGATCATTATTTAGCTTTGTCATCGCGTAGGAGCTTATTTCCGCAGCCTTTGATAAATCGCTTTTCTTCATTTTGTTGTCCTTCATTAGCCTCCACAGCTTATCATAGCGAACCTTCATGTGATACCTCCATACAGCGTGGATTATCCTCACCTTTTCGTCGGCATAAAAATATATCGTATATTATACCATTCTTCTACACAATTTTCAATAGGTTTGATTGAATTACAGCCCAAGTAGAGAAAAGGTGCCGTAAAATGGTCGCACCTTTTTTCGCTAATAGTTTAGTTGCATGTAAGAAAGGCATATGATCTTTTATTCGATAGCTACTTAGCAATGTTGATTATCGTTAGCCCATGCTCCGAGGCATAATTAACGGTATATGCAGTACCGCCGGTGGGCTTCGTCAGATAGCAAATGCAGACGCTGCTGTTATCCACAAGATGCCGATTGCGTTTTTGCATACAGCCCCGAAAATAGTGCTCCGAGGTATAAGTCACCTTATCTGCACAGCGCTTGATCTCTTCGTAAGTGTCGATATTCTCTTGCGGCCAGCCTCGAGTCTGGTTAGGGCACGGCAGCACAAGGATCAGCCGGATCTGCGGATAACGCTCTCTCAAGCGGAGGACAACCTGCGCTGCCAGAGTATCAAATCCCAAGGCACCACCTGCGCCGAAATAGCGATAGCCTTGCTCAATCAGCTTGACCAAAGTGTCCTCCAAGCGCTTGGAAATTTCAGGCAGATCATCTGCCGGCAATTCCCGATGTCCGGTGAAGCAAACTGTTTTTATGCGCATAAACTCCGTCCTCCTCTCGAATACTATAAGTGCCAAAATTCAGGAGATAATATCTATAGTATATATCCCGACCCTTTGAATATCAATAGTCTGTGGATTGGCCAAAGCGATATTTATAGACTATATATGGAGGCGATGGGAATGAGTGATATCGCAAAGATCATTGGGCAACGCATCAGAAACTACCGGACGCAAAAAGGACTCAGCCAGGAAAAGTTAGCCGAGCTTGCCGGCTGCCATCCCACATATATCGGGCAATTGGAACGTGGTGAGAAAAACGCCACTTTGGAAAGTGTAGAGAAGATTGCATCAGCTATGGATATTTCCCTGTCCGAGCTATTCGATAAGTTGGGAAAGAGCGGCAGCAACAACATTGCGGCCAAATGCTATGACTTGGTTGCCTCTAAGAACGAGGCAGAGCAGAAGCAACTCTATAAAATGCTTCAGGAAATGGACAAATACAAAAATCAATGAAAAAAACACGGTGCCACCCGACGAAGGGTGACACCGTGTTCTGCTTAGTAGGCGACTACACCATATCCGAGAATTTCATAATGACCAACCGGGTACTGATTGACGCGGCAGCTATCGCCGGAGTTACCCTCGATGGTGTAGACGATGCCGTTTTCTACCTTCTGGATGATACCGACATGATCGGCCTGACCGTCCTGCGGACCGGAGCTGCCCTTGTTGTCCAAATCGAAGAAGATAATCATGCCGGGCGCGGGCTCCATAGAGTTATCCGCCCACTGCCCACGCTCCCGGAACCACTGGACACCGTTGACACAGCCCGCGAACTTCGGAATAACGCCGGTGTCGATATAGCCGCATTCGTTCGCGCACCAGCTTACAAAGCAGGCGCACCACTCCACGCGGCTGCCGAAGCCGTACCATGACCAATAGGGCTCTCCGCCCACATTGCCCACCTGCGACAGCGCCACGGCAACGATCTGGTCATCCACTCCATAGATTCCGTAAAGCACCGCCGCCCACATGCTGCTGTCCTGCGCAAGCAGTTCTGCAAGCTGCTGCTTTTGATCCTCATTGAAGCCGTACTGCGCAGCCATCTCATCCGCCGTCTTGTGGCTGACAGTAATATAGAGCGTCGTAATCGTCTCCTGCACTTCTTCCTCAAGGATATTGCCGTTGCCGTCATCCGTCTCTACAATAACCGTCTCGGTCTTCGTTTCCGTCCGGTGGGAGATCTCGTTCATCTCCCAGAACAGATCCTTCAGAAGCTGTTCCTTTTCCGGAGTGATCGTTGCCACCTCCTGGGGATTATCCGGATCGGAGGTCGTCTTGACGGCATAGATCGACAGCACCTCCGGCCACACGGCACGGGAACCGAACATTTCAAGCGCATCGTATGCAACGGAATCCTTGATGGCATCCAGCTCGTTCTGGTAATCCATGTTGATTTCCCGAATGACCTGCCGCATCGTCTTTTCTGAGCCGGTATCCTCGCTTGAAAAGAAAATACCAAAGCAGGAGCAGGCGATCAAGGCAACAAGACAGATAACCACGACGACCACGACCGCGACCCAGCCACCGGCAGCGATAGCCGCAACCAATGCTTTCGTCGCCGCTGCAATCGCCTTGATTGCCGCAGCAACAGCTTTCGCCGCCGCAACAGCCGCTTTGTAGGCGGCTATGGCAGTCTGACGGGCAATCTCCGCCGCTTTCTGTGCGGCCTTTGCAGCCGCAGCCGCTGCCTTTTGCGTTGCCTTCGCTGTTGCCTCTGCAGTTTTGATGGCTGCCTTGGAGGTTTTCTCCGCAGTCTTTACGGCCTTCTGCGTTGACTTTACCGTTCCCTTTACACCAGCTTTTACGGTCTGTTTCCCGGCAGAGCGGGCAGACTGCTTGATGGTGCGTTCGGTACGCTCCGCAGATTTGATGGTCTGGTTTCGTCTGCTCCGGATGCTTGTCCGTGTAGCCTCCGTATTTTGCCGCGCTGCTTGCCGTGCAGCCTCCTCTCGCGGCGTTCTGCTTGGCGCGCCCCTACGCAGCTCCTCCTCATAGCGGCGAACCCGTTCTTCATTTTTTTGGATGCGCTTTTCGTTGCGGTGCTCCCGGTGTGCCTCCTTGCCCCTTTCAATGGCTTTTTTCGTTTGGCCGGAGACCTCGTGCCAAACCTGATCGGTCACATCCTCAGCAGCATAGCGGATTTTGTCCTCCGCATACTCGGAGGGGGAAATCTGTCCGTCGTCCATCAAGTTCTCCGCCTGATCCTTGGAACGGACAAGGGCCGTCTTCATGCGCTCGGAGGCAACAGCCGCTTTATCAAGAACCTTGATGTCCTTAACGCTCTCTCTTGTTTTTATCCTGCCCAAAGCCATCACCTCCCTTCAGAGCGGGCAAGTCACATCTTCTTCGCTACAACAACGAAGCGACCGTTGGGATAGGTATATTCGCAGGTGGAAAGGGTCAAAAGCTGATCTCCATATTCAGCAGTAACGCCCGTGTCATAGAGCTGTCTTGCGCGGACATTCTCCATGAACTCGGCAAACTGTACTTCATCCATCAGCGTGTATTCGTTGTACTTGAAGGTCTCGCGATTTGTATTGAATTTGAAAGCAGCAACGACCTCATATTTGCCGAGGTTGGAGAGCGTGTCAAAGGCAATCGTCGGATGCTCCCTGCAGAAGTCAGCATCAGCGTATTTGCAGAGGTCGGCAAACATAGAACCGTCGTTCATGTGATGCCCATAAATCACAAGGTTGTTGCTGATCCCGGTCATACAGGCCTCGTCAATATAGGGAACGCCGTAGTCGCTGTACGATTTATCAAAGCTGCGCTTCAGATAGAAGTCCGGCTTGTTCGGGGTCTGCATGACGGGGTAATTGACATTCGTACCATCAATCTTGATCCAGCCGATAAAGTCGTTGTTCTGCGCAAACAACGCCTCATACTTTTCGCGGGCCAGCGCCGCCTCTGCCGCCGCCAGTTCTTCTGCGCTCAGATTGGATTCCGCCTCCGCTTCAGTGTCCTTCTGCGGCTCGTCGATTTCCGTAATCAGATTTGTCAGATCGTCAAATGTCGCCTTGCTGTTCTTCGCATCCAGATACTGATGCGTAAACATGGCGCTGCAAAAGATCGCTGCCGCACCGAGTACGGAAACGATGATGATTCCAAGGGTTTTCTTTTTCATTTTGTATTCCTCCCAAAAGAATGGAGGACGGGGTTAATCCCGTCCTCTTGCAAATTTGCCCTCGCCGGGGCGCGTGGTCATAAGCTGATAGAGCTTGGTGTTCTGCGGGAACCGATTGATGAAGGGTACCAGCGCAGAGCCGTATTTAATCAGTCCGCAGCCGGCGTCGGCATTGGTGATATAGCTCATCTGCTCATTGGAGATGTTCAGGAGCTTGGCAAGCTGCCCTCTGTCGGATGCAGCCTGATTCAGCATAACCACAAATTCCGAGTTGGAAAGCATGGTGCTGGCCTGAACAGAATCCAGCAGATACTCCACATTCTGCGTGATTGCCGTGGGGTATGCGTTGCGCTTACGGAACTGTCGCCATGCGGAGTTGAAGAACTGCGCCGAGAACTCGTTCTCGAACACCACATGGAACTCGTCAATAAAGACATGGGTGCGCTTGCCCTTCTTCCAGTTCAGCGTCACGCGGTTGAGCATGGTGTCCGTGATAACCAGCAGACCGGTGGGCTTGAGCTGGGAACCGAGGCCGTGAATGTCGAACACCACGACACGCTTGTCGAGGTCCACATTGGACTGCTTGCCGAAGATGTCCAGAGAACCGGTGGTATAGAGCTCAAGGGACAGCGCGATCTGCTTCGCTTCGGGCTCAGGCTGCTCCAGCAGCATATCGCGGAGGGTGCAGAGAGTAGGAATCGTCCCGGTGTCCTCCGCATTGCGGTACACATTGGTGATACAGCGGTCGATGATCGACTTGTGCTGCGGGCCGACGCCCTTCTTGTCGATCTGCTCGATGAGGGACATGATGAACTCGGACTTTACGACAATGGGGTTGTTTTCACCGTACCCGTCCACCATATACATGGCGTTCAATCTGTCTCTGCCGCCGGCAGACACACGGATCACCGAGCCGAGATCGCCCATAGCTTCAATAAGCGGCGCGTATTCTCCCTCGGGGTCACAGATCAAAATATCATCGTTGGTGTTCAGAATGAGGAAGGTGATCAGTTCCTTTGCCGAGAATGACTTGCCGGAACCGGGAACACCGAGCAGAAAAGCGGACTGGTTCAGAAGATTTGCCTTGTTGCACATGATGAGATTGTGGGAAATGGCATTTTCGCCGAAGTAAATACCGCCCTTATCCATGATCTCCTGCACCTTGAAAGGCATCAGCACCGCCAGGCTCTCCGTGGTGAGCGTTCGGAAGGCATTGATTTTTCGCGTACCGATGGGGAGCACCGTATTCAGGCCATCCGTCTGCTGGTACTTCAGTGTGGCCATCTGACACATGTGCTTTCTCGCCGTAGACAGCACCGTTTCCGTATCCAGGTCCAGCTGCTCCTTGGTGTCTGCGGTAATCACCATGGTGACCACCGCAAACATCATGCGCTGGTCACGGGTGGTCAGGTCGTCCAAAAATTCTTTGGATTCCTTGCGCTGAAGCTCCATGTCATAGGGAACCACAGCGGAGAAGTTGTTGTTCTGATTCTGCCTTCTCTGCCAGCCGGTGATGTTCGTTTCCACGCCCAGCAAGAGACGCTCCACCTCACGGACGGCTTCATCGGTAGGAATGGGGATCACATCAATGGACAGCATGAGATTGCGGTTCAGCTCGGTCAGCTCCGAGAACATGCTGTCCTTGATATAGCTGGCGTAGTCCTTGAGGAAAAGCACTCTGGCATATTTCTCGCCCAGCTTGATATGATCCGCAGTACGCTCTATGCTGTCCGGGCAGATGTAGTCACGGAAATCATGCCCCAAACGCGCCTTCCGGTTCATATCAAACGAGAATGCCGCCTCATCACCGGGGCGATAAAAGTCGTGGAGAATGCGCAGCCGCTCAACGGCGTTCAGCGGCACACACTTGGAACCCAGATTTGCGAAATGAGCGGTCAAATCCGCTCCAATTCTCGCAAAATATGCCCGTGCTTCCTCAATGTCCTTCTTGGCCACGGTGATGGTAATATACTTTTCCTGCGTAATGCCGTTTGCTCCCGTCGCCTTGTCCAGGAGCATGTCATTATACTCCTTGCGGTACTCATCCAGCCCGTCCTGCTTCATGGGCATCAGGATGGACTCCTCAAAATCCGACCTGTTCAGCCTGTGATTGTTGATGGTGATCTTCGTGGTAGCGCCGCTGTCCAAGCTGTTCAGAAGCTCCGAGTATGTCAGAAACATGCTCTCTTTGTCCTCGCGGCTCGCCACCAGATAGTTGATGTCCGAGAATCGGAAGGATTTGGAGAACTTATTCCCAACCTTAAAAATGCCATCCGGCCAGATGTTCTTGATGGGAATAAGGTCCTGCACTTTTCTCGGAACCTTAAACTTTTCCTTGTCCTGTGCAAGGATCGCTTTGATGCTCTTAATCATTGCGCTTGTAGGCCTCCTTTTCGTGTTCATCGATCGCATCCTTCAACGCCTCGTAGTAGATATTCACCGGCTCGAATTTGATCTGCTTGGGCTCCAGCATTTCGCTGCGGAGCCAAGCCCACACAAATTGCTCCGCGGTCATGCCGTTGTAGTTCACAAAGCCCATTGCCGCAAAGGGAGCAGCACCGAGGATGCACATCCACGAAACTGTTTCTGTTCCCACATGGGGCTTCAAAACAAAGTACAAAAGCACCGCAACGCCAACAGCCAGCAAAGAAAAAACGAACTGTCTGAGGGACAGTCCGAAAAACATGGATTCGGTATAGTTCCGAATCTCTCTATTGATTTTGACCTCCATATCGTACCTCCTTTAGGTCAACACATCAGCGGTAGCAATAAACAGAATGTGCTTACGAGGAACATACATAGAAGTGAACGGCGTCTGAAATTCAAGAATATCGTTGTCTCCCGCCTTATAGAAGCGATTGACGATTGTCTGCGCTCCGTGCAGGTCGTAGTCCTCTCCTACCTGCAGGACCTCGCCGTTAGTGAGATGAATATTATAAAGTTGAACAGTCATAATGGTAATTTTCCCTTCTGCATTTTTTCCCGGCGCAGAGCCTCCTGAAGTTCCTCCTTGCAGACACATTCCTCTGCAAGGCAATTTACTTCGCCTTTCTTTCTGCCGCCGTAATAGAGACAATATTTGCAATCGCAATCAGCCACGGTATATCCGCGCCATTGATTCAGTACACGCTTTGACATACTTAGATACCCATCATCTCCTTCACAAGCCGGTCCGCCATCTTCACTGCGCCGACCAAAATGAGCATATTGAAAATCAGCTCGCCGATGTAGCTCCACACCATAGAGGCTGCTGCTGCGTCCGGATCGACAACCGGAGGGCTGGAGGCAAACACCGAGAAGATGATACAGGCCAGAACGATAATTGCGCCCTCCAAGCATACCGACGCATAGCTTTTTAAGAAGCTCTTTCCGATATTCTGCGTGGGTTCTCCAGCAAAGGCAGAAAGCGGAACAGGCGCAAGTGCGGTGTACATATACATTTTGAAAAAGCGGCCATATACACTCAGAATCATCACGAAGGACAGCACCCAAATGAACAGGCCGCCGATCAGCGTCACCGCCCACAAGGGTATAGACTCAAAGAATCCGCAATCCTCCACCGCCGTGATGATCTCCTGCGGCAGCACCGTGGCCTGTGGGCTCCCAAATCCGGCAGAATTCATGATCGCACTGACCACGCCCTGGATAATCTCCAAAATCGCCATCATCAGCTCCATGCCGTAGGTAATCAAACCCTTTGCAATCGCAAAGCGAACGAACAGCTTCACTGCGTGCTCCGGCTTTTTCAGCTCGGCAAAGGAGCCGCAGGTTTTCACGACTCCCACCACAAAGAACAGAACCAGCAGAGCATAGCCGATGGCCTGCAGCGCTCCGTGGATGCTGCAAATAATCGACCAAATCGAGCCACCTTTGAATGTCTGCGGTGACTGCGTGATAAGCTGCCAGATTTCCGACAGCTTGTCGTTCCAGACTTCCAGTGCATTTTCCAGATTCTGCACGATCCAGTTATCCGACATTCGTTACACCTCCCTTCGGGGCGGTCTTTGCGACCGCCCCTTTTTCGGAAACCGGATCAGCCAACAATGAGGTTGAGGATTTCCTTGGCAAAGGTGATGATGACGCCGCCGGCCAGGGTCAGGAAACCGTTGGAACGCTGGCTGGGATCGTGGGACTGGAAGCTGAGGCCGACCTGCACAATGCCCCAGCCAAGCAGAATCAGGCCGACCGCACGGATGAGGCCGAAGATGAAATCACTGAGGTTGTTGACGACGGTAATGGGGTCGCCTGCGGCAAAGGCGGTCATGCCCATGCTCATGGTAAGCGTCAGGGCAAGGACGGCCATCACATAAATGCGGTAGCCCTTCTTGACCTTGCCGGGAATCTCCGGCTTGTTGGTGTTCTTCTTTACATTAAGCTTCTTCATTGTCTTTTTTCTCCTTTTCATCAAGTAGTTCTTCCAGCTCCTCTTCCGAGTAGAGCAAGAATTCATGTTTTTCTGCCTCCAGCTTTTCGGCGTTTTTGACAGCCTTCTTGTCGAAGCTGAACGCCATGGAAGCGATACTTCGGGTATCCTCGCCGTGAGTATAGGCCGGTGCGGAACCGTCCGTCGTAAGCGCCACATTGGGATGATGAAGGATATCGTACTTGAAGTCCCGGATGGGGCGCTCTCCGCGTATAAAAAGAAGTGCGTACCGGTTGTCCAGCATACGCACTTCGTCAGGTGTCATCAGCTCCCGCCCGGCAAGCTGATAATTGGTGGAATAGCTTCCATTTCTGCCGCGAGACCGTCCGTAGGTATTTGTATCGATGGTCTCCTTGCCCAGCAGCTTGGAAACATACTCATGGGTACTCTGCTCGTTGCCGCCCAGATACAGAAACTCGTCACAGTTGCCCACAATACTTTCCCATTGCTTCTCAAACAAAGCTTTTAGCTGCGCAAGGTTCTGAATGATGATGGAAACGGAAATCTCACGGCTTCGCATGGTGGACAGGAGCTTATCAAACTCATCCGGCAAGGCGACATTGGCGAACTCATCCATGACGAAATGCACATGCACGGGCAGCCTGCCGCCGTGAACGGAGTCGGCCTGATAGTAGAGCTGCTGAAACAGCTGGGTATAAAGCATACCCACGATGAAATTGAAGGAGCTGTCGTTATCGGGAATCACGGCGAATACCGCCGTTTTCTTTTCGCCGATTTGCCCCAAATCCATTTCATCGCATTGGGTAATGCCGGCCAGCGAATCCAGATTGAACTTTTCCAAACGGGAGACAAGGGAAATCTGGATGGATTTCAGCGTCTTAGCGCTGCCGGAGTGATACGCCCGATAATACTTGAGGGCGATATGCTCCGGGTTCCTTTCCTCCAATCTTTCAAACAGCTCATCGAGAACCGACTGATACTCCTCGTTGTCCTCCTTTACATCGCCGGCTCTGATCATCTCCATGACCATAGAGAAGTTCTGTTCATCGGGCGGAGCCTCATAATGGAGATAGCAAACAAGGGCCTTGAGCAGCATGGCTGCCGTCTGATCCCAGAACGGGTCCTGTGTCTGCGAACCTTTGGGCGTTGTGTTTTTGAAGAGGTTTGTGGTAAGCCGCTGAATATCATCATCGCTGCTGATATACACAAATGGGTTGTAGCAATGGCTTTTCTCCATATCAATAAGATCAAGGACTTTGATCTCATAGCCCTTCTCCTCCAGCAGATGTCCGGTGTCCCGGAGCAGTTCACCCTTGGGGTCAAGCACAACAAAAGAAGTGTTCGCATTCATAATGTTGGGCTTGGCGTAGAAGCGTGTTTTACCTGCACCGGAACCGCCGCATACCAGCACATTCAGGTTTCTGCGGTGCTTTCTTCCGTCCAGGCCGATGGCGACATTTTGCGTCAGCAGCTTGTTTTCCGTCTTATCCTTGTTGGCATATTTCTTGTTGACCGAACCAGCCGTGCCCCACTTGGCCGATCCGTGCTCTTCTCGCCGTCTGTAATTGTGCTCCGTGGAGAGATAGACGCCGATGGCAATCCCGTACACCAAAAGCAAAGTGAGGACAGTTTTTACACTGTCCTCACAAAGCTGTATCTGGAATGGGTTTTGCATCACCGATCCGAACTGCTGAACCAGTCCGGGCAATCCATCCTTTAAGCAGGGAGCAATCAACAGGCCGAGCCACACAACCGGAATTATGCCGCAAAGATAAAGGATCACATTCTGCTTGGAGAGCTTATCTTGCCTCACGGTCGGCTCTCCGTTTTTCTTTCTTTGTTGGGGCATCGATGACCTTCAGGATCAAATCGTTAATGTCTTCTGTGGGCTTTTCGTCCCGGAGAAGATCGTTCCGGAAATCCATCAGGCCGCTGACCATCAGACGCTGCTCAAAATCGTCCAGCGTGACGACTTTCTTTTCCTCAGCCATATTGGGGTACCTCCTTATCTTGCTTCATCCCTGCGTTCCTTGGGCTTCATGCTCTTGTCCAGCACCTTCATCATGTCGGACGAGATCTCATTGGCCACATCTCTGATCTTGGACAGCTCGTTTCTCACACTGCGGGCATCCATCGTAGAGAATCCTTCGGGAAGTCTGTCAAATCGGAACATATCCTTCGGCACATTGTACCGGCTGCAGAGCACATACGACACGCAGTAGGCGGTAAAGGCATAGTCGCTGCGCTTATACGCACCGCTATCCAGATGCGCGTGAGCAAGCTCCTGAGAAATGCCTCGGAAAATGTCTCCGGCCTCCAGCCCAGGTCTAACATAGATTTTCTTGTCGTCGGGACGATATACCGCGTTGATGTTCTCCGGCAGCTTTTGGCTGATCTCGATGGGGCAAGGTGCATTGTGGATGATGGCTTTCAGAAGCAGCCGCTCGTCCCGCTTCATTGCGGGGCGGTCCTTGGCCTTTGCGGTCGTCTGGGAAATGTCGAACACCTTCTTGGAGTTGTAGCTGACACCCACGGTGCCGTCCTCCTTGGTGTATTCCTCGCCGGGCTCCAGCAATACGATTCCGCTTTCGCCCTTTTTGATGAACACGCCGTTATTCTTCCAGCCCTTAAAATCCGAAAGCTGGGTGGCGTCGGCTTTCTGGGCGGTGATCAGGACCGCATTGCCCACAGAGTAGCGGTCGAATCGCGCCTGCACATCCAAATAGGATTGGAAGAGGCTGCCGTCATTTGTCATGCGCTGTGCAGTCTCATCAATCATGGCAAAAGCGCTCTCGCGCTCCTGCTTCTTCTGTGCAGCCCACTCCTCCTTGTTGAAGGAAACGAAGCTCTTATCCTCCGTACCCTTCTGCGCGGAAGCATTGAAAATATCATCATAGTTTGCCATGGTCATCTCTCCTTATCTTTCTTCTTTTTCGGAACGGGCTTGTGCTCAGGTGTCCTGCTGGGCTCGTCCTTGGTTTTCTGCGCGGAGCTCGTCCTCTGTCTCTGCTCCTCCCGGATCTCCTTCATTTCCTGCCGGACAGATGGGCGGGAGCGTTCCGTTGGATCAGAGATACCCCTGACGGTTTTCTCGCGCTGATTTGATGTAGGCTCGGACGGACGGGATTTCGCAGCCGGGCCTTGCGTGGGGTTTTGCGTTTGCGCCTCCTCCTTATTGGGCGCAGGGCTAAGCAGCACATCCAGGAAGGCTTCCTCCTTGTCCTTTTCCGTGGTGTTGCGGTCGGGGACGGGAATGTCCGCGTTCTTCTGCTCTTCCTGTGCCTTGACGATTTCGGTGCGCGCCGAGCCGATGTCTGCGGTGGCGATGCCGAAGCGCTCGAAAATGCGGTTGATCTTGCTGGCGTCCTCTGCGCGGACAAACACATCTGTGTGGCCGTCGTTCGCCGTTTTGTCTTTCAAAACACAATACAGGATGCCGTACTTCTTTGCCTCACGGCAGAACTTTTCAAGGTCTCTGTCGCCAATGGCAAAGACCTTGAGTTCCTTTCCGCTGCGGAGCATACTGTTGAGCCTTGTTTTACCGCGTGTCTTTTTCTGGTCCTTCAGCACCGCATAAAGCAGCACCGCCAAACGCTCAGCCGCCTTACCGCTGATTTTTGCAGCCACCTCAACGCCGTTGAGCGTCATCCTCACGACCTGCTCGGCTGCTTCTCCTGACGAGTAACTCATTTTCCGTTTTCTCCTTTCGCTCGATTTTCTGCTGCTCGATTTGCTCAAGATTCTTACGAACCTGCTCCGACCGATCAGCAATGTCGGAGCACAGCACAATATCCTTCCGGCAGGTTTTCAGCTCTGTGGTCAGCTCCGCGATCTGGGCTCTTGTTGCTTCGGCACTTTGGAAATCTTCTTTTCTTAGGTACCGCTTCAGTTCATTTTTCAGTCCCGTGCGCTGCTGCGTCAAAGCTTCCACCTGCTTTTCCTTTTCGGCCTTATAGCCGGCAAGGGCCTCCACAGTTTCAATTCCTGTTTTGGCAAGGAAATCCGCCTGAGCAATGTATCTGTCGAGCTTCGTCACATCCTCACGCAAAAAAGCCGACACCTTTTTTACAGATGCCGGCTTATGCACAATGATGTGAAGCTCATAACAGTAATATAGGTACAGGGCGTAAAGGCCGGTGGCCTTCTTTGCTTTCTCCTTGTATTGGTAATAGGGCGCTTTCGTGTCCTCCGCCACCTCGGGGAAAGGCGTCTTGCGGCGATAGTTGTTCTGAATCCGCTGCTTGATGGAATCCAGCTCGTAATATTCACCCAGCTTGTCCAAGCGGAAGTTCTTCCCGCCGTCCACAATTCTTACAATGGGGTGGACTCTCGGAGAACCCTTCGGCGTTTTTGTAATCACCTCGTAGCCCATTTCCTTCATGACACGCTGGAACTCACGCTCCGTAGTCGAGGCGAGGATCGCCCTGTCAATATCCTCGCGTATTCTGCCGCGCATGGTCGGCTTGCCGTTCTTTTCGGCCAGCCATTCTCCGTAATTGGTTCTGCGGTTGGCAGGGTACTCTATCACGGAAATCTTGGCTTCCCGGCACAGCCGGTCGGAGACCGCCCGCATCCGTCTGTAATCCGCCGGTGAGTTATAGAACTTCTTACCGTCCACATCGGAAACGGAGTTTATGACAAAGTGATTGTGATAATGCCCGGTGTTGCAGTGGGTAGCAATCACCACTTGGAAGCGGTCGCCCCACAGCTCTCTGGCAAGGGCGACTCCAATGCTGTGTGCCGTATCTGCATCCACTTCATCTGCCTTAAAGGACTGATAACCGTGATAGCAGGACCTGCCGCCCTCATTATGCATCAGCCGCTTTGTCTCCATGAACTCCTGCGCCGCCGTTTCCTCGCTGTGGAGATTGAGGCAGGTGACATAGGCTCTTTTCTCGGTTTTCATCTCGTCGGCAGCATATTCTACCACACCTTCGATTTCATGAAGCTCCGAGAGTCTTTCCTTGTCATGCGTTTTCTCTGGATTGCGGGCGTAATTGATGACCTTGTCCACCCGTCCTTTTATGGGCCAGATTGATGTAACCGCCATTACTGATAATCGGAGGTGTACGCATCAGACACCATTTTCGTGGCGGCTCTGATTTCCTCCAATCCCTTCCGAAACTGCGGCATATCCGGCACATTGGTGGTGTTGAATCTCTTCAAGGTCTGATCCAGATTGTACCCCGCCTGCCGCATGGCCCGAAGCAGCGTGGGGATATCCGCAGGCGGCGCTTCCTTAATTTCCTTATCTGCTACGCTGCGGCGAACAAAGCCGCCGATGGACAGCCCTGCTTTCTTGGCTTTCTTGGAAAGCACGGACAGTTCATCCTTTGTGAAGCAAACCTCCACTCTACAATTTCTTTTTCTCAAAAACACTCATCCTTTCCGTTGGGGTTTCAGGGGCATTGCCCCAGACAAGCGGAATCTGTACGGACAGATTCGTTGCTTGTTAAGACAATGCCACCAACCCCACGATTCAAATTACTTCGACACTTCTGAGGTACGAAACGCCCTTTGCAGAGAATTGGAACGAAACCCTTACACGGGTATTAAGAGAAATATCAGCTAAACCCAAATAGTTCTTTTCGCTCCATGCTGATGTCATGATCTTTCTTCCGTCATCGAAATCAAGATATGCCAACAGGTTTTTGTTCCTATCCCAGCGTTTACAGGCGATCGTCGCTGCAAAAGTCCCCTCAAAATCAGGGAACTGATATTCGCGACCGTCAAAGCCGGACTCCACGAACTCCCGCCAGGACAATGCGCGCTTTTCGTTTTCCATATCGTTTTCACCTCCATTCCAAAGTGGCTCCATTTTGGAGCCACCGATTGTTTGGACAAGAAAAAATGGCTCCAAATTGGCGCCATTAAAAAGTCTCAAGAAAATTCAGTATATCGGTTTCAGATTCTTCTGTTTCGGGATTACGGGCAGCTGGCTCAGGAGGAATAAACATGGCTTTCTTCAATTCTTCAGAAACGACTTTTCTGATCATCTTTTCCAAGCCGGAAAGCTCGCTTGAAGTATTGATTGCGCTGATAACCTCTTTGCCGACAAGTCCATTTCCTTTTTCATGGATGATCTCCCAAGCTTTTCGCTCGGCATCCACATCCATGTTGAAACGCACACTGATTCTCTTGTAACTCATCGCGAATTGCCTTTGCGGGCATTCAGCTCTGCGAGATATTCATACCCCTTCGCCGTAGCGCAGATGTCATCGTTGATGGTCACACGGGAAGCATCGTACACACCGAAGTTGCGGATCAGGCAGCTGCCGCCGCCGAGAACATACAGCCTCATCAGCTCCGGATTGTACTCGTGCTCACGAAGTCTCTGAAAAATGCCCTCCACATAATCGGTGGCCGTGTCAGTAATGGTTTTCAGATAATCCTCCTTGATGTCTGCCGTACCGAAACGGAACACCCGGTTGATGATCGCCTCATCCACGGTGGTGTGATGCGCACGCATGACATTCTCCCGCACGGCCAGCAGGCACTGGTGCGTACCGTATTTCTCCGTAAACATATTCCCGGAAACCGGCTTCTTGTCATTGATGAACATGATATTCATGGTGCCGTTCCCAATATCGCAGATCATGTTTACGCCCCGAAAGTCAGAAAGCCGGTCTGCCACCGCCGCAAAGCCCTGGGGAAACACATCCACGCCCACGATCTCCACATGGTAGAAGACATTTCGGAACGAGAAGTCCACGGCTTTGTTCTGCATCAGATAGTCCCTGAACTCGTCCCGCTGACCACTGACCCAAGTAAGAGGAAGACCTGCCGCAATTCTGATTTTGCCGCAGGTCATTTTTCGGATATTCAGTTCCCGCGCGATGGCCGCAAGCGCCAGCACATAGTAGTCCAAATCTTTCGTCTTATCCGCAAGGAACTCCTTGTGCCCTTCACCGATCAGATAGAACTTGCCTTCAAAGACAAGCAGATTCTCCTTGAACACTGGCTCCTTGGCATAGGTGGAAACGCTTGCCGGGAAGCAGCAGTTTGCGGTTTTCATATTGCCGTAACCGCTGTCGATTCCAATTATGATTACATCGTCGATCATCTTCATGCCATCACCTCCATCAGCGCTCGTGGTCCTTTTCGGGCTTATAGGGGACGGCCTTGATTTCCCCGCCGACCCGAAAGAAGTGCTCCGGATTCTGAAACTGCTTCTTGTACCGTTCCAGCTGCTCCTTGTTGAGGGAGCCGAAGTACGGCGTGCTGCAATTGCAGATGAAAAAGGGGCCGAAGATAATGTCCATCATCTCCCTGTCTTCTCCGTAGATGGCGCGGCAGGGCCGCATGCCGTTGTACTTGCCCTCGTCGTTGCAGACGATGCAGACCTGCTCTTCAAAGGGATAATAGGGCTCGATCAGCCCGCCGACCACCCTCTGCAAATTGGAAAGCTCCGTCCCGATCTCTGCAACTCTGGCAACCTTGCCCGGTTCACAGAGCACCACTTTGATTTTCTTCTCCTTCAGGGGCTCGGTCATATCCGGGTCAAAATCCACTTCCCGAAAGCCGATACTGTCGCAAAAATGGAAGGTGGATTTTTCCTCACCTACGACCTCAACCACATCCGAAACGGAAAGGGACCTGCCCCGGTATCCGTCCGGATGGTCAAGGTTGAACATCTGGTACACTTCTTCCAGGGTGCCGCATTCCACCTCGCCCTCGAACACCTTGTCGTAGATCTCGCTGCGAAGCGCGGCAGAGCCCTGAAAGCGCTCCAGATTTTCGTAGTTCAAGAAGGCCACATTGTTCTCGTCCCGGTCCGGGTTGATCTGATAAATTGCAATGTTCATGTGCGTTCCCGCTCCTTTCTTTCTCTCATAAGTCCTACACGGATTTTCAGCTCGTCATTTACATCTTTCCCATGGGCGGGCGGCTCGTCATAGACCTGGTATTTTCCTTGCAGCCCGCCAACAATTCCTTTCACAGCGCCTCGACCGACGGCGTCGTTGTCCAGATGCAGATGGATTTTGCGGACGGATGGGTGCTCGTCAAGAAATCTGCTCAAGGCCACCGGCACAACATTCTCTCGTTTAGTCTGAAACACACCGGCTAAAGACAAATAGGTTTCGCTTTTCCAGTCCCGCCCGGCAAGCAGTGCCAAGGTTGCAAAGCTCAGCAGGTCAATGGCGGATTCAAACACATGAATGTGCTCCGCATTCGGCTTTCCCTCCAAGAAAAAAGAGAAGTGCTTGTCACTGCCGGTCAACTCTCCCTTGTAGCTGCTGACCGTACTGCGCAGAGCACCATATCTCGCTTTGCCGTCCTTGTCATACCCCACGAATACCGCATTGTGGTAATCTGCCGACTCAAAGAGCAGCTTATTCTCTATACAGTAGTGAATGATGACCGGGTGAATCCCTCGACCGTACAGATATTTCTCCACGCGGTCCGTTGTTTCGGACAGCTCCGGCATCAGCAGCTCCGTGCTTCTTCGCTCCTTCTGGCGATAGAAAACGGGAGGCTTTTCTGCCTCCCGTCCGAGAATGATTTCTGCTGCCTGCGTAAAAGGAATGCCCTTCACCTTGATGAGATAGTCCAGCGCCGATCTGCCGCCAATGCCCTGAGAGAACCAGCACCACTTGCCGTTGCTGATTCGCAGGGAGTCGTGCTCTCTGGTGCAATAGGTGTTTCCGGATACATGGACGAGCTCTTGGGGTTCATAATTGCGGAGGTAAGTCAAAAGGTCCATTTCCTTGGCCTTGGCAACATCCTCCGCGGCAATATAGCGCATAGGGCATCACCTCGCTTCACGCCGGTCTCTCAGAAAATCGGCCCGGATGACCGCATTGGCTCGGCACTCGATGGTGTCCCGGATGTTGTCCATGTGGTCGGTCTCCCGCTTTTCGAAGTCCTTGAACACATCCGCAAGGGGACTGGGCGACTTCAGGAGCGCCTTGCACTGCTTATCGGACAAGTCGTATTCCTCCAGTGCCAGCACGATGTCCTCCCGTACCGTGTACTCGTAGCAGTGGTTCAGGATTTCATTGGGCGGCTGGGAAAGCAGCCACTCCCGATACTTCTCCTGTTCTGCGAACACCTTCTTATATAAAGCGGTGTTCAGTTCTTCGTTTGTCATTTTGCTTCCTCCTTCATTTATGTTTTTTGAATAACACGCTCTATAGAAAAAGCCGCTTGATTTCTCTTGGAAACCAAGCGGCTGTGTATAGAATATTTATTTTGGAACGAAATCAGATCATCCACACGGGGACAATGTATGTGCTGCTGTCGATTGCGCTCAATGTCTCCCGAAGGCAGATGATCGCGCCTGTCCCTCTCGGTACGGAGGCCTTATCCAGCAGCTTGAAAGCGCCCGTAATTTGTGTGGGCGGGTTGATGCTTTTTTTGATCTCGATGGGGTGCAGCTGACCGTCGCTCTCCATAATCAGATCGATCTCGTTGCTGTTCTTGTCCCGGTAATAATGCAGCAGACAATCCTTGGCGCTGTTGCTGTAGGTCTTGATGATTTCCGACACAACATAGTTTTCTAAAATTGCTCCGTTTATCGCACCGTTCATCAGAATTTCGGGGCTTGAGTACCGGGTCAGATAGGAGACCAGCCCTGTATCGAAGAAATACATCTTCGGCGTTTTGATCGTCCGCTTCAGAAGATTGTTGGAGTAGGGGTGCAGGAAGAACACGATCCCCGATTTTTCAAGCTCCTTCATCCAGCGCTTTGCGGTATCGTCACTGACGCCCACATCTCCGGCGATGTCATGCAGGTTCAGCATCTGGCCGCTCCTGCAGGCGGCAGCACGAATGAAATCGGCAAACATCACCTTATCCACACCGGGAATATCGGTGGACACATCCCGGTCGATATAGGTCTGAATATAGCTGCTGTAAAACACATCCCGGTCTTTATACTTGCCGCTCCTGTGACCGGGAAGCGCACCGTCCCAAATCCTTTGATAAATCTCATTCGGTGTGGCAGGGGAAAGCAACGCCTTGCGCCTCTGCAATTCATCGAGTTCCAGCGAAAAGGGCGAAACATCCACTGCGCCGCAAAGCTCGGCTTGTGACAATGCAGACATATGAAGAATGGCGGTTCGTCCGGCTAGCGACTCCTGCGCAAGCTCCATCAGGCGATACGCCTGGGAACCGGTCAGCCAATAGGAGCCGGGTGCAGCGCCGTTATCCACGGCGATCTTGATATACGAAAACAGCTCCGGTGCATACTGAACCTCATCGATGATAACCGGCGCGGGATGCAGCTTCAAAAACATGGCGGGATCGGTTTTGGCAAGCCTGCGCTCCTCCAAATCGTCCAGCGAAACCTCGGCTCGTGCCGTCCCCTCCATCAGATGCCGCAGCATGGTGGATTTTCCCACCTGACGCGGACCAGTCAGCAGCACACAGGCGTACTCCTCATTGATTGCAATAAACTTCTTTTCAAGCTGTCTTTCAATATACATTGCTCCGCCTCCTTTAGGCTAAAATACGATGCATCTTTATTATAGCCTAAGAGAGAGGGAAAATCAATAGTTTTTAGGCTAAAATACGATGCGCTTGTATTTTAGCCTACACGGGCGGCAATTATGCGTGTCTGCATAGGCTTTCACCATTCATGCAAAAGTCGCCCGATTTCAAATCAGGCGACTGAGCAGATGGTACTTGTCATTCTCCCCACGGAAACCCGAAATCGCTGCACTTAATCTTGCACTGCGGCTGTCCGTCCTTCCAAAATACGATGCCCTCGATGTTGTGCTTCTCAAGGTAATCACGAATTCCCTCGAAATTTCTCGGCACATCCGGCAAAACGCGAATGCCGTGCTTCTCGATCACATCTTTTTCAAGTCCGTATGGGTTTGCGCGGAAATGCGGACCGATTGCTTCGTAAGTGCCTTCCTCCGTAGGGCAGCCGGCATTGCGATAGGCTTCCATGAACCAGATATTGCTCTTGTCGCTCTCGTCCACGGGAATCCAATGCGGCCAGTGGCCGGTTATGGGGTCCGGATCGCAGCAGGGAATCGCATTCGCCGGCGGAATCTTGCCGCGTTTTGCATCGTATCTTTTATAGAAGACTCCGTCTATCACCGCGCAGCAGCTGCCGTCGATTTTTTCGGTTGCAGTTCCCTCGCCACCAAGAACCCATTCCATGCCGGGATGAACCTTGTTGTTAATTCCGACTTTATGATGGTTGTCAAATACCCGCTCAAAGAGCGTCGGGATTTTCTTCATAGTACCTTGCATCTCCTTCTATAATCTCATCCAGCGTTCTCGGCGTGTAATCCATATACGGCATCATGCAACCGACATTGATGAAGTTACCGTTCGGCGTGCCGTAACCGGTGGAATTTGCCTTTACCTCACGGCGTAGCTTTGCGATATACTCATATTCAATCGTCTGATGGACATGCCCGTAGAGCATGAACGCTGTCGAAGCGAAGCTGGCACGGAAGAAGGGAATCGGATAATGACACATCACAACATGCTTGCCGCTGTCCTTGATTTCCTTCAAGTCCGTAATTTCTTGGAACATACGCTTTGTGGCAGCGCTGAATTGCTTGGGATCGTGATTGCCCCGTATCAGCACCTTGTTGCCGCCAAGCGAACCAACAATAGACGGCCACTCGCTTTCCTTTGCCCAGATGAAATCACCAAGGATGTATACCGTATCGTTACTGTGAACTCTGGCGTTCCAGTTTTCTATGAGCTTGTTATTCATCTCATTGACATCCGCGAAGGGCCTGTTATCAAACCGCAGAATATTTTCATGCCCGATATGCAGATCGGAGATATAAAAGTTTGCCAATTGCGCACCTCATTTCATTACCTTGATAATCAGCTCATTCACATCCTCTGTCGGCTTTCCGGCAGAAAGAAGCTTATTGCGAAAAGTAAGAAGCGCTTCCCGCATCAGCCGCACCTCGTCATGGGACAGCTCAACCATTCGTTTCTCTGCTTTACGGCGAAACATTTGCAGCACCTCCATTTCTTTCTGCCCCCATTGTATCCGCAGATGCGCATCATGACAAATGTGCAAATGAAAATCTTCCGAAAAGCGAATACGGCAGCCTGTTGAAAGGCTGCCGTAGGCGGAAAACCGGAAGTTACCGAATGACCTTTTCAAACCGGAACATTCCGTCCGGGAACTGCTTGTCCAGTTCTTCGGCGCACATTTCCGGGTCATTTGGATCTGGGTGATATTTGTTGAAAAACTCCACAATGTGAAAGCCGCAACGATTAACATAAAAATGAATATTCCGCTGCTCAAAATACGGTGTGACCGTTTCCCATACATTCACTTCAGGATGTAGTTTTTCAACAGCGCACCAAGCGGCATATCCGATGCCTTTGCTATGGGCAGTTGGAGAAACAAAAAGAAGATCAAGGTCGCCTTTTTCACCGTCAACTTTGATTACTAAGCCGCCGACTTTTTGCCCGTCCAATATGATGCGGTAGGCTTCGCCGCTGTCAATGGACTGCCCAATCGTATCCCGAGAAATGATTTGTCCATCTTCCTCAAAGTGGTCATCTCTAAGACCGAATTCTTCCATTGCGCCATAATTAAAGGCTTCCTGATTATCCGAAATAAACTGTTCTCTATCACTACATTCAAGAGGAAGCAACTGTACAATAGTGTTCATATCTTTGCTCCTAAAAATTCAGCTTTGTCAGACTCATTCTATCACACACTCGGTACATTTCCCGGCTTGCGCATCACAGCGGCAGCGCAATGGATTACGAGTTATAGCTCGGCAATCTGCTCTACTGCATACAGCGGCAAATTCACAAGCCGGTCTTCTTTTTTGAAATCCGCCATCGAAGTACGGACGGCAATTTCTGGTGCAAACTTCTCCTGATAGGTTTTCAGGCTCTTTGCCCGGAGGTTGGTTTCCGCCTTCACCTCTACGGGAATCACTTGCTCGCCTGTGTCCACGATGAAGTCAATTTCACAAGACCCTCTGTCATTGGTGTAGTAATAAACGCCCAGATCCTCAAGGGTTTTCAGCTGCTGGCAAACATACTGCTCTGTAAGGGCACCTTTGAACTCAATAAAGAGGTCGTTTCCGTCCAGCAGGGTGCGCTGGCGAAGGCCTGCCATACACCCAAGCAGTCCCACATCCACAAGGAACAGCTTGAACGCCTTCAAGTCCTCATAGGCCTTCAGGGGAATTCCGGCAGCATTGACACGGCTGATCTTGTGAACCAGTCCGCAATCGGAAAGCCATAGAATGGCCGTTTCATAATCCTTGGCTCGTGCGCCTTCCCGAACGAGGCCATAGACGAACTTTTTGTTTTCTCTTGCCAACTGCGAGGGGATGCTGTTCCAAAGCATACGGATCTTGGGAACGATCTCGTTCGGTGCGTGTTTGGAAAAGTCCTGCTCATAAGCGGCAAGGATTCTCTTTTGTATCTCACGGACCTCATTAAAATCCTTGTTCTCCGCAAAGCTCTGCACCACTTCCGGCATACCGCCCACAAAATAGTACTGCTTGAGCGCATCAATGTAGGTCTGCTTAAAGCTCGTGATCATCGGATAATCCTGCCTGCTGAGCAGCTCTGCAAAACGCTCCTTTCCGGTGGCCATCAAAAACTCCTTGAAAGAGAGCGGGTATAGCTTCAGGAAGTCCACTTTGCCCACCGGGAAAGAAGTACCTCCGTGCAGGGCAATGCCCAGCAGAGAGCCTGCACATATAATGTGGTACTCCGGTGCATTTTCGTAAAAGTACTTGAGAGAGCTGAGCGCTCTCGGCACTTCCTGCACCTCATCAAAAATCAGGAGGGTGTGGTCGGGATCAATTTTTCGACCGGAATACAATTCCAACCCCATAATCAAACGATCTGTATCCAAATCAGAGGCAAACAGCTCGGCCATTCTGGAATTGGAATCGAAGTTGATATATACGGTATCGGTATAATAGAGCCTCCCGAATTCCTTCATCAGCCAGGTTTTCCCGACCTGCCGTGCTCCCTCGATAATCAACGGCTTCCGCCGTTTGCTTTCTTTCCATTTTAGTAGCTTTTCCATTGCGATTCGGTACATACTTGCACCCCCTATCTCATACTGCAAATATAGTATACCACCGAATCGCAAAAAATGCAACGAGCTTTGGACTTGAAACAACATTTTTTACAGCGAACTTTTGATGCGCACACGCACTTTTCACAACGAACTCAGAAAATGCGGCAGCCTACTTGTAGTAGTCAAGAAAAGTAGGCACGAAAAATATTTATTTTTGATTTGCTTTTTCAAAAGTGGACACGATGATTCAATGCCTTGTTGCGAACACAGCGGCAATGCAGGTATTCCTCATTGCCGCTGTGATTTTTTAGCGTTCTCTGTCTGCGGATGATTTTTGCGGCTCCTCCTCGCCACGCTCACCGTCAACGATCTCGTTCTCTCTTTTGTCGAGATTGAGCATTGCATTCAGTTCATTTAGCCGTGCCGATTTGGTTTTCAGTTCCTCCTCCTGGGGGAAGGGCTTCTGAACCTCTGCCTTTGCGTTTTCGAGCTGAATCCGGGTGTTCTCCAGCTGCTCGACACATGCCGCCATTCGTTCCTCAAAAGCACCAAGGGTGTTATCCAGTCGTTGAATATTGCCGAAGATGTCCGTACCCAGCGTGACTGTGTGCCGCAGCTGATGAATCAGCGTGATTTTATATTCCCGGCTGAAGGTATCGAAGGACAGCTCCATATCAAAGCCTCGGTACTGACCGATGGAAATCGGCTCTGGGCTTGTCATGGACTTGCAAAGGCCGAGGATGGCATCGCCGGCGGCCTTCTTTTCTCTTACCGTGCCGCCCGGCATAAACATCGGAGAGAAGCCGTCCTCGTTGGGCTCGGTGTTTCTTTTGCGCTGGTCAATATCTGTCTGATAGCCCTCAATGCGCTGTTCCAATGACCGGATTTTCTGCGGAAACTCCTTGATAATCTGATCCTCCAGAGCATAGCGCTGGCTCAGATGGTTGGCCTTGAGCAGCTTCAGGCGGGACACATCAATGTCCAGATCCATCTTCTCCTTGATGTGGGGATTGCCGGCGCACAGCGCCTTGATTTCCGCATAGCTCAGGGCGGTTTCGTCAATGTCCTCCGCAGAGCGCACTGGGGATTTGCTGGTCATGATCTGCCCAATGAACTTCTGCTTGGATTCCACCAACTGATACAGGTAGCTGTCGAAGGTGTTCTCCGTGACATAGGTGTAAATATCGACCTCCTTGTTTTCGTTGCCCTGGCGGACGATACGGCCTTCCCGCTGCTGCAGGTCAGACGGTCGCCAGGGACAATCCAAATGGTGGAGTGCCGTGAGCTTCGTCTGCACATTGGTGCCGGCTCCCATTTTCTGCGTGGAACCGATGAGCACCCGCACCTGACCGGAGCGCACCTTGCCAAACAGCTCTTTCTTTTGCGCTTCAGAATTTGCCGTATGGATATAGGCGATTTCCTCTGCCGGAACGCCCTTGGCAATGAGCTTGTTTCGGAGATCATCGTAGACATTGAACTTGCCGTCGCCGTGGGGCGTAGACAAGTCGCAGAACACCATCTGCGTCGATTTCCGGTCGGCAGTGCGCTGCCAAATATCAAAAACATTCTCCGCACAGGCCCCAACTTTGCTTGTCTCGCTGTCGGGGAGCATATCGTTCATGAGCCGCTGATCCAGGGCGAGCTTTCTGCCGTCATTGGTGATGAGGAGCATGTTGTCCACGCTGGAATCCACCATCTTATTGCGGACACGCTCGGCTCGTTCCGAAAGAGAGGCCACCATTTCCTTTTGCGTTTCCGATGGCTTCAAAACAACGCTGTGGTAATGGGCCTCCGGCACAGGGAGCTTGAGCATATCCGCCGTTTGAATATCTGCGGTCTCCTTGAACATTGCCATGAGCTCCGGTAGATTATAGAACTTGGCAAACCTCGTTTTGGCGCGGTAGCCCGTGCCCTCCGGGGAAAGCTCGATGGCTGTCACCGTCTCGCCGAAGGTGGAAGCCCAAGCATCGAAGTGGAGAAGGTCATTCCTGCGCAGCGCTCCGTACTGGAGATACTTCTGCATGGTGTACATCTCCACCATGCTGTTGGAGATGGGGGTGCCGGTGGCGAACACAACGCCCCTGCCGCCGGTCAGCTCGTCCAGATACCGGCACTTCATATACAGGTCGCTGGACTTCATGGCCTCGGTTTGGCTGATGCCGCCCACATTCCGCATTTTTGTAAATGCGGCGAGGTTTTTATAATAATGCGCCTCATCGATGAAGATACGGTCAACGCCCAGCTCTTCAAAGGTCACCACATCATCCTTGCGGGACTGATCGTTAAGCTTGTCCAGCTTCTGCTTGACCGTTTTCTTGGTTCGCTCCAGCTGCTTGATGGAGAAATTATCCCCACGGTTTTTCTTCAATTCAGAAATGCCGTCCAGCACTTCATCCAGCTGTTGCTGCAGGATGGCACGCTGTCGTTCCAGGGACATGGGGATCTTTTCAAATTGGCTGTGACCAATGATGACCGCATCGTAGTCGCCGGTGGCAATGCGCCCGCAGAACTTCTTGCGGTTCTTGGTCTCGAAGTCCTTCTTGGTGGCCACAAGAATATTGGCAGAGGGGTAGAGCTGGAGGTATTCGCTCGCCCATTGCTCCGTCAGATGATTGGGGACCACAAACAGACTTTTTTGGCACAAGCCCAGCCGTTTGCTCTCTTGGGCCGCCGCTACCATCTCGAACGTCTTCCCAGCCCCCACTACATGGGCAAGCAGGGTGTTGCCGCCGTAGAGGATATGGGCAATGGCATTGACCTGATGCGGCCTCAGCGTGATCTCCGGATTGATTCCCACGAAATTCAGGTGGCTGCCGTCATACTCGCGGGGGCGAATGCTGTTGAACTTCTCATTATACAGCTTGGTCAGCTGCTCCCGGCGTTCCGGATCGCTCCAAATCCAATCAGCAAAGGCCTGCTTAATAAGCTCCTGCTTGCCCTGTGCGATGGCGGTTTCTTTCTTGTTGAGCACAGCCGTTTTTCTGCCGTTTCCGTCCTCGATGTAGTCAAAGATTCTTACATCTCGGAGGTTCAGGGTTTCCTCCATGATCTTATAGCCATTAACTCTGCCGGTGCCGTAGGTGTTGTGGGCTTTTACATTGCTACGGTCATAGGATTTCCCCTCCACATTCCATTCGCCGGTGTACTGCGCGTAGTGAACATGGATGTTCCACTGGCAGTAGCGAGGAGTACTGAACAGTTCAAACATGAACTCCTCAATGATTTCCGGAGGCAGCCATGTTGCGCCCAGCCTTACGGAAATCTCACTTGCCGTCAGGTCAACCGGCTGCACCGCCTCAAGCGCACGAATATTCTCACCGTAATCTTCGGGGTAGAGCTCCGCACTCCGCTTTGCCCAACGGAGCTTTTCACGGACATTGCCGGAGAGATATTCATCGGCAGGGAGATACTTCGGCTTGCCGTCCTCTTCGCTTATGTGCATGGGGTTGAGGAAAATAACACCCTTCAAATCCTCAAACAGCTCCTGCTCGGTTTTGCCGGTGAGCTGCGACATATACGGCATATCGATTCTTGCTTTTTCTGCAAGGGACAGCGCATAGGCCTCGGAAGCCGTGTCAACTGACTGCACCGTTACCTTCTGCTTGATGGTTCGCTTGGAGAACATATCTGCCTTGCGGATGAAGTTACCCTCATCGTCCAGCACCTCCAACGAAGAAAGCAAGCAGTAGGAGCTGTCGGAATTGAACGCCGAGTTGTTGGCTCTTGCGCTGATAAGCCCGTATTTCTTGCTAAAGTCGTCATAGAGACGATTGAGCTTTTCCTGCTCCGCCTTGATATCGGCGTCGGGATAGTTCTCCGTCTGGTACTCAATCAGCGTCCTGACACAATCACGGATGGCAATCATACCCTTGATGCGGTTTTCGGCGGTCGTGGAAACATCCACGGGATTCATGCGGCTGTTTTCACGGTAATAGATTTTGCCGTCCACCACCGTGAAGCTGAAATTGCGGACATCAGGGTCAGCGGGGATAGAAAGGCTCTCATCTTCTGCTTCAAGATCGTCGATTTCATATTCGGTAATCTCGGCATGAATGTTCTGGATGGCATCCCGCAAGAGGTCTTCAAGCTCTGTATTTTCATAAGCAATACAGGCGGACTCCATGCCGTGAGGCCCGCTGACCATCTGCATGTCGCCCAACACCATTTCAGGGTTGTCCACAAAATAGGCGTTCATCCGGATTCCATTGGCGTCGGTGGCCAGATGCACCCAATCGGGCTCAATATCCACTAATCGATCACGCTTTTGGAGGAAGATAATGTCCGATGTGACCTCTGTGCCGGCAGCGGCCTTGAAGGTATCATTCGGCAGCCGGATAGCACCGAGGAGGTCAGCTCTCTGCGCAATATACTTTCGGACATTGGGGTTTTCCTTGTCCAGCGTACCCTTTGAGGTAATGAAGGCAATCACGCCGCCGGGTCTCACCTTATCCAAGGTGCGGGCGAAGAAATAGTCATGGATGAGAAAGTTGTGCTTGTCATAGCGCTTGTCCGGCACCTTGAACTGCCCGAAGGGGACATTGCCGATTGCGGCGTCAAAGAAGCTGTCGGGAAGATTTGTATTCTCGAAGCCCTGCACCGCGATGCTGTTTTTCTGATAGAGCTGCTGGGCGATCCGCCCAGAAATACTGTCCAGCTCCACGCCGTAGAACTTCGCGTCATTCATGCTTTCGGGAACAAGCCCCATAAAGTTTCCGATGCCGCAGGAGGGCTCCAGTACATTGCCGGTCTGAAAGTGCATGTTCTCCAAGGCACTGTACACCGCCTTGATCACCACGGGCGGCGTATAAAAGGCCGTCAGCGTGGATTCTCTCGCAGACGCATACTCCTCGTCGGAGAGCACAGCTTTCAGTTCGGTATAATGGGGATTATCCTCCTTGAAGAACTCGGAGAGACCGCCCCAGCCCACATAGTCGGCAAGCACGCGCTGCTCCGTAGGTGTTGCCAGCCGGCTTTCCGCGTCCAGCTTGTTCAGAAGCTGAATGGCACGGATATTGTGATAGAACCGTTCCAGCGGTGTGCCCACGCCGATATCATCGCTCTCGATTTGGAAGTTGGTTCGGTACTCGGTGTTGATTTCCGGATGCAGCACATGAGGCGCAACCCCGGAGGATCTTTTCACCTGCGGAGGTGGGGTGAGCGATTCTTTCCGGTCATCCAGCAAGGCCTCCGCATTGGGGTAGGTCACGACCTCGCCGTCTTTGACGGTGCTGATGGGCAGAGTATCCAGTTCTTCGTCCGTTAGACTCTCAATTCCGGAATCATCTTCTGCCAAATCTTCCGTTTCTCTGAATACCCGTGTGCCGTCCGCACCAAACTCCGCCTCATATCGGTCAGTCTCTCGCGCTGCTTCCCGGTCTGCCTCTAAAGACAGAATATCCTCGTGAATCTTCAGGAGGTTTTCCGGCGTGAACTCGATATAATCGCAGTCCATCTCATAGTCATTTTCAGCTTCCATGAAGAACGGAGTATTGATGTCCGCAAGGAACTGATCCGACATTTCTTCAAGGTCATTTCGGAAGTCGGCGGCGTTTTCCGGATGGCTGGCAATGTCATACTGCTCGACAAGCTCTTCAAAAACAGAGAAATCAAGATCTCCGGAAACATACTGTCCGCCTGCATCTGCATCGGGATTGAAGTAGATCCAGTGAACCTTGTTGCTGCCGGTGTCAAGGGATATTCTCGCCTTCGTATTGTCTGCGACAGGGGGTTCTTCCACGATTTGCAGCAGCTTGTCATTCAGCGGATTTTCTTTGAGCCGGTTATCGAACTCTTCACGAGTCAGTTCCTTGTTAAACAGTGGGAACTGCATATCAAAGAGAACGACCTTCTTCTCATCAAAAGACAGAAGTTCGTATTCCTGCGTACCGATATAGACCGTATCACCGAGATGATAGCGGTATTCCTTCCGGGGCTCCGGTGGAGGGTTCAGCTCATCAAAGGTCGGCTCAAGGGACTTTGCCACATCGCTGTTCAATGCTTCCAGCATGGCTTCGCATCGTGCGGTCAGGTGGGTGTTGTCCGCAATGATCGTATTCATTGCTTCGCGCATCATGGGGAGGATGAAGTCACCCTCCGCAGTTCGGGCGTGCATTTTCTTTTCGCCCACGCTGAACGCACCCCAGCAGCATGACAAATAGTACAGGTTCAGCGTTTTGCTTTCCTCGCCGAGCTGCGTCACGAAGTCGTTATAATCATAGACAATCGACCGGAACTCCTCAGAGATTTCACCTCGTTTCCTCCGAGCTTCTGCCTGCTCCCGGTAGGCAGGATAGTTGTCCTTTTCTGCTTGGCTCAGATAGCGGTCGGCGCGAATCAGCTCCCCGATCCGCTTCTCGACCTTGTTCCACCGCAGAAGCAATTCTGCTTCGGGCTGAGAGATTCTGCCTCTGCTGATTTTGATTCCCTTGGCGTCGTGGTTTTCATCGAGATTTCTGCCGGAAACGGCAGGATACGCGCCGCCGATGCCGTATTCGTTTTTCAAAAAGGCGATATTGTTCTCGGAAGAATCCTGTTTGAGAAACTGTTCATAGATGCGGAATTTGCCCTGATGGATGCCGCTGCCCCGTGTCAGGATGGCATCGATGTCCTCCTGAGAAATAGCAAAAGCGGAGGACTTTTCTTCCTCCGCCTCTGCGATGTTTTCCTGCTGTTGTTCAACTGTGGGAAGGGTTACGCGTAGATCAGGTCGTTCAGAATCACTTCCTCCGCCGAGTGGCGAATGGAGTTCATCATCTGCACCCACCGCATCTGATCCTCCGCCTTCAGCTGCTCCGTCACTCCGTTCAGCGCCTTCATCTGCGCGGTCAGGTCGTCCAGCATCTTCTGTGCCTGCCGGTCCACTTCCTCCAGATGGCGGTTCAGTGTTCCGTTCAGCAGCATCCCGGTGTAGATCCCATCCCGATGCTCGCGGAGGAATGTCCGCCGCAGCATTCCATACTTCCCAAGCTTCGGGCTCTCCGGCACGGTCAGATCGGGAATCAGATAATCCCCCTGCATCGTATAGGTCAGTTCCATATTCGTTGCTCCTTTCCTTGTTTTCTGTTCGGTTCTTATGATACGCAGAAGAACCGGTCTGCGCAAATGTGCGAATCTTCCGCTTTTCCTCCTTCTCCATTTCCTTGACGGTTTCGCCCATTTCACGGATGACCATCTCAGAAATATCGCTGACTGCGGCACCGAGCACGGAAATAGCCTCCACGGTGTTGAAGTCAAAGAGGTGGCTGAAATCCTCCCGGTCAAAATACTGCCTCGGCTCATACCCCGCACGGGAGAGCGCCATAAAAGCGACGCTGCTTTTCAGCGTGGTTTTCAGCCACGCTTCAAGGCTTGTGTCGTCCAGCTCCTCCAGAAAGCTGCCGGCTTTGACAGCGTTCAGCTCCATGAGATAATCTGAAAGATTATCCTCCACGGCATAACCGGAAATATCCATGAGAAGGTGCGGGAAATCTCGCGGCTCCTCCACATCGCCGAAGCTGGCCTGAAGGCTTTCCGATACCGCATATTCGTACTCCGGCTTCATCTGCCAAAGGGTGATGTTCCTTCCGGCACGACTGTTGGTGTCGGAGATATCAAAGACATGTCTCAGCTTGTAGGGAACATCTCTGTCGATCAGCAGGGCGATACCCTTCGTGCCCTTGTTTACCCATCTGCCGAGTTTATTCCATGTGTCGATTTCCGCACACGCCGTTGCATCCGGCTTCTGCGCATGGATGAGCAGTTGCTCCTTAAAGCTGTACTTGTAGTTGTTTGCCGCCGTAATCAGAAAATCGGTATATCGGTCGGCATTGGAGGCGATATCCCTGGCAGTCTGGGACGCCATCTCCAAAATGATTCTGTATTTGCTCGGCATGGGAACTCCCTCCTTATCTTACTTTGATCGTGACCTCAACGGTCTGCGCATTCTCTCCGAGGATCGATGCAAATAAAAGCCCGGTTCTGGCGTTGGATACCTTCGTCACAAGCTCATTCAGCCGGCAGACGGTGGTATTGATCTCTTTCTGGTTATCTGCGTAATAGTAGCCCGTTTCATCGCTGCAAATAGGAAAGCCATCCTGTCGCAAGGCGCTGATCTTGCGGCGAATATTTCGTCCGTCAAGCAGAAACAGCTTTTCAAGCTCCTTGCTGTGGATGGCATTTTCTTTGCCAATATGATTTTTACGGAGATACTCGCAGATGGCTTTCTTCTTATCCATAGCTTCTCCTTATCTCTCAGGTTCGTGTTCTTTTTTCTTTGGGTGCATTGCCGGAGGCTTTCTATGGGGATCGTCCTCTATGAAAAGCCCCTTGGGCAGGGTATCCAGGTCGTTCAGGAACGTGCGGGAAATGGTCTTGCCGTCCCGGTCTCGGTACAGAACGACGCACAGCGGCTCACCGTGATAGAGCGACTCCTTCAGGTCTTCCAGGAAGCGCTGCTCATCGCTGTACGCAACGCTGCTGCATACTTTTCCGTTGAAAGCCAAATAGTCCAGTCTGGCAATATAACTTTCGCTCGGCAGTGCGTTGTTCATCGTGCCTCACCTCGCTCTCTCTGCCTGGTTGGAAAGCTCCAGCCGTACACTTTTCCGATCTCATCGCCAAGCCTGCGGGTGACACGGACGATATCTGCCCTGGTGGCTGTGCCGTTGTAGATTTTTTCTTTGAGCCGGTCCTTCTGCGCCTCCGAAATATTGTCCTTGTACACCCGATAGAGATAATGGTTCGTGCTGTCATGGTGGGTGTCATCGCACCGGAAGTCTCCGTTTCGGTCCACATACCATGTGGTGTAGTCGTAATCAGAGTAAAGGCAGTCCCGGATATTGCCGCTGGGAATTTCTTTGTATCCCGTGCGCCTGCCATTCCAAAGCCCCAGATCGGCAACAACCAGTATCGGCTGCGAAAGCTGGATGTCCAAATTCAGGCGTTCGTCCTCAAGATAATGCCCATTTTCCTCATACATCATGGCGACGCGCTCGTCCTCGGAAAGCGTCGGATATTCTTCCTCCATCCAGTCTTTCCACTCCTCATAGTCAAGGTCAGCATTGGACCAGATGCGATAATCGTCCTTACTCATCGTGCATCACCTCTGTCCTTCGGCATCACGGGCTTTCCGTCTGCGTCATAATTTCTCGGGTCTGCGGCGGGCACCTGAAAGCCGAACATAGAGCCGGCCTTCATCGCTTCTTCCTGCGCTCGGCTGACGCCGAGCTTTGCATTATACTCATTCGCGATGCTCCGGGCTTCGTCCTTGTCGGTGACGGGAATGTCCGTCTTGAAGTAGCCCTTTTCGCCGCGCTTGATGATAATGATTTCGTCGCTGCCGGAAAGAACGCTGTAGCACCGCTCGGGCAGGTTGTCCCGAACCGGCTCGTAGGTATGGCCGCCGTATTCCATGCGCTCGGCAAACTCGCAAATGTGATAGAGGTTGCTCCCGATCTCCACTTGGTAATCGTCGATATACCGGCAGGTGCGAATCTGGTCTTCATTCCACGAATAGTGGATTTTCACCTTGCCGCCATCCGGAATGCGAAACAGCTCCTTGTAATGGCTGTCAATAAAACGGATTCCTTTCTCTGCGTCCTTCAGGTGCTGATCGAGCCAATCCCGGCGATAGCAATAGCAGTACAGGTTGTATTCGCCTCTGTCCGGGTTCAGGCGCAGAAGATAGGCATATTTTTCGGTATCCACACGAACGCCATAGTAGCCCGGTTCCCCCTGCATACGGCTTTGGGGTGTGCAATAGCAGTACTTGGCAAGCGACCTGCGGTTATGAAGAATGTCGCCTTCCTCACGCAGAGAGTTGATCACCTCGTCAAACTCTGCCTTGAACTCGTCGGTTTTCAGCTCCTCCCGGAAGTCAAACCAACTGCTGAAAAAGCCGTTGCCGTCCGTGTCCATATCAGCCCGGAGGTGACCGATCAGTCCGGTTTGCATGGAAATCTGCGTGCTCTGGCGAAAGGTATATTTGTCCTCCGCCTCGATCATTGCTCTTTTTTCATACTCGATCATCTTGCGTCACCTCTTTCTTTAGCCGGTTTCTTTTCCTGCGCGTGTATCTCTTTTGCTTTCTCCAAGCCCTTCTGCGCCCATTCGGGAAGCTTCTTTTCCTCCATGACACCGAGAAAATCCGTGCGATAAAAGGAGGTCTTTCTCCCGTCGTACAGAGAAATGCAGTAGCAGGTACGGCCTCGCGCATTTGCCTGCGCACCAAAGCCGCCGGTACACAACATAAGCTGGTGATTGGCATGGCGGAACTCAGGCCGGAGGATGCTGCCCTTGACGACAACCACCTTGTTCTCAATGGAATCTTCGTAGGAAAGCGGCGCGCAGCTTTCTGCCACGAGTTCCTCATTCATGCCGACTTCTTGACAGGCTCTTTCGTTTTCCTGGACGATCTCCTCGGCTGCGTCCGCTACGCGCTGTCCGAACACCTTTGCGATCTCTGCAAAATCGTCGCTGACCAGCACCCCGGAATAGCGCTCGAATATGGCGTTGGTCTCTACAAAGCAGCACATATACCGTTCATCCTTGTCGGCGTTGGGATTCTCGCCCAGAGCAATATCCTTGTGCCCGATATACATGGAATACTTTACGGAGTAATCTCCGATTTTTCTTATCTCTTCCATAGCGTCTCCTTTTATAAGCGGGGCGGCATCCGCAAAAAGATGCCGCCCCTTGCCGTTTTACTTTCTGTTCTTCAGGCGAAGAACGATCAGCCCTGCGATAATAAACACCACAAGGGCGATGCCGATGATGACTTTAGCGTTCATGCTTGCCTACCTCCTTCTTTTTGCGGAAGGTAAAGAAGGCCGCTGCACCTGCGCTGACTGCGGAGATGCCCGCAAGCGCTGCCCAGAGGGGCATATTGGTGGTATCTCCGGTTTTGGGGATATCCGTAACAGGCTTGAGCTTGTTATGGAACTTGGCAACGACCGTCTTTCCTTCGTGAACGGTTACGGTGACATTTGCGGGAAGCTCATACTTCTCGTTGGCCTTGTTGGACACCTCGGAGATCACATAATCACCGATGCGCAGCCCCTCGATGTGAATCTGACCCTTTTCATCGGTCACAAAGTCCTTGCTGAAGGCATTGCCGGTGATATCCGAGCCCTCCACGCGGAAGGTAAAGCCCTTCAGCACGCCGTCATCCGAAGTCTTTTCAATACGGATGCCTCCGGTCTGTGCCTGGTTGACAAAGCCCTTTCCGGCCTCGGTTTCCACGACGACGGTTTTACCATCTTCCTTAATGGAGAAACTGTAGGCTTTCTCATCAAGGAAGAAGCCCTTGGGTGCTTCGGTTTCCTTCAGCGTGTAATCACCGTAGGGCAGATCATCCAGCTTGTAGACGCCGTCGGACAGCTCCTCCATCTGGTCCACGAGCTTTCCGTCACGGTATACCTCAAAGACCGCACCGCTCAGATGGTGGTCGGGATAGTTTTTATCCACCTTGGTCAGCTGAACGCTGCCGCGAATGAGCTTGTTGGTGATCTCAATCTCGACCACAGCGCCGTTCTGATCTACCTTCACGGCATAGGGTGTCTCATCCATCACATAGCCTTCCGGCGCGGCGATTTCACGAACCACATACTCGCCATAGGGGATACCCGTGAAGGCAAAGCTGCCGTTCTCTGCGGAAACGGTGGTCAGGATAGGCTCGGTGCCGTCTGTGAGGAACAGCCCGATGGTAGCTCCGGCCAGCGCCTTGCCGTCCTCATCCTTCTTCATGCCATGGATTTCCCCGTAGATCATCTCGTTGGTAATGCTCTTTCCGTCATTGACGGCAAGCTCCACAACGGGGATTTCCTGACCAGCATAGGCGAAGGTCACAGGGTACTTCTCATCGGAGAGGATGTAGTGGCTGTCGGTACTGATTTCCTTGACATAGAAGCTGCCGAAGGGAACATCGCTCTTGAGCACGGCCTTTCCGTTTTCGTCAAGGGACAGGATCTCAATCAGTCCGTCCGCAGGAATGACAGAGCCGTCTGCTGCGGTAAGCTCCTCAGCGGCATAGAAACCGAAGGTCACGGTGGAAAGCTCGTTATTCATGCCGATACCAAACTGTTTGTTCTGCTCCAGTACCTTGGAAAGAGAAATCTGCGCCTTCTGTCGGTCGTTGCAGAAGCTGGCAGCAGTTTCGGTGATCTCGATTTCCTGACCGGCATAGACAAGCTCTGCGGTATGGGCATTTTTGTTTACGACCATGCCGTTGGGGGCTTTTATTTCGGTGATTTCATATTTTCCCAGATACAGCGGCTTGCTCTCCGCCATGCCATCTGCGCCGGTAGTCACCGTATCCACCACCTCGCCGGCGCTGCAGCGCAGCGTGCTGTCCGGAGTGTAGATGTCCTCAGCTGCCTTGATCTCATAGGTTGCTCCCGCAAGTCCCTGCACTGCGTACACAGGCTGATAGACTCCGTCCGCTGCCGTAACAGAGGCAAACACCTCACCGGTTTTGGAAATCTTAATGATGCCTTTCTGGGCGTAGTTGCCCAGCTTCACCGCAACGACCGTCACACCGGTTTCCTCGGTGGAATTCTCTTCGGTCACATCGAACTTGACCGCCTCATGACTGAGCACATAGCCGTAAGGGGCTGAAACCTCCTTGAGGGAGTAGCCCTTACCGAACTCCAGTTTCTCCGGCGTGATGAGCATGCCGGCGTCATTGGTGTAGAAGGTGTCGATGGTGGTGACCTCCGGGTAGGTAAAGGTCATTTCCACCTTGGAGCCATCCGGACGGAAGATCTGGAAGCCCGCACCCGCATAGGGAATGGTATTGCCGGTTTCTGCGTCCACCTTGATGACCTTAATGAAGGACTCGAAGTTGGCGTTGTTGATGAGGTAGCGGTAGGTCTCGCCGTTCTTAGCAATAAACACATCAAAGTCGCTCATCAGTTCACGACCCTCCCAGCCGGAAACCTGATGCACGGTATACACGCCGTAGGGCAGGTCTTTGCTTTGGGCAAAGCCGTTTTCATCGCAGGTCAGATAGTCCCGCTCCGTATCCTTTGCCGCCTCATAGCTGCCGGCAGATTTCAGATAGACGGCGAATACTGCGCCCTCCTCGGGAGTTTCGATCTGCGTATCGCCGTTATCCGAGTGCTTGATGATGGCGATATTGCCCTTCTGCACCTGCTCGGTCACAGCCACAGCAGGTGCGGTGTTCAGCTCAACGGTGTAATTGGCTGCCTCTGCGCCGACAGGATAAGCGGTGCTGTCCAGAAGATATCCCTCGGAGGGGCTGATCTCACGAATCGTCCAGTCGTCGCCGCAGACATAATAGCCGGTGGCGAACTGACCGTTCTCGTCGGTGTAATAGGTATCCACAAGCTGATCGCCCTTATAGATGCCGTAGGCAGCACCGGCAAGAGAAGCATCCCCCTGTGCTGTTCCGGTCTCGCAGTCACTCTTAGTGACAGTGACATTGAATTTCTTGAGGATGTTGGAGACGCTCTTATTGGTTACACTGTTCCATTCCACTGCGGCGCTCTGGCTGTCGGGAACCACATAGCGAATGGCAGTGTCCATTTCCTCCAGCGTGTAGCCAGTGCCGATAAGCACATCCTTAAAAGTCGCCACACCATTTTCATCGGTGACGGCGTATTCATCTACAGGCAGACCGCTGAGAGAGGTTCCAAAAAGGTGGAACTTCACACCCTGATTCATCCCATCCTCGGAGGTCTTGGTCACGGTCAGATCGCCACGACGGAGTACATTGTTGAAGGAAACCGTTGCCGTCTGTCCGGCAAGCACGGTGACACGGTGGCTTTCCTGGGGCACATACTTGTCATAGCTCTGCTCGGTGACGGTATAAATGCCGGGCATCAGATTATCGATGCGAATTTCACCGTTCCGGTCGGTGGTAACGGTCTGATTGACACCCTCGCCGGTGATGGTGAAGGCAATGTCGTCCACCTTGCCGTCCTCGCTGGTCTTGATGATTTTAGCGCCGCCATAGCTGACCTTCAGCTTGACAAATGCCCTTACGGGGTCGCTGACGGAGGCCGTATAGGTGATGGTATCCTGAACGCCGCCGTTTGGGCCGTACTTATAGTCCGTCCAAACAAGAACGCCGCAGCGGGAAGCGCTTCGACTTGCGGAGATCGTCACATTGCCGCTGGGAGCCGTATCGGTGGTGATGGTAAGCGTATTGCCCGACACGCTGAAATGGAAGCCCGTCTCACTGGCGGAGAAGGTAAATTGCGACAGCACACGGTTGGTATCCGTAAGCTCGGCAACATACTGACTGCCGTCCCACGCAAGCTCAATGGTCTTTGCGCTGCCACTGCTTCTGCTCATAAAGCTCGGGCAAACGGCATGGCTCTGTACGCTGTACTCGATGCTGTCGTAATAGTCCATGATTCGGCTATACAGCGGATGATTGGTGGAAACCAGCGACAGGATCTCGTCATAGCCGCCGGTGCTCACATGGTCAAAGTCCGCATCGCGCTCGCCCACAACCGTTTCCCAAACGAGCAGTTGGGTAGCAAAGGCGTGGGCCAGCTTGTCCGCATCGGAATCGTTCTGCGATCTCCACGAGGTGGAAAGGTTGCCCTGATAGCCATACTGCATGATGCGACCCAGCAGCAGCTTAATGTCGTCCGGCTGGATGGTGTTGTTGTACTGGCTGGGATAGTTGTCCCAGAAATCCTCACCGAAGCCGTGATAGGTATCGCCGACATTTCGGGAAAGGCCGGGCTCGATGCAGTAGCACACCTTTCCGTCAAAGGAATCCATGCAATGCAGGGTGGTGTAGTTGCTGGAGCCCGTTGTCCAGCCATTCATGTAGGTTTTTGCGGAGTGTCCCCATGCGTCCGCAGAGTAAATCTGAGCTGCATCCCCGTCACGGGGGAAGGAAATCATATAGGACTCCGCCGTTTCGCTTGCGGCGAAGGCCGTTGTCGTGCCAAAGCCTGCAAGCATGGTGAATGCCATAAGGACTGCAAGCAGTCCCGACATTCCTCTTTTGAAAATCTTCTTCATTCGTTCTGTCCTCCTTCAAGGCATGAAAAAAGCACCGTGCTTCCACGATGCTCATTTCGGTATATGATTTGTTGATACTTATGCGTACCCAATATAGATCAGGTAGCTGCTTGTGCCGATGCACTCGTACCAGATCCAGACAGCGGTTATCTCCTCGTCCTTCGCGTATCTGTTCAAGCGCGAGTTAATGTCTCGCTCCAGGTAGATGCAGGTCGGCTTTGCGGTGATCGGATTGTCCCAGCAATCGGTTGCTGAGCTATCCAAGGTCAGTCCCAAGCTCGCCGCCGTGCTTTTCGCGTAAGAAATCCAGTGCTCGATATCAAATGCAGGCTCGGGCTTCGGAGTCGGTTCCGGCTCGCTTATCACAGGAACGGACGGTTCCTCTTTTGGACATTCTGTTTTCTCCGGCTTCTCCGGAATCACGGGAGCCTGTTCGTTTTCCTCCGATGCCGGCGTATTCGATTCCGTGGGTGCGCTTACCGGCTCAGAAGAAAAGCTCGGGCTGCTATCGTGCTTGTCCTCATTTGGTATGCAAGCTGCTGGATCGGCGGCTTCTGTCGAGGCTTTTGTGGGAGCGTTTGGTTCTGTGGATACCGGCTCAAAGGAAGCAGGCGTTCCTTCCTGCGGCGTTGGAGCTTTCGGTGTGTTTCCTGCCGTTTGCCTTTGCAATGGCTCTGCGGCGCATCCGGAAAGCAATACGGCAAGCAGGAGCGCACACAACATGAGATTCTTTTTCATGGGATGACCTCCGATGACTGTTTTTCTCATATTGTACGAACGCACCCGGTCTTTCTCAATTGTGCCGCCTGTCTATTTTCCTTTTGAGCTGGTATTGCCGGTAAAAGAAGGGGGGAGTGTGAGGGGGGAAACATGGTTTCGCCCAGAAAAGGATACACTGATCCCTTGGCGTAGGGTTTATCTTGCGTCATTCCGACTTTTCTGCCGTTCCTGATAGCGGTGATAATACTCCAGCGCTTTCATAATATAATCACCGGTTTTTTCGTAAGGAACGCTGGCAGGAATAAACCTTCTGGCCTCGGCGTACTTGATGTTGATTTTTTCTCTCTGGTTCGGCTTTTCCTCGCTCATGATCGACTCAATGACCTCGTTGTTCAGCTTTCCGTCCTGAGAGAACCGCTTCAGCTTAATGGCCTGGGCGAGGGACGGCGTGGCATCTGCGTAGGCGATTTGCTCCAGCAGGGCACTCTGCTCCTCCTTTTGCAGGTACGAAAGCTCCACCGCCGGTCTGAACGCAATGCGTCCCTCATCAACCAAATCCAGAAGCTCCGGAATGAGCTCCGTGAGGCGGATATAGCGGTATACTTGGGCTTGTCCATCACCGGTTTCTTCTTTCAAAAGAGATGCCGATTTCACTCCCTTTAACTTGTTATCCATTGGAGAACAAGTTAGGTCGGCACGTTCACCTTGTCGGTTCATAGCTTCCAGCCTCATCTTATACGAAAAAGCTTTTTCACTGGGCAGGATCACAGAACGCTGCAGGTTCGATTCCACCATTAGAATGATGGCCTCATCACGGGTCATTTCCCGCACCTCAGCCTTCACGGTATCAAACCCGGCAAGCTCGCAGGCCTTCTTTCTGCGATGCCCCGATACGATTTCGTACCGCCCGTCTTCCTTTGGGCGGAGCGTGACAGGGGTGATGATCCCGCGCTCCTTGATGCTCTGAACAAGCTGATCCATATCCTCGTCCAGCTTCACCTTGAAGGGGTGGTCGGGGAAATCGTCGATCTCCGAGAGGGGAATATCATAAATGCGCGGGAGCTTGTTTTCCTTTCGCTCCGCGTCATTCATGAAAAGCTCATCGTACCCGGTCAGGCCCAGATCGATTTTTTGCACGCTCTTCAAGCTCTGTCACCTCCTTCGTCATTGCCTCATACGCTGCTGCGACCTTGCCGTTCCTGTCATGGGAGAAAATGCTTTCTCCGGAAAGACTGCACTCCGCAGCTCTTACCGAAAAGGGAATCTCGGAACGGAACACGCGGATGTTTTCTCCCACGGTGGAACGAAGCGAGGAAATAATCGCCTTGGCGTTGTTGGTGCGGTTATCCACCATCGTCAGCAAAATGCCGTCAATCTTCAACCTCGGATTGATCTGCCGCTTGATCTTTGAAATGGAGCGCAGAAGCAGGTTAAGACCTTTGGTTGACAGGAAGTTCGGCTGAGACGGAATAATCACACTGTCTGCCGCAGCAAGCGCATTGACCGTCATCATGCCCAGAGAAGGCATACAGTCTATAAGGATATAGTCGTAGCTCTTTCTCATACCATCAATACACGACCTCAGAACATACTCCCGGCTCATAACATTGAACAAGCCAGTTTCCATGCCGGACAGTTCAATATTAGAAGGAAGCAGGTCAACACCCTCATTATGGGCGATCACTGCATTATCGGGTGGCTGCGTGTCTTCAATCACTGATTGCATAAGCGTGGAAAGCGACACATCCAGCTCGTCGGGGTTCTTGATACCGAGGCTCACAGTCAAGCTACCTTGAGGGTCAGCATCTATCAGCAAAACCTTCTTACCGGTGTTTGCAAGACCTACGCCGAGGTTGACTGTCGTGGTCGTTTTACCGACGCCGCCCTTCTGATTCGTGATGGCGATCACTTTACAGTTTTCCATGCGTTTTCCTCCTTTCGTGAAATTCACAGCAGTATCTTTCGGTACTGCTATGTACCTGTGCGTTATTTGTCCTCGACACCCCACGCACATGGGAATACATCAGGCGCTTGTTTGCGAAACAAGTCCATGGGAATCTCACCCCTGCCGGGTTCTCCGCCAGCTCCGTAGAGAAGTATCATTAACCCTGTAGCGTTTCATGGCCATATCCGTAGCAACCGGATATTTCAGAATGGTTCGGAAACGCTCGCCACCTTGCTTTCCGTTATAACCCGGATGGGCAGGAGGGTCTTGGCGCACCTTCATTCGGCTGGGACTTTCGCCCCCGCTCAGGAACGTACCTGATGAATGTGTATTCAGTTGTCAAGTAGCGGTGAGTAGGAATTTCTCCTCTCACCCCCTTACCGCAACATCGAAGGCCAAAAAACGACATCAATTTTTGAAAAATTTCAAAAAAATTTTTCGCGCTCATTCCACACACCTCTAGAAACAAAAAAAGCCCGCTGATTTTACTCAGCGGGCAAACAGATAGGATATGTACAGCAGGTTCGATCTCGAACAGGCTGAAAACAAAAAAGAGACCCACTACCGTATGATAGTGAGTCTCTTGCAGATTAACGATGATTTATGCCATACCATGAGGAATCGCATTTTTTTGCCTTCCGATTTGGAGATCGAAAGGTGATTTTTGGTGACTAAATTGGTGATTCGAGCCGATTTTGGCTTCTCAATCAATACAGCTTAGCACCAGCAGGGATGTGGGGATCAACCATCAGAAGGTGGAGCTTCTCCTCCTCGCCTTCCTTATGAACGGCGGAGAGCAGCATGCCGCAGGACTCGATGCCCATCATCGCTCTGGGAGGCAGATTCGTGATGGCGATGCAGGTCTTTCCGACCAGCTCTTCAGGCTCATAATATGCGTGAATACCGCTCAAAATCGTCCTTTTCTCGTCAGAACCGTCATCCAAAGTGAACTTTAAGAGTTTCTTGGACTTGGGTACTGCCTCGCATTCGAGAACCTTCACAGCGCGGAAATCAGACTTGGAGAAGGTCTCAAAATCGACCTGATCTTGGAACAAGGGCTCGATCACGACGTTGGAAAAGTCGATCTTTTCCTCGACGACAGGAGCCGCTTCAACGGGTTTTTCTTCCGCCTTGGTCTCGGCCTTTTCGGTCTTATCCTTGTCCAAAGGTTTCATTGTCGGGAACAGCAGCACGTCGCGGATGCTGCCGGAATCGGTCAGCAGCATGATCAGACGATCCACGCCGAAGCCGAGGCCGCCGGTCGGGGGCATGCCGTATTCCAGCGCGTTGATGAAGTCGTAGTCCACCTGCGCGCGGGTATCGGGCTCCTGCGCGCGGCGCTCGGCGGGGAGGTCTATCCCGTTCACCGGCTCGACCAGCCCGCGGGCGGCGTGATGGTCTATGCCCGGACAAAGCCTGCCGCCGCGCGGCTTTCGGCGGCGGTGCAGACAGAGGCGTTCGGGAAGGAATATCTCGCCGTGCTGGACGGCTGCCCGGAGGCGCGGGAGGATGCGCTTTGCGACCTGCTCTTTTTCGACCGTCAGAAGAAAAAAAGCTACGTCGTGAAGCGCGCCCGCGCGGGCGTCAAGCAGGCGCGGCTATCCTACCGCGTGCTGGAGACGGCGCAGGAGCGGGCGCTCGCGCGCGTGAAGCTCGACACCGGACGCACGCACCAGATCCGCGTCCAGTTTTCCTCGCGCGGCTGGCCGCTCACCGGTGA
>ENA-OUQC01000214-OUQC01000214.1-human-gut-metagenome-genome-assembly--contig:-NODE-214-length-51933-cov-10.620359_pt1 | contig 51933 bp, 49 predicted proteins | sample MGYA00237942_ERZ548815 | MGnify/ENA primary metagenome ERZ548815 (study PRJEB26490, sample SAMN05194722) | human gut metagenome | biome: terrestrial biome; feature: human-associated habitat; material...
CAGTTGGTTCAGAGCGTCTGCCTTACAAGCAGAGGGTCGGGGGTTCGACTCCCTCTGCTCCCACAAGTTCTTTAAATGTTTTTTTGCGGCAACGAAGCAGACGCCAAAAAGAAACTATTGGGTTTTGAAGTTTATTTTTGGATGGATGCGAGGAAGGCGAATGAGGAGGAAGGGAGTTACCTAAAGGTAATGACCGCCCGACGATGTGAAGCCTGACGCAGCAGACGCCCAAAAGAAACGAAAAAAAGGGGGTATAGCTCAGTTGGCTAGAGCATCTGCTTTGCAAGCAGAGGGTCGTCGGTTCGAATCCGTCTATCTCCACAAATAACGCCGGTTTTCTGCCGGTCATTTCATAACGAACAAATTTACGAATCAAGAGTAGGTTTGTTCGTCTTTTTAAAGGGCAATTAAGGAGAGGTGCTCGAGTGGTTTAAGAGGCACGCCTGGAAAGCTTGTATACTCCTAAAGGGTATCAGGGGTTCGAATCCCCTCCTCTCCGCCAAATAGGTCTAATGTTCTGATTGATAAGATTTTACAAGAGTTTTCAGAACAAAACGGGACAAACACGGGACACAGTCTTTCGCCCCCTGACGACAACCTCTATAGGGTCTTGTCAGAGTTGTGCGGAAGAAAAAATCAGGAATATCTCGTCATCTGCATGCTCTGTTACTGTTGTCTGATGCGCCCGAAGGAAGATACTTCCGCGAGAATCAAAATAAAAGGGGTCGCGGTTGCCCTTGACCCCACGCCGTCAGACGAAGTACATGAATTGCTGCGATACAAAATCAGACAAATCTGACGGCCGATAATTCTTGACTGAATCTATGCACACCGTCCTCAATTTTCTTGGCTGTCTTTTGGGACGGATGCCTATAACCGCTGATATAGTGGCCGAGCTGTTTCTGGTTCACGCCGGTGATGCGCTCAAGTCCGGCGAGAGAGATTGTCTTGGCGTAGTACTGGAGGAACGAAGCTACATCATACTGGTACTCAAATTCAACCTCCTCGAATTTTTTCCCGGTTTCAGCATAATACTGCTTCATATCCTCATACCCGTCATGAAAGACCTTGAGGGCTTCTTCTACGGTCTTGCCCGTGCCGGTAACAAGATATGACATATCGTCCGCATCCATATAGATGCTGTAGTTTCCGTCTGATGCCCTTTCAATTATTGCCTTAACCTTTCTCATTGTCTCTATGTTTTTGGGAAAAGCAGGGGGATTAAATCCCCGCTGCCCTTTTGATTGCCTTTAATGTTCCTGTCGCAACTTCTTCGGAACCGTGGTTGCTCATCTTGAACTCTTTTCCTGTCTTTGGGCTGAACCACAAGGGGTGTCCGTTTTGTTGTCGTCCGGTGTCGTAGCATTTCGCCTTTTTCAACAGTCGTTCCAATTCATTGTACTTCATATCCGTGTTTTATATCGCACTACAAAGATAGTAATATTTCTAACAATTGCAAAATTTTTCCGGCAAAATCGACGAAGATTTTACCGGAAATATGCGTGAAGTCACGGACTAAAATAATACAAACGTGATGCTTCGCGACAAATCTCACTACTTCATTTTCTATTGTGGCCATAATCTTCTGATTTTTCGGCAAAAGTAGGTCACCACTGTGCATAAAAAAAGGACAGCCGAAGCTGTCCGATTCAGAGTTCTATGTCATCGCCGTCCGAGTATCTGCAAAAATATCGCACCATATAAATTAATAGTATTTGAAAGCAATATAATATATCAGATCCAATATGCCAAGTATTATGAGGACTATAATGAGAAATGATCCACCGAATATCGCCCCGAAAAGGAACATTCCTATGTTAAAAATGGCGAGCATTATTTTCACAATTCTCTCTTCCGAATCTCGGGTAATCATGCCTTCAATCATTTAAAATTAAGTTTGGTCGTGACCATGCTTAAACAGCGTTTTCGTTACACTCTGATACGTTCCCAGATGCAGTCGGGAATTAGGCGCCAAAGGAAAATGAGGATGCGATAGCGCCAGTCTATCGTTATGATGCGACGACGGCGGGAGAGCCCTCGAACAATGTGCTCGGCGACATAGTCGGGACGCATCTGCATCGGGTAGTCGTGGTGGATGAAATCCGTAGAGACGAAGCCTGGGCGGATGTCGGAAAAGGAAATGTCGAGGCGCTCGCTGCGGGCAAGCTGAGAGAGAGCCTGAAGATAGGTCCACTGGAAGCGCTTGGTGGAGGAATATGATGCGGATGGCGCGAGTCCCTTGCAGCCGGCAACACTTGTTATGGCAGCAATGTGCCCCCGACAGCCTCGTTCACGGAACCAGCGGAAAGCTGCGTCGACCATCATGGTGAAACCCATGACATTCGTTAGCACCGTACGCTCCTCGATTTCGCGATCAAGTTTACGATTCTGGTTGCCGTAGCCCGAACTCAGAAGGAACAGATCCATGCCTCCAAGTTTACCGATCAGAAGACCCAGACAGTTCTCAGCATCCTCCTCCGTCACATCGATAACCTCCGTCACGACACGTCCGGGATGAGCCTCTTCCAGTTCTTGAAGCAGCCCCTCACGACGTCCCGCCACGCCTACCATCCAGCCTTCACGCACGAGAATGTGCACGACTTCCTTTCCCATTCCGGAAGTCCCGCCAATTACAATCGCCTTTTTATTCATACACAATATATTTTACAACATTTCAAGTTCCACAAGTATTCTAACTTCTTGCGAATATTAAACCTATCTCATCTATCAAACTCTCAAATCCCACACACTTTTTCTACATTATACACATACAACAACGATAGGACGTCTGAAATCAATCATTAAGGTGGATGAGCGAAGCCACAGGGGCAATCTTCGAGAGGCGGTCGGCCCCATGCAGATCATCAATCTCCACAAGGAAAACGAACTTCTTCACCGCGACACGGAACGTCACCCCGTCCTTCACAATTGGAGTACTGATAAGCGACTGCGCGAGCGCCTCGGCAGTACCTCCTGTCGCGAGGATGTCGTCAAGGATGGTGACTTCAAGAACATTGTCGGTCAGCGGGCCGGCCGCAACGTCGCTTTTGCGATAGAAAAGCTTGTCAGCACCATATTCCTTCATGATTTCAACTCCGACAAGGTCACCTTCTGAAAACGGAAGTTTCCCGGACTTCCGGACCGGAATAACGTTGCTCACGGCACCATCCGTCATAAGAAGTGGCGTGCCGAAAAGAAATCCGCGGGCTTCAGGGACCGCAAGGTTGGGAGTGTCCACAAGGGCATCAAGTTCTGAAATCACCTCGCGGAAAACATCCTTCGAATAAAGGAATGGCATGATGTCGATGAAATTGATGCCTTCCTTCGGAAAATCCTTGTAAAAGTTGAGTTTATCCTGTAACATATCGATTATTGTTTATTTCTCATTATCAATAACATCAGCCTCCTGTTTCCTCCAGCATCTGCGGACTTCCGCCGCAATGTCGCGAAGCTGTCTGTCACGTCGGAAACGGATGTCGGAGACGGAAAGTCGTGCAGCCTTGAACCAGTCGTGCGCAAAAGTGTAGGCTGGACAGAAAAGCAGGAGCAAAAGTGAGCACAGCCACCACAGATGCCCCGGGAGTTGCGTAAAGAGCACAGCAGCATAGATGCACCAGAGCAGCGGAAGCGCGAACGCGGCAACGGCATAGCGGAGCGATATAAAGAACGCGTGGTCCTCCTGAACGCGGCAAAGAAGCTCTGCAGCAAGAAGGACCGGCGAGGTCACGGCCACAGAGAAAAGCCAATACGGAAAGGTCAGAACCATGACCGCTGCCCGACGAACTCCAGACAAGGCACGGCAATTCATAAAACCAAGTCCGGAATCCACTGCCCCGGCGTATGACGCGGCACTTATATGCGATCGCGCACGCCTGCCTGCAGCTTCCTTTCCGAGACGCACAAGTTCAGAATATTCCGTCTGCTTCGCCACATCCCCGCTGTCCCTAAGGGCATACAGAGTCCCGGCAACTAGGCAGTCTTCCCGCATCCGGTCATAGAGGCTGAACTTTCCGTCCACAACGGCATTCTTCAACTTGCTTCCCTGTAGTCCGGCAGACCGTCCAGCCGAAAGCAGCCGATCTTCAGAGACTATGCGGCAGACCTCCAGAACTCCGTCATAGTCAGCGTCGTCGTCAAGGCTCAGATAGAGAGCCTTCATCTTGGAAGTCAGTTCATCACGCATCGCGTTCATGAGAGCCGGCTGTGTCAGATCTTTGTTCGACTTACGGAACTCACTTACATTCATCGGTTTACCCACATTCACAAGCATAGATGTGCGGTAACGGTAGTAGCTTCCGTATTCTATGCCGACCGGTACAATAACCACCGGCATACGTCCTGAAAGTTTGTCGTCAGTCATTAGGGCGACCCTGAAAATGCCCTTGCGCAGAGGAAGCAGGGAGTGCTTGTCACGCTGGGTACCCTCCGCCATGATGCAGTATGGGATGCCATCGCAGAGCCTGTCGGATACGGTATCCATGATTCCCACATTTTCCTCAAGATGGCTGAAGCCGTCGCGTACGCGCATCACCGGTGTCACATAGAGAGAGAGTAGAATCTCGCGCAGCAGAGGGATGCGGAACATATCGGCACGAGCGGCAAAAATCATCGGTGCGAGCGGTTTTCCAAGACTCATCGCAACAAGCGGATCCATAAGTCCGTTAGTGTGGTTCGGGGCGAAGATGAGTGCACAATTCTCGGGAATATTCTCGAGTCCCACATATTGTATTCTTGAATATGAAGCGAGGAATGCCTTGTCAGCGTATGCCCGCAGCAACCGGTATCCGAGTCCCGGCGTTTGACGAATCTTGAATTTTTCAGAGCCCCGTGTCATTCTTTCTGTTCATCAGCACAGGTGTGCAAAGATACGGGGTGTTTTATTCTTTTACAAATATTTTGTCGTAAATTTGCGAAATTATGTCCCCGTACCGGGAATATCTAATATTCGAAAAATATGATTATCACTGACGACGAGCGCACTTTAGCAAGATTCGGAATGAAGTTGGCGATATCCTTCGGGATGAGCGGGGCAAGGGTGACGCTGAACAAGAGCGTGTCGGACACATGCACCATGCTTGACGGGGAAATCGACAAGGTAAGCCGCAATGCGGATAGGGCGCTGACGTTCTGCCTGTTCGCAGAGGGACGCTACTGCACATTCTCGACAAACCGTCTTTCGAAAGACGCCGTCAGGGACTTCGTCGGCAAGGCCTGCGAGACTGTGCGCATTATGGAGGCGGACCCATGCAGGACACTCCCGGCTCCGGAAAGGTTGGCACGGGACGCCAAGACCGGACTCGAAGCTGGGCTGTGGGACGAAGAATATATGAAAATGACCGACGAGGGAAGGGTTGAACTTGCCCGGAGCATGACACTGCGGGAAAGGTGCGGAAAAGGATGGAATGTAGTCTCTGAAGAGAACGAATACACGGATTATGTCGACGAAATCTACCAGATTGACTCACAAGGATTTGAAGGACAACATTTCGAAACCGGCTTTTCCTGCTCATCTGAGGTGACCGTCGCGGACGCGGAGGGCCATAGGTTCAGTTCATACTGGTGGGACTCTTCCGCATTTCTTTCCGGAATCAACCCCGCCGGATGCGCGGAAACGGCCTTGAAAAGAGCCGTGGGCTCTATGGCTCCGGCCGCGATTGAAGGAGGCCTATACCGGATGGTGGTTGACGGGAATGTCGGTTCAAAGCTACTGAGTCCGATAATCAGCGCGCTCAACGCCTCCGCCATACAGCAGAAAATGTCCTTTCTCTGCGACAGCCGAGGGCAAAGAATGTTCTCCGGTGGGCTCACGCTGACAGACATGGCACGTGAACGCGGCAAGTCCGGGGCACGTCTGTTCGATTCCGAGGGTGTGGCGACAACAAACCTCCCGCTGATTGAGAACGGAGTCGTGAAGAACTTCTTCGTGAACACCTACACAGCAAACAAGACAGGTGAGGAGCCAACCGTGGAGGACATCTCACGCCCCGTGCTCAAGAAATGGGCAAGCGAAGCTATGCTCGAGGGACTTGCAGAATGCGGAGAGAGAGCCGGTTTGGAATCAGGAAAAAAAGTTCTACCTTTGAAAGATATTTTGCGCGGAACCGGGGACGGGATTTATGTGACGGAATTCAACGGGGGCAACTGCAACCCTGTGACCGGAGACTATTCCTTCGGGGTGTCGGGATTCAGGTTCAGCAACGGAAAAATTGGCCGGCCTTTCAGGGAGATGCTGATTACCGGCAATATCCTTGAACTCTGGAACAGTCTGCTTGCAGTCGGCGATGACGCCAGGGAGTGCGGGAGATGGAGACTTCCGACGACGGCATTTGACGGCGTCAGTTTTTCGGCATGACGATGGACGCTGAGGCGCGAAGAGGGCGAAGCCGCTGCTGCATCGGGCAGGACGTACTCATTTCGGCGAAGCCTTATTTATTTTGAATTTATTTAAATTTAAAAAAAATATGAAAATAGAAAAGAACACTGTGGTGGCTCTCACATACGAGCTTGAGGTTGATGGGCAAATTGTTGACAAATGTACTGTGGAGAGGCCTCTGGACTTCATTCACGGAATGGGATACCTTCTGCCGAAGTTTGAGGAGGAGGTAGCCGGACTTGAAGCCGGGGACAAGTTTGAATTTACGCTCACTCCTGAAGAGGGATATGGAGTCGTTGACCCACAGAGGATTATCGACCTTCCGGTGGAGGCATTTTCCGATCAGGAGGGAAATGTGCGTCACGATCTGCTCGTTGAAGGCTCGAACATCACTCTCGTGAACCAGTTCGGGCAGCCGGTCCCGGCAAAAATCCTGAAGGTGGAAGCAAAGACAGTCAAGGTCGACGTGAATCACCCTATGGCCGGCAAGACGCTGAATTTCAAAGGCGAAATTGTGAACGTGCGTCCTGCGACAGAGAAGGAAATCAAGGAAGGTCTCCACGGAGAACTCGCGGGAGGCTGCTCCGGGTGCGGCGGAAACTGCGGAGAAGGCGGCTGCGAAGGATGCGGAGACGGCAAGGAATGCGGATGCGGAGACAGCTGCGACTGCAAGTAAAAATGTGCGGCAAAGTCGTAAAATCTTTGCACAATGAAAATAGCCGTCGTCATATTAAATTGGAACACAAAGGATTATCTGCGGATGTTTCTGCCTCCGCTGCTTGATTCCGTGGCAATGTTCAACGGCGGCGTCTCCAGTTTGGAAACGAGCATCGCCGGAAACGGGTCGCACCAAGCCGACGGGCAGCCGGACAGAGCAGAAGTCATTGTGGCCGACAGCGCATCGACAGACGGTTCGATGGAAATGATGGCGGAAGAGTTTCCGTCAGTGCGCAGGATTCCTCTCGATAAGAACTATGGGTTCACGGGAGGCTACAACAGGGCGCTTAAAATGCTGTGCGACAATCCATCTGAAGATAGTGGTCCGGCATCCGGGAAGACTGCACGCAGCATTCCTTACGACCTGTTCATTCTGCTCAACTCGGACATCGAGGTCACGCGGGACTGGCTGCGGCCGCTCGCAGAATGGATGAAAGAGCATCCGGAATGCGGTGCTTGCGGCCCGAAGCTGCACAGCTGGTACGAGCGCGATATGTTTGAATATGCAGGAGCGGCAGGCGGATGGATCGACCGTTTCGGCTACCCTTTCTGCCGCGGACGTGTTCTCGGAAAGGTTGAGAAGGACAGCGGGCAGTATGACACTCCGACCGACGTGCTGTGGGTTACGGGAGCATGCCTTGCAGTCCGTGCCTCGGTATGGAACTCACTCGAAGGGCTGGACGACAGGTTTTTCGCGCACATGGAGGAAATCGACCTGTGCTGGAGGATGCAACTTGAGGGGTGGAAGGTGACGGTGGTACCTGAGTCGACGGTCTATCACCTCGGAGGTGGGACCCTGCCGAAGAACTCTCCGCAGAAGCTCTATCTCAACTACAGAAACAACATCCTCCTGCTCGACAAAAACCTCGCCCGGACGATAGGAAGGAGGAAAGCGGCGTTGAGGGTTTTCTGCAGAAAGATTTTGGACGGATGCTCGGCGATGGTCTATCTTCTGTCGTTCCGCATGGACTTCTTCATGGCCGTATGGAGAGCGCACAGAGATGCGTCAAGGCTCATCGCTGAAAAACAGCCGGGAAATGATGCGGCGCACGGCCACGGGAGACACAATGTCGCTGGGCTTTATGACGGTTGCATGATTCCTCGGGCGTTGTTGGGCATTAAGTGTATTAAGTAATCATTTAAACGCTTACTGAAAGTTATGCGGATAGTTATTGCAGGAGCAGGAGAAGTCGGCTCGCATCTGGCCAAGATGCTGAGCAACGAATCCAATGATATAACGGTCATTGACAGCGACCAGGGCCGTCTTGACAGCTTGTCGGCAATCGCTGACATCGTCACAGTGAACGGAAACTCGTCCGAAATCGGAGTGCTTCGCGAAGCCGGTGTGCCGGAGGCGGACCTATTCATCGCCGTGAACCCGTCAGAGTCACAGGACGTGAACATTGTCAGCGCGATTCTGGCCAAGAAACTCGGCAGCCGCAAAGTCACCGCCCGCGTCAACACCGAGGAATACCTGTCGTTCGAGAACAAGAACATATTTACGGAAATGGGCATCGATCTGCTCTTCTATCCGGAAAAGATTGCAGCAAATGAAATCGTTGATTTGTTGCGTCACAACGCATCCACTGACTCGATGGATTTCGCGAGAGGTAGGGTGCAGATGTCCGTGTTCAAAGTGGAGGATGACTCCCCTCTCCTGGATATGAACGTACTGGACTTGAGCCGCCACGCGACGTCTGAAGACCTGCAGTTCCGCGTCGTCGCCATATCACGGAACAACTCCACGATAATCCCTAAGGTTGACACAAAGTTCAAGTACCACGACCTCGTCTACATCATCTCCAAGCGTGAAGGCACGCAGATGCTGATGAAACTCATAGGGATGGTGAATCTCGAGGTGAACAAGGTCATGATTCTCGGAGGAAGCCACACTGCGGAGATGGTGGCGCGCCAAATCATCGGGAAGGTCAATGTCATAAAAATCATCGACAACAACAAGAGCCGCTGTCTTGAACTTTCTGAGACACTGGGAGACAAAGTTGCCGTAATCAATGCAGACGGACGAAACTCGGACGTGCTCATAGAGGAGGATATACGCAATTTCGATGCATTCGTTGCGCTCACCGGCTCATCAGAGGCGAACATTCTCGCCTGTGCTGCGGCAAAAAAACTCGGAATTCCGAGAACCATCGCGGAAGTGGAGAATATCGAATACATTCGACTTGCCGAGGGGATGGGAGTCGACGCCGTCATAAACAAAAAACTCATCACGGCCAGCCGCATCTTCAGGTTTACGCTGAGCGACAAGGTGCGTTTCATCAAATATATGAACGGGACGAATGCCGAAGTTCTGGAGTATATCGTCGTCAAGGACGCAAAGATAACCTCCGGCAGCCTAATGGATCTTGACTTTCCGAAGGACGCGATTGTCGGTGGAGTGATTCGCGGCAACAACTCGTTCATCGCTGTTGGAAGCACTCAGATTCAGGAATATGACCGCGTCGTGGTCTTCGCCTTGCCGGAGGCTGTGAGGGAGGTCGACAAATTCTTTAAATGACAGCGGGGCGCCTAAAAGGCGGCCTGCTTCGTTGCATGTGAATTTCAAATCCTCACAACCATAAGGTTGCTCCGGTGTTGAAATCCCCAGTGCGCCTTGCATCACATCCTTTTATGCATCCCCTTTCCTTCGGCTGCTTTATTTAATTCTTCAATTATTTTCGAGAGGCGGGAATATGACAAAATGTCATTAATTGGGACGCGGCTTGCTCTTTGAGTTAGAGCGGGTGGGTCTGATATGCCCTGATGAGAATTCCGGGCGTATCGGGTCGTGCAATATGTTTGATAAAATGGAGAAATAAGATATGAGCAAGAACAGGAAACACAACGAGAAAGTTGAGAAAAGGATTGAGGAACAAGAAGTTATTCCTGACGAGAAAGTCGCTGAGAAAACTTCCGGGAAGCCTGAGGAAGAGAGCAATGAGAATGAGGAAAAGGCTGCCGATGAAAATAACGAACTGGAGGAACTGAAGAAGTCCACGGCTGAACTGGAGAAAAAACTGACAGCCACAGGTGACAAGTTGGCCAAAACAGAAGACGCTTATGTCAGGCTGATGGCTGAGTTCGACACATTCAGGCGCCGTACTGCACAGGAGAAACTGGATATGGTGGCCACAGCGGCCGAAGACACCATCAAGGGAATTCTTGTGGTGCTGGACGACTGCGAAAGGGCGATGAAGGTTCTTGCCGAATCCAACGACGCGGCTGCGGCAAAAGAAGGCACGGAACTGATTTACAATAAACTCATGGCCTACCTCAAGAGCAAGGGGCTCACACCGATAGAGGCGATGGGCACTGACTTCGACACTGACGAGCATGAGGCTGTAGCCCAGTTCCCGGTTGAAGATCCCCAAAAGAAAGGAAAGGTCTTCGACATTGTCCAGACCGGCTACAAACTCAACGGCAAAGTGATACGCTTCGCCAAGGTTGTTGTGGGAATTTGAGACTCCCATATGACATCAGTCAATTAGCGAGAAAATAGGAGAAGCGGCAATTATGGCAGAAAAGAGAGATTATTATGACGTGCTCGGCGTAGCGAAAACGGCGACGGCCGACGAGATAAAGAAGGCGTACAGAACGCTGGCAATAAAATATCATCCGGACAAAAATCCTGGCAACAAGGAAGCCGAAGAGAAGTTCAAGGAGGCAGCCGAGGCGTATGCTGTGCTCAGCGATCCGGAAAAGAGAAAGAAGTACGACCAGTTCGGTCATGCCGGCCTTGGAGACAATCCGGGACCTGACTTCAGTGGCGGGTTCGGAGACTTGAACGACATCTTGAACAATTTGTTCGGAGGCGCGTTCGGAGGGTTCTCCGGAAGTTTCGGCGGCGACGGTGGATTCGGCGGATTCGGCGGATTCGGTGGCGCCCGTCAGCAAGAACGCGTTTCAAGGGGCAAGGATATTAGGGTTCACGCCCGTCTAACCCTCGAGGAAGTGGTTCGCGGTGTCGAGAAAGAAATCACTATCGAAAGATTCGTGCCTTGTCAGGCATGCGGTGGCAAAGGCGCAAAGTCAGCTGCCGACATCAAGACCTGTCCGACCTGCAAGGGTACAGGACAATACAAGAGGGTCGTCCAGTCATTCCTCGGACAAACGGTCGCCTACTCGCCATGTCCGCAGTGCGGCGGTGAAGGGAAGATTGTGACAAATCCTTGTCCGAGCTGTGGGGGAAGCGGTCTCGTAAGAAAGCGCGAGACAGTGCGCGTGAAGATTCCCGCAGGAGTCGAGGACGGAATGCAGCTCAGAGTGACAGGGGCCGGAAATGCGGCCAAGAACAATGGAATCAACGGCGATCTTCTCGTTGTCATCGACATTGACGCGCACAAGGACTTTGAGCGCAAGGACAACAATCTGTTCTACACTAAGGTGATTTCAGTGACAGACGCGATGCTCGGATGCGAGGTTGACATCCCGTGTCTCAACGGCACGTCACAGAAGCTCAGGATTGAGCCGGGCACACAGTCCGGCACCGTGCTCACGATGCGCGGCAAGGGACTTCCGTCCGTGAACAGCTACGGCTGCGGAAATCTCTACGTCAAGATTGGTGTCTGGATTCCGAAGAAACTCAGCCGCGAGAGCAAGGAGCTTGTCGAGGCGCTCGGAAGGTCTGCGGATGTGGTGCCTAATCCTACACGAGATGACAAGTCTTTCTTTGACAAACTGAAGAACTTGTTCTGAAGGGGCGCTTGACAGAAAGTTGAATTAGAATGTTAGAATCAGAGCCTGAACGGAGAAATCCTTTCAGGTTTTTTTATTCCCAATCGGTGAGCTTGAGACGAAATTTGATGCTGGTGGAGAGACGGCCTTCTTCGCCCTTGATGCGGGAGGGAAAGGTGCGACGGGATTCCTCAATGAAGCCGAGCTTGCGGAAGACGTTGCCTTCGGAATCGAAGCCTGAACGCAGAGGACGGCCAGGAATGGCTGTGGAGATGGCATAGGTCATTATGTCGTCAGGGTGGCGGTCGGTGATGAACGCGTCCAGAAGTTTGCCCATACCGCCAATCACACGAGTGTCATCAAGAGAGGCATAGCGTACCCATTCGTAGGAACGCACGGTTCTCCCCTGCTTTTCCCAGCGGCGGGCGTTCGAAAACGTTGCCACAGCCACAAGTTCCCCAGACGAGGAGTCGACAGCCATGCGGCTATCACCAGAGATCGCCATTGAGTCCTTGCCGAAAAGCGAACGCAGTTCTGCGGCCCCCGTGGTTCGCCGGCGAAACAGACCATAGCAGTCTCGGCACGAGGCTTTTCCATAAACATGGTTGGCATCAAGGAACGAATCGGCAGTCTTCCTGTCGATCTTCCGGACCTCGCAGTTTCTGGCGAACACGGTCCGTGACGTTATTATCGGGTCATTATACTCCATTGCTGCCTCATATCCTCGTAGCGGCGGTATAATCTGCCATAAGGGATTCCCACGCGAAGATATAAATGCTTTGCATATCCTCAAAACATAAAGACGAAAATCATTTTTTTCAAGAAATATGCGTCCAAAAATTTGCAAAGTAAAATTTTATTCCTACCTTTGCAATCCCAAAACGGAAATGGTGCCATAGCTCAGTTGGTAGAGCAAAGGACTGAAAATCCTTGTGTCCCTAGTTCGATTCTCGGTGGCACCACTTCAAACCCCTCTCAGTACATTCTGAGAGGGGTTTTCTTTAAGATGTGTGCCTAATTGTGTCACCTTCAAGAATGACAACCTCAGTACTGAATGCGACAACTACACTAATAATAGTTACAGCTACAAATATGTTCAGTCTTTCTTTTGCTATTCTTGCCGTAAAACCTTAAATTTGCAAAGATGTACCGTATCGCTTATGATGGAAGAAACACATATTGTTGAGAATAAGACCATTTGGAAAGATGAATGGTTGGAGTGGATCTGCGGCTTTGCCAACGCGCAGGGCGGCATCATCAACATCGGCACAGCTGATGACGGTACACCGGTTGGCCTTGACGGCATCAAGTCACTGCTGGAGAAACTGCCCAACAAGATTATCAACAAGCTAGGCATCGTACCGGATGTCAATAAGCAGACTGTGAGTGGCACCGACTACATTGAGATAGTGGTTCATCCCAGCAACGTGGCCATCACTCTTGACGGCGTCATCTACTATCGCAGTGGCGCAACGAATCAGACTCTCCGAGGCGAAGCCCTTGAGCGTTTTCTTCTCTCAAAGATGGGAATGCACTGGGATGAAATGGAAGTGCCCAATGCCTCCATTGAAAAGGACATCGACCGTGAAGCGATCGACTATTTCCTGAAGAAAGCCGTCGAGGAGGAACGCCTTCCCGCAGATTCCCTGAAAGACGAGACCCTTACAATCCTCAAAAACCTGCACCTCATCTCTGAGTCCGGCAATCTACGTATCGCGGCCCTCATCCTATTCGGTTCACATCCCAAGGATTTTGTACGCAATATTGACTTCCGCATTGGCCGATTCATCAGCGACGAATCCGACCTCCTCTTCCAGGATATTATCGAGGGAGACATCATCCGGATGGCCGACAGGATTATGAAGGTCCTTCGGTCCAAGTACCTTGTTTCCTATATAGGGTATGAAGGGATGAAGCGCACGGAGCCGTTGGAGATTCCGGAAGCAGCTCTGCGCGAGATTATATACAACGCCCTCATTCACAGGCTGTACACCGGCACTTGGGTTCAGATGAAAGTCTATAACGACCGCATTTCCGTCTGGAACGAAGGCACCTTGCCGGAAGACTTCCCGGTAGAAATGCTGCTGCAGGAGCATTCATCCCGCCAGCGCAATCCGCTCATCGCAAACGTTTTCTTCCTCGCCGGCTTTGTCGAAACCTGGGGCCGTGGCATCAAGAAGATACGCAGGGCCCTCCAGGGTGTCGGTCTGCCTGATCCCCTCTTTGAGGAAAACTGCGGCGGCGTGCGAGTCACAATCCAGCGCCCCCGTAACATCGCCAACCTTGGCGCAGTAAGTGGCGATGATTTTAACGACGATTTTTCTACTGAAAATCAGCGACTTAGCATTTTAGAGCATCAAATGAAACTGGACTTTGGCGATGATTTTGGCGATGAAAAACAGGTCTATACAGTTATCATTGCCTCACCGAAAATCAGCCAGCCTCAGATAGCCAGAATCACGGGCATTAGTGCGCGTTCTGTATCACGCATCATCAGCCGACTGAAAGAATACGGTTATCTCAAGCGCCTTGGCAGCGACCGTAAAGGTAGTTGGGAGTGTTTAAGGTAAACAATACCCCTCATTTCCAATGGTAGATAATGTAACTATCTACACCGCTTGTATAATTCCAGTTCAAATACACATACGGATACATTGCGGGACCTTGGCGAGAGCCTGTAAGTCCAGTGGGAGCTGAAGGTAATGAGGTTGTTGAACCTCCTCAGTTTCCTCCGCCACTATTTTCACCACCACTTCCACTTCCACTTCCGCTTCCGCCGCCACTACTTTGAATTGTACAATACGCGGTAGAAGAATAGGAGCTTTTTACATAATTATTATTGATCGCGATTACGACAAAATAAAAAGCACCTGCAGAATACGCCGTGAGGTCGGTATAAGTATCAGTTGTACTGTCAAACAAATTCCAAAGCCCATTAGAAGAGGATTGAGAATAATACACGTTGTATTTGCTGGCGTTTGAAACTGAATTCCAATAGAGTTTATTATTGTTGGCATAATACTTCAGACGCCTTACACCATCGATGCCAATCGGACAATCGACCTCTATGACCTTTATTCTGAAACCGCCCATAAACGGATAGTCATTCGTGGTTGAGACATAGGGCACTTTTCTCCCGCTTCTCTTCAGATTTTCACAGCGATTGAGTAACTTTGTCGGATATGTTCGAAACCGGATTCATATCAGTGATTGTGCCGCTCAAGTTGGAGTGGGAGCCGGTTTATGCGCTGGGCGGAGCTGTAAAAGAGTTTTGTACCACTCACGGGAAAGAGTCAAGGGATGTCGCTGTCGGAGACAGAGTCCGGCTGCGTTTTGCGGGAAAGGAATATGTCGCAGTGGTCAGCAGAGTGAACGTCAATCCGACAACCGCACCGGATAAAGTGAAAACTGTGGAGGAAGTCCTTGACTGGCCTGCGGTGGGTATGGAAGAGATTGAATTGTGGAGACAGATTGCTTCCTATTATATGTGCAGCATCGGGGAGGTTTATAAAATGGCCTATCCGTCAATGAAGATGATTGCCTCCGGAATGTCCCGTAATGCAAAGGCGGAGCTTAGGGCACAAAGGGATTATGAAAAACATTTGTTGCGAATTGGCCGGATTAAGGAACGCATTGAACGACGAGAAGAACAGCTCCGCAGAGCAAAGAAAGAGAGCGTAATCGAGCGTCTCAAAGCCGAGATTGCAGAACTTAATGGGCAACTGAGTTCACTCTCAGATGCTGAGATTGCCGGCAATGGAGAAAAACTTGCTTCGGGAAGTGAAAATGCCGAAGCGCAGTCTTATGGTGCTACGGAAAGATTTGAGGATTCGGATACTTTGGTTCTATCTCCCTCACAACTGGAGGCCTACGGAAAGATTGAGGAGGCTTTTCAGGCAGGTAAACCTGCTCTCCTTCAAGGCATTACCGGCTCAGGAAAGACGGAAATCTACACAAAGCTTGCGCAGGAGGCCATATATTCTGGAAAAAATGTTCTCTATCTCGTGCCTGAGATTGCGCTGAGCCGGCAGCTGGAGGAGCGCCTTGAGAAATACTTCCCGGGGAAACTGCTCGTCTATCATTCGGGGCTTACACCGAGCGAGAGGCAATGCGTAATGAAATCAGTAGAGCACAAATCCGACGAAGCACAGAACCGTAAAAACGGGCATATTCTGCTCGGCACCCGCTCCGCCCTCTTTCTGCCGCATCACGACCTCGGACTTGTAATCGTGGACGAAGAGCACGATAGTTCCTACAAGCAGGACTCCCCTGCCCCGCGCTACAACGGACGCGATGTCGCCCTGATGCTTGCCGCAGAACATCACTGCGACATACTCCTCGGATCGGCAACACCCTCATTCGAATCCCTCTATAACTGTGCCTGCGGCAGGTTCCGGCAAATCACGCTAAACGAGCGCTTCCACGGAAATGGGAATACTGACGTCGTGCTCATAGACACGAATGCGGAAAGAAAGAAGCATGGAATGGTAGGCTCCATATCCAGAAAGCTCATCGAAATTCTCAAGAATACGCTTGAAACCGGAGGACAGGCAATGGTTCTGCGTGCGAGGAAGTCCTACGCGACGACGGTGCAGTGCAGCGAATGCGGGGCAATAATACGCTGCCCGCACTGCAATGTGAGCCTCAACTTGCAGAAATCTCGAGGCCGTCTCGTCTGCAACCATTGCGGCTACACGACGGCCTGGTCCGAACACATACCGCATCCGAGGCCTAACATGCCTGACGCCTCCGGTTTGGGGCACGCCCAGGTTCTGAACGGGAACGGTGCTGGTCAGACGACGCAGCAACTGTGCAACGGCCGGCTTATAGCCTTTGGAGCCGGGACGGAAAAGATTGAGGAGGAGCTCAAGGCGATATTTCCGGAACGGACGGTGGCCCGGCTCGACTCCGACACCAGCGCAAAGGCAGGATGGCAGAAGAAGGTGCTCAAGGACTTCGCTGATAGAAAGATAGACATTCTGCTCGGCACGCAGATGCTGACCAAGGGTTTCGATTTTGACAACCTGAGTCTCGTGGCAGTCCTTCAAGCCGACTCGCTGCTTGGGCAGCAGGATTTCAGGGCGGATGAAAAGGCAATGCAGCTTCTTGAGCAGTTCCGGGGAAGATGCTCGCGGCGTGGTCAGGAAGGAACTTTCGTCATCCAGACCGCACAGCCGGAACATCCTGTCTATCAAATGCTTCTAAACGAGAACACAAGTGCGCCGTTCCAATATGAAAGTGTCTCTGACGAACAGTTTCCGACACCAGTCACAGCCGCAGACTACAAGACTGGACTTCTCGAAGAACGCCAGGCATTCCACTACCCTCCATACACCCGGATAATCAACATCATCCTGCGAGACGAAAAATTGGAACGCCTTGACAGGCTCGCCGGAACGCTCTCTCTGGTGCTCCGAGGTGCCGGGACATTCCCTGGTCAGGGCGTTGAGGTCACGCCTACATTTGCCCCGGCAGTCGACAAACTGCGCGACGAATACATCCGAATCATCAGAATCAGCCTGCCCAAGGACCGGAATCTCTCGGCGAACAAGTCCGCGCTCGGCAGATTCATAAGAAGTTTTGCCACCGAACGCAAATACGACTCCCACATCACTATTGACGTCGATCCGTCATAAGATCCCGCAGCGTCAGTTAATCGAGAAGTATGAAGCCGGCCCAATAGAAAGGCTCGGGAAACTTGTCACGAAGGACTGTGCGGGCGCGTTGGAAGGCTTCGGGAATGGTACATCGTCCGGAGGTTAGGGCTGAGTAGAACTCCTTCATGAAGAGGGATGAGGCGCGGTCGCCTGATTCCCAGAGGTTCATCAGAATGTAGCGCACGCCTGACTTTCGGAACGCACGCTGCAGGCCATAGACACCTTCCGGGGTGGCCTGTCCCTGCCCGGTATCGCATGCTGAAAGGCAGACGAGAGATGTGCCAGAAAGGTCGAGAGCGGCAATTTCGGAGGCCGTCAGGAGATCTCCCCCAGACATCACAAGACCGGAGCGGTCCATCGCGCTTCCATAGCTTGTCATAGTCCCAGAGGAAACGGAGTCGTCCGAGGTATACCAGAAGCCGTGGGTCGCGATATGAATTATGTTTGGAGATCGGCCAGCGAGGGCGCGGAATGCGGCTGCGGTGCCATCGTGTCCGGAATATATGCGAGCCGTGGTCCGCTTTCCGAGAATCCTGGATATGTCGCGGATTTCAGTGGCGGTGGCCGGAAGTTGGGGATATGCCATCCCGTAATCCAGATTTCCGAACAAGGCGGCGGAAAGACGGCGTGTGGCGAAGTTGCCTGCGCGACAAATATCTACAACATCCCTCGCCGAAGAAAGGCGCACCACATTGAACACATCACCAAACAGCCGTCCGTCAGAAAGGGAAAATGACTCGAACGGCAGCAGATGGAACGCCCCGGAAGGCACCACATAGACATTTCCGTTCTGTGCACAGCTCTTTGAAATTAGAGAGGAAAGAGCGCCAGCAAAGTTCATAGCCTCGGGAGAATCAGTCTTGCGCCATACTCCCGCCGAGCCATCTTCCAGAAGCGCATCGGGAACCGAAGAGTTACAAAGATATACGAATCTGGCACACGGAGAATCGTGGGTGATTATATACGCGCAGTACTTGTGCGTGCCATCGGACGAATTAAAGTCCGTCATATCCACAATCACATCGCCCTCCTCAAGCGAAGCCCTCACGGCAGATGCATTCTTTTTCAGAAATGCTCCCACATCCCCATAATAGGCGCATTGTGCTGCCAGACGGGAGTCCGCAACAGCCAGTTGCCGAGCAGTTTCGGTAAGGTCTGAAGCATCGGCACAGCCCACGCGCTCAAGTTCAGAGAGCCTGCTTTGAAGGTCGCAGATTTCTGAATACAGTCTCCTGTCCTCCTCCGTTCCGTTACTCCGGACAATCTCCGAGGCACCGCGTTCCGAAGCGAGTAGTAGCCCCTTTGCCATCAGAAGCGCGTCCCATGAACTTTCCGTGAAGGCGTCGCATTCATGCCCAGCCTTAATTCCGAACGCGGACATTCTGAATGCAATGTCAAGCATCTCGGACAAGCAGGCACCGCGGGCTTCGCCCGGAAGAAAGCGCAGCCGCTCCGCAATTCGCGAAGTAAGCCGCCGCTCCACTTCCATATAGTCCCTGCTGCCGCCCTCAATGTCGCCAACAACAGCCTTCATGTTGGCCAGATTGCAGAGAGCCTGCATGGTCATGTCAGAAACTTCACCATAGACTTTCCTGCACCAATCGAAACGCTCCGAATAAAGACGCAGACTGCCGGTATAATCGCCTGACTGATAGAGCGCTCCGGCAAGAATATACCGTACTCTCATCCTTTCCGTCCATGCCTCCGCGCCGCAAAGGGCAAGGACAGAATCCGCGGCTTCATAAAGCCGTGCCGCCTCAGTCCATTTTCCGAATCTTCCGCGCATCATTGCCCGTAATTGAAGATGGCGGCTAGTCGAAATCATATCCCTATCATACAACGATATAGAATCGGAGGCAGCAAAGCAACGGACCATATCCCCGGATTTCTGATAAACCTCGGCTATATTGAAATATTCAAGCCCGACATCACTGACTTCCGGCATTGATTCCGCCATTTTCAGCATTCTGCGACTATACTTCAAGGCGTCGTCATATTCTTTCGCATCAATGCTCAAGGCACGTAGTTTCCGCAGGGTATCATAAAGTTCACCGTAATCAGTGTCCAGTGATATTCCGGAATCAAAATCACTGAGGATTTCAGAATACAATATCTTGGCACTCACAGAATTGCCCTCGCGTTCAAACTCGTCCGCAAGCATCTTGCTGCACGAACGCCTTATGACGGGACTCTCCGTGGCTCGTTTAAGTGAATCGACACTGGCAATAAGATCCGGCATCCGGTCGTCCATTCCATATTTCCTATAGATGCGCAGGCGTTCTCTGACTACATCAAGCTTCTCCTTTTCCATTGTGCAGTCAATCAACGCATCCGCTGTCTCAAGACGAGAAAGCGCACCGGCAATATCGCCGCAATATTCTTGAATGAAGCACAACTGGGTAAGACACAACACTGACATAGCCCGTTCGTCAGCACGGGACATCCAGTAGAGGGACTGCTCGAAACTGTTCACCGAATCGGAGTAACGGTCAGCATTGAACTCTTCAGTTCCCTGATTCAGAAATTTCAGTCCCATATTCAGGCACTGTGCCTTGGAAAATGCAGTGGTGTCGGTAACCACACAGGATGATGGTGAGGATGCCGCGCTCATGCTGTCGATGCTCCCCAAAAGCAGGACGAGGCCGGCAATTAAGGTTGAAAACTTCATTTCTTGACTTTGTTTTCCAGTTCGCCAATCCGGGCAATCACGTCGTCAATCAGCATCCTCTCGTACTCCGCGCGGGTCTTGAGGCTGTCAATCCGCTCGGCCGCAAGGCTGACATTGCCGGCCGAAATCAGGGAATCAATCTGCCGCAGAGCCGTCTCATACGACGTTCCGCCACGAAGCACAGGCTCAGGAATAACTGGATTTCTCGGGTTTACGAAAACCATTGTCATAAAAAACATCACGAGCACTGCGGCGCAGGATGCTGCCAGCACGCTCCATGCGACAACCCTCCGGTGACGGGAATGGTCCTTAAATTCCCCGTCCCAACCGTTCATAATGGCACGTTTCCCGGCCACATCACGCACGGCATCCCCGATTTCCCGTTCGAGGGTCGCATCATCTATCTGTCTATCATTCATATTCTTGTTAATTTTTCATAATTTGATGCCTGCGGTCCGGAACGTATCGTTCACACGAGCCTTGAGTAGCGTGAGGCATTTGGACTTTCCCGTCTTGAGAGCGTTGTAGGACTGGTTTCCGACACGCCTTTCAAGGATTTCCTCAAGGCTCATATTCTTGTAGTAGAACATAGTGAGAATTTCCCGGCAACGGTGCGGCAGAGCCATAAAGGACTGACGCACAATCTGTTCGCGCATAAGTTCCAGAGACTTGTCCCACCAGAGCGGCTCATCCGCAGCACATTCGTGCCATTCGTCAATCGCCTCGACACTCCCCTTATCGCGCAGCCGTTCAAGGTAGAGGTTCCGCACAATCCTCATGAAATAGCCGGACAGTTCCGGGATCTCGGCAATGACACCACTCCGTCGCGCCGCAACCACTTTTCCCTCGGCAATATATATGCTCCCATTCTCTATCTTTTCCCACAGAATCACGAAAGCGTCCTGAAAAAGGTCGGCCTTTTCGTCGGCATCGATGTTACCGTATTTCGCGGTACCGCGGTCGAACAGGCGGCGGCATTTCCGATAAAAATGCATCTGGATGTCAGAGGCACCGGAATGTATGCCCCGGACATAATCGATGTCCGAATATTTTTTCAAAATCAGCCTCATTGCATTCAATCTCTCTTCACAAATATATCCGAAAATCTGCGAATATCGGTCTCCCCTGTCATGATAGGAGCCTGAGGCAGGCGGGAACGAGCCCCATTCCTGTTGTAAAATTCGCTGATTTTGGCAAGCAGTTCATCATTTTCAAGTCCGCAGAGTTCCGCAGCCAGCGTGCACAGAGCCGCGGAAAGCCGTCCCGAACCGTCCGGAAGTTCCTGATTCAGCTGGTAGTCGCGGCAGGCGGAAAGGGTCAGCCACCGTTCACGACGCCGAGCAGCGCGATGCCGTCCGGTCAAGGGAATGACGAACCCGTCATAGACACCGCGCACGACGGTATTCTGCTCCGGACGGCGTGTGGAATCCCCCGCATGACAGGCATCTACGGAAACTGCAAGCAGGCCATCCTCGCCAATTCGCTCGCGCACCGAGGTAAGCAGCACATTGATTTCGTCGTCACACAGATGCCGCTCTCCACGGTCACGAGGGCAGTATTTCCTACAGGCATCGTAGGGAATCCACGACTCGTCCCAGCCGTCGCTCTCGTCCCCATCGACATCCGTCATCAGCTGCCCGTGTCCGGAAAAGTGCACATAGACCGTGTCCCCCGTTTCACAGCGTCCGGCAAGAAGTTCAAACTGCGCGACAATCGCAGCCTTGGTCGCCTCCCGCCCGACCAGCACGGAAAGGTTCCTAAAGCCGTTTTCCCGCAGCATCCCAGCAACCGCCCCTGCATCCCTGTCCCCGTGAATCTGCCCCCACGCCGGATCCTCATATTCCCCGATTCCGATCACAAGCGCACGCCTCGTCCCCGCAAAAGAGCAGAGGCACAAGGCGTTCAAAAGAAGCATCGTCAATGTTTTCCTCAACAGCATTTTCAATCAGACACAGCCACAGTCCAGCCATCAAGAGTTCGAGAGGTGGTCGAGATATTGACTCCGACTTTGACGAGACGCTTGCCGGTCTCAAATGTGTAAGGTATCATATACCCCTTGTCGTCTATCTGCCTCAGAGCCGTCTCGGCAGTGCTGTCCACCTTAAATTCAAAGACATAAATGGAGTCGGCGGTCCAGCATACTGCATCGGCACGCCCGACGGCAGACTTTTCCTCGGTCCGGATGTAGTAACCGAGAAGCGAAAATATCAGATAAAGCATTGTCTGATAATGCTTCTCTGTCTTGTTCTCAAGGTCGTTAGGCATTGCGGACATATAAACCTGCATACGCCGCAAAGCGGTGTCTATGTCGCCCTTCTGCAAGGCAAGATTGAACTGAAGCACAAAGGACGCGTTCATCGGGTCGGTGCTGCGGTAACGGGCAAGAAGGCATTTCAAGAAACCATTACGGACTTCTTTGTTTGGGTAGCCGAGAGTGTAGCTGTCAAACTGCCTGTCATAGCCCTTTATCGTAAGATAACCCGTCTGATAGAGCATCGGTATAACGTCATCGCTCAGTTCAGGAGAGACATCGAAAGTGTCAAGGGAGATGCCTGACATCCCGTCAAGTTCACGTTCATCTATTGACCGATGCTCCAGACGCTCTGCCAGATAAGTCGGCGTGCCTGAACCGAACCAATATGATCCCAGACGCCTGTCAGAAAAAGCATTCAGCAGACTAAACGGATTATAGATATCCTCCGAGCCTGCACAAAAATGATAGCCGTCGTAGTTCTCCTTCAAAAGTTCAAGCGCCCTCTCTTCGCTCACGCCTTCCGCTTCGGCAAGAGCCTTTATCGGTTCGACGAAATCCCGCTCAAGCTCCGACTGCGAAATTCCGCAGACGGCAGAATACTCCGGGAGCATCGATATGTTCTTTAGATTGTTCAGTTCGCTGAATATGCTAAGCTGCGCGAACTTGTTGATTCCTGTTATGAATACAAAGCGAAGATAGGGGTCGAGGCTCTTTATCGGACTGTAGAAGTTCCTCATTATCTGACGCATCTTCGGAAGCCTCTCTTTGTCATTCATCACGTCAAGTAACGGCGCGTCATACTCGTCTATGATGATGACGGCCTTCTCGCCGGTCTTTTCCGCAGCACGCCACACCAACCCTTCAAGACGCTGGTTTACGTTCAGGTCTTTCTCCCCACGACCATACACTTGTTCATAAACATACAGCTTCTTATCCAGCTCGTCAAGCAGCTGATCCTCATTCATATGCTTTGCCGTAGACATATCGAAATGGAAAACAGGATGCCTTACCCATTCCGTCTCCTGTTCTCCGGCCTTCAGGCCATCGAAAAGCTCCTTCTCTCCGGCAAAATAGGAGTGGAAAGTCGATGACAGCAGAGACTTACCGAAACGGCGCGGACGGCTAAGAAAGACATACTCAAACTTATTGGCAATTTCATACACATACGCGGTCTTGTCCACATATATATAATCGCCCTTGACAATCTTGTCAAAAGTCTGCACCCCAATAGGAAATTCTTTCATGCCTGTATTCATATCCGTCATTCTTGGTCCGACTACAAAGATACAAATTTTAAGCAGATAGCGCCATATCAACGTATTGATTTGAGAAGAGAATCAATACACATATTCATAATATCCTGTCCCTTTTTATACAAAAACATGTTAAGGTTTCTGAGGTATCATCTCTTCACCACTACATAGTCAACAGCAGTCTCCGCCTTTCCAACGCTGTTTCGACATTCAACATAATAATAAATATAAGTGCCTCCGTTGTATCCGCCGTGTGACTTGTCAAAGACAATGCTTTCCGTCATCCCTTTCCGGGGGCCAGTGTTATGATAGGTCGCCACGCCGTATTGACGCATGCTTTCGACCTTCTTCAAATCACCTTTCGATGGCTTCGCTGACGGTTTCTTGGCAAAGTTCTGCCAATGCACAGTCGCATCAATGTTGTCTTCCGCATCTCCCCCTGTTTTGAATCTCACCCTAATTGAGAAACCATCCAGATCCGTAGTTGACAAATACTTGTCAAAAGATGGTTTAGTAACCTTGGGCTTAGAGACCGTCGACATGCCAGAAGAAGATGATGACGTATTATCAAGTGTCTCACAGCCAGAAACGATGCCGCAGAAAACGGCTACGGCAGCAAGTATCATCAGTATTCTTTTCATTGCTTTTTCCCAGATATTTTCAAATTATAGATTTCACCGTCAATTTCAACCAGCGGATGATTGTACGTTATCCTGCCGTCACGATAAATTGTGATTGTTGCAGAACTGATATCCTCATGGACAAGTGCACATTCTCCCTTGGCATCAGCCTTTACATAATAAACTGATGGTTCGGAGAAATATTCACCGCCGTTGGACTCAAGCACATTCACCACAACTTTGCCTTGCGGCTGATTCGGTGCGGACTTTATCACAATCTTTATATTCGAATACGACTCAATGACATCATTCCCTTTAAAGAGTTGGCCGCTTCCGGTATAAGATCCGGAAACATCGGCTTTCTTAATGGAATGGGCAGACTTTGACGTTGAAGTCTTTCCCGAAACAGACCTGTTTGACTTTGTGGTCTTTTGCGCTCCGAAGACAGACTTTGACGGCGCCTCAGAAGTTTCCGTTCCATACGCTGATGCTCCTTTCGCTTTCGGCCTGTCTTCAACATAGTCAATTACAGGTTTTGTGAGCCTCAGATCCGTGTTTGCAGACTGAACTGGGGCATACTCAAAATGATATTTCATTTGCGTGCGCCCTTTCTGAAGGCCTCCAGGCATACCCAATCCGACTCCCGTCAATGTAGGGATAACGCCTCCTATGAATAAGGGTACACCTACGTCTTCATTGCCGGCACATAAAGCGACAGTCCCTACGAGCATAGGAACCAGACCGGCGATCGTAAGTCCCATCCCGGAATACTCCATCACGTCAAGTTCGGCGTACCTTCTGTCTTTATAATCCAAGGCAAAAGGAACTGAAACATCGGAATCAAATGCAGGTGAAGCCCACATATAGGCATAATATGCGTCACGCGGCAATTTAATAGTAACGTTTCCGCTTTCTGGAACTACCCACGTCTGCTCCCTTGAAGGAGTGCTTACAATTGTCCCTGGCTTGGCTTTCACATTTATCTGTTGATATTTATATGCGGCGCACGAAGAAATCACAAGTGATACGACAACACACGATAGGGTCCCAAAGAGTATATTACTTTTCATCATCCTACTCATATTTCTTGAAAACATTATCACCACGAATCAAATCATATACATTATTGCCCTTCACGTTATTCCTGAAATACAAAATGTTACATGGTTCCGACAATGCGTCCGGCTTTACTTTTAATATATGCCGGAGCGCATCATTTACCTTTCCCGTTTTCTGAACGCGAGAAGTCATATATGAGTTTGCATAAAAATCGGCTTCCACCGTCTGGAAATTCTTACCCCCATCAAGAGAATATGAAACGCAAACACTGAAACGGACGCAGGAATTGTTGGCTGTCATTCTTGGACTGAATGTCAATCTGTTTCCCATCTCCATATATCCAACACCGGAAATCCGAAAAGCCTTCGGCAAAGCAATGCAGCCTTTAGGTCCGATGCTGACCTGTGGCAAATCAGATTTTGTAACAGTAGTTGTCATCGAATTGGCATCAGTCGACGAGCCGCCGACATTGACTCCGCTAAGCAGCATCCCCACACGCCCGCCGACTCCCAACGCCCCGGCGACAGCACCGAGATTGACCGCAGTTCCTCCTGTCGAGCTGGAATAATTTGTGTTGGATGTCACGACAACTGTCGGGTCATAGTAGGAAACAGACTTACCATCATTGATGAAAAATGACTTTGTCTGGTCTATAACCATTATCTCCGGTGTTAAATTCTGGACCGCTACGCCAAGCGTGCCAGACTCAGAAACATAGCAGGTCAAGCAGATCTTCGCCCCCGAAGGGCATTCCCTCTGGGGGTCGACTTGCCTTATCGACTGATAGATTACATCTGACGTATTCAATTTCGTCACAGCACAAGACGTCAAAAAAAAGCTTACGAGCAAGGCAGTTACGATATGTAGGTTTTGCCTCATTATAAAGAAATGCATAGCAAGTTACAATCAGTCTTTCTCAGAAACATATTTCTCCCATTCAAACACACATGTTTCCGTTGCCGGTTCAGGAGATATTTCGCTTGACCAGATGGCTTTCATCTCCTTGACATATCCGTTCGCATTTACTTTATAGCTATACACAATTTCCTCATAGCCGTCTTCATCCACCCCGGAAATTCTCTTGACAAGACACTGAGGAACGGCCGTGCCCAACAGTCCGGCTTCAAGAAGAGGCATCTCAAACCAGAACATTACATCTTGTAGATTATTGGACCAATACTGCAGCGGAATTGTCTTGGCTGGGATTGATGTATATTCTATATTATGTTCACATCCACAGTCATTGTAAGCTACAAGGTTGGAACTGCTATCATAAGAATACGTCCAAGTCTGATAAGACGGTGCGGCATCACCGTCACGATAAATGTCTGTCTGTTCGACAAGTCTGCCCTTAGAATCATACTCAAACGCGAATGTATCATACTTGTCAAATTCAATATCCTTGATATACCCATCTTTATTCAAAGACATTTTGATGCAATCGTCACCGGCATACAGATAGACGTATGACGGCAGCGCGTAGACAAACCGACACTTCAGAACATCTTCGCCGTCCCCATACTCGAACGATTCCAGCACAGGGCGCTCACACCAGTCAACCGAGATGTAGGAAGTTTTGCCAAACAATCCATACGTTTCGGACGCGGTGTTCTTCTCCGAATAGGTATCGACTATAGAAGACAACACATAACAAACGGACGATTCCGGCAGTTCAGGCGTCACGTTTTCTCCATTGCCGCCGATCTCATTTCTATTGCTCTCGCCATCAGAAGGAGCGACACTGACACAAGATAGTGCCATTAACATTGCTACTCCGAGCAACACGATTTTTTTCATACGCCAATATTTTCGTTGATTATTTTTCAGACAGATGCCATTGCACAAAAGAAGGGACAGAAGATTTCTCCCAAGTGAAGTTACATGTCACAACTTCAGGGTTAGTATCGTCGGATGCAGAAGTCACAGCCGTCATTTCAGAGACATACCCGTTTTTATCTAGCTTATAGCTGAACAAAGACATAAAGTCGTTATCAAGATCTGTTCCTGTCAGGCTCTGAATCAGCAGATGCGGGAATGTATTGCCCAAAAGCCCTGCCTCCATTAGTACCCACTCGTTAGGTTCAAAAATTTCTTCGAATTCGAACATATCTCCGACTAAAAATTGAAGCGGTGCTGTTTTAGCCGGAATGTCCGCATACTCGACGGAATATTCCCATTCTTCGTGGTGATTATATTGATAGTCACCCTTGATATTATATTGATAGTCACCCTTGATATGACTAATATTGCCAACTTCTGAATAAGTAAAATTATAACACTCACTATATCCGTAACTGTCCCGATATGTTTTCTTCTTAAGGCGCGAAAACTCATCATATTCATAGTAATACGACTCCGCATCGAAATCGTTTATACCATTGATACTAATGTCGGAAACAAGCCCGTCTGCATTTAATTTGATTCTGCATTTAGCCACTTCATCATTATAGACATACACGAACAACGGCAAAGCGTACATAAAACGGACCGTCCTCTTATTAGGAGTATCATAGAAGGATTCCAAAAGAGCATTCCCTGTTCTGGAATCAGCTGTATAAACAGGAGATGTAAATAAAGCGCAAGGAGACTTATCCGTCTCCTGCATGACAACGGAAGCCAGACGGAAATAATCGCCACCGGCTATTTCCGTATCCCCAGATGGAGCCAACGTCTTGCAGGAGCAAGCCAGCAGCAACACGGTAAAGACAAAATACAATTTTTTCATATCACTTTACTTTTTTGTATGCACGGGCGGATTCAGAATAACGGTCACAAATCAATGTCATCCTTGTTTCTGACAGATGCTGAATTACATAGATGGCCGTATATGCTCCATTGTTTCCAGAAACGGCTCTTATGCTGACGACAATCGTCCCCGATCTTGCATCATAGGTGTATTCACCCCATCTGTCCGAGGCATAAGCAAAATCTTTCTGATATGTATGCCAGTCTCCGTTCCTGCTGATTTCAAGAATCTCGGGGTATGAGGCATTCCCAACTTCCTGCCAAGTTCCGACAATCCCATTACCGTCACCGGACTTCTCACATGATGTTGCTATGCAAAACATAGAGATGACGGCTATACAACACGTTATTAACGCCTTCATTTCAATAAATTTATTTTTCATTTTAACAGCCCTTTTATTCCATCCAGACAAGGACAGGAAAACCGTCCTTGCCGAATTTCCAGTTACAGAAAGAATAGTCCTCATACTTCATTCGCAACTCCTCAACATTCCCATTGAGTTTGGCCAAGAAATCTTTAGACTTCATCTCTTCGGCAGTCATTGAAACCACATCTGTCTTTGGAAGAGTATTACCTACTTCTGCTCCCACAGCGCAATAACTGCTGTTTATCAGATAATAGCCATGATATAGCATCGCACCAGCCACACTGCTACCATATTGCGAGCTTTTATAGAACTCCCCTAACAGGGCGCCCACGCCACCTCCGTTTTTGTTAATCATGCCAAAGTTCACAATATTTTCAAATACATTAGAGCGTCTGCAAAAGCCCACGATTCCTCCGACAGCCAAATCACGAGATGCCAGACATGAAATGGTCCCTAAATTCACATTATTAGCACAAATTATTTGGGCGTCAGCACAAGATGCGACGATACCGCCACACCAATTTCCTTTGCACTCAATTGTGCCAAAATTGAATGAGTTGAAAATTTTACTGTCAATATCCAAATAGGCAGTTATCCCGGCGGCACGGTTGTTACTATACACAGCCCCATAGTTAGCACATGAATCAATCAGGCTACCTCCACGTCCAATAATACCGGCGCATGGTGCAGAAGATTTTACTGTTGCATAGTTCACACAATTACTTACTTTGCCACCGAAACCAACAACTGCCCCAATTGTCGTATCACCAGAGAAATAACTATCTTTTATAGTCACATTAGAGACTTTTGCTCTCACATAACCAAAAAGTCCTATGAATTTGTTTTTACACGTCGTACAAACTATCCCTGAGATTGTGTGCCCATTTCCATCAAAGTATCCGCCGAAAGGAGTACTGTAGTCTTTTCCAATAGGAACCCATTGTTCAAATTTCAGAACAATACCATTTAATTCCCCATTTTCGTCAAGAACATTCTTGTTGAACCTGATATCATTTTCAAGTCGAAAATGCATTTCGCGGTAATGAATTCCCTTTGCGCAATCGGCTGAAAGTTTCCGCAACTGAGCCGCGGTCTTTATCTGGTACGGATTCTTTTCTGAACCGTCACCGCCGGCAAACTCCTTTGCAATCGTGAATTTGTCGTCAGGATTCACCTCCTGATTATCTCCAGAGTTCCCACCGGACTCTCCAGTATCGCCCGTACTGCCGGAATCACCAGAACTGCCTGAACCTTCGGCATTGCCCGAGTCTCCATCAGTTCCACTATCATCTTTCCCATTATTGGCAGAAGAGCCGTTCCCGGATCCTCCGGTCTCTGTATTTGATGCGTTATTATTCCCTTTTTCATCTGGAGACAATTCCGGTCCACAAGCCGTAAGCACAGACAATACTGCCACCAAACTTATTATTCTGTTAATTGATTTCATTCCAAACCACATTATTATATCAGTTCATCCAGTCAAGAACGGGATAGCCATCCTTGCCAAATTTCCAGTTACAGAAATTGTATTTCGGATATATTTCTTTCAATTCTGCGACATTAGCATTCAGTTTATCAAGGAAATCCTGCGATTTCATTTCTTCCGGCTTCATTGACAGGACATCGGTCTGTGGACATAGTGAGCTATTGGCACCCACTGCGCTATAACTTGTACTCTCCAAATAATATCCATGGCAAAGTCCTGTATAGTTGCCGGAACCTGCAGAATTATCCTTGAAATATGCTCCGACCAATGCTCCAATTCCAGAGATATTCTTTAATATCATCCCATAATTCACAACATTAATCACAGCTTGAAAACGGCTGAAACAGCTTGCTATGCCACCTACTCGCAAGTTCTTCGATGTTCGACATGATATCACGCCCAAGTTTACACAATTCGTAATCTCATATGCATAACCTGGAAGAAAGGCCACTATTCCTGCGGCACAACTGCTTCCCTCGATATTTCCATAATTAAATGAATTTCGAATACGCCTTGTGCGTCCTGCGACTCCAGCTGCATCTCCGCCATAAACTTTGCCAAAATTTCCACAGGAATCAACGAAAAGGTCCACATAACCCGCAATTCCCCCCACATATGTGTCTGAAGAAGTACTTTTTACCGTAGCATAGTTCACACAATTAATCACGCGTTCCATAAATCCAGCAATGGAACCCACATGCTCTTTACCTTCAAAATAACTGTCTTTGATTGTCAAATGAGTAACGGTTCTGCATACACCAAACAGACCAGTAAAGTCATAAGAATCATTCGTACAAACGATTCCATAAACAGTATGTCCATTGCCATTAAAATTGCCACCAAATTTCAGACTGATATCTTTTCCTATCGGAATCCATTGTTTAAACCTAGACTCATTTCCGTTTAGTTCCCCACTTTCGTCAAGAACATTCTTATTGAACCTGATATCATTTTCAAGCCGAAAATAAGTTTCACGGTAATGAATTCCCTTTGCGCAATCATTTGAAAGCTTCCTCAACTGAGCCGCGGTCTTAATCAGATACGGATTCTTCTCTGAACCGTCACCGCCGGCAAATTCCTTTGCAATATTGGAATTGTCGTCAGAATCAACGTTGCCACTGTCACCTGCCCCAGAACCTCCACCAGAACCATCATCCTCTTTCCCATTGTCCGAAGAAGCATTCCCGGAACCGCCATTCTCGGAACTTGATGGGTCATTCACCGCCCCGGAAGAGGCCAGATCCGGTCCGCAGGAGGACATTACACCTAACATTGCCACGACAATAGAGGCATATAACTTAACGTTTTTCATAATTCAAACTTTAATCTCCCATCGTAAAGCTTCTATTTCAAACATGAGTGCGTGCCAATCCTATGGACTTCACCACAGTTGCGGCATTTGTGATACAAATCCTGTCCAAAGTTTGTCACTTTGTCACAGCAGTGATAAACAGAATCACCGCTTCGGTTGCTGCCGCTTCCGCCAGACGGGCCTTCACCGGCAACATAATAATTTCCATATTCATCATATCCGGTCGTTAAGCCCGACTGTGTAGTTGTTGTGCTGATAACAGAGTAACCTTTGCCGCCACAAGCCCTGCATCGTCCCGTTCCTCCGCATGCACCGCATGGCATAATACCGATTTGATACCAATACTGCCCGCCTGTGCCACCGCATACTTGACAACCACCGATTCCGCCACAATTAAAACATTGTGTCACCATTTGTGACGTGATACGTCCATCCTCATGCATAGTGCAAATCATTTTTCCTCCCATCATAGGAGCTTCCCATGTATAAGGCAGACGATGCCCCATTATATTTGATGGAACATCCTGAGCAAAAGCGCCCACTATGGGCGCCAACATCACGATAGCACAAATAAATATCTTCCTTCTAACCATGTTATATATATCGTACAATAGTTTAACAATGAGTGACTTGAAAAAGTCTTTTTAAAATAAATATATGCCACATTATCAGCCGTACACAAACGAAAGTGTGGAATCCTGTACATTCATTCGTCTGAAGGTTCTGACAAAACCCGAATAAGAATAAACGACCGGACTCCACACCTGTATGTACAGAGCCGGCGAATGAAAGTACACACGCTGCTGCAAGACACAGCTACGGCTTGATACACAAAGGAAAAGGAGTGCTGCCCGAATCCTCTTATTCGAAAGAAAACTGTCAGATTTTCAGACGAGGATCGCGTAAACACACTTCCATATTTACTTGCCAGATTGCTCCGGCGCTGCAAAGGTAGGAATTTTTTTTACTCGCGGAACAGCACTCCTGATTTTATTTTAGGAGCACCGTGGTTTCCAGTTTCCCATATGAACATTTATGACCGAATCGACAAAATGTAACCCTTGGATCGGAAAAAATTTTTGAATAGTTCATTGCCTGCCGAATTTTTGAAGATTCATGTAGTCTTTCTTGATTAGGAGATTTTGGTGATATTGGGTTATCGTGAGACTTCCCCAGTAATGACATTGATCTGACCGGGGAGACGGTCTACGGAAATAGGAATATTGCCGATTACCTCGCCGTCAACCTCAACACGGACGCCCGGGCCGTCAAGAGGCTCGACGGTCAGGTTCGCGCAACGTGCGAAGATGAGCTCCGGATTGGAGGAAAGGAGCTTTCCGGAGAAAAGAGTCGGAACAGCACGGATAATCTTGAAGATAGGCAGGACCGGAATGATGGTGACATCGAGAAGCCCGTCGTCCATGACAGCGCCAGGGACCTGCATCATCCCACCTCCCGAATATTTCCCGACACCCATCGCAATTGAAAGAGAGTCTCCTTCAAAGATTGTCTTCCCGTCGGCAACCACGCGGCAGCGAAAAGGCTTGCAGCGCAGCACATTGGAGACAAGAACCTTGAGATAGAGAATCTTGCCGCTCTTGCCGGAATTCTTTTCGAAATTTACCTGATGGCAGATGTTCGCGTCAAAACCGACCCCTCCTACATTCGCCATATAGGAAACCACATCAGTAGAAGTTTCGCTGTCACGCCCCTTTATGCGGAAGACATCCTGCTTCCCGAAATGTTCATTTTTCAGAAGACGAGTTATCTCTATAGGATCCTTAGGAACACCGAGAGTCCGTATCCAGTCATTGCCGGAGCCCACAGGAATGACGGCAAGCGTAAAATCGGAAAGCGAGGGAATATATGCGCCAGCCTCAAAAGCGGCTGCCACAGAGGACATTTCGATGAAGCGGACAATGCCCTCAAGCACTTCGTGCACGGTGCCGTCCCCGCCGACGGCAAGGAAACGTCTGTAGCCGGATTCGCAGGCCTTTATGGTAATTTCTATGGCCGCTCCGCTCTGCCATGTCGTCCTGTACTCGTACTCAACGCGGCTCTCCTTAAGCACCTTTTCCGCCTTCGGCCATTCCGTCACCGTCTTTCCGGAACCAGCATTCGGATTCACGACGGCATACCATATTTTTTCTATCGGCAACATACTGCGTTTTCAAAATGAACGACAAAAGTAGTAAATTCCGAACAAGGAATGAAAATTATTTCGTATTTTTGCAAAATGTGCGAGTTCTCGACCAATGTCGGAGTGTTTTTGCGCAAAGAATGTTTTATATATGGGAAAAGTCATAGCCATCGCGAATCAGAAGGGCGGAGTGGGCAAGACCACGACCGCCATCAACCTTGCCGCTTCTCTTGCCGTGCTTGAGAAGAACGTCCTCATCATCGATGCCGACCCACAGGCAAACACGACGTCCGGACTCAATTTCTCCCCGGAAAACGAGGAGAAGAGAACACTCTACGAACTCATGATTGGAGAACGTTCCGTGGAGGACGTGCTGATACAGACGGAGATAGCGAGGCTTCAGATGATTCCGTCGAACATCAACCTCGTTGGTGCGGAAATCGAGATGCTCGGCACGGACGAGAGAGAGTCCATCCTGAAGAAAGCCCTTGCCCCGGTGCGTGACAACTATGACTACATAATCATAGACTGTTCGCCTTCCCTCGGCCTGATTACGGTAAACTGCCTCACGGCGGCTGATTCTGTGATGATTCCGGTGCAGCCGGAGTTCTTCGCGCTTGAGGGGCTTGGCAAGTTGCTCCAGACGATACGACTCGTGCAGGGCGGAGTGAATCCGTCGCTGACCATCGAAGGTTTCGTCGTGACGATGTACGACGGCAGGACAAAAGTTCACAACCAGGTTGTGGAGGAACTCAAGGACCATTTTACGGACATGGTATTCAACACCATAATACAGAGAAACATACGTCTAAGCGAAGCTCCATCGCACGGCAAACCGATCATTCTCTATGACGTGATTTGCAACGGAACGACGAATTACCTCAACCTCGCAAAGGAAGTTCTCGAGCGCAACGGAGACACCGTAAAAAAATAGACATTACAGGACTTAATAGAATATAGATATATGGCGTCTAAAACTCAGAGAGGATTGGGAAAGGGCCTCGGGGCACTGCTCGGAGAGACAACTGACTTGGAAAACATCCGCAAGCCGGTCGGATATGTCAACAAGGTAGTCGTAAGCACCGAAACGGCTGAACAGCCACGTAGTTCGGCGGACATACTTATGATTCCGATTGACATGATCGAGCCGAACCCGTTCCAGCCACGAATGACCTTCGACCAGGATGCACTTGCAGAACTGGCCGAATCCATTAGGACTCTCGGACTCATCCAGCCGATTACGGTGAGAAAGAAATCCTCTGACAGATACCAGATTATCAGCGGTGAGCGGCGCTTCAGGGCCTGCAGGCTCGCGGGAATGGAGATGGTTCCGGCCTACATCCGCAACGCAGACGACCAGGGTATGCTGGAGATGGCGATTGTGGAAAACATCCAGAGAGAGAACCTCGACCCGATTGAAGTGGCGATGAGCTACCAGAGGCTGATTGACGAGTGCAACCTGACCCAGGAGCAGATGGCCCAGAGGGTCGGCAAGAAAAGGGCCTCCGTCACAAACTACCTTCGTCTGCTGAAACTGCCGGCAAAGGTGCAGCACGACCTCAAGGTCGGACAGGTCAGCGTGGGACACGCCAAGGTGCTTCTCGGAGTGGAAGACCCTGAGGTTCAAGAACTTCTCTGCGACCTCGTCGTAAAGGACGGGCTTTCCGTGCGCCAACTTGAAGACAGGATTCACCGCCTTGCGAAGGAAGCCGAAAATGGAAAAGCAAAAGAAGGGGATGAAGCCCAGGACCTCCCGGACGACTACTTCAAAGTGCTTGAATTTTTCGGAAAATACTTTAACAACAGCATCAGTATCAAGCGGTCTGGAGTTGGAAAGGGCACGATTACGATTCATTTCTCTTCGGACGATGAAGTTAAGAAGTTTCTCGATGCCCTCGAGAAGTCAAACCTTTAGCTTGCTGGGATGGGACGGTTTCGTGTTTTCATAGCTGTTCTTGCTGCCGGTCTTTGCCTATGCTGCGTCAACGCACACGCGCAGTTCAAGGATCAGGCATTTCAGCAGAATTACAATGACTCCACGACGACTGAAAAGGCCGACACAACTGACAAGTTATTCTCATTCAAGGAACTCTTCCAAGGTCTCGGGCATAAGAAGGAGATTAAAATCGGAACAGTTTTCGGAGGCTCGCTCATTCTTCCCGGAAGCGGTCAGATTTATAATCGCGACTATTGGAAACTGCCCGTAGTTTACGGCGGTATAGCGGCTTGCGCCGGAGTCGGAGGCTACTACACAAGCCAATACAAGAAATCAGTTGCGGCAGGAACGCCGAACGAGGCATACAAGACTACCGCTACCTGGCTCTATGTCGGGGCCGGACTGGTCTATTGGGGGTCGATACTCGACGCCGCTGCCTTCTACCCCTCCAACGGAAAGCCGAACCCGGGAAGAGCAGCCATATATTCAGCCTTGCTCCCTGGTCTCGGACAAGCCTACAATGGCGAGTATTGGAAAATCCCGGTCTATTACACCGGGCTGATGACGGCAGGATACTTCGTCTGGAACAACAACCTCAACTACAACAGATTCAGAAACATATACAAGGAAGCCACAAGTGGGGAGACCGCCTACACCGGACCGATTACTGCCGAGCAGGCCAAGTACTACAGAGATTCCTACCGACGCTTGAGGGACTACTCCATAGTCGCCACCGCACTTGTCTATGTTCTTCAGATCATTGACGCAAACGTCTTTGCATTCATGTATGATTTCGAGGTCAGCGACGACATATCTATGAGTGTCGAGCCTGCAGTGCTCGCGCCGGACAACGCCTACGCGATGAGGACGCCATCATCATACGGAGGGAATGCGGTCGGGATGAAGATTGGCTTCAGGTTTTAAAGAATTATGATGAAAAAGGGATTTATGATTATGGCTGCGGTGACTGCCGCGGCACTTTCTTTCGGGATTCAGGCTCATGCACAATATTTTGACACAGAAGAGATTGTGGAAGAATCAGCCGCATCTGTCAAAGACACGTCACGCCACCACACAAAGGAGGACAGCATAGAGACGGCATTTCTTGCCGACAGTCTGCAGGGACAGCATACTCTTGACAGCCTTCTGCTAGCGTTCTACGGGAAGAATCAGAGCGTTGAGTTTAGCGCTCTCAACGACCTTGACACAGCGGCCGTCCGCTACACATCCCAGGTTTCGGACTCGGTCTTTGTCCGGAGACTCAACGAAATACACTCATTCATCCCACTCGCCTACAACGACATCGTAAAGAACTACATAATTCTCTATTCCGAGAAGATGCCCGAAAAGATGGGGCGCGTTATCGGACTTGGAAACTATTATTTCCCTATTTTTCAGGAGACGTTCAACCGCTACGACATTCCCGAGGAACTTCGCGCCATGGCAGTGATCGAGTCCATGCTCAAGTATGACGCGATGTCGAGGGTTGGTGCCCGTGGCATCTGGCAGTTCATGTACTACACCGCAAAGAAATATGGACTTACCATCAATTCATTCGTGGATGAAAGGCTTGATCCCGTGAAGGCGGTCGACGCGGCGGCAAGGTATCTGAAGGACTCATACGAGATTTTCGGCGATTGGTCGCTCGCCATTGCCTCCTACAACTGCGGGCCCGGCAACGTAAACAAGGCAATCAAACGTTCAGGGAAGAAGGATTTCTGGGACATATACCACTATCTTCCGCGTGAAACAAGAGGATATGTGCCGGCATTCGTGGGAGCGCTCTACGCCTTGAACTACTATAAGGAATGCGGAATTACTCCGGAAGAAGTGAATATGCCGACTCAGATTGACACCTTTCATGTGAACAGAATGTTGCACTTCAAGCAGGTGAACGAGCTTACCGGTGTACCTATGGATGTACTGAAAGTGCTAAACCCACAGTACACCCACGACATCATCCCCGGCAGCGCGACAGATACGTGGATTCTACGCATTCCGGCAGAGTACACAGGCAATTTCATCGCAGTCGAGGACAACATCCATCTCCACAAAGCCGACACGCTGCTTAATCCGGTGACAATCAAGAAAATAAAGGATGGCGGAGACGGACAGAGGATTGCCTACAAGGTGAAGAAGGGCGACTATCTCGGCAAGATTGCCGCACGCTATCACTGTTCAGTGAGCCAAATTCAAAAGTGGAATCATCTCAGGGGAACAAACATACGCGAAGGACAGACGCTGTATATCTACCGAGGCGGTAAACGATAAGTCTCCCTTCACACACGAAGCATCCGTCATCGCGAACAAGCGACCTTTCATCTCGAACAAAGATAGAGGACCTTGCTACGTCAGAACCCCAAAGTCAGCATCAGCCGTCCCTCGGCCTTATCCGGTTTCCGCTTATCATGAGGCATGAATGGATAGGTAAAGTACGCTAACCGAGCAGACAGTTTTCCTGCACGGCAGAACTTCCAACTGAGGTAGAACGAGCCCCACACTCCCCTACCATAGAATGCCGGTACATTAAAGCGTCCCGGCAGGTCATGTTCATAAACATAAATCCGCCCTGACCAATTATCCACACTGAACAGTCCGCCTCGAAGATAGGCAGAGAGTGTCCCGGTGGCACGGCAACTTTCTTCAAGGAATGCCACCATTCCCCATTTCCCGCTATGGCTGAAGCTAACGGACGCCACGCTTGCCCATATTTCCGAATATCCGACAGTAACGTCACCCCTACAACTGAACACACCGCCGTCTTCAATATTGCCAAGATCAATGTTTTCACGAAACCTCAAGGCAACAGCGGAAGTCTTGCCCCAACGAAAACGATAGCGGACATCCACGCGGCAGTCGTTTGTGCCTGGCAAACGTGTTTTTGCTTCTTTAGCTTCTGACTGTCCGTAAGCCTTGTCGGAGCTGTCGCCGGCAGAGTGTCTCAGACGAAGCGACACCGCTGCGGAATGCCCGCTACGCGAGGTGAATTCGGACGTAAGCAGAGCAATATGTTTTGAGCGGGTGTATCTGAACGAGACACCTGAGCGAAAATGCTCTGCAAGCTGCGGAGATGTGGCGGAGACGAGCGCCCTGAATGGCATACCGATGCCTCCAGCAAGTTCGGACGCAATGTCAATGCCACCGAAACAGCCCCGAAAATCAACGGAGAAATCAGCTGTACAAGATGCTATTGTCGGAGTTCCGGCCACCACGGAAGTGAGCCCGAGAGAAAAGCGGCGATGCCACCAATTGCAGTTAAGCAGCCCCTGAAATCCGGCTACATCGCTTTTCTTTCGCGATGAGTTTATCTGCCCAAGAAGCGCCCTTTTCAGTCCCGGTGCGGTCACAGCGGTGCTGAATGTGACCTGCCCGGCCTCAAAGGTGACGCCAAACCCTGTTTGGGCATAATTTCCTGTCAGCGAACGCGAAGCCTTGATGCCGGTCGGGCGTCGCACCAGGGAACTGACCGAGGAAGGGTCGTCAATGGTCATTGTATTCCAGGCGGCGAGCCCCTGACCGAATCTCATGTTAAAGTCCCCCGCATAGAGCCGAACCCGGTTTCCGAGCAGTGACATTGCAGACGAGAGCGACAACACAGACATTTCGTTCCGTACGGGCTGCCAGAGTCCCACCCCCGTCCTCCTCCGGCTCCAGGTGCCTGCCCCGGCAAAACCGAATTCATATTTTTCTCCGCACGAGACACGGCAATCTGTCCCATATACACCGGAAACGTCAGCCGGCCCGACTCCGGAAGCCGCAGTCCCTCCCGCGCGCCATGCAGATGAGGATCCGGAATAAAGCCGTCCGCCATAGTGCCAGCCCCCCTTCTCTGACGCATCACCGAAAGTGATGAAAAATGAAAGGGCTTCAGCCGTCTCCTCGTCAAATCCGTCAATGACAGCGAGTTCACTCCGACTGAGCACAGGGCCCGTCGCGGAGATATAGTCCAGCAGAGCCACCACCTGAAAATCAGTGAACAATCCGCTCTCGGACAATGCCCGACGGGAAGCCGAGTTTATGTTCAGAGGATGGCCGCTCAGCCAGACAAACCTCTCAGTCTCATGTTCGTCCAATTCCTCGGCCGAGGCCGCCCCGACAATCAGCATGATTGCCTCAATCAGCGTCATCACAACATTCATACACGTTAGTTTTTTAGCAGACAGCCCACTTCAATTGAGCACATCAAAGTTCGTGAAAGAGGCTAATCGGGCCGCCGAATGGCAATATTATGGACATTCACACACAAAAGTGTTGTATTTCAAAATAAAAACTCAAAAAATTTCTTTTTTTTGATGTTTATATGCTATTTTTGCGGCTTATTTTTAAGTATCTCATACTATTATGGATAAGATTTCGGTTTTGGACAAGACATTCGTTCCTTTCATTGGACACGACGAGCTGATGGGCTGCATTGACAGTGTGGCTGAGAGAATCAACAAGGATTTTGAGGGGGCGACTGACGTTCCCATCGTGCTTTGTATTCTGAACGGAGCAATCATGTTCACCGGAGAGCTGATGCAGCGGCTGAACTTTCCATGCCAGCTGGTTTCGACAAAGATGACCTCATACGTTGGCACATCAACAACGGGTGAAGTCCAGCAGACAATGCCTCTGACGGCCTCAGTAAAGGGCCGCAGAGTCATCATAGCCGAAGACATCATCGACACCGGCCTGACAATCAGCGCAATGAAGAGAATCCTCGAGGACGAAGGCGCCACCGAAGTCAGGGTCTGCACCATGCTCTTCAAGCCGGAAGCCTACCGTACCGGCGAGCATATAGACTATGTCGGGAAGGAGATTGCCAACAGGTTCATCATAGGCTTCGGCCTCGACTATAACGAACTCGGGCGCAATCTGCGCGACATCTACGTTCTGGAAGACTGAACATTTCGTCCCTAACTAAAGAAAAAAAAGATAAATCAGCATGAAATATTACGTATTGTTCGGCCCGCCGGGTGCCGGAAAGGGAACGCAGGCGAGTGCGATGGTGGAAAGATATAACCTCCACCACATATCAACAGGGGCATTGCTCCGAAAGGAAATTGCAGCAGGAACAGAGCTTGGCAAACAGGCACGCGAACTCATTGCCAAGGGCTGCCTTGTGCCGGACGAAGTCGTTGAGGCAATGATTGTGTCGGAGTTCGACAAAATGAAGGATGCCGTCGACGGTTTCCTTCTCGACGGCTATCCACGCACTCTTGACCAGGCCCGCTCGCTCGACAGGCTTCTTGCGAAGAAAGGAGAGAAACTCACTTCCGTCGTTTCAATCATGATTCCGGACGAGATGATCTTCGACCGCATCCGCCACCGCGCGAAAATCGAAGGACGCGAGGACGACGCCAGCGACGACATCATCGCCAATCGCATATCCACCTATCACCAAAAGACCGAACCGCTGGTCGAATTTTACAAGGATGCCGGGAAATACACCGAAATCAACGGCACCGGCACCATCGATGACGTCCGTGACAACATCTTCCGCATCCTCGACACACACTGAAGGAGGTAGTGGTCTCCGGCAAGCGGATATGAAGTTATCAGGAAATTGACGTCAGCCCTTTTGAACACTTGTTTACCATCAACGAACATCTGTTCGTACCGGAGCACTCCAGTAGCGTCTTTGCCATAGTAATATTCAATCCTCTGACCACTGAAGATGAAGGTGTATTCAGAATTTACTATAAGATTCCTGTCACTATCATAGGTGAAATTGAAATAGTAATCTGGTTTCTTTACAGCAACTTTATTGAACCTTTTCGATAAGCGAGAGCAGAACCAAGCTCGATTGGGTTATGCCGAGCGTAGAAAAGTGGCGTAATAATTCTTACGAATTAGTCGGAAATCATAGTAAAACATTTTTTCGCTATCTTTGCGGTTGCTAAGTAAAAGATTATGGCAGATAGCTCTACACAGTCTCCAAAGCTTCTTGACCATTGCAACATCCGCACGATCTAAAGCTACGCCAAAATTGTAGACGAAAACAAGCGCAAGGTAGTTAACCTCAGCCCGAAAATATAACCGAAGAACCAGAACTCACTATATTCGCAATATGAAGAACGAAAAAACAAGAGTCGTGAAAACTCACGATGTGCAGATTGACAGCAATTACATCCTATGGCTGAACGAAATCAAGTCACGCTACCGTAGTGCCCAGATTAAGGCAGCTGTAAAGGTCAACGCTGAACAGTTGCTCTTCAACTGGCAGTTGGGAAGGGATCTTGTAACTCGTAAAGCCGAAGAACGATGGGGCACCGGAGTCGTTGAACAGCTCAGCCTGGACCTCCAGGCCGCATTCCCTGAATCAAAAGGATTCAGTACCACGAACCTCTGGTATATGAAACAGTGGTACGAGTTTTACTCATCACAAGATGCCACGGAAAAACTCCAACAATTTATTGGAGAAATACAAACAACAGATAATAAATTCATTACAAAACTCCACCAACTTGGTGGAGAAATAAGTGAATCTCCAATAGTACCTTCTGAAGGTGCAGAATACCCATCCATCTTCAGTTTTGTACCCTGGAGACATCATGTCGAAATCATAAGTAGCTGCAAGTCCATCGATAAGGCTCTCTTCTACGTGAAGATGACTATCAAAGAAGGCTGGAGCCGTAACACCCTAATGAATTGCATCAAGGGGCATTACTACGAAAATCTCGGAGGAGCAATCACCAACTTTGCAGACAAGTTGCCATCACCGCAAAACGAGCTGGCACAAGCCATAACCAAAGATACCTACGACTTTGGCTTCATCTCGCTGGAAGATGGATACAAAGAAGAAGCCCTCGAAACCGAACTCGAAAAACAGCTGACTCGCTTTCTGCTCGAACTCGGAACCGGCTTCGCATATATGGGAAGGCAGAAACAGTTGATTATCGCAGGCAAAACCCGCAAGCTTGACATGCTCTTCTTCCACATACCGCTCAACTGCTATATAGTAATCGAGCTCAAAGCCGTACCGTTCCAGCCGGAGTTTGCAGGCAAACTAAACTTCTATGTAAATGCTGTTGATGATCTCATTAAGACCCCTGCTCAGAATCCAACCATCGGCCTTCTGATCTGCAGCAACAAAGATGAGACAGAAGTGCAATACGCATTCAACGGTATCACAACCCCTATGGGCGTTGCCTCATACGACAACGTGAAAGTCAAAGAGATTCAAGACCAACTCCCATCCGTAGAAGAACTTACCAAACGCATCCGCCTGCTGGAAGAACAACTCAGCAAAGAAAAATAGAAAAAAACATAGACTCCAATTAGAGTCCAAGAACAAGCCCGAAAAATCCATAGATATTTGTGCCGTGATTCGACAACCGAGTTACGGCATACTTTTTCAGTGCGCACGAAAAAGAAGCCATTGTTCAACATCAAAAAAGTAAAGCAATGCCTTCTACTGAAAAAATCCCCTTCGAGCAACTGCCACAAACAGTCCGCGAACTCAAACAAGAAATCTCAGGGCTCAAAACCCTGATAACAGGCCTAATCCACAACACGGCGGAAGACAACACCGACCAATGGATGAACATCGACCAACTCCGCTCATACCACCCGGACAGACCAGCTAGATCAACAATCTACGACTGGGTATGCCAGAACCGAATCCCCGTCCACAAAGACGGCAAAAAGCTCCGCTTCCTCAAAAGCGAAATCGACCAATGGCTCTCCGGAGGAAAAATCAAAACACGCGAAGAGCTCGAAATCGAAGCATACAATCACCTCAAACACAAAAGAAAATGAGCCAGCCCGTCCACATCTGTGAGATTCTGCTCAAAATCGCAGCAGACCCCAACGACCCGATGGGCAGAACACTGCGCCAATGCCCTTTCATCCAGGCCGAACTCATAAGACGCAAAATAATCAGCCTCGATGACCTCACCGATGAACAAATCGACAGACTCATCGAATGGAATCAACAAAACAACCCACACAAATGAACGAAACAATAATACAACAACTCACCACCGAAATCGGCAACGCCTTCTCTCAGGAGAAGGCCGTCGAAATCGGCATACTCACCATAAAGACAGCCAACCAAGCTGTCACAGACGCCTCCACCCGACCGGACCCAGTCCAACTCTATCTCGAACTCTGGTACGAAGGAGAAGTATGCTGCCTCTTCGCAGACTCCAACCTCGGAAAATCCATCTTCGCAGTCCAAATGGCCGACGAAATCGCACGCACACGAAACGTCCTCTACGTCGACTGCGAACTCTCCGACAAACAATTCCAACTCCGCTACTGCAACCCCGACACTGGAGAACGCCACATCTTTCCCGAAGGCCTGTACAGAGCCGAAATCAACCCATACGCCATCGGTGCCGAAGGCTACGAAGAACACATCATCAACGACATAGAAGCCGCAGCCAGCAGACTCAAATGCCAAACCATCATCATAGACAACCTCACCTACCTCTGCAATGCCTCAGACAAAAGCGTAGACGCAGGAATCTTCATGATGAAACTGATGGCACTCAAAAAGAAATGCGGCCTCTCGCTCCTCATCATAGCCCACACACCCAAACGCGACCTATCCAGTCCAATAACACAAAACAACCTCGCCGGAAGCAAAAAACTCTACAACTTCTTCGACTCAGTATTCGCCATAGGAATGAGCGCAAAAGACAACCGCCTCCGCTACATCAAACAAGTAAAAGTCAGAGCAGGAGCCTTCACATACGATGCATCAAACGTCATAGTATATGAAATCGACAAAGAACAAGGATTCCTCAAATTCAATTTCCGGGAATACGCAACGGAAGAAGAACACCTCCGCCACCGTGAAACCCAGCAAATCAACGAAACCGAAATGCGAATCCTCGAACTAAGCAAACAAGGCCTCAGCTGCCGCAAAATAGCAGAAGAAACCGGCCTGAGCAAATCCACACAACATCATCAAACGCAACAAAGAACAACTGTACACCGTCCAGCAAACCCCTATACCAGATGGACAAATGGACAGTGGACAAGCGCCACAAGACAATGAACCGACACTCCTATAAACTCCAGCCCTACGCAGGTGTGCAAACCAGGCACACCTGCCCTTCCTGCGGCGGCAAACGATGCTTCACGCTCTACATCGACGAAGACGGCAACCCCATAGCCGACAACGTAGGACGCTGCGACCACGAATCCGCCTGCGGATACCAATACAGCCCATCCGACTACTTCAAGGACCACCCCGACTCCAAACCAGCCGCAAGCGACTGGAGAATCCCTACATACCAACCCCAACGAAAAACACAGCCAAAGCATCAACCACCACTCTGCACCATACCACCAACCATAGTCGAACAAACCATACGCCCGACAATCCACAGCACACTCACACAATGCCTCAGCACCATCATAGACCCCCTCATCCTCGAAAGCCTCATCCACGAATACAAACTCGGAGTCACAAAAGACTGCAGCATCATCTACTACCAGATTGACACAAAAGACCGATGCCGGACCGGCAAGATAATGAAATACAACCCCATCACCGGACATCGGATCAAAGGCCCTGACACCCCATCCAGAATCACCTGAGTACACTCCATCCTGAAATCCAGGGGCCAGCTTCCAGAAGACTGGCAGCTCACCCAATGCCTCTTCGGAGAACACCTCCTTCCCAGATACCCTGACAAAAAAGTAGCACTCGTAGAATCCGAAAAAACAGCCATCATCTGTGCCGCCCTGATGCCGTTCTACATCTGGCTCGCAACCGGTGGAAAATCCCAGCTCGGAGACAAACTCCAAATCCTGAGAGAACGCAACGTAATAGCCTTTCCCGACATCGACGGCTACAACGAATGGAAAGCCAAACTCACACTCATCCCTGGCGCATCCATCAAAGTATCCAACTACCTCGAACGCAACGCCACTGACCAAGACCGCGAGGCACACATCGATATAGCCGATCTTTTGCTAAGAAACACATAACCCCATCCTCAACCACAATCAGGACCGACACTCAATCCAATCCTGAAATATTTCAGCCCGGAGCACCACCAGGAACTTGAAGCACTCATCCAAGAACTCGATCTTATCCCGGTAAGTATAAAGAAGATAAGCTAAGACCCGCCCAAACAACAGCAAATATCCGTAGAAATTTGTAAATTTGTCGATTGATAGCAAGGTTACACCAATCACAAATGAACAAACAGCAACTCGCCAGCAAAATATGGGCGTCTGCGAACAAAATGCGCTCAAAAATTGAAGCCAACGAATACAAAGACTACATTCTTGGCTTCATCTTTTATAAATTCCTTTCAGACAAAGACAATCTAATTTCCCAAGTTGATCGGCCAAAAGCAAAAGCATTCATTGAAAGCCAAAAATGCGAAGCAATCTCCCCGCGAAGTGTAACCGCAGAAATATACAGTCTCCTCCGCTGTTTCCTTATAGGCAACTACGAAGGCCTTTTCACACCATCAGCATCGTTCACAGCAACAAGCAGTTCCACAGAAATAAACATAGGCACCAACATAGAACACGCCGACACAGTAATAATCCACTCAACACCAACAGAATAATGCAAGTACTTGGAACAGTCAATATCGGGACCAACATAGAACACGCCGACAGAGTCGACGCCTCTCATCATATATATCACTCCCAGACCACAATAACCCAAAGAGCGGTGTCCCAAAATGATGCAGATAACGCAGTCACTACTCCACTGTCATCTACACCGACACCACAAATCCGCCTTAACCCAAAGAAAGGGATGAGAATCGATCTCTACCGGATAATCCTGACTATGCACCATCTCGGCTTTTTCGTAAGCCCGACCGGTGCCTCTCTCGATCAGCAAGATGTTTTCGCAGCCTTCGGCAATATGCTGGGAGAAGATTTCAGCAAATATCTCAAGAATCTCTCCGAAGCCGTCAAAAACAACAACGACTCCCCAGCCTCTACAAAAATCTTCGAAGACCTGAAAACAGCCTGGCACAATTACGAAAACAAATAAGTTATGGCAAAAGACAAAGTCATCATAACCCGCGAAAACGGCGAACAAGTTGAGGCACAAGCTCCAATTATCGTTTCAGCGAGCCGAAGTACTGATATACCTGCTTTCTACAGCGATTGGTTCCTTAACCGCCTGAAAGCCGGTTATTCCGCTTGGACAAATCCGTTCAACGGAGTAAGAAGTTTTGTCTCATATCAAAATACGCGATTAATAGTCTTCTGGTCAAAGAACCCTAAACATCTTCTCGACAAAGATGGACTTCTGGACTATCTAGCCAATCATGGCATCAATTGTTACGTGCAGTTTACTCTTAACGATTATGTCTCTGAAAAACTCGAATGTGGAGTACCTCCGCTCGAAGAACGAATAAATACATTCAAGGCATTAGTTGATAAAATCGGAAAGGGAAAAGTTATCTGGCGCTTTGATCCGCTTATTTTGACTGACAAGATAAGTGTTAACGATTTGTTGCTCAAGGTTAAGAACATCGGTGACCAACTGAAAGGATATACCGAAAAAATGGTTTTCAGTTATGCTGACATTGCCAGCTACAAAAAGGTGAAGGCCAACCTGGAACATAACCACATCAATTACCGAGAGTTTAATGAGTGCGATATGATTAAGTTCGCATCAGGGCTCCAAGAGCTGAACAGGGATTGGGGCTTCACACTTGCCACCTGTGGGGAAAAAATCGACATTGAGAAATATGGAATCATTCACAACAAGTGCATTGATGATGACCTTATGATTAAATACTTCTCAAATGACGCGAGACTAATGGAGCATCTCGGCATTGAGATTATGGAAGCAGATCTATTCAGTGGTGAGCCGAAGATTATAAAGAAAAAGAACAACAAGGACAAGGGGCAGAGACGATTCTGCGGATGCATAGCAAGCAAGGACATTGGAGAATACAACACTTGTGCTCACCTTTGCGAGTACTGCTACGCAAACAACTCAAAAGAGGCAGCTTTGCATAACCTTTCAACTCATCTCAACAATCCATTTGCAGAAACTATCACAGGGAAATAATGGGATATATTGACGACATAACTGCTCTTCAAGAGGTTTCATTTGACAACATAAGACGTATTGCCTATAACGATATCTTAAAGTTGTCAGACAAGAAAAAGGACGAAATCTACGACTCTCTGAATCACGGAGTGGACCTGCTGAGTACAGACATTCAAATGAAATGTTACTTGTATTCTTTCGGCCGGATGCATCAAGCGAAAATATACAAAGCGCTATCGTGTATAAAGCAATCTGTCTTTGCCTCTGACGATTTCGACATAGTGGACTGGGGTTGTGGACAAGGTCTCGCAACGGTATGCTTTTTTGATTTCTTGAAGAAACTGCACATTCAAAACAGAGTTCAGAAAGTTACCCTTATCGAGCCTTCGGATGCAGCACGCGAGAGAGCTGAAATCCATGTCGGAGCATATTTGAAGGATACAAGCAAAGTTGTTGCTATCGGCAAATTTCTTGATGATGTAACAGAAACTGATATCAAAGGATGCAGCGCTGTGACTTTCCACTTCTTCTCGAATATTCTCGATATAAATTCCATTGACCTGAAGAAACTGGCTGAGAAGGTCGGAAAGAACGTTCTGGGGCAGCACTATTTTTTCTGCATCGGCCCAATGAACAACGGCAACAGAAGGATAGACCGTTTCTATGAGTATTTCAATGCTCCGGAAACCTTTATGGACGAAAGTCAGTCGGAGTATCGCTATTCCAATAACGCCAAGCCTTGTTCTTACAACATCAAGGTTTTCAAACTCGAGAACAATCAGGTCAATCTTGTCACAGTTGATTACTATCCGGATACACAGTTTTATGCAGCCTATCAGTTGGATGCCGTACGCAATCTTCTCCAATCTGATGATGAAAACATCAAGACTAAAGCAGAGGGTCTGTTTAAACATCTATCTAGCTTTGAAGTAGCTGCTCCATTCGATATCGGAGCAGGCATTTATGATGATGTGGATCCTATCTTGGCAGTTCTTAACAATATAGTGACCAGAGGACTGCCAACACGGACAAGTCCATTGATAGAGGAAGCATTCGTTCAGCTTGGCAATCACAAGAAGGAAGATGCCCTTGGCGGAGTATATTACGATACCGTTAACCTGAATGCTGACGATATTCTATTAGCACTTCACGCAATAGATAGCAGGGCTCGCTATGACGAATCCACATACAATAAGAATGTTCTTGAAAGTGACTTTGAAAAGAGCTTCATCCTAAATGCTGCACCCACAGGGCTTCAGCAGGTGCTCCAGTCTCAACGTAGTTTGATGTCAATTACCGGCCAGAGCGTCCACCACGCACAGCGAGTGGACTTCGCTTGCGAATACCCATATCCGGTTATCGGCGATGATGGCAAGAACCGGTTCGGTTGTGTGATTGAGTTGGACGGAGCGAAATATCACCAGTCTGAGAAAAATAGACTAGAGGATGTATACAGAATCGAGGCGTTAAACGAAAAGGGATGGGATTGCATACGCATAAGTGATATCCATCAATTTAACAGCAATCTTCCTCAGTTAGGTAATTCATACTTTTCATCAATCTTAAAGGCTGCCGATAGAAAGTATGATGCTGCCTGGACTCGGGCCCTGCAGATTGCACTGTCGCCAATAGGTATAGCCCGTTTGGAGAAGACATTAATAGAGGCACTGATTTCGGGCACGGTAGATTACCACAAGGAACGCCTTGATATACTTATAGTTGAAAGGGATGTTCCTTGCGCTGTTCTTGCCTTTAGAGAGCTATCTCAGATGTTCAATAATCTGGCAACATTGAGCGAAGATTACAAAGATGTCAGATTCCCTAAGGTTCGGCTGGATATTGTTACAACTCCGGAATTCAAGCATTCACCTCTGCATAAAACTATTGAAGGTGATGACTCCGTAAGCGTTAACATATTTGACGATGAGGCGAAGGTAAATGGTATCAAGCAATATGACATAGTCATCGATATGGCAGTCATGCGCCGTGCCGGAGCAGAAGACAAATCATTCAGCGAACACAAATGTGTCGGCAAAGGATACTTCTATATTCGTACTATCAATTATGTCAGGTCTGAGCGACACATATACACATCAGACTGCATTAATTATCAGCCTTTAGTTACAAAAGATCAGCAGGGCAACTACCACGCAATCGAAGACAGGAAGGCATTGCTTCAGTATTTCCTGAGGATGCTGTTCAGAAAGGAAGACTTCCGACCTGGTCAGTTGCCAATCTTAAGCCGCGCGCTTCAGAACAAGAGCGTTATAGGCCTTTTGCCAACAGGAGGAGGTAAGTCTCTTACCTACCAGCTCGCAGCAATGCTTCAACCGGGTGTCACTATTGTAGTAGATCCGCTCAGGTCTTTGATGGCCGACCAGTATGACGGGCTAATCAAGACCGGGATTGATGCATGCACTTTCATCAATTCTACAGTGGGTGCAACAGAGAAGGAACACAGGGCAAAAATGATGGAAACATCAATGGTACAGTTCGTATTCCTTTCTCCGGAAAGGCTTTGCACCTATAGTTTCAGGGAGAAACTCCGGAATATGCACAGCGTCGGCGTATATTTTAGTTATGGCGTAATAGATGAGGTGCACTGTGTTTCAGAATGGGGACATGATTTCCGCTTTACGTATCTTCACCTTGGAAGAAATCTCTATCAGTATGTACTGCCCAAGCAACACGGCGATGACAAACATCTAACGTTGTTTGGCCTGACGGCGACAGCATCATTTGACGTTCTGGCTGATGTAGAAAGAGAACTTTCCGGAGATGGTGCATTTAACCTTGATGCCGATACGATTATCCGGGATGAAAACACAAATCGTTTGGAACTCCAATACAAGATAGAGAAGGTGCCTGTACGCTGTCAGGAAGACCAATATTTTGATAAGAACGGACTCCTCGATGAAGGACTTCCTAAGGCTGTGCAAATGACAGACAAATGGAGTGTATATCCATCGAAGCAGGATTTCTTGACCAGGTATATTCATATGATTCCAAGCTATATCGAGGAACTCCAGACACCTGAGTCCATCGATTACATAAAGAAGCGTTTCAATGAGCGACAAAATGTCGAGGGCTCGATTGATACCGACCTGCATACTGAATTGCCTGAACATTTCTTCGAAGATGCAGATGAGTATTCCCAAGCCGGTATTGTATTCTGCCCTCATAAGAGCAATACAGGTATATCAGTAAATGAGAACAAGATTTCTCTTGAAGAGTCTGTAAGCAAACTTGGCACATTTATGGGCAGTGGGGATGGCGACGATGCCGATATGATTGATCAGGAGTCATTCAAGAATCTTGACCTGTTCAGAGATGACAAACTACCGCTTATGGTGGCAACGAAAGCTTTCGGTATGGGTATCGACAAGCCAAATGTGCGTTTCACAGTTAATATGAATTATTCCAGTTCGCTGGAGAGTTTTGTACAGGAAGCCGGACGCGCCGGTAGAGATCGCAAGATGGCTTTATCCACCATTCTTCTTTCTGACTATCGTCTGGTACGTATTAACAAAAGATGCCCAAATAATCAGTTTCCGATGATGATAATCCGGAACAAGTGGTTCTATGATGGTGACCTACAGGAGATTTTGAACAATTATGGCATAAATATCGACGATAGATACCTCGACTATTGCACTCCAGACAAGGATATGGTCAAGCTACGCTGCGATGTCTGCAACACAAGGTTTGCATTTAAGCTCTGTAACCAAATCTGCCAGAAATGCAATAAAGGTCCTTGTGTAGTCAGATGTCCTGAATTTGACCGTTGCCAGTTGAGAAGGGTGCCGGACGAAGGTCGTGGATATGTCTATAAGGAAGACTTACAAGATTTGCTTCTTCAGAATGGCATTGAAATCCCAACTAGGAACTATGAGTTCCAAAACGTAGACTACGAGACGGTGATGTTCTTCTATAGCAACAACTTCAAGGGAACTCTTGTTGAAAAGCGTACGATGTTTGAACTGCTGAGCCGTTCTCTGACTCCGATTTTCTATGGAAATGATGCGGAGTTAAAGGATACTGTAAAGGTTTCTGATTTCCTCCAGAAAGTACTCGGGTCCAGAGAAGGTACCGAAGTGGTCGCTCTGATCTCTTCAATTCCAGTTTGGCTTTGTCTTCACAATGGACAGAGAGAGAAGGTGTATGTTACTCAACACTACAAAAAGGAGAAGACATATAAGGTACGAAATCTTGCAAATGGTCAGGAATATACCGCAAAAGAAGATGATATGGAACTTCTTCGCGACAAGAGCGACATCGCCAAAGCAATCTACCGAATGTGCTGCATAGGTCTTATAGATGACTTTACTGAGGATTACGGAAACAAGGTTTACCGCGTAGTCGCCCGCAGAAAGAAGGATGGCAACTACTATCATGCGTTGCAGACATTCCTGGAGCGATATTACACTAAAGAACGTGCTGCCATAGAGGCAGCTAAGATTCCAAGTTATAGGGGTGACAATGAAGTACATAAGTGCCTTGGCTATCTTACGGAGTTCATCTATGACAAGATTGCAGTCAAACGTAAGCAGGCAATAGATGATATCCGAGCATTCTGTATGGAAGGACTGAGCTATGGCGACAATTGGAAGGAAGCAAATGAAGCATTGAAGGACTTCATATATTATTACATTAGTGTCCGGTAAAAAATCATAAAAGTTCTTTGAAAATATTGGAAGTTAGGT
>ENA-OUQC01000215-OUQC01000215.1-human-gut-metagenome-genome-assembly--contig:-NODE-215-length-51690-cov-37.924392_pt1 | contig 51690 bp, 46 predicted proteins | sample MGYA00237942_ERZ548815 | MGnify/ENA primary metagenome ERZ548815 (study PRJEB26490, sample SAMN05194722) | human gut metagenome | biome: terrestrial biome; feature: human-associated habitat; material...
GTCACCACCACCACCCACAAGACCCTGCGCGGCCCTCGCGGCGGCGTGATCCTGTGCCGTGAGGAATGGGCGAAAAAGATCGACAGCGCCGTTTTCCCCGGCATGCAGGGCGGGCCGCTGCTGCACGTCATCGCCGGCAAGGCCGTGTGCTTTCGGGAGGCCATGACGGCGGAATTTAAGGAGTACGCCCGCCGGGTTGTGGAGAATGCCGCCGCTTTGGCGGAGGCCATGACGGGTGAGGGCTTCCGGCTGGTCTCCGGCGGCACGGACAACCACCTCATGCTGGTGGATCTGCGCAGCCACGGCGTCACCGGCCGCGCGCTGCAGGAGCGGCTGGACGAGCTGCACATCACCGTGAACAAAAACGCCATTCCCAACGATCCGGAAAAGCCCATGGTCACCAGCGGCGTGCGCATCGGCACCCCCTGCGTCACCAGCCGCGGCTTTGATGCGGCGGATATGCAGACCATCGCCCATTGCATCGCCCGCGCCTGTCGGGGCGATGCGTCGGACAGGGAGTACATCCTCTCCGCCGTGGCCGACCTGACAGAGCGGCATCCGCTGTATAAATAAAAAACGTTTTGGCTGGAGAGAGTATGGGATTCATAGATTCATATAAGAGGCTTGAAAAGCTGTGCGGCGATGTGATGCAGTGCGATAGGCCGGTAACGGCGTATATTGACGCAATGAAAGCGACTCCGAGGGGCGCTTACTATGTATTTGGATGGGAGAGCGACTTGCGCCGGCTCAAGCATTATCGCTGGGTCAGAAACCAGATTGTGCATGAGCCGGACTGCACGGAGGAAACCATGTGTGAGGTCGGAGATGCAGCATGGATAAATCAATTTTATGAGCGCATTCTGACCCAGACCGATCCGCTGGCGCTGTATGAAAAGGAAATGGGCAGGCGGCGAGCTGCCCAAACTCAGAGGCCGCAATCTTCCGCACCGCAGGTGTTCCATAGGCAGGAAAGCGGCGAAAAAAAGTCTCGGAAAATCGGAAGTATTGTGTTAGCGATCCTTCTTTTTGCGACTGTTTTTTCGGTTGTTCTTGTTGAACTACTTAGAATATTTGGAAAATAACGGAAGAAAAACAGGGAAGAAACCCATGAGGTTTCTTCCCTGTTTTTGGATGAGAGAATGGTGACGGGGCAAGGGCGCTGCACCCTCACTTTTTTTCACGGATTCGGAAACGGCGGCTGGCCGGCAAACACGGCTCCGTAGCGGCGGGAAAGAGCCTCCCAGTTTATGAGCGGCATCACCGCCTCCACATAGGCCGCTCGGTCGTCGCCGTAGGTAAGCTCGTAGGCGTGGCGGTACAGGTCAAGGCAGAGCACCGGCGTCAGCGGCAGCGCCGTGGCCTGCCCCAGCGTGAAAAGAAGCCGCAGTCTGCCGCATTTGTCCGACAGGAGCCATGTGTACCCCTCCCGCTTGTCGGCGAGGCTGATCCGCCGAAGACTCCGCAAAAAGTCCTCCATGGAGCCGAAGCACCGGTCAATGGCTCCCGTGAGGGCGGCGGCCGGCTTCGTGGAGCGCGCAGGCGCCAGCGACGGGAAATACAGCGTGTGGTTATACACCGCCCCGCCGTGCTCCAGCACATCCTCCCGAATGGCGCAGGGCAGCCGGTCTGGGTGGAGCAGCAGCTGCGTCAGCGGCCTGTGGTGCAGCGCCGGATAGGGCTGCAGCGCGTCATTCAGTTTTTTCATGTGGCCGGCAAAGATCTGGTCGTGGTGGGTCATAATGGTGGCTCGGTTCAGGTTCGGCTCCAGCGCGGCGGTGGGATAGGGCAGGCGGGGGAGTGTGTAGGGGAAGGTCATGGGCAGCGCATCCTTTCCGAAAAAATCTCGCTGTCAGTATATGCGCCCCTTGACAAAACATGATGCCGCAGGCAAAATAAAGAAAAAAGGAGGTGCGATTCCATGCACAGAAAAGATCGGGAACGGGACGCCGCCTTCGCTTGGCAGGTGATGACGGCTGCGCCCTATGCCACGCTTTCACTGGTGGACGAGTCCGGCAAGCCCTACGCCGTGCCGGTTTCGCAGGGGGCGTGGGAGCAGGGCGGCTGCATCTACTTCCATTGCGCGCTGGCGGGGAAAAAGTATGAGTTGTTCAAGAACGGCTGCGCGGCGGCCATGAGCGCCGTGTCCCGCGCCGAGGTCATCCACAACGAATACACCGTGGCCTATGCCTCCGCTGTCGCCCGCGGCCGCCTGGAGGTGGTCACGTCGGAGGAGGAGCGGATGCACGCCATGGAGGTGCTGTGCCGCCGGTTCGACCCCGCCGCCGGAGAAAAGTTCATGGACTGCATGAAGAACGCCGGCGCGAGGACGTGTGTGGTGCGTCTGACCGTGGAGGAGATCACCGGAAAAGAAGGAAACGGCTGAGAAAAAGAGCTTTCCCATCGGAAAACGGAGAAGCTCTTTTCACCGCCGATGAAGCCGCCGATTCCGCTATGACCGGCTGCAAATGTGAAAACTGTCGCCGCGGGCAAGCAAATTGGGAGAGCCGCCCTCATAGGCGGCTCTCTTAAACTGTTCGCGTTTGATTTTAGTACCCCAGCGTCCGATCCACCAGCCGCTGGAGCTTCCGGCCGGCGGCGTAGTTGCGCAGATCCTCGCAGAACAGCGCCACATCCAGATCTCTCGTGATGCCCAAAGACATGTTGCCGCTGATGTGGGGGGTCAGCAGCAGGTTTTTGGCGCTCCACAGGGGGTGCTCTTTGGGCAGCGGCTCCGGCACGCACACGTCCAGAGCGGCGCCGGCCAGCCGGCCGTCGTTCAGCGCCTCCATCAGCGCCTCCTGGTCAATGGCGCTGCCCCGCCCCACGTTCACCACATAGGCGTCCTGCGGCAGCAGGCCGATGCGCCGGCGGGAGAGGATGTGCGCCGTGTCACGGGTGCCCGGCAGCGCCATGACGAGGATCTCCGTTTCCGGCAGGATGCTGTCCAGCTCTTCCAGCGTGTACATCTCGTCGTAGGCGGGGTCGCCGGCCTTTTTGGTGCGCCGCACGCCCCGCACCACCTTGGCGCCCAGCGCCTTGGCGCGGCGGGCAAAGTTGGTGCCGATGTCGCCGGTGCCCAGCATGGTGATGCTGCTGCCGCAGATGGAGCGCATGCTCAGCCCCTTTTCCCACTCACGCGCCCGCACGATCTCCTCAAACTTCGGCATCTGCCGCAGCATCATCAGCGTCACCATGAGGATGTGCTCGGAAATGGTGATGCCGTAGGCGCCGGAGGAGTTGGAGAGCATAACGTCTTTGCTGGGATAAATGTCCTCGTTCATGTAGGCGTCCACACCGGCAAAGCTGCAGCAGAACCACTTGAGATTGGCCGCCGCTTTCAGCTCGCTGGGCGGGCACAGACCGTAAATGACCTCGTACTCCGCCGCCTTGTCCGCCGGCAGGTGCCCTTCGGGGTAGTAGTCCACGGAAAAGCCGCATTCCGCCGCCGTTTTCTCAAGGGTTACCCGATGCTCCGGAGAAAAGAAGGACTCCACTGCTGCAATTTTTTTCATTTTGTATACGCCTCCCATATTTTTTCCGCACAGCGCATTCCGTCTGCCGCCGCCGAGAGAATGCCGCCGGCATAACCGGCGCCCTCGCCGCAGGGGAACACGCCTTTTATATTGCTTTCATAGTTTTCATCCCGCGGGATCCGCACCGGCGCGGAGGAACGGCTCTCCACCGCCGTCAGCAGGGCATCGCCGTCGGCAAAGCCTGATAACTTATCCTCCAGCAGAGGCAGCGCCTGCTCCAGAGCGTCGGTGACGAACGCCGGCAGGCATTCGTGCAGGTCTGCGTAGCGCACCTCCGGCCGATAGCTGGGCTGCACGCTGCCGCAGCCGGTGCTGGGTCTGTGCAGCAGAAAATCCTCCACCCGCTGGCACGGCGCCGTGTAGCCGCCGCCCAGCCGGAACGCCGCTTCCTCCAGCCTGCGCTGAAAGGCGATACCCGCCAGAGCATGGCTGCTCCCGAAGTCCGCGGGGGTCACGTTCACCAGCAGGCCGCCGTTGATGTTCCGCCCGCTGCGGGCGTATTCGCTCATGCCGTTGGTCACGGTGCGCTCTTTTTCTGAGGCGGCCGCTACCACTTGCCCGCCGGGGCATACACAAAAAGAGAAAACGCTGCGCCCGTTTGGCAGATGGCAGGAGAGCTTGTAGCTGCTGGCGGGCAGGGCGGGGTGCCCCGCGTACTCCTTATATTGCGCGGCGTCCATGCGGCTTTGCAGATGCTCAATGCGCACGCCCACGGCAAAGGGCTTGGCCTCCATGTGCAGCCCCTGGGCATACAGCCGCTCCACCGTGTCCCGTGCGCTGTGGCCCAAGGCCAAAATGAGCTGTCGGACGGGGAGAGTGTAGCTGCCCTCCGGAGCGGCCACGGTGATAGCCTGCAGGGCGCCGTTTTCCGCGTGAATAGCCTCCAGCCGGTGGCCGAAGCGGATGTCCGCTCCCATGGCGAGAAGTTTTTTGCGCAGATTTTTCAGTGTGGTGTGCAGCATGTCGGTGCCCACGTGGGGCTTGGCGTCGGTGAGGATGCTCTCCGGTGCGCCGCAGGCGACCAACTGCCGCAGGATCCAGCGGTGGCGCAGATCCTTGGTGCTGGTGTTCAGCTTTCCGTCGGAAAAAGCGCCGGCGCCGCCCTCACCGAACTGCACATTGGACTCCGGCAGCAGCTCGCCGCCCTGCCAGAAGCGCTCCACGTCCCGCTGCCGCTGCTCCACGGGCTGCCCCCGCTCCAGCAGAATGGGGCGCAGACCGGCGTTTGCCAGAAGAAAGGCGGCAAATAGCCCCGCGGGGCCTGCGCCGATCACCACCGGCGGTGTCTGGGGCGGCGTGACTGCGGCGGGGGGCGTGTAGCTTTCCGGCGCATAGAGGGACACGTTTTTGCTGCGGCAGCGGCGCAGCGCGGCCTTTTCGTTTTTAACGCTGACCGCCAGTGTATAGACCAGCTGCAAAGGGGCGCGGGCGTCCACAGCCCTGCGCAGCACAGACAGGGAGAGCAGCTCCTCCGGCGGGATGCGCAGCAGCTGCGCCGCCTTGCCGAAAAGCTCCGATTCCGGCTGCTCCGGCCGCAGCTTCACCTGTTCCAGCTTCAGCAAAATGCTCCCCCCTTAAAAAAATTCATAATTTTTAAAGCTTTACTTAAGATAAATGGATAGTATAATAAATAAAGTCAAACCACAGTATACAACATTTTTCCCTCGGGAACAAGCATTCCCCTGCGGAAAATGCGGGAAAGATAGAAGACAGGAGGCAGCAATATGAACGAAAACAATGATTTCCGCTCCGAGGAGCAGGGCTTCAGCGATCCCAATAATCTTTACCACTATAATTACAGAGAGCAGCACAGCGCGCCGAACGAGCAGGGCCGGACGGAGGCGCCGGTGGTGTCCAAAAAGAAGAATTCCTTCTGGAAAAAGACCGGCGTGAAGGTGACGGCTCTGGTGCTGGCCTGCGCGGTGGTGGGCGGCGGCGCAGGCTTCGGCGGCGCGGCTCTGGCCAGGAGCGTAGGCGCCGCTGACAGCAGCACCACCCTCCGGCAGAGCGGCCGCACGGCGCAGGAGGTCACGGTGAAAAAGGTCACCGGCCAGACCCTCATGTCCCCCGCCGAGGTGTACGCCTCCACGGTAAACAGCGTGGTCAGCATCAACAGCTCCTCCGTGTCCACCAATATTTTCGGCCAGCGGGTGGAGTCGGCTTCCTCCGGCAGCGGCTTCGTGGTCACGCAGGACGGCTATATCGTCACCAACCACCACGTCATCGCCTCGGCCACTTCCGTGACGGTGACCATGTACGACGGCTCGGAGTATCCCGCCACGGTGGTGGGCAGCGACAGCGACTATGACGTGGCCGTGCTGAAGATCAACGCCACGGGTCTGCAGCCCGTGACGCTGGGCAGCAGCGAGGACGTGAACGTGGGCGACACGGTGCTGGCCATCGGCAACCCCCTGGGCGAGCTGACCTTCTCCATGAGCCAGGGCATCGTGTCCTGCTGCGACCGCGCCATCAACGTGGACGGCACGCCCTTCAACATGATCCAGGTGGACGCTTCCATCAACCCCGGCAACTCCGGCGGCCCGCTGATGAACCTGTACGGCGAGGTGGTGGGCATCGTGTCCGCCAAGTATTCCAGCTATTCCAACACCGCCGTGGAGGGTCTGGGCTTTGCCATTCCCATCGGCGATGTGCAGGCCATTATTAAAGACATCATGGAAAACGGCCAGATCACCGATAAGCCCTCCTTCGGCATCACCGCCGGCACCATGACCCAGCAGATGGCCGCCCAGTACCAGATCGACCAGACCAGCGGCGTCTTCGTCTACTCCGTCAATAAGGGCGGCGCCGGCGAAAAGGCCGGACTGCAGATGGGCGATGTCATCACCAAGGTGGACGGCACCGACATCTCCTCCATGGAGGATCTCACCGCGATGAAGAAGAACCACCGCGCCGGCGACACCGTGACGGTGACCTATTACCGCGGCGGCGAGAGCCACACCACGCAGCTGACCTTCGACGCCAAGACCGCAGAAACGGAGCAGACCCAGCAGGATCAGCAAAATCAGCAGAACCAGCAGGGAGGCAGCAGCTGGGGCGACCTGTACGACTACTTCTTCGGCAGAAAATAACAGCCGCAAGCAAAGGAGCACGGTTTATTCCGTGCTCCTTTATTTTTATATGTATATTATTTTTTGCGGCGTAGACCGTGGTACACAAGAACGTCACCGCCCAGCAGGCAGCAGCCGATGAGCCAGTAGTCCTCCGCAGCGAGAGGCCCATTTTCCCCCGACGGGGACAGAAGGATCAATATGCCCAGTAAGAGCAAAAGGATGCCGCCTACCACATACAGGATCCGCAGCGCCTTGGGCAGCTGCGGCTGAAGCCGGTTGACCTTATACAGAATAAACCCTGCGCTGGCCACGAAGAACAGGGTGAACACCCCGCTGAAAAGGCGATCGGAGGGCGCGCCGTCCCACAGGCCGATGCCCAGAAACGCGGCTATCGCCAGCAGAGCGCAGCTTGCAATGCGCAGACCCGTGGCCGGAAGCCGTTTTTTCTCGGCGTTGAGCCGCTCCAGTGCCTCGGCGGCGCCGGATACGTTCTGCTGGGCGGCCATGGTCATGTATTTTTTGGCCAGCTCCGGATCCTTGGGCACGCCCAGCCCTTTTTCATATAAAAGCCCCAGATTCTTCCATCCCAGCGGCTGCCCCAGCCGGCCGGCCTTTTCAAACAGCTCCGCCGCCCGTGCGGCGTCCGCCGTGCAGCCGATGCCGTGCTCGTAGAGATAGCCCAGATTGTTGGCGGCGGTCTCGTCGTCGTTTTCGGCGCTCTTGGTGTAATAGGAAAAAGCCTTGTCCGGATCCCGCTCACAGCCCAGCCCCCGCTCATAGCAGAAGCCCGCCTGACACTGGGCGCCGGGGTGCCCCTCGGCGGCAGCCTTTTCATATAGGGCAAGAGCCTGGGGGTAGTCCTGCGGAATGTCTCGGCCGGAAAAGAGCATGTTGCCGAGGCAGTAGGCGGCGGCTTCGTCGCCCAATTCTATGGCGCGCCGGTAAAGCTCCACAGCCTTCTGAGGATCCTTTTCCACACCCGTGCCGTTTTCATAGCACACGGCCAAAGCCCGCATGCCGTCGGCATAGCCCTGCTCGGCGGATCTTTTATACAGCGCTGCGGCGTGGGCAAGATCCTTTTCCACGCCCTCGCCCGCCTCATAGTGCAGCCCCAAAAAGAACTGCGCGCGGGCAAAGTCCTGCGCCGCGGCCTGAGCGAACAGCTCCGCCGCCCTGCCCCTGTCCTTGGGAACGCCGTAGCCGTAGCGGCACAGCACGCCCAGATTGCACTGGGCTTCGGGACTGTCCAGTCGGGCGGATTCCTCATAAAGCTCCGCTGCCTTTTGGATGTCCCGCTCCACGCCCCGTCCGGCCTCGTAGCACAGCCCCAGCTGGCAAATGGAGCGGGCGTGCCCCGCCTCCGCTGCCCGCCGGAAGCAGTCGGCGGCGCGCTGGTCGTTCCTCTCGAGGCCGTGGCCGTAGGTGTAGCACAGCCCCAGGCGGTAAAGCCCGTCGGGATAGTTCTGCTGGGCGGCTCGGCGGAAGCACATGGCGGCTTTCTCCGCCGATTCCTCCACGCCCTGACCGTCGTCATAGCTCAGCCCTAAAAAGAACCAGCCCCGTGCCAGCCCTTCCTTGCCGGCCTGCAAAAACAGCTCGGCAGCCCGCGCGTCGTCCTGCTCCACGCCCTTGCCCAGATGATACAGCACGCCCAGCGCGCACAGTCCGTCGCCGCTGCGGCCGCGGGCGGCCTCCTCATAAAGCAGGGCGGCCTTTTTTATGTTCTGCTCCACGCCGTTGCCAAACTCGTAGCACAGCCCCAGAAAGTATTGCGCCCGAGGCAGACGCTGCTCGGCAGCCAGCGTGAAAAGCTCTGCTGCCTTGGCGTAGTCCCTCTCCACGCCTATGCCCACGTAGTACAGCGCCCCCAGATTGCACTGCCCCTGGGGATACTCCATGTCCGCCGCCTTCTGATAGAGTGCCACGGCGGTGTCCAAGTCCCGCTCCGTGCCCTGCCCGTTTTCGTAGCACACGCCCAGATCGCATATGGCGGGGGCATAGTCCATGTCGGCGCTCTCTTTGAACAGGGCAAAGGCCTGCTGCGGATCCTGCGCCACGCCCACGCCGCTGTCGTAGCACACGCCCTTCCAGTAAAGCGCCACGGGGTCATCCGCCGCCGCCTGCGAAAACCAGTAAAACGCCTGCTGCCCGTCCTTCTCAACGCCGCCGGTGCCGTAGAGATAGTTAACGCCCATCTGCACGGCAGCGGCGCAGTCGCCGTTGTCGGCAGCCTGACGGCACTCCTCCAGATGTTGGCGCCGGCGGTGGGCGTCGGCCAGCTTCAGAAGCTCCGGAGAAAAGAACACCACGTCGGCATCCTGCGGCGTCGGCTGTTCAAAGGGATATTGCTCTGCCATGTGAAAAAACCTCCTTCGGTGGAGCGCAAGCCCGAGGGGACAAATTGCTTCCTTTTTCGGCATTTTATCACACGCAGCGGCAGCTTGCAACGGGAAAAGCGCGGCCGGTCAGCTTTTCTCGGCGCCCAGCGTCTCGGCAAAGCCCACGGCGAACAGGCGGGCGGAATAAATGGCCTCGTCCAGCGAGTTTCCGGCGGCGCCCACCTCCACCAGCAGCGAGCCGTTGCACAGCCCCTGATTATATCCGTAGGAGCGCAGGATAATGGGGCGCATCAGCGTGGGGTGCTCCTTCAGCAGATTCGCCTGCACCGCCGCCGCCAGCCGGAGATTGTCCATCCACGCCCCGTAGTTGCTGCCCATGACGATGCTGAGCTGGGCGGCGCGCGGATCCTCCTTGCTCACCACCTTGTACTGCCTGCCCTCTGCGTCCGAAATGGCGTCCCGATGGATGTCCAGCACAAAGGACAGGGAGGGATACTTTTCCAGATAGGCGGCGGCGCTGCTGCGGCTTTTGCCGTAGGCGCTGTTGTAATCCGAGTCGTGGATCTGCCGGTCGTGGAGAACGGAGATGCCGTATTGCGAGAGCACCGCGGCGATCTCGTCGCCGACGCGGATCATGTTTTTCTCGGTGTCCGCCGTGCGGTAGCTGCCGCTGGGGGTATACTCCTCTCCGGCGGGCATGGTGTAGGCTTCGCTGCCGTGGGTGTGGATGATGAGCACCTGGGGCTGGGTGCTGTCCCCCAGCTTGGCGGGGAAGGTGCCGTCCAGCAGGGCGGTGTCTATGCTGCGGCCGACGCTGTTTTTGATGAAAACGCTGCCGGCCACGATATAGCTCTTGGACGCCGTGGGGATCACCGTCTGGCTGGGCGAGCCGTTGTCGGCAAAGGTCAGCCCCGCCGTGAGGCTGTTTTCCGGCTGGGGCGTGTTGTCCTCGGGCTGCGGCTGCGGTTCGGGGGTCTCCGGCTGCGGCTCGGGCGTCGGCTCCTCCTGCGCCGGCAGAGTGCCGTAAGCCGCCCACAGCAGGGGCGACTGCTGCAAGGACAGCAGGGTGGACAGGCTCATGCCCCTGTCGCCCAGCACGTCCCCCAGCTCCAGCTGCACCAGCGCCTTGGGCAGCTGAAACGATTCGCGCATAGCCTCTGCCGCTGCCGGCAGGGAGCGGCTCTCCACCGTGGCGGCCACCACCCACACCGTGCAGGCGGCCAGCAGCGCGGCGCCGCTGCGGCGCAAAAATTTTTTCAAGATCAGCCCTCCTCTGCGGATCGGGATAGACAAGCTTATGCGCCCGCGGCGGGGAATATGCCGCCCGACCCGACGGCGATTGGGAGAAATTGTAACCGAAATTTTCTTGACGGCCGGCGGATAGATTTATATAATAAGGTTTACAATACTCAATGAAACTACAGGAGGTGTGCATACATGGAACAGGTCATGGATACCATGCGCAATGCGGGCAGCCGTGTGCTGGCAGCGCTGTGTGAAACGGGAAAGGCTGTGGCCGGCTTTGTGACGGGCGTGGTTAAGTCCGTAAGCTGCGCCGTGGCGGGCTTTGTGAAGGACGGCACCTGCAAGGCGGCGGGCTGCACCTGGAGCAAGGTCAAGCAGTTCGTCAAGGACAACCGTCAGGTGCTGCTGATCGTGGCAGCCGGCGTGTCTGCCGCGCTGACGGCGTTGGCGGCGGTCAGCTTTTTCCTGGGCAGAAAGAAATAAAACAACACAAAGCAGGGGCGCTTCCCGCTCCTGCTTTTCCTTTCGGGTGAGGATCAAGTGGAGGTAGTATGCCTACGGTAACAAAAAGAGAAAAAAGTATTTCGGCCGGCAAATGGGTGATCCCGGTGGTCATGGGGCTGGCCATTGCCGCCCTCGCGGCGACCGTCGTGGTGCAGGGAGTGCAGATACATAAGATCAAGCAGGGACATGAGAGCCAGTCGGCGCAGAATGCGGAGCGGGCGGAAACGATCGAGCGGCAGACAAAGCAGCTGGAGGAGCAGATGCAGGAGCTGGAGGAGCTGCGCCGGCAGAAAGGAGAGCTGGAGCAGCTGACGCAGCAGCAGTCGGAGCGTCTGGCGGCGCTGGAGGCGCAGGTGCGTGCCGCTGCGGCCGCCACCACGAACACCACGGCCACGACTTCCTCCGGCGGGTATAGCTCCCTGTATCCGGATTTCTATGCGCCGCAGGCCTACAGCGCCAACTCTGCCCCGAGCAAAACGGCCTACCTCACCTTTGACGACGGCCCCTCCGGCAACACCGACGTCATTTTGCAGACCCTGCAGGAAGAAAACGTCAAAGCCACCTTTTTCGTGGTGGGCACCACCGACGCAAACAATCTGGCGCGGATGCGCCGCATCGTGCAGGAGGGGCACACCATCGGCATGCACAGCTATAGCCACTCCTATAAAAAGATCTATGCCTCTGTGGAGGCCTTCCTGAAGGATATGTATCAGGTGTTCAACCTCATCAAGGACACCACCGGCGTCACGCCCACCTGCTTCCGTTTTCCCGGCGGCAGCATCAATAGCTATAATAAAGCCGTATATAAGGACATTAAGGCGGAAATGATACGCCGCGGCTTCGTGCCCTACGACTGGAACGTGTCCAGCGGCGATGCCAGCACCACCAAGTACACGCCGGAGCAGTTGACAGGGCATGTGCTGAACGGCATCGGCAGCAAGAGCCGCATCATCGTGCTCATGCACGACTCGTCCTCCAAGGAGAACACTGCGCAGGCGGTGCGCCAGATCATTACCGGCATTCGGGATAAAGGCTTTACCTTTGCGCCGCTGAACTACCAGACCAAGCCCATCCTGTTCTGACGACGGTCAAAAAACAACTGCACAGCGAGGAGCCGGCGCCGCCGGTTCCTTTTTTTGTTCCATAAATAATGATAAAACACGCAGAGCGAAGCCGATTGAAGACGATTGTAGCGAAACAGTAATTCCAGAAGAAGAAAAATTTCGGCAAACATACGTTTTTTCTAATAAAGGCTTGCAATGAACATCAATGTTCGATGTATACTGACCATGGAAGATGAGGGGACATAAAAAGATGCCGAGGGCGCTCTGCCCGATCCCCAAACGGCCTGACCGGTTCTGCACAGGTGGGGAGTGAGCAGCAGGTTCATAAAAAGGGTGCGCACGGCAGAGTATGCGCAAAAAGAGCGGCGCACCTTCCGCCCCACCGCCCATATGGAAGGCAATGTGGAGACCAAGGGCATCAGCGTGGAAAGCGGCGCCGTGCTGATGGGTAATATTAAGATGTAAAAGGGAAAAATAAAAGGGAAATGACGGCGCGCTGGGCGCCTCAGCCGCAAAACCCAAAACGGATGGGATCCCCCCGAGGCAAAAGCTGCCTTCGGGGGGATCCCATCATTTCTGCGTTCCTGCGAGAGAAGCGGAATTACAGGTTCTTCTCGTAGGACTCGATCATCTTCTTGACCATCTGGCCACCCACGCTGCCGGCCTCACGAGAGGTCAGGTCGCCGTTGTAGCCGTCCTTCAGGTTCACGCCAACCTCGTTGGCAGCTTCCATCTTGAACTTATCCATAGCGGCACGGGCCTGGGGCACGTTCAGCTTGTTGGTATTCTTGCTGGACATAGTCACGATCTCCTTTCTTTGGGTACTCGGCTTGCGCCTGTTTGGGTATCGCAAGCATAGTTTGAGCGGATGCGTGGCGATTATGCGCAGAATTTGGTGGTAAAAAATTGAAAGAATGCCGCGCGGTTCCCTGCCGCCGTGCCGCAGATTCTTTATATAGCCGCCGCTGCGCCGCGGGAAAATTATTGCGCCTGCCCTTGCCGGTGAACTTCAGTTTTGCTTTGCTTTTAGCCGTATCTTGCCGTTCACGCCCGAAATCTGCCGAATCAACGCCTTATTTGCACCAATTTAATGGTCATAATTCACAAAAAATGCGCTCCATTTTCGGCCATGTGCCCGCGGTAAAAGGATTCCCTTTTTGTGGAAAATCATGTATGATAAAAGGCACAAGGAAGCGCTTGTACACTTCCAATTATAAAGGAGGAAAAGAACCATGCGAAAAGCTTTAGCATTGCTCCTGTCCGTGGTCATGTCCCTGTCCCTGCTGGTGTCCACGGCCTGGGCAGAAGATCCCGTGACCCAAGACCTGGCCGGCAAGACCGTCATTCTGCACACCAATGACGTCCACGGCGCCATTCAGGACTATGCCAAGGTGGCAGCTCTGAAAGCCGATTATGAACGCCGCGGTGCTGACGTCTATCTGGTGGACGCCGGCGACTTCAGCCAAGGCTCCGTCTATGTCAGCCTCAATAAGGGCGCTGACGCCATCACCATGCTGAACGCCGTTGGCTACAATTATGTCACCCTCGGCAACCACGAGTTTGACTACGGCGCGCAGCAGCTGGCCGACAACCTGAAGAATGCCACTTTCGACATTCTCTGCTCTAATGTGCTGGATGCCGACGGCGATCCTGCCGCTGATGAGGCCGCCGCTTCCGAGGTGGAGGGAAGCGGACTGAAGATCGGCTTCTTCGGCCTGGCTACGCCCGAGACCAAGACCAAGGCCAACCCCGCCCTCATCAAGGGGCTGACCTTCCTGTCCGGTGAAGCGCTGTATAAATGCGCACAGGAAAATATTGATTGGCTGAAGGGACAGAATGTCGACGTTATCATCTGCCTGACGCACCTGGGCGTGGATAAGGAATCCCAGCCCAACACCTCCTATGACCTGTATAAGAATACCACCGGCATCGACTTCATCATCGACGGCCACTCCCACACCGTCATGACCAAGGGCCCCAACGGTGAGCCTATCCAGTCCACCGGCACCGCTCTGGCCAACGTGGGCGTTATCATCATTGACAACACCACCAAGAAGATCGAGGAGAATAAGCTGGTGCCGATTTGGCACACGGAGAAGAAGAATGGCAATTCCGTCACCGTGTATGACTATACCAAGGAAGATGCCGCTGTAGCCGCTGCCGCCAAGGCCATCATGGATCCCATTGATGCCGAATACGGCGAAGTGTTTGCCAAGAGCGCTGTGGATCTCAACGGTGCCAAGGCTCCCGGCAACCGCACCGAGGAGACCAATATGGGCGACCTCATCACCGACGCCATGATGTGGGCCATCAAGACCAAGGCTCCCTCCGTGGATATGACCAACGCCGTGGCCATCACCAATGGCGGCGGTATCCGCGCTGCCATCAATAAGGGCGACATCACCAAGAAGGACATCAACACCGTCCTCCCCTTCGGCAATACTCTGGCCGTGGTGTACGTCAAGGGCAGCGAGCTGCTGGAGGCGCTGGAAGCGTCCACCTATTGCACGCCCGAGGCCGTGGGCGGCTTCCCCCAGTTTGCCGGCATGGAAGTGGAGCTGAACATTGCCCCCAAGTACGACAAGAATGCCAAGGAATATCCCGGCTCTGAATACTTTGGCCCCAAGTCCATCAACCGCATCACCATCAAGAGCATCAACGGCAAGGCCTTTGATCCCAACGCCACCTATGCCGTCATCACCAATAACTTCATGGCCGCCGGCGGCGACACCTACTATGCCTTCGCCGCTGCCAAGGAGCAGTTCGATACCGGTCTGCCTCTGGATGAGATCCTCATGGAGTACATCACCACGGAGCTGAACGGCGTTGTGGGCGAGCAGTATGCCAAGCCCCAGGGTCGCCTGACCATCGTGAACAATCCCAAGACCGGCGATTCCGGTGTTGTGATCTACATGGGTCTGGCCATGCTGGCGCTGACCGGCACCGCCGTGATCGCCAAGAAAAAGGAACTGATCTGATCCCCATTTCCGCAGTTCCCATAGCTGAATGACCCAAAAGGTCGGGGCTTTATGCCCCGACCTTTTATGCTGCCGAAAAACCCTGCCCCCACGCGCCGATCCGCGGACTTATGCTGTCAAAAACCCCTGTCATTGCGAGCCAGTCCGCACACTGGCCGTGGCAATCCGTAATATCCTTGCATCGCGCCTTCTGTTATGCGTAGGGGCGGGGTTCTACCCCGCCCGATTCGCCGAACCCCCTGTTACCCCCCGTAGGGCGGCACCCATGTGTGCCGCCGCCGCGCGCCGCACCCCCGCCACGCATCCGTAGGGCGGGGTGCCCTCACCCCGCCGCCCGATAATGCACCGCACTCTCTGCAATGCTTTCGTAGGGGGCGGCGTCCCCGACGCCCCGCCGCACCCTTGTCGTATGGGGAAAACGGATTCCCACGTCGCTTCGCTCCTCGGAATGACATTTTTATAAAAACCACCCTGCCCTGCGTAGGGGTCGGCGTCCCCGACGCCCCGTTTCACCGCACCCTTTGATATGCCCCTGTAGGGCGGCACCCATGTGTGCCGCCGCCCGACACGCTCTGCATCCCCAACGGCGGGGCACACTGGCCCCGCCCTACAGTCGTTTTACCAACTCCGTACCCCATGTCCCGCACCCGTAGGGCGGGGTGATCCTGTTGCGGTGCCCAAAATTTCAACGCTGCCTTACGGCGGACGCTTGAAATTTTGACCGCGGCCACTCGCGCATCTCGCTTTTTCTGCCACTGGCAGCGCTCGATCCGCTCCCCCCATCGCCCCGCCGTCAACCGCCCCCTAAAAAACCTGTCATTGCGAGCCGATCCGCAAACTGGCGTGGTGATCCGTTCCCAAACGGACTTGCCGCCAGCCAAGATCGGGGCATTACATCCCGACCTTTTTCTTTGCGCAACTAAATCTCAACGCATTAAATGGATACAGCACTATCATTTATGTTAAATCTATGTTATAATAAAATGATTACTGCGCCTGAAGCATATGACGCGGCCGCCGTGTCGGCTCGGATACGGACAAAACCGGCGCAAGGGGCGTATGGGAAAAGGAGAAAGAATATAATGTTGGGTGTTTATAATTACACGGTGATTTTGACCTATATAGGGATGCTCACAGGTCTTGTGGGCATCGGGCTGGCCATGCGGGGCGGCCTGCCCTGGGCGCTGCTGTGCCTGCTGCTGGCGGGTCTGTGCGATATGTTCGACGGCACCATCGCCTCCACGAAAAAGGACAGAACGCCGCAGGAAAAGCGCTTCGGCGTGCAGATCGACTCCCTCAGCGACCTCATCTGCTTCGGCGTTCTCCCCGCCGCCATCGTTTTTGCCGCCGACCACGGCCGTATTGTCGCCGCCGTCGTGTCCGGCCTGTATGCCCTCTGTGCCCTCATTCGTCTGGCGTGGTTCAATGTGGACGAGGAGGAGCGGCAGGATACCGCCGCCGGCGGCCGCACTCAATATCTCGGCCTGCCCGTCACCACCGTGGCGCTGTTTCTGCCCACGCTGCTGGGGGTCGCCCGCCTTGCGAGCTGGCCTCTGGGTGCTTTGGGCGCAGGGCTTCTGGCCGTCATGGCCGTGGCGTTTTTGCTTCCCTTCAAGCTGGCCAAGCCCGGCCTCGCCGGAAAGCTGGTCATGCTCCTCATCGGCTGCACCGAGCTTGTTGTCGTCCTGCTGGGGGTGAAGCTGTGAGCGGCAGTTCCGGCGCCGTCCGCTTCCTGTACGGCACCGTGTTCGGCCGCCTGCTGCTCAAGGCCATCATGGCCACCCATGCCGACCGGCTGGCGGTCGCCTTTCTCTGCTCCCCGCTCTCCCGCTGCATCGTTGCGCCCTATGCCCGCCGCTGCGGCATTGAGCTTACGCCGGCGCAGCGCCGGAGCTTCCGGACATATCGGGAACTTTTCACCCGCACCCGTGAGCCGGTGCCCTTTGACGCCGAGCCGTCCCACCTCATCAGCCCCTGCGACGGCTGGCTCAGCGCCTACCCCATCGGGGCGGACAGCAGCTTTTCCATTAAAAACTCCCGCTACAGCCTCCGCGATCTGCTGCGGGATGACGCCTTGGCGGCGGGCTACACCGGCGGCACCTGTCTGGTGCTGCGCCTGTGCCCCTCGGATTATCATCACTACTGCTATATTGACGACGGCTATCAGGGGGAGAACCATTTCCTCTCCGGCGTGCTGCACAGCGTGCAGCCTATCGCCTGCGAAAAATACCCCGTGTTTGTCCTCAACCGCCGCAGCTGGACGCTCCTGACCACTGACCATTTCGGCCCCGTGGTGCAGACGGAGATCGGCGCCCTCATCGTGGGCGGCATCGTCAACCCGCAGGAAAACCGGCGGGTGCGTCGGGGCGAGGAAAAGGGCTATTTTGAATTGGCCGGCTCCACCATAACCTTGCTGTTTGAGAAAGACCGCATCCGCCTGCGTCCGGAAATAGAGGCCGACCTGCGCCGCGGAGAGGTGCAGGTGCGGCAGGGACAGTGGATCGCCACCTCGCCTGATCCTGCATTATAAACGAAAATCGCCGCCTCCGGCTCAGTATCGGCCGGCAGCGGCGGTTTACTTTTCTCCTCATGTATCAACCGATTTTCGCTGTTTGTGTTCATTTTATAGATGCGCTTGACAACCGAACGGTAGGCAGCTAAAATAGCCCGAGACAGCATAAAGCCGGATCGCTCTGCCCCTCCGGCTGCTGGCAAGTGAGAAAAAATGATAAAGTGAGGGAAAATTGATGAAAAAGACCGGTTTTGTAGCCGCTCTGGCCGTTATGGCGCTGCTGGTCGTGATCCTTGTGGGCTGCGGCAGCCGCCTGACGATGACCTATGCCAATGAAAAGCAGTATTCCGCCGGCAGCGGCGAGGTGCCGGCTTCCGTGCGGGAGCTGGATGTGGATTGGAGCAGCGGCGCCGTCCGCGTGGAGACCTATGCCGGCAGCACCGTGCGCATTGCCGAGCATTCGTCCCGCTCGCTGCCGGAGGAGCTGCAGGTACACTGGTGGCTGGACGGTGCCACGCTGCGCATCCGGTTCTGCGCCTCCGGACAGCGGCTCAGCCTTCCGGACACGGCGAAAAAGGAACTCACCGTTTCCCTGCCGCAGGAGCTGGCGCTGGAGAGCCTCACCGTGGATACCGCCGCCGACGACGTGACCGTGGCGGAGGCCTATGCCGATGTGCTCCGCGTCAGCACGGCCTCGGGGGATATGGAGCTGAGCTGCGCGGCCAAACAGATAGAGCTGAACAGCGCCTCCGGCAGCATGGCGCTCCTGGCCTCCGGCAGCTGCGAAAGCCTTGCGGCTCATAGCGCCTCCGGCCGCATCAAGGCGGAGCTGGACAGCGTGGAGATGCTGAAGTGCGGCTCGGCCTCCGGCAGCATAGAGATAGATGCGGCGGCTGCGGATTTCGTTTATGCCGAGAGCACCAGCGGAAAAATCGTTCTGGCGCTGGATAAGCTGGCGCATGAGGGCAAGGTGGATTCCACCTCCGGCAAGGTGACTCTGCAGCTGCCGCAGGACGCCGGATTTACCGCCAAGATCCGCTCCAACAGCGGCGAACTGCACTCTGATTTTGCCATGAAATACGACGGCGAGAGCTATGTCTGCGGCGATGGAAGGACGATGCTGACCATCGAGACCACCTCCGGCGACATTGCTCTGCGCAGCCGCTGAATGCGGCTTTTTGCTTGACAAAACGGGCGTTCGGTCTATAATTTTGATGGATATTATTGCGGAAATTATATAGGAAAAAGAGGGAGAATTATGGACATTAAGACGGAAAAAGCCCATTCCCGCTATGCCGTCGCCCGACGTGCGCTGCTCTTCTGGACGCTGCTTATCGGGGTGGGCGCTGTGGGGGGAGCGGCCATGATGCTCATTGACCCCAGCGGTAAGGCCATGGGCATGGACGCCATGCTGCCGTATTTTCAGGTGCTGCCCTTTGCGGAGGTGCTGTTTCAGGACTTCGTGTTCTCCGGCATGGCGCTGCTCATCGTCAACGGACTCACCAACCTGACGGCGGCGGTGCTGCTGCTGCGAAAAAACCCCTTGGGAGTGACCCTGGGCGGCGTGTTCGGCGTGACGCTGATGCTGTGGATCTGCATTCAGTTTTATATGTTCCCGCCGAATTTCATGTCCACCATCTACTTTATTTTCGGTTTGGCGCAAGCGGCCACGGGCTACGCCGCCGGCGTTTTTGCAAGGCAGGAGGCGTTTTCCGTTCAGGAGGCGGACTATCCCCATGTGGGGGAGAACGGGAAGCATCTGGTGGTCTACTTCTCCCGCATGGGGTACGGGAAAAAGCTGGCCTATGAGCTGGCGGAGCAGACCGGCGCGGAGGTGTTCGAGATCCGCTCCACGGAGCGGACGGAGGGGACACTTGGCTTCTGGTGGTGCGGGCGGTACGGCATGCACCGCTGGGATATGCCCATTGAACCGATTCCAGAGAATTTGGAGAAGTATGACAGGGTGACGATCTGCGCGCCCATCTGGGTGTTTCATCTGGCGGCGCCGGTGCGGACATTCTGCCGGCAGGCGGCAGGAAGGATTCGGCAGGTGGATTATATTCTGGTGCATCACAACGACTCTCCCTACGAAAACGCCGCCCGAGAGATGGACGGGCTGCTGGGGCTGACCCACACGGCGCTGCGGAGCGTGCGCTGCCGGACGGGGCGGTACAAAACGGTGAAAAACGAGGAAGATCCGGTCGGCACCGTGAAATGAATCGGCGGCGAAAGCCTCCTCTTACAAATCTGTCACGCCCCTGTCACCCGGATAGATGGCGCGGGAGGCGGACGGGGCGTACAATGAGCCTGTAAAAACGAAATGCGGAGGTTCAAATATGGAGATTTTACAGGTCAAGGAAATTAAAAAGACCTACACCACGCGCTTTGGCGGCAACCAGGTGCAGGCGCTGAAGGGCGTGTCCTTCTCCGTGCAGGAGGGGGAATATGTGGCCATCATGGGAGAGTCCGGCTCGGGTAAGACCACGCTGCTGAACATACTGGCGGCGCTGGATAAGCCCACGGGCGGGCAGGTCATGCTGGCGGGAAAGCGGCTGGACGCCATCGAAGAAAAGGAACTGGCGGCCTTCCGGCGGGACAATTTGGGCTTCGTGTTTCAGGAGTTCAATTTGCTGGATACGTTTTCCATTGAAGACAACATTCTGCTGCCGCTGGTGCTGGCGGGCAGGAGCGTGGCGGAGATGAAGAGCGCCATGGAGCCGCTGGTGCGCTCGCTGGGCATTGACAACATACTGAAGAAATTCCCCTACGAGGTCTCCGGCGGGCAGAAGCAGCGGGCGGCGGTGGCACGCGCCATGATCACAAACCCCAAGCTGCTGCTGGCGGACGAACCCACCGGGGCGCTGGACTCGGCCTCCTCGGCAGACCTTTTGCAGATGTTTGAAAAGGTGAACCGGCAGGGACAGACCATTCTCATGGTGACCCATTCCGTGGACGCCGCCTCCCACGCAGGACGGGTGCTGTTCATTCGGGACGGGGTGGTGTTCCACCAGATCTATCGGGGGGAGAGCACCAACCAGCAGCTCTACAAGAAAATTTCCGACACCCTGACCATGCTCCGCACAGGGAGGGACGCTGAATGAAAAGGGGATTTTTTCTGAGGCTGGCTCGGAGCAACATCAGCAAGAACCGCCGGTTTTTCCTCCCGCGTATTCTGTCCGAGGCGGGGCTTTTATGCGTGTTTTACATTGTGTTCACCCTCCGGAGCGACGAACGCATCCTGCAGCTCCGGGGCGGACAATACATTGAGGTGTTCATGTCCATCGGCGTGGCGGTGATGATGCTGCTGTCGGTAATCCTGCTGTTTTATATCAACAGCTTTCTCATGAAGCAGCGCAAGCGTGAGTTTGGCGTTTACAACATTTTGGGTCTGGAAAAGCGGCACATCTGCCGGGTGCTTTTCCACGAAACAGCCCTCAGCAGTCTGGCAGCCGTGGTGCTGGGGCTTGTCATGGGGACGCTGTTTTACAAGCTCTGCTCTCTGCTCATCTGCCAGCTGCTGAACGCGGAGATCGTTTTGGGCTTTTACTTTATAAACGCCAGGAGCCTGGCTCTGTCCGGAGCCTTCTTCCTGGTGCTGGATGTGATGGCCTACGGCGTCAACTGCGTGACCATCGCCCGAATGAAGCCTGTGGAGATGCTCTCCAGCGCCAATGTGGGCGAGCGGGAGCCCAAGGTCAAGTGGCCGCTGCTGGTGCTGGGCCTGCTGGCCCTGGGCGGGGGCTATTACATCTCCCTTACCACCCAGAACCCCCTGAAGGCCATTGTCCTGTTCTTCGTGGCGGTGATACTGGTGATCATCGGCACCTACTTTTTGTTCGTGGCCGGGAGTATTTTTGTGCTGAAGGCCTTGAAAAAGAACAAAAGGTTCTATTATAATAAAAAACACATGCCTGCCGTTTCGGGTCTTCTCTACCGCATGAAGCAGAACGCCGTGGGCCTGGCCTCCATCGCTATTTTGGCCACGGGGGTGCTGGTGATGATCTCCACCACCGTGAGCCTGTATGCCGGGGCGGAGGAGACAGTGAAGCGGAACTTCCCTCAGGACTATTATCTCTCCGCACGGTATCTGCAGTGGAGCGACGAGGGCCAGCTGCTGCACGCGGAGGATATGCCCCGGGAGACCTTGCTCCGAGCCGTGGAGCAGGGGGCGGAAAAAAACGGCCTGACCATAAAGAAGATGGACTTCCAGGAGTATCTGACGGTCTCCTATAGGAACGAAAACGGCGGCCTGTACTGCCGACAGGCGGGTGGCAACGCCGCCGACAGTCTCAAGGGACTCAGCGTGATGACCTATATCACCCAGAAGATGTATCGCAGCCTGGGCGGCGGGGCGCTGGATCTGGCCAAAAACGAGATCGCCGTGAGTCCCTTCAACATCAAGGACATGGGCTTTGACTGCACAGAGCTGACCATTGACGGCTACACCTATCGGGTGAAGACGGTGCTGCCGGTGTTTCCGGTGCAGTCCGGCATAGATGTGGCGGCCACCAACTGCTACGGCGTGGTGGTGGCAGACGATAGCGTGCTGGCGCACTTATATGACCAGCAAAAGCAGGTCTACGGGGACGCGGCCTCGGACTATACCCGGCGTATCGCGGCGAGCTTTGCGGGCCGGGGAGCGAACGGTGATGTGGGGGAAAAGCTGGAGCGGGATGTGGAGGAGTACCTGAAGGAGGTGGCCTTTCCCCAGCAGCAGGAGCCGGGTGAAAGTCTGATCATCACAGGCAACACCGTGTGGGGCGCCCGGGAGTCCGTGACGGCCATGTGCGGGGCACTGCTGTTTTTGGGCATTATTTTGGGACTGGTGTGCCTGTTTGCCACGGTGCTGATCGTGTACTACAAGCAGATTTCCGAGGGGTACGAGGACAGAACCCGCTTCCAGATCATGCAGAAGGTGGGCATGAGCCGCCGCGAGGTGCGGAAAACCATCAACAGCCAGGTGCTGCTGGTATTTTTCCTGCCGCTGGTGGTGGCGGGGATGCATTTGGCCTTCGCATTTCCCATTTTGGAGAAGGTGCTGCACATTTTGCTTTTGTCCAGCACGAGCTTGTTCGTGCTCTGCTCGCTTGTCACCTTCGGCGTGTTTGCGGGGGTGTATGTAGTGATCTATCTGGGGACGGCGCGGACGTATTATAAAATCGTGAAATAACGGCGAAGCCACCTCTTTCGGGGTGGCTTATGCCCGTGTAAGGAGGAAGGTATGTACCGGATACTGCTGGTGGAGGACGACAGGGCGCTGGCGCTGGCGGTTCAGAAGCTGCTGGAGAGCTACGGCAATGAGGTGACGTGCGTGGCGGACTTTGCGGACGTGATAGGGGAGTTTGAAGCCTGCCGGCCGCAGCTGGTGCTGATGGACATCAAGCTGCCCTATCGGGACGGCTACTACTGGTGCAGCCGGATCAGGGAGATTTCAGCGGTGCCGGTGGTGTTCCTCTCCTCCGCTTCGGACAACATGAACATCGTCATGGCACTGAACATGGGCGGGGACGACTTCATCGCCAAGCCCGTGGATACCATGGTGCTCACGGCCAAGGTGCAGGCGGTGCTGCGGCGCACCTACGAGATCGCCGGAGCGGGACACACCGTGGAGTTCTGCGGGGCGACTCTGTGTCTGGGCGACAACTGCGTGCGCACGGAGCAGGGGCAGATCGAGCTGACGAAAAACGAATTTCGCATTTTGCAGACGCTGCTGGAGAATCGGGGGAAGATCGTGAGCCGTGAGGAACTGATGATGCGCCTGTGGCAGAGCAACCTGTATGTGGAGGAGAACACGCTGACGGTGAATGTGGCGCGGCTGCGGAAAAAGCTGGAGGAGGGCGGACTGCGGGAGGTCATCCGCACCAAGCCCGGCAGGGGGTACATCATTCCATGAAAAGCGGGAGAAAATGGGCGGTCATACGGGACTGCCTGAAGAAAAACCGAATGGCGCTGCTGCTGTGGGGGTTGATGCTGCTGACGGAGCTGGCGGTGTTCACCCTGTACGACATCATGCTGGAGCCGCTGCTCTACGCGGGGGCGCTGACGCTGTTTGCGGGGCTTGTGCTGCTGGCGGTGCAGCTGTACGGCGCGCTGAAGCAGGCGCGGCAGCGGGAAAACGCCTGCGACGCCATACTGACGGAGTGGAACCGGCTGCCGGAGGCGGCGACGCTGGAGCAGGCGGACTATAACGAAATGATCCGGCGGCTGGGTCGGCAGACGCAGGAGCTGGCCGAGGACTTTGCCGCCCAGCGGGAGGACATGCTGGACTACTACACCACATGGGTGCACCAGATCAAGACGCCCATTGCGGTGATGAAGCTGTATCTGGCGGAGGAAACGCCGGAGCACCGAGCCATGGCGGCGGAACTGTTCCGCATGGAGCAGTATGTGGACATGGTATTGCAGTATCTGCGGCTGGGCAGCGGAGAGAACGATCTGGTCATTGAGGAGTACAAGCTGGACGAGCTGATACGGGAAACGGTGCGGAAATTTGCCGCGCAGTTCGTGCTGCGGAAGCTGCGGCTGACCTATGTAGCCACGGAGAAGACCATCGTGACGGACAGAAAGTGGTTTTGCTGCATACTGGAGCAGCTGCTTTCCAACGCCATCAAGTATACCCCCGAGGGGGGCGTCACCGTGGCGATGGAGGGGGAATGGCTGCGCATCAGCGACACGGGCATTGGCATCGCGCCGGAGGATCTGCCCCGCATTTTTGAAAAGGGATACACCGGACAGAACGGGCGGCTGGAGCGCAGCGCCAGCGGGCTGGGGCTGTATCTGACGCGGCGGGCGGCGGAGCTGCTGCACATTCCCATCGCCGTGGAGAGCAGGCTCGGGCAGGGGACGACGTTTACTTTGCATCTGGAGCAGAAATAAAAAACGAGCCGAAAGGCTCGCTTTTTTATAGAAAAAACAAGCAGCCTGAAGGCTGCTTGCGCTTTGAAGGAAAAATTAAGCGGCGCTGTGGGCGGAGGCGGCGTTATCGTGAAGCTCATGGTCACGCTCCGCAAGCAGCGCTTTGGTGGAACTCCAGGTGAACACGGCGCCAAGGATCAGAGGCAGGTAGGTGCCGGCGTCCTGAATGGGAGCTTCCGGAGAGAGCATCAGGAAGGAGCAGGCGACGGCGAGGAGCAGGGAAATGACGGAAACGGAAAGGTAGGTGTAGATGTTTTTCATGGTAGGTTCCTCCTTATGACAAGTTTGTATATTGTTGGCTGGACTGTTTATTTCTTCCTTGTGAGCACATAGTAGAACAATTAACGAGAAAAGTAAAGCTATAAAATATTATAATATTTATCAGTAAAACTAACAAATGAAAAACGGAAAGTGGCGAGATAAAAAGGAGCCGCCGCGCAGACGGGAATGCCTGCGCGGCGGCCGGAAAAGAGGATGGGGAGGAATCGGATCAATCCGTGGTGTAGTTGTCGAAATAGCCCTGAATATAGACGATGGGGGTGCCCTTGTCGCCGCTGCCGGAGGTCAGATCGCACAGGGAGCCGATGAGATCCGTGAGGCGGCGGGGGGTGGTGCCCTCGGAGATCATGTTGCCCACAAGGGAAGTCTTGGCGTCCTTCTGGCGGATCTTCTCGGAGATGGCCTTTTGCAGCGCCTCGCCGCTGAGGTCGGCAAAGTCCTTGTCGGCCAGATACTTCAGCTTCAGCTCGTTGGGGGTGCCCTCCAGACCGGCGGTGTAGCCGGGGGACACCACGGGGTCGGCCAGCTCCCAGATCTTGCCTGCGGGGTCTTTGAAGGCGCCGTCGCCGTAGATCATGGCCTCGATGTGCTTGCCGGTGCGCTGAGAGAGCGCGGCACCCAGCGCCTCGGCCACGGCCATGGTGTCGCGGGGGAAGAGCTTTACCCGCTCCTCGTCCGCCTTGTTGGAGCCAAGGAGGCCGTACTGGGGGTTATAGCCGCTGCCGTTTACGGAGGAGGTGAGCAGGTCATCCAGACCCAGCACGCATTTGGCACCGGCGGCACGCAGCTTGGCCTTGGAGCGCCGGCGGGTGTGGATGTCGCAGCAGAGGACGGTGTCGGTATAGTCCAGAATGGACTCCACACGGTTGGAGAAGACGATCTCCGCCTGAGCGCCGGCGGCTTCGATGAGGCTCTGATAATAGTCCACATAATCAACGCCGGTGAAGGGGTGGATCACGGAACCGAAGTGGCTGCGGAACTGCGCCAGCGTCAGAACGTCACGATAGGGGTCTACGCCGGCCTCGTCCAGCTGCTCCATGCTGACCAGATGATTGCCCACCTCGTCGGAGGGCAGGCTGAGAAGCAGAACCACCTTTTCGGCACCGGAGGCGATGCCGGAGAGCAGCAGGGAGAAGCGGTTGCGGCTGAGGATGGGGAAGGAAACGCCCACGGTCTTGCCGCCGGTCTTGGTCTTGACATCGGCAGCGATCTGCTGCACGGAGGCGTAGTTGCCCTGGCAGCGGGCTACCACGGACTCGGTGATGGCCACGATGTCCCTGTCACGGGGCTGGATGCCCTCCTCGGACAGGGCATTGGCCACGGTGTCGGCGGTGATGGCGACCACGTCGTCGCCCTCGCGGAAGATGGGCGCACGCACGCCACGCACTACGGTACCAAGGGTTCTGCTCATGTGATTGATCTCCTTTTCGGCGGTGTTTTTTTTCAAGCAAGGGGTAGTATACCCTATTTGGCGGCATAAGTAAAATATTGAATTTTTATTTTAGAAATAAATGGTGCTTATGATACGGGCGTGGGGGATGGGGGAGGACGGATTGCCACGCCGGTGTGCGCACCGGCTCGCAATGACAGTTTTTTGGGGGTGGTGTGGTGCGTGGACGGCGGCGGGGTGAGGGCACCCCGCCCTACACATAATTTGAAAGTTCTTGCGGGCGGGTCGTCGGGGACGCCGACCCCTACGGGGCGGTGCATGTGGGCGGCGGCACACATGGGTGCCGCCCTACGAGGGGAAAACTGGGAGGGTGCGGCGAATCGGGCGGGGCAGAACCCCGCCCCTACGCATAGGTCGGAGGTGCGGTGAAGAGGTATTACGGATTGCCACACCAGCCTGCGGGCTGGTTCGCAATGACATTTGGGGGGAGTGTATCGCATCTCGGCGGCGGGGTGAGGGCACCCCGCCCTACACATAATTTGGAAGCTCTTGCGGGCGGGTCGTCGAGGACGCCGACCCCTACGGGTGGATGGCAAGGGGGCGCGGCGGATAGAAATGAAGGCAGGGCGCAGCCACTCGGCTGCGCCCTGCCTTAAAAATGCTAATTATTCGTCTTTTCCATAATGGACATGGAGGTGGTCGTGGCACCACTGGGGGCCGAAGTCGGAGAGCATGGCGGTGACTACGGGGTTCTTTTCGGCGCGCTTGAAGAGGGCGGAGGCATCGGCGGCATAGAGGCCGCTGCCGCGCTCCTTTTTCACGGCGGCAAGGCCGTAGGGCTGACCGGCGCCGCCTACGCAGCCGCCCTGGCAGCTCATGACCTCCACCAGATGATAAAAGCGCTTGCCGGCTTCCACGTCGGCGATAAGCTCCTTGGCGTGGATGAGGCCGTTGACTACGGCGATCTTAATTTCGGTGCCGCCTACGTCATAGGTGACCTCGCGGATGGGGGCGTCGCCCCGAATGCCGGACACGCGCACCTGCCGCAGGGTGTTCTTGGTCTTGTCGGGCAGGCAGTGGCGCACCACGGACTCCGCCACGCCGCCGGTGACACCGTAGATCACGGCGGCGCCGGAGCCGAGGCCAAAGGGCAGGTCGGGAGATTCCAGCTCCAGCTCGTCCAGATGGATGCCGGTCTCGCGGATCATATCCACCAGCTCGCGGGTGGTGAGCACCAGATCTACATCCGGCGTGCCATTGTGGAAGAACTCGTCACGGGCGGCCTCCATCTTCTTGGCGGTGCAGGGCATGAGGGCAATGTGATAGGTGGTGCGGCCGTCGGCGGCGTCCTTTTCGGCGTATTTCTCCTTGAGCACGGCGGCGAACATCTCCATGGGGGACTTGCAGGTGGAGATATTTTTGAGGTACTTGGGGTCGTTCAGCTCCAGATATTTGACCCAAGCGGGGCAGCAGGAGGTGAACATGGGGAAGGGACCGCCGTTTTTCAGCCGCTGGAGGAACTCCTCGGCCTCGGTGATGGTGGTGATGTCGGCGGCAAAGTTGGTGTCGTACACCTCGTCCACGCCCATGATTTTCAAGGCGGAGACTACGCGGTCAAGAACGTTCTCGCCGGCGGCATAGCCGAACGCCTCGCCCACGGCCACGCGGACGGCGGGAGCGATCTGCACCACCACGCGCTTCTGGGGGTCGTGAATGGCTTTCCAGGCAGTGCCGATCTGGTCGTTGACGGTGATGGCGCCGGTGGTGCAGACGGCGGCGCACTGGCCGCAGCTGACGCACTTGGTCTCGCTGAGCTTTTTATCGAAAGCGGGCATGACCTGCAGCTCGCTGCCGCGGCCGGCAAAGTCCAGAATGCCCTGCCCCTGCTTTTCCTCACAGACACGGACGCAGTCGCCGCAGAGGATGCACTTGTTGGGGTCACGGAAGATGGCGTGGCTGGAGTAGTCCATTTCGTAGCGGGGGCGGGTGTCGGGGAAGCGGACGTGACGCACGCCGAACCGCTGGGCCAGCTCCTGCAGGCGGCAGTTGCCGCTCTTGGCGCAGCGCGTGCAGCTGCAGTCGTGGGAGGCGAGAAGCAGCTCCAGGATCATGCGGCGGTGCTTTAAGAGCCTGGCGGTGTTGGTGCGAATGGACATGCCGTCCCGCGGTTCCATGGAGCAGGAGGCCTCGATCTTGCCGGTTTTGGTGTCCTCCACCATGCACATGCGGCAGGCGCCGTAAACGCTGAGGTCGGAATAGTAGCAGAAGGTGGGAATGTCGATGCCCGCCTTGCGGACAACGGCCAGCACGTTTTTCTCCCCGTCAAAGGGGACACGGACGCCGTCGATGATCATGATTCCTTTTGCCATGGCTTAACCCTCCTCCTCGATGGCATCAATGGCCCCGAAGGGGCAGGCGCCCCAGCAGGCACCGCAGTGGATGCACTTTTCATTGTCGATGACATACGGCGTGCGGGGGTGACCGGAGATGGCCTCCATGGGGCAGTTGCGGGCGCACTTGCCGCAGCCCTTGCACAGCTCCGGCTTAATTTCCAGACGGCGCTTGCGGCCGTTGCACACGGGACAGTGGTGGTCTACCACATGGTTGAGGTATTCCTCGCGGAAGTAGCGCAGGGTGCTGAGCACGGGCTTGCAGGCGCTCTGCCCCAGACCGCACAGGGCGGTGGTGGAGATGGTGTCCGACAGGGCTTCCAGCATATCCAGATCCTCGGGGGAGCCTTCGTTGGCTACGATGCGATCCAGAATTTCCAGCATGCGCTTGGTGCCCTCCCGGCAGGGAACGCACTTGCCGCAGGATTCATTTTGCGTGAAATGCATGAAGAAACGGGCGGTTTCTACCATGCAGGTGTCCTCGTCCATGACCACCAGACCGCCGGAGCCGACGATGGCGCCCACCTTCTTCAGAGAGTCGAAGTCCAGGGGAAGATCCAGGTGTTCCTCCGTGAGACAGCCGCCGGCGGGGCCGCCGATCTGCACGGCCTTGAACTTTTTGCCGTTCTGGATGCCGCCGCCGATGTCGAAGATGATCTCCCGCAGGGTGGTGCCCATGGGAACCTCCACAAGGCCGGTATTGACCACGTTGCCGGTGAGGGCGAAGGTCTTGGTGCCGGAGCTGCCCTCGGTGCCGATGGAACGGTACCAGCCGGCGCCGCGGCTGATGATGCCGGGGACGTTGGCAAAGGTTTCCACGTTGTTCAGAACCGTGGGCTTGCCCCACAGACCATGATCCACCGTGCGGGGGGGCTTGGTGCGGGGCATGCCCCGCTTGCCCTCGATGGAGGCGGTGAGCGCGCTGCCCTCGCCGCAGACGAAGGCGCCGGCACCCCGGTTGATATGCATATGGAAGCTGAAGCCGGAGTCCATGATATTATCGCCCAAAAGACCCAGTTGGGTGGCTTTGTCGATGGCTACCTGCAGGCGCTCCACGGCCAGAGGGTACTCGGCGCGGACATAGATATAGCCCTCGGTGGCACCGGTGGCCACGCCGGCGATCATCATGCCCTCAATGACGGAGTGGGGATTGCCCTCCATGATGGAGCGATCCATGAATGCGCCGGGATCGCCCTCGTCGCCGTTGCAGACGATGTATTTTACATCGGAGATATTCTTGCGCACGCTCTCCCACTTGCGCCCGGCAGGGAAGCCGCCGCCGCCCCGACCACGGAGACCGGAATCGGAAATCTCGCGGCAGATGGCTTCGTCCGTCATGTCGAACAGGGCTTTTTCAAAGGCGCGGTAGCCGTCCTTGGCGATGTACTCCTCCAGATTCTCGGCATCGCAGTCGCCGCAGCCCTTCAGCACCACGCGGTGCTGCTTTTTATAGAAGGGAATATCCTCCTGACGGGGGTAGGAAACGCCGCTTTGATGGTAGGTCAGGCGCTCAATGATCTCGCCGCCCAGCAGGGTGCGCTCCACGATCTCGTGGCAGTCCTCGGGCTTGACGCGAACGTACATGACGCCCAGCGGCTCGATGTGGACAAGGCAGCCCATTTCACAGAAGCCATGGCAGCCGCTCATCTTGATATGTAGGCTCTTTTCCTCCTCGCCGTGGTGGGTGAGACCCACATAGACGCTGAGGCCGCGCTCCTGACACTCGGTGCGAAGGTTTTCATAGACCTTCATGGAGCCGCTGGCGATGCAGCCCGTGCCGGCGCAGATGAGCACCGTCAGGGCGGACTTGCTGCGCGCTAAGGCGTCGGCCGCCTGCGCCTGCAGGGCGTGGAAGCCCTCTCGGGTGAGAACACTCATTTGGCAAGACCCTCCTCTCTGCGAATGGAATCCAGCAGTGCCAGAGCGGAATCTGGCGTCATTTTGGCGTGAACCTCGCCGTCGATGGTGAGCACCGGCGACAGGCCGCAGGCGCCCAGACAGGCTACGGTCTCAAGGGTGAACAGACCGTCGGCGTCGGTCTTGCGCTTGCCGGTGAGCTGCATATAGTCGTGGATGGCGTCATAGATGGGCTGGGACTTGCGGACATGGCAGGCCGTGCCGTCACACACGCGGATGATGTGCTTGCCCTTTGGCTCCAGAGAGAAATTCTCATAAAATGTGGCCACGCTGTAGACCTTGGCCGTGCTGATGCCGAGGCGGTCGGCGATGAGGGTCATGTCCTCCTGACTGAGGTAGTTGAAGGTCGTTTGCGTGTCCTGCAAAATGGCGATCAACTGGCTGGGCTGTGCCCCATGGGCATCAATGATCTCGCCCACACGGGCAAGGCGCTCGTTCATGCTCATTTCTTCTTCTCCTTGCTGATGAAATGTCTTTCCTTCTCTTGGCTGCACAAAAAAATGCAGAGCAAAAATATTTTATCATAGTCCGGCGAGATTGCAATAGTTTTAACAATCTTTTCGCCGGCGGGACGCGCCAAAAAATGAGGGGCAAAATTGTGCAAAACGATAGGGGAAGGGGCAATGCTTGCAAAAGTTGCGTGTTTTTGCGGGTTTTTGGGGAGAATACTTGAGAATGGGCGGGTTTCATGGTATACTTTTCCGGATAGTGCTAACGGCGGAAGGAGGGAGAGCATGGGAGGCGTTCACGACGGACACCGCGCCAGAATGAAGAAAAAGCTGCTGGAAAACGGCGAGCAGAGCTTTGCCGACCATGAGCTGCTGGAGGTGCTGCTGTACTATGCCATTCCAAGGCGTGACACCAACGAGCTGGCGCACCGGCTCATGGAACAGTTCGGCTCGCTGCAGGGGGTGCTGTCGGCCTCGCCGCAGGAGCTGGCCTGCGTGCAGGGCATGGGCGAGCACGCGGCGCTGCTGGTGAAGCTGGTGACTATGCTGCGGCGGCGGGCGGCGCAGGACACGAAGGAGAAGATCCTCAACTCCGTGGACATGTGCGGCGAATATTTCACGGCGCTGCTGGGCGGCAGCCGCAAGGAGATGCTGTGGCAGGTGTGTCTGGACGGCAAGGGAAAGGTGCTGTCCTCCCGCTGTCTGGCGGAGGGCGACGTGAGCATGGCGGCTGTGAGCGTGCGGCAGGTGGTGGAATACGCCCTGCGAGCGGGAGCCGTGGGCGTGGTGCTGGCCCACAACCATCCCAGCGGGGTGGCGCTGCCATCACGGGAGGATATTTCCACCACGCGGTACATTCGGGACGCGCTGCGCACCATGAACATTCAGCTGGTGGATCACATCGTGGTGGCGGACGAGGATTATGTATCCATGGCCGCCAGCGGGATGCTGCTATAGGGATTAAGGAAAAGGAAGGGCTGCCTGCGGGCAGCCCTTTTTGCGGGTATAAGGGGAGTGCGGTGCGGGGGGAGGACGGATTGCCGCGTTGCTGTGCTCCTCGCAATGACGGTTTTTGGGGTGGTGTGGTGCGTGGTCGGGCGGCGGGGTGAGGGCACCCCGCCCTACGGATAACAAGTAGTAGCTACGGGCGGGGCGTAGGGGGCGCCGCCCCCTACGGAAGTAAGGCAAGAGGTGCGGTGGGTGACGGGTGGGGCGATGTGGGCATCGCCCCCTACGGAGGGTGCGGGGGGCGCTCCTGTTTTTTGGAGGGAAAAACTCAAAAACAGAACATTTGTTTTAAAATTCTTATTTACATATTTTATAAATGTGGTACAATAATAAGATACCATGCTACTAAGCAATGACAGGAGAAAACGTATGCCGAGGTTCAAAGTCGTGTCTGAATATACCCCCTCCGGCGACCAGCCGCAGGCCATTGAAAAGCTGGCGGAGGGACTGGAGGCCGGCCTGCGTCAGCAGGTGCTGCTGGGCGTCACCGGCAGCGGAAAGACCTACACCATGGCCAAGGTCATTGAGAAGGTGCAGCGACCCACGCTGGTGCTGGCGCACAACAAGACGCTGGCGGCGCAGCTGTGCGAGGAGTTTCGGGAGTTTTTTCCGGAAAACGCCGTGGAATACTTCGTGTCCTATTACGACTACTACCAGCCGGAGGCGTATATAGCCCACACGGACACTTTTATTGAAAAAGACGCGTCCATCAACGCAGAGATCGAGCGGCTGCGCCACAGCGCCACGGCGGCGCTGTTTGAGCGGCGGGACGTGATCGTGGTGGCGTCGGTTTCGTGCATCTACGGACTGGGCGACCCCATCGACTACGCCAACATGGTCATTTCTCTGCGGCAGGGGAAGGAATACCCACGGGAGCAGCTGCTGCGCAAGCTGGTGGAAATTCGCTATGAGCGAAACGACATCGCCTTTGAGCGCAACATGTTTCGGGTGCGGGGGGACACGGTGGAGATTTACCCGGTGTACGCCAACGGGTACGCCATTCGGGTGGAGTATTTCGGGGACGAAGTGGATCGCATCAGCGAGTTTAACCCCGTGACGGGACAGGCGCAGCGCATCATTGACCACGTGGCTATTTACCCCGCCAGCCACTATGTGACCACCAAGGAGAAAATGGCGCGGGCTACGGAGGAAATTGAAAAAGAGCTGGCGGAGCGGAAGAAGTATTTTGAAGATAGCGGCAAGCTCATTGAGGCGCAGCGCATTGACCAGCGCACCCGCTACGACGTGGAGATGATGCGGGAGCTGGGCTACTGCACGGGCATTGAGAACTACAGCCGCGTTATTTCCGGACGGGAACCCGGCTCGCCGCCCATGACGCTGCTGGACTATTTTCCGGAGGATTTCGTGCTGTTCGTGGACGAGAGCCACGTGACGCTGCCCCAGGTGCGGGCTATGTATAACGGCGACCGCGCCAGAAAAGAGAGCCTGGTGAACTACGGGTTCCGGCTGCCCTGCGCCTTTGACAACCGGCCGCTGAAATTTGAGGAGTTCGAGGAGAGGTTCCGGCAGGCGGTGTTTGTGTCCGCCACGCCGGGGGACTACGAAAAGGACGGCGCCGACCAGATCGTGGAGCAGGTGATCCGGCCTACGGGTCTGCTGGATCCGAGGGTGGAGGTGCGGCCTGTGAACGGCCAGATCGACGACCTGGTGGAGGAGATCCGCGTGCGGGCGCAGCGGGACGAGCGGGTGCTGGTGACGACGCTCACCAAGCGCATGGCGGAGGATCTCACCGACCACATGAAGGGACTGGGGCTGCGGGTGCGGTATATGCACTCAGACATTGCCACCATTGAGCGGATGGAGCTGATCCGCGATCTGCGGCTGGGCGAATTTGACGTGCTGGTGGGCATCAACCTGCTGCGGGAGGGGCTTGACCTGCCGGAGGTGTCCATGGTGGCCATTCTGGACGCCGACAAGGAGGGGTTCTTGCGCAGCGAGACCAGCCTCATCCAGACCATCGGCCGAGCGGCCCGAAACGCCGAGGGGTTGGTGGTGCTGTACGCGGACACCGTTACCCCGTCCATGAAGGCGGCTATCACGGAGACGGAGCGCCGAAGGAAAAAGCAGGACGAGTACAACAAAGCCCACGGCATCGTGCCCAAGACCATACGCAAGAGCGTGCGGAAGGTGCTGGAAATTTCCCACTCGGCGGAGGAGGAGAAAAAGACGTCCCGCCGCAAGCTGACGGAGGCGGAGCGGGAGGAGACCATCCGCCGCCTGGAGAAGGAAATGAAGGAAGCCAGCAAGATGCTGGAGTTTGAATACGCCGCGCTGCTCCGCGACCAGATCATTGAGCTGCGGGGGCAGAAATAAAGGACCTGGCGAAAAATCTTCGATTTTTCTGCCAAAAAGATTGCAGTCTGCAGCGCGCATAATTTTGCCGCAAGCGGCAAAATTCCACACTTGCAGCCTGAGCGGTATTTTTCCCTACGCACATGTCGCGGTGAAAAATGATTTGAATTTTTTGCCGCCTGCGGGCGGCAAACTCTGCGAGGCTTTTTAGGTACGCTTATAAAGAAAGAGAGAAACTATGCAGCACATACCTACCATGGATATACGAACGCTGGGGGACATCGGGTTTGCTGAGCAGCTCCGGCGGGCTTTGGAACCGAACGAGGAATACGACGCGGAGAAGTGGCTGTTTGTGCCGAACACCTACACGGAGTACCGGTATATTCTGGGCACGCGGGGGGAGCGGCCGCTCATCTGCATCGGCATCAACCCCTCTACCGCCCGACCGAATGCGCTGGATCCTACGCTGAAAAGCGTGGAGCGCATTGCGCTGGGAAACGGGTTTGACTCGTTCATCATGTTCAACGTGTACGCCCAGCGAGCCACCTCGCCGGACGACATGGAATGGACGCTGAACGAGGAGCTGCATCGGGAGAACATGGCGGCTTTTGACTACATCCTGTCGCTGTCGGAGCGGCCGGTGGTGTGGGCGGCCTGGGGAACCATCATTGAAAAACGGGACTATCTGTGGGACTGCCTGCAGGACATGATCGCCATCGGGCAGGAGCATGGCGCCCGATGGGTGAAGTGCGGAAAAGCGTCGGCGGCGGGGCATCCCCACCACCCGCTGTACCTGCGGGCGGACAGCCCCATAGAGGACTTTTCAGTGGAGGAGTATGTCCGGCGGCGGCCGACGGGGAAAAAGAGAAAGAAAAAATGCGAGGCAAGCCTGTGAAAAAGAGCATATCCTATCTGTTTATCATCCTCAGCGCCGTGTGCTGGGGCTGCATCGGTTTTTCCAACCGCCTGCTGACCCACGCGGGCATGGAGCTGGGGAATCGGGTATTCGTGCGGAACTTCGGGACGCTGGTGGTGCTGACCATTGTGTTCGCCCTGCTGCATCGGGAGGTGTTCCGCATCAAGCTGAAGCACCTGCCCATTTTTATGGCGTCTGGGCTTGTGAGCATTTTGCTGCTGAGCATCGTGTATTTTCAGTGTCAGACCGTGTGCTCGCTGTCCGTGGCGGCGGTGCTGCTGTATCTGGCGCCGTCGTTCGTGGTGCTGTTTTCCGCTGTTCTGTGGAAAACACCGCTGACGAAGCGGAAGCTGGCGGCGCTGGCGGTGTCGCTGCTGGGGTGCGTGCTGGTCAGCGGCATATTGAGCGGGGAGGCCTCCGCCTCCTGGACGGGCATTGCCCTGGGCGTGGCCTCGGGTCTGACCTACGCCAGCTACACGGTGTTTGCCCACTACGGGCTGGCGCACTACGAGAGCTACACCATGATCTACTGGACCTTCGTGTTCGCGGGGCTGGGGTCGATATTCTTCGCGGATATTCCGGCGCTGCTGCCGGTGCTGCGGCAGCCGGAGGGCGTGTGGGGCTGCGTGCTGGTGGTGATCGTGTCCACGGCGCTGCCGTACTATTTTTACACAAAGGGTCTGGAGGGCGTGGAGAGCGGAAAAGCCTCCATTATCACCAACATTGAACCGATGATGGAAACGCTGATGGGCGTGGTGGTGTTCCACGAGGCGCTGACGGTGTGGACGGTGGCGGGCATTGCGTGCGTGCTGGGAGCGGTGGCGCTGCTGGCAGGCGGAAAGGAAGCGGATGGAGCGAAGCAGAGGGCTTGACGGCGGGGCGCTGAAGCTGATCGCGGCGGCGCTGATGCTTACAGACCATGTGGGGAGCATTTTGCTGCCGGAGGTGCTGGCGCTGCGGTGCATCGGGCGGCTGGCCTTTCCCCTGTTTGCGTTTTTCATTGCGGAGGGCTACGCCCGCACCCGAAATTTTTGGAAATACCTATTGCGGATGGCGGTGTTTGCGGTCATCGCGGAGGTGCCGTTTGATTTGACCGGCGGCAGCGTATGGGATCCGGACAGGCAGAACGTGCTTTTAACCTTTTGCATAGCGCTGCTTGCGCTGCGGGGGCTGGACGAGCTGCGGCGATGGGACGGCGCCGTGCGGTATTTGGGCGCGGCGGCGGTGCTGGCGGCGGGCTTTGCCGCGGGGCAGCTGCTGCGGGTGGACTACGGCGGCTGGGGCGTTCTGACCGTGGCGCTGTTTTACCTGTGCAGGGACGGGAAATACGCGAGGCTGTGGCTGCTTGCGGGCATGGCGGTGCTGAACGGCGTGTGCATAGGCAGCATGAAGGCGGCGGTATTTGGCGCGGAGGTGCCCATACAGGAGCTGGCGGTGCTGGCTTTGCCGCTCATTTGGACATACAACGGAGAAGCAGGCGTGAAAGGCCGGTGGCGCTGGGCGTTTTATGCGTTTTATCCGGCGCATCTGCTGGCACTGGAGGGCATACGAGCCTTGACATAAGGAGGACGGTTATGGCAAAGAATAAAGAGGAAAAAACCAATGTCATGCGCACATTGGAGCAGAAAAAGATCGCGTACACGGCCAAGACCTACCCCCACGGGGAGGGCGACCCCATTGACGGGGTGAGCGTGGCCAAGGCCGTGGGGCTGGATGTGGAAATGGTATTTAAGACGCTGGTGTGCAGGGGCGCATCGGGGGGATACTATGTGTTTGACATCCCCGTGGCGGAGAATCTGGATCTGAAAAAGGCGGCCAAGGCCGTGGGGGAGAAGTCCGTGGCCATGCTGCCGCAGAAGGAGCTTTTGGGGCTGACGGGCTATGTCCACGGCGGGTGCAGTCCGGTGGGGATGAAGAAGCAGTTCCCCACGGTGTTTCATGAGACGGCGGAGAGCCTTGCGCAGGTGGCGGTGTCGGCGGGGAAGATCGGATACCAGGTGGTGTGCGACCCGAAAGACCTGATGGGGCTGCTGCGGGCAGGAACGGCGGATATTATCGTGGAGTGAGAGCGCAAAAGAGAAACGAGGAAAGATAAGGACGAGGAATACGGATTGCCACACCAGTCTGCAGACTGGTTCGCAATGACATTTTTTGAAAGTGCGGTGCGTGTCGGGCGGCAGGATGAGCGAGTGGCCGCGGTCAAAATTTTAAGCGGCCGCCGTAAGGCAGCGAAGAAATTTTGGGCACCGCAACAGGATTATCGGCCCCTACGGATGGGAACATGCGGGTATGAGTTTGGGGACCAACGGAGGAATGGATATGAAAAAGTGCGGATATTGTGGGAAAGAAGTTAAGGGTGAGCTGGATTTTTGCAGCGATGGGTGCGAGAAAAGCTATAAGGATGAAAATGAGAAGGACGAACGCAGAATCAAGTATTTTGCGGGCGGTATAGTCTTAGGACTATTGGTCATTGCGGTCAGCGCGTTTACAAAGAGCGTTTTTATGGTGGGAATCGGCGTTATAATAATGGGGATTGTTGTTTTTTTACTTCCGTTTACCACGCCGGAGACCATTGCTTTTTTGGGGTACAAAAGGGCAAAGACCGCAGGCAGAATAGCAGGTATAGTATTGATAGCAGTCGGAATATGGGTAGGGCTCATTTGAGCCGAGAGCCTATATCTTTTTCAGCGCAAAGGAGAAACCATGCAGGATCATATTTTTGTAAAAGGGGCAAGGGAGAACAATCTCAAGAATATTGACGTCACCATTCCGAGGGACAAGCTGGTGGTGATGACGGGGCTTTCCGGCAGCGGCAAGTCCTCCCTGGCCTTTGACACTATTTATGCCGAGGGACAGCGGCGGTATGTGGAGAGCCTGTCCAGCTATGCAAGGATGTTTTTGGGACAGATGGACAAGCCCGACGTGGACTACATCGATGGGCTTTCCCCTGCCATTTCCATAGATCAGAAGACCACCAGCAAGAACCCGCGGTCTACCGTGGGCACGGTGACGGAGATTTACGACTATTTCCGCCTGCTGTGGGCGCGGGTGGGCACGCCCCACTGCCCCAAGTGCGGCAAGGAGATCCGCCAGCAGACGGTGGATCAGATCATCGACCAGATCATGGCGCTGCCGGAGGGAACCCGCATTCAGGTGATGGCGCCGGTGGTGCGGGGGCGCAAGGGCGAGCACACCAAGGTGCTGGAGGACGCGCGCAGGAGCGGCTTTGCCCGCGTGCGGGTGGACGGGCATCTCTACGAGCTGACGGAAGAAATTCCCATGGAGAAGAACAAAAAACACACGGTGGAGATCGTGGTGGACCGGCTCATTGTCCGGCCCGACATCCGCCAGCGGCTGACGGACTCCGTAGAAACGGCAGCGGGACAGAGCGGGGGACTGGTGACGGTGAACCTGCTGCGGGAGGAGCGGGACCTGCAATTTTCCCAGAACTATGCCTGCGACGACTGCGGCCTCTCCATCGAGGAGCTGACGCCCCGCATGTTCTCCTTTAACAGTCCCTTCGGCGCCTGCCCCACCTGCATGGGCCTGGGGATGCAGCTGAAGGCCGATCCGGCGCTCATCATTCCGGACGAGAACCTGTCCATTCTGGACGGGGCGGTGGTGGCCAGCGGATGGAACTCCATCCGAAGTGACGGCATCAGCCGGATGTACTTTGAGGCGCTGGCGAAAAAGTATCATTTTGACCTGCGGACGCCGGTGAAGGAGCTTTCGCCGGAGGTGAAAAAGGTCATTTTCTACGGCACCGGCGAGGAGAAGCTGGAGCTGTACTACGACCAGCCCCGCGGAAAGGGCGTGCTGCATCAGGCCTTTGAAGGGCTGGCCAACAATGTGGAGCGGCGCTATCGGGACACCCAGAGCGACGCCAGCCGCAAGGAGCTGGAGGAGTACATGGCCGAGTGCCCCTGCCCAAGCTGCGGCGGACGACGCCTGCGGGCGGAGGCGCTGGCGGTGACGGTGGGCGGGAAGTCCATCTATCAGGTGACGGAGCTGCCCGTGGACGAGGCCATCGTATTCTTTGATGAGCTGACGCTGACGGAGACCCAGCAGATCATTGCGGCGCAGATCATGAAGGAAATTCGCTCCCGACTGCGGTTTTTGCAGTCCGTGGGGCTGGGGTATCTGACGCTGGCACGCGCCAGCGGAACGCTCTCCGGCGGCGAGAGCCAGCGCATCCGGCTGGCTACCCAGATCGGCAGCAGCCTTATGGGGGTGCTGTATATTCTGGATGAGCCGTCCATCGGCCTGCACCAGCGGGACAACGACAAGCTGCTGGCCACCCTGCGGCGGCTGCGGGATCTGGGCAACACCCTCATTGTGGTGGAGCACGACGAGGACACCATGCGCGCGGCGGACTACCTCATCGACATCGGCCCCGGGGCGGGCAGCAACGGGGGAAGGGTGGTGGCAGCCGGTACGCCGGAGGAAGTCATGCAAAATCCGGACTCGCTGACGGGGCAGTACCTCGCCGGCAAGCGGTCTATCCCCGTGCCGGCGGTGCGGCGGAAGGGAAACGGCCATAACCTCATTGTATACGGGGCGGCGGAGCACAACCTGAAGAATATTGACGTGTCCGTTCCTTTGGGGACGTTTACCTGCGTGACGGGGGTTTCCGGCAGCGGGAAAAGCTCGCTGGTGAACGAGATCCTCTACAAAAAGCTGGGGGTGGAGCTGAACCGGATGAAGGCGCATCCCGGAAAGCACAGGAAAATCACGGGCATGGAGTATCTGGACAAGGTGGTGGGCATCGACCAAAGCCCCATCGGGCGCACGCCACGCTCCAATCCGGCCACCTATACGAATCTTTTTAACGAAATACGGAATCTGTTCGCCTCCACCCAGGAGGCCAAGGCGCGGGGCTACGGCCCAGGGCGGTTCTCCTTCAACACCAAGGGCGGCCGGTGCGAAGCCTGCTGCGGCGACGGACTGCTGAAGATCGAGATGCATTTCCTGTCGGACGTGTATGTGCCCTGCGAGGTGTGCCACGGGAAGCGCTATAACCGAGAAACGCTGGAGGTGCGCTACAAGGGCAAGAACATCTCCGAGGTGCTGGAGATGACCGTGGAGGAGGCGCTGGCGTTTTTCGGGGCGCTGCCCAAGATCGCGGAGAAATTGCAGACGCTGATGGACGTGGGGCTGGGTTATGTGAAGCTGGGACAGTCCTCCACCACCCTCTCCGGCGGCGAAGCCCAGCGGGTGAAGCTGGCCACGGAGCTTTCGCGGCGGTCTACGGGAAACACATTTTATATTCTGGACGAGCCGACCACGGGACTGCACGCCGAGGACGTAAAAAAGCTGCTGGAGGTATTGCAGCGGCTGGTGGACGGCGGCAACACGGTGCTGGTCATCGAGCACAATCTGGACGTTATCAAATCGGCGGACTGGATCATTGATCTTGGCCCTGAAGGCGGCGTGGGCGGCGGCCTTGTGGTGGCGGCCGGCACGCCGGAGGAGATCGCCGGATGCGAGAGTTCCTACACGGGACAGTATCTGAAAAAAAAGCTGGAGCGATGACCTTTTGCCCCTGCCCGTCATACACTGGTGTGAGGTGATGGCCGTGAGCGGGATGGAAAACAGCGTGTTGGCTTTTTTGGCAGCGGTGGGCATTGCCGCCCTTGTGTGGCTGGTGGCAGGCGTGCTGCTGCGGGGTCGGCGGGCGGAGGTGCCGGCGGTGCTGGTGCTGCCGGCCTGCGGAAACGGAGAGGCGCTGGAGGGCTGGGTGCGCTCGCTGCACGAGGTGCGGGGGCAGCTTGGCCGGTCGGCCGCCATTGCTATTGTGGACTGCGGGCTGACGCCTGAGGGGCAGCGCCGAGCAGAGATCCTGACGCGGCGGTTTGGCCGCGTCACGGTGCTGCGGCGGGAGGAGCTGGAGCAGATCGTAGAGTAGAGAGGAAAGAAACCATGGGTGAGCGATGCACAGTGGAGGGAACCGTACAGTCGGTGATCTTCCAGAACGAGGAAAACGGATACACGGTGCTCTCCCTGCTGACGGAGCTGGGGGAGGTCGTCACGGCGGTGGGGTGCATCCCCTATGCCGCGCCCGGCGAGGGGATGACCGTTACGGGGGTGTGGGTCACCCATCCCCTGTACGGCCGGCAGATCACCTGCGAGCACGTGGAGCGGCGCCTGCCCCGAGAAAAAGAGGAGATGGTGAGCTATCTGGCCTCCGGTCTTCTCAAGGGCGTGGGACAAGCCACGGCGGAGCAGCTGGTGGCGCAGTTCGGCGCGGACACCCTGCGGGTGCTGGAGGAGGAGCCGGAAAAGCTGAGCATCATCAGGGGCATCACGGACAAGAAGGCCGTGGAGCTGTCCCGTGCGTTTCGGGAGCTGACGGGGCTGCGGCGCACCATGGAGTTCATGGCGCGGTACGACCTGCCGGTGCATCTGGCGGTGCAGGCACATCGCATCTACGGAACGGAGGCGCTGAACAGGCTGCGGGAAGACCCCTATCTTCTGACGGGGCAGCAGTTCGGCGTGGAGTTTTCCCGAGCGGACGAGATGGCGCTGAGCATGGGCTTTGACGGCGACAGCGGATGCCGCATTCAGGCGGCGCTGCTGTATGAATTGCAGTATAATCAAGGGAACGGCCATGTGTTTTTGCCGCGGGAAAAGCTCATCTGGGCGGCGGAGCAGCTCATCGGGCTGCCCACCGAGCCGGTGGAGATCTGCCTGGACATCATGGTAAGCGGCGGCGCTATCTGCCAGGAGCAGGTGGCCAACGTCCTGGCCTGCTATTTGCCGGAGCTGTATGCGGCGGAGTGCTTTGTGACGGAAAAGCTGCTGAAAATGTTGCAATTTCCCTATGACAGACACGGACAGGTGGACAAGATCATCCGCGAGATGGAAATGACGCAGGGCATACGGTATGCGCCGCTGCAGAAGGAAGCGGTGCTTTTGGCGGCGCAGTCCGGCGTGCTGCTGCTCACGGGCGGCCCAGGCACGGGAAAAACCACAGCCACGAGAGCCATTGTGCGGCTGTTTGAGATCATGGGGCTGGACATCCTGCTGCTGGCGCCCACGGGGCGGGCGGCCAAGCGCATGTCGGAGCTGTGCGGGCGAGAGGCGCAGACCATACATAGAGCCTTGGGCATGAGCTTTAACGACCTGACGGGACAGGTGACCTATAAGAAAGGCGTGAACGAACCGCTGGAGGCGGACGCCGTGCTGGTGGACGAAATGAGCATGGTGGATCTGCCGCTGATGCAGGCGCTGCTGGCGGCGCTGCGGCCGGGGTGCCGGCTGGTGATGATCGGGGACGCCGATCAGCTGCCCTCCGTGGGGGCGGGCAACGTGTTTTCCGACATGATCCGCAGCGGGCGCATTCCGCGGGTGGCGCTGACGGAGGTGTTCCGCCAGGCGGACGAATCCTACATCATCCGAAATGCCCACGCGGTGAACCACGGCGAGGCGCCGGATCTGAAGACCAACAAGGGGGACTTTTTCTTCCTGTGCCGGCGGACGACGGAGCGAATGGTGAGCACGGTGGTGGAGCTGTGCAAGACCCGTTTGCCGGAGAAAATGGGCATCCCGCCGGAGGATATTCAGGTGCTGACGCCCACCCGCAGAGGGGCGTGCGGCACGATGAATCTGAACCACTGTTTGCAGGCGGCGCTGAATCCCCCCAGCCGCGTTAAAAACGAAAAGCAGTTCGGCGACCTCATCTTTCGGGAGGGCGACCGCATCATGCAGACCAGAAACAACTACGACGTGATGTGGGAAAAGGACGACGGCACCGTGGGCACGGGCATCTTCAACGGCGACGTGGGCATTGTGAAGGAGATCGATCCCTCCGGAGAGCTGCTGACCTTGCGGTTCGACGACCGGACGGCGGTGTATACGGCGGATCAGCTGGGGCAGCTGGACATGGCCTATGCCATCACCGTCCACAAGGCGCAGGGCAGCGAATACAGGGCGGTGGTGCTGCTGGCGTCCCCCGCGGCGCCGGCGCTCATGGTGCGGGGCGTGCTGTACACCGCCATGACACGGGCAAGAGAGCTGCTGATCATGGTGGGAGACGACGTGGTTCCCGCACAGATGGCAGAAAACGACCGCAGAGCCAGACGATACAGCGGCCTGCGCAGAAGACTGAAACAGGGGGGAGCAAACCAATGAGAGCATCGGACATCAACAATTCACTGGATAAGGCGGAGCGGAGCATTATGGATTTTCTCATGCCCCGACGCTGCCCCTTCTGCGGGGCTGTGGCCGGCAAGGAGCTGCTGTGCGACAAGTGCAGCAAGACGCTGCCGTTTCGGGGCGAGCACGCCGTGGAGGAGGAGCCGTTTGCCCGCTGCGCCGCGCCGCTCTACTATGAGGAGCCGGTGCGCAAGGCCATTCTGGACTATAAATTCAAACGGAAAATGGGCGCCGTGTCCTGCTTCGGGATGCTCATGGCGCAGTGCGCGGCGGAGCATTTCGACGGGGAATTCGACGCTATCACTTGGGTGCCCGTGAGCAAGAAGCGGCTGAAAAAGCGGGGCTTTGACCAGGCACGGTATCTCACGGCGTCCATCTGCGTGGACTGGCACACGGAGCCGCTGGAGACCCTGCGCAAGGTGGTGGACAACCCCGCCCAGTCGGGCATCGACAGCCCCGAGGAGCGCAGAGCCAACGTGCTGGGCGTGTATGAGGCGGTGGAGCCGGAGCGATTTGCGGGCAAGCGCCTGCTGCTCATTGACGACATCCGTACCACGGGGGCGACCCTCGGCGAGTGCGTGCGGGTGCTGAAGGAAGCCGGCGCCAAGGACGTGCTGTGCCTGACGCTGGCGGCGGGAGAGAGGAAAAAGTAAGAGATGCGGACGCAGGCGTTTTTGGAGGCCGTTTCCTCGGTGGGCGTGTTTTTGCTGCTGGCCGTCCCGGGGTTTATTTTCACAAAAAAGAAAATTCTGACGAGCCGGCAGGTGGAGGGCATCTCCTCGGTGCTGGTGAATTTCCTGTGGCCGGCCATGGTGGTGGACGCCATGGCGCAGGCTCGCGCCGACGCAGAGCTGGTGCGTCAGGCCGGACAGGCGGCGCTGTGGGCGCTGGGCGTCATCGTGCTGGGAGCGCTGTGCGCATGGATCTGGCTGAAGGTGGGCAAAATAGGAAGTGAGCCGGGCGGCATCCTGCTCTTTGCCGCCGCCTTTGCCAACACCGGACTCATCGGCATGCCGCTGATCCGGCTGCTTTTGGGGGAGAAAATGCTGTTTTTGGCGTCCATGGTGGAGCTGGTGAACGACGTGCTGATCTTCTCCGTGGGCATTCTGCTGATACAGACCGGCTGCGGCAAGCCGCGACGGGCGGCGCTGCGAGGGCTGCTTTCCCCGGGACTTGTGGGGGTGGCTGTCGGATTTTTGCTGTTTGCCACCGGCTGGAAGCTGCCGGCTTTTGCGGGGGAGGCGCTGTCTATGGCGGCGGACGCCACGGCGCCCATGGTGCTGTTTCTGGTGGGCGCGCAGCTGGGCGAGGGCGACCTGAGGGCGCTGGTGCGGGACGGCAGGGCGTGGCTCCTGACGGCGCTGCGGCTGGTGGTCGTTCCGGCGGCGGTGCTGGCGCTGTGGCTTATCTTCGCGGGGGAGCTGACGGCGGTGGGGCAGACGATCCTGCTGCTGGCGGCCATGCCGGCGGGCAGCTGCTGCGCCATGTTCACAAGGCAGTACGGCGGCGACTGGGGGCTGGCCACCCGATGCGTGATGCTGTCCACCTTGTGCGCCGTGGTGACGGTGCCTTTGTGGCTATTGGTGACTATTTTGTAAATAATTGGATACAATGTGAAAAAAAGGCGGGAATCTCTTGCAAAATGGGAAGGGATTCTTTATAATAAACAATTAGGTGAGAATCGGCGTCTATGCGCCGCTGCCATATTTTTACGAAACGATGAGGTGCAAAGCTATGTGTGCATGGGGAAAAGATATAGGTATCGACCTGGGAACGGCTTCCGTTCTGGTGTATGTGAAGGGCAAGGGCATTGTGCTCAATGAGCCGTCTGTGGTGGCCATTGACAAAAACTCCGGCAAGCTCCTGAAGGTGGGCGCCGACGCCCAGGCCATGCTGGGCCGTACTCCCGGCAACATCGTGGCCATTCGTCCGCTGCGGGATGGTGTCATTTCCGACTACGACATGACCGAGCGTATGCTCAAGGAATTCATTCGCAAAATTTCCGGCGGCAGCTTCTTCTTCAAGCCCCGCATCATCATCTGCGTGCCCTCCGGCATCACCGAGGTGGAGGAGCGCGCCGTTGTGGACGCCGGCATTCAGGCGGGCGCACGGCGGGTGTACCTCATTGAGGAGCCTGTGGCTGCCGCTATCGGCGCCGGCATCGACATCACCCTGCCCGACGGGCACATGGTGGTGGACATCGGCGGCGGCACCAGCGACATTGCCGTCATCAGCCTCTCCGGCGTGGTGGAGTCCGCCTCCATCAAGGTGGCCGGCGACCAGTTCAACGAGGCCGTGGTGAAGTATATGCGCCGCAAGCACAACGTGCTGGTGGGCGAGCGCACCGCCGAGCAGATGAAGATCGAGATCGGCTGCGTGTATCCCCAGGAGGAGGACAGCAGCATCGAGGTGAAGGGGCGCTGCCTGGTGACGGGTCTGCCGAAGACCATCACCGTGCACGCTTCCGAGATGCTGGAGGCCTTTGAGGAGCCGGTGGAGCGCATTCTGGAGGCCATTCACAGCGTGCTGGAGCGCACCCCGCCGGAGCTGGTGGGCGACATCTCCAACAACGGCATCGTCATGACCGGCGGCGGCAGTCTGGTGAAGGGCTTTGCCCAGCTGGTGGAGGCGCGCACGGGCATCCATACGCAGGTGGCCGAGGATGCCATCTCCTGCGTGGCCGAGGGCACCGGCAAGAGTCTGGACTCCGTGGCCTACATGCAGGACGGCACCGTGAACCTCTCCCGCAGACGGCAGATGAGCTGATATTTGCCGGCGAAAAATAATTGAAAGTTTTTGCGCCTGCGGAATTTTTTGAAAACAACGAAGCGCCACAAGGAAGTCAATCTTTGTGGCGCTTTTTTGATTTTTGGACTTGATTTTTTTGGAAAACGGCTTATCATGGAGACAGAGGAAGTCCTCTGCATGAACTACTACAGGAGGTGCTGAAATGAAGTTTTCGAGCAAGGTGGAAAAGTGCGGGCTGTCCCCCATGCGGAAGTTCCATCCCTATGCGGTGGCGGCGCAGGAAAAGGGCAAGAAGATCTATCATCTGAACATCGGCCAGCCCGATATTGAAACGCCCAAGGCGTATTTTGACGCGGTGAAGCATTTTGACCAGCCGGTGCTGGAGTATGCCCCGTCCCCCGGCATGCCGGAGCTGATCGAGGCCATCCGCAGCTACTACGCCAAGCTGGACATGTATTTTGAGCCGGCGGACATTCTCATCACCAACGGCGGCTCGGAGGCTCTGCAGATCGCCATGAACTGCATTCTGGACGACGGGGACGAGATTTTGATCCCCGAGCCTTTCTATCCCAACTACAACACCATGGTGCGCACCTGCGGCGCCGTGATCCACCCTATCCCCACTTGTCCGGAGGAGGGGTATCACTACGCCGACCGCAAGAAGATCGAGGCGGAGATCAACGAGCACACCCGCGCCATTATGTGCACCAACCCCGGCAACCCCACCGGCACCGTGCTGACCCCCGAGGAGATGCGCATGATGGTGGACATTGCCAAGGAGCACGACCTGTTCATCATCGGCGATGAGGCGTATCGCGAGTTTGTGTACGCCGGCGAGCCGCTGCAGTCCCTGGGCGAGTTTGAAGACGCGGCGGAAAATGTCATCGTCATCGACACCGTTTCCAAGCGGTTTTCCGCCTGCGGCGCCCGCATCGGCTGCCTCATTTCCCGCAACAGGGAGCTGATGGCTCACGCCATGAAGTACGCCCAGTGCCGCCTGTGCGTGCCCACCATCGACCAGCTGGCCTCCGCCGCCCTGTACGATGTGGGGCCGGAGTACTTTGCCGCCGTGCGGGACGAGTACAAGCGCCGCCGCGACACCGTGATGCGCAAGCTAAAGGAGATCCCGGGCGTGGTGTGCGAGTGCCCCAAGGGCGCCTTCTACGCCATGGCCGCCCTGCCGGTGGACGACGCGGAGAAGTTCCAGATCTGGCTGCTGGAGCACTTTGACGACCACGGCGACACGGTGATGTTTGCCCCCGGCGGCGGTTTCTACGCCACCCCGGGCAAGGGCATCAACGAAATTCGTATCGCCTATGTTCTCAAGCAGGCTGACCTAGAGCGGGCCATGGACCTGCTGGCGCTGGGTATCCAGGCGTATAACAACAGATGACGGTATACTAATAAAGGGCGGGCGCTGCGGGCGTCCGCCTTTTAATTTTGAATAGCGAAAAAAATACTCCCTTGCGGCAGCAGAGAAAGACGTGGTACAATCGGAGAGGAACCTTTCGGCTAAAGATATGAAAAATCGGGAGATATGGGGGAAACGCGAGATGAAGAACAGCGCACTGGTCGTGATCGACCTGCAAAACGACATTACAAAGAATTACAGGGAGATCATAGATCGTGTCAATCAGGCCATCGACTGGGCTGCCGGCAGAGAAATGCATGTCGTTTATATTCAGCACAACAACCTGTCCGCAGGGACGAGAACCTTTAAGCCCGACACGCATGGGGCGGAGCTGGTGCCGGAGATGAAGGTCGTTTCAAATAATACTTTTGTAAAGACGAAGAGCAATGCCCTGACGAGCGGGGACTTTGCCGGTTTTATTGAGGAGCACGGCATCACGGAGTTTTTTGTTGCGGGGGCAGATGCCACGGCCTGCGTCAAATCCACCTGCTTTAATATGACAAAAAAGGGGTACACCGTTCATGTGCTGCGCGACTGCATCACCAGCTACGATAAAAAGAAGCTGCCCGAAATGCTTGCGTATTATGAAAGCAAGGGGTGCTCGGTGGCGGAGCTTCAAGAGGTCATGGGATCCTGAGCACGCCGGCAGTGAATTGTTTGCACAAGCGCAGACTGCCGAGGATGGGGGACGGGAGCCGGAAGTCCCTTGTTTTTCCCCATAAAAAAGGATATACTATGGTAAATTTACACGCAAGGAGGAAGCCGTATGTTTCAGGGATTTACGCAGGAAACGGTGGACTTTATGTGGGGCATCCGCTTCAACAACGAGCGGGGCTGGTTTTTGGAGCACAAGGAGGACTACCAGAAGCATTTGCTGGAGCCGGTGAAGGCGCTGGGCGAGGACATTTATAAGGGCGTGCAGGAGATGCTGCCCCATGAGCCGCTGCTGCTGAAGGTGAGCCGCATTTATCGGGACGCACGGCGGCTCCATGGGCGGGGGCCGTACAAGGATCACCTGTGGTTCTGCGTGCGCACCGGCGACAAGGACTGGACGGGGCGGCCTACGTTTTACTTTGAGATCGCGCCGGAGTATTACAGCTACGGCATGGGCTTCTGGCAGGCACCGGCGGAGCTGATGGAGGCGTTCCGGCGGGATCTGCAGGAGCGGCCGGAGAAATTCGGCAAGTTGGTGCGTGGGTTCAACCGGCAGGAGCAGTTTGTGCTCAACGGGGACAGCTATGCCCGCAGCAGGGGGGAAGTGGACGAACTCCTGCGGCCGTGGTTCCAGAAAAAATCCATTACCCTGACCCACGAGCTGCCGCTGGACGAGAAGATCTTTCAGCCGGAGCTGGCGGAGGAGATATTAACTGGGTTTAAGTCATTGGTGCCATTTTACAAGTATTTTGCGGCGCTGTGCGCTTCGGTGGAGCGCAGGCCGGAGGAGTGAGGAGGAAAAATCATGCGTCAATATGTGATAGATGCCTTTACGGAGCATGTGTTTGCGGGGAATCCGGCGGCGGTGTGCGTGATGGACGCGTGGCTGCCGGAGGACACCATGATGAAGATCACGCTGGAGAACAACCTCTCCGAAACGGCGTTCGCCGTGCGGGAGGGGGAGAAGTACCATCTGCGGTGGTTCACCCCCGGCGGGGAGATCGACCTGTGCGGCCACGCCACCCTGGCCACCGCCTGCGCCATTATGACATTTGTGGAGAAGGGGCTGACGGAGGTGACCTTTTCCACGCTGTCGGGCGACCTGACGGTGACGAAAAGGGGAGAGCTGTATGAGATGAACTTTCCCGCCTATGAGCTGAAGTCTGTTCCCGTGACGGAGGACATGATCGAGGCTATGGGCGGCGCCGTGCCGGAAAAGGCTTTTATGGGACGGGATCTGCTGTGCGTGTTCGGCGACGAGGAGACCGTGCGGCGCATGACCGTGGATCAGGAGAAGGTGCGCGGGCTGGAGGGACTGCTGCTCCATGTGACGGCTGCCGGAAAGAACACGGACTGCGTGTCCCGCAGCTTTGCGCCCAAGTGCAATGTGGCGGAGGATCCCGTCTGCGGCTCCGGCCACTGCCACATCGTGCCCTACTGGACGAAGACGCTGGGGAAGGACACGGTGGTCGCCTATCAGGCCAGCCGTCGGGGCGGCACGCTGTACTGCACGCAGGCCGGTGACCGGATCCGGATGAGCGGCAAGGCGGCGGTTTACTCTGTGGCGGATATTTGTATCAATTGATGGAGAGGGGCGGATTTTTCCGCCTCTCTTTGTATAAAACGGAGGTTTTTCCGCATATAATTGACAAGCTGCGGCGGCAGAACTATAATAATCCCAGCAAAAACCCCATAAACTAAATACCTTATCAAGAGTGGTTGAGGGATCGGCCCGATGAAACCACGGCAACCTGCATTGCAAGGTGCCAAATCCGACGAGTATGCTGAATGCGGAAGTGATAGTCCCGCATTCGTCCTTCGACAGATGAGGAGCGATTTTGAAGCACGATCCGTCGAATGCCGGAGCGTGTTTTTTTCATAGCTCCGAACCGTATGGGGATTTGTAAAAATTTATACGAAAAGGAGCAAAATTACCATGGCAAAAAGATTATTCACCTCTGAATCCGTCACCGAGGGGCATCCCGACAAGATCTGCGACCAGATCTCCGATGCCGTGCTGGACGCCATTCTGGAAAAGGATCCCAACGGCCGCGTGGCCTGCGAGACCTGCGCTTCTACGGGCTTGATCCACATTATGGGCGAGATCACCACCAACTGCTATGTGGACATCCCCAAGATCGCCCGTCAGGTGGTGCTGGACATCGGCTATGACCGCGCCAAATACGGCTTTGACGGACACACCTGCGCCGTTATCACCAACATCGACGAGCAGAGCGGCGACATCGCCCTGGGCGTGGACAAGAGCCTGGAGGCCAAGAGCAGCGGCGATGCCGAGCTGGACAACGGCGCCGGCGACCAGGGTATGATGTTCGGTTATGCCTGCAACGAAACGCCGGAGCTGATGCCGCTGGCCATCTCCATTGCGCAGAAAATGGCCAAGCGTCTGACGGACGTGCGCAAGCAGGGCTTGGTGGACTATCTGCGCCCCGACGGCAAGACTCAGATCACCGTGGAGTATGACGAGAGCGGCAAGCCCGTTCGGGTGGACACTGTGGTGCTGTCCACGCAGCACGCTGCCGAGGCTACTCTGGAGCAGATCCGCAAGGACATGATCGAGCTGGTCATCAAGCCCACCGTGCCCGCGGGACTGCTGGACGAGAACACCAAGATCTATGTGAACCCCACCGGCCGTTTCGTTATCGGCGGCCCGCAGGGCGACAGCGGCCTCACCGGACGCAAGATCATCGTGGATACCTACGGCGGCAGCGCTCCCCACGGCGGCGGCGCCTTCTCCGGCAAGGATCCCACCAAGGTGGATCGCAGCGCCGCTTACGCTGCTCGCTGGGTGGCCAAGAACGTGGTGGCTGCCGGCCTCGCCGACCGCTGCCAGGTGCAGCTGGCCTACGCCATCGGCGTGGCACGCCCCGTCAGCGTGCTGGTGGAGACCTTCGGCACCGGCAAGGTGTCCGACAGCGAGCTGGAGGAGGCCGTGGAGAATGTGTTCGACCTGCGCCCCACCGCTATCATTCGGGAGCTGGATCTGCGCAAGCCCATTTACCGCAAGCTGGCGGCTTACGGCCACATGGGGCGCGAGGATCTGGGCGTGGCCTGGGAGAAGACCGACCGCGTGGATGCGCTGAAGGCAGCTCTGGGGCTGTGAGCCGGAGAGCCATTTTTCCCTTGCAAGCCGGAGAAAAAACTGGTATAGTAGATACGCCGCCCGCATGCGGGCGGCGTATTCTCAGAATCAGGGGCAGACCGATCGAGAGAGCTGCGCTTGAGAGCACCGCGGCAGTATCCGGAACTGGGTAAGACGAACCGCCGGAAAGCCTTGCGGCGTCTGCGTTTGCGGGATTTCGGCTGACTACTGAGAGCGGCGCAAAAACGAGTTTGCCCATAGGAACGGGCGCGGACAGGAAAATCTTTGATTTTCTGCTTCGACGTGATATAATGGCGGAAAAGTGAATATCCGGGTGTGGCTCAACTGGTAGGGCGCGACATTTGGGAGTGCCGTGGCGGTATCCGGGACGGGGTGAGGCGAAACGCCGCAAAGCCTTGCGACACCTGCGTTTGCGGGATTTCACCCGATTGCCGAAAGCGGCACAAAAGCGGCTTTGACCACAGGAATGACCACAGACAGAAAAAACTTTATTTTTACCGCTCGCCGTGGTATCATGGCAGAAAAGTGAATATCCGGGTGTGGCTCAACTGGTAGGGCGCGACATTTGGGTGTGCCGTGGTTGTATCCGGGATAGGATGAGGCGAAACGCCGCAAAGCCTTGCGACACGGGCGATAGCGGGTTTTTCTCCGGTTGCCGAAAACGGCACAAAATCGCCTTTGACCACATAAATGACCACAGACAGAAAAATCTTTATTTTTATCACTCGCCGTGGTATCATGGCAGAAATTGAATATCCGGGTGTGGCTCAACTGGTAGG
>ENA-OUQC01000218-OUQC01000218.1-human-gut-metagenome-genome-assembly--contig:-NODE-218-length-51394-cov-10.618029_pt1 | contig 51394 bp, 37 predicted proteins | sample MGYA00237942_ERZ548815 | MGnify/ENA primary metagenome ERZ548815 (study PRJEB26490, sample SAMN05194722) | human gut metagenome | biome: terrestrial biome; feature: human-associated habitat; material...
TGTTCAAGGGATGCACGTCTCTTGTAACGGTGCCTGAGATCCTTCCCGCGACGACATTGGCGGAGTCTTGCTACGGAGGAATGTTCTCCGGTTGCACGTCCCTCATATCGGCTCCGGAACTTCCCGCGACGACATTGGCGAAGTATTGCTGCAACAATATGTTCAATGGTTGCACGTCTCTTGTAACGGTGCCCGAAATCCTTCCTGCGACGACCTTGGCACAGAGATGCTACGAAAGTATGTTCTCCGGCTGTACGTCTCTCGTGTCGGCTCCAGAACTTCCCGCGACGACATTGGCGAAGTATTGCTGCCAAAATATGTTCAAAGGTTGCAAGTCTCTTGTAACAGTGCCCAAAATCCTTCCCGCGACGACCTTGGAGGAGTATTGTTATGAAGGAATGTTCTCCGGCTGTACGTCTCTCGTGTCGGCTCCAGAACTTCCCGCGACAACATTGGCGGAGTATTGCTGCAACAACATGTTCAAGGGATGCACGTCTCTTGTAACGGTGCCTGAGATCCTTCCCGCGACGACCTTGGCGGGGCATTGCTACGAAGAAATGTTCTCCGGTTGTACGTCTCTCGTATCGGCTCCGGACCTACCAGCGATGACCTTGGCGTGGTGTTGTTATAACAGGATGTTCTCCAACTGCTATTCTCTCAAGTCTGCACCGAACCTTCCAGCGACGACCTTGGCGGGGTATTGCTATGACAGCATGTTTTCCGGCTGCCGGTCTCTCGTCTCGGCTCCGGAACTTCCCGCGACGACCTTGGCAGAGTACTGTTATTCAAGCATGTTCTCCGACTGCCGGTCTCTCGTCTCGGCTCCGGAACTTCCCGCGACGACCTTGGTGAAGGGTTGCTATAACAGCATGTTCAGATACTGTTCAAATCTGAAAAGTGTGACCGCTCTGTTTGAAAAATCGGTTACTAGTTCATTGAATGGCTGGCTCACAGGTGTATCGTCCATCGGTACTTTCTATAAGAATGCAGAGGCCGTATGGGAGAATAGCGGGATAATACCGGATGGCTGGGATGTCGTGCTCGTGACACCGTAATTTGTTCTGTTCCGTTTCGTTCGGCTTGGCAGTTATGCCAAAAACATAAATTATGAGCGGAGCGGTCTGAAGAATATTTGTACAAGATTTAAGAGCTCTGTCCATGGGCTTGGAAAGTAGAATAATCAATTCTGATAATTTTAGAATTATGAACATAAAGAAGGTCGGCGTTGCCATAGAGTATTGCACCTATGACAAAATGAAGGCAAAGAATGAGGTCTCTCAAGGTTGGAGCGAGTGGGGAGATTTGGCATTTCTGTCAAAAGAAAAAGACATCGAGACTTATCTTCCGAGAATCTGTTATGGAAGTCAAGGAGGATTCAATGCTTTTCGACAGATATTCAAAGATATAAAGTCCGGCGATATCATTCTGGCCTTTGAAGGCAACACAATCAGAGGCATCACTGAAATGCCGCCGGATTTCATATATTGTTATGATGATGAAGAACGGGGCGGCTATGCAAATAGTCTGTGGCCTGTCAATTGGGTCGACTGGACAGAATTCTGCAAGGACGCAAGACTTGGAGTCCAAGGTGGTCAAGGTGTGAAAGGAATAGAGAACTGTGGACTGGCAGAAGTAAACAATTATATCAACGGGCATTGGGAAACCTTTAAAAAAGAAAACAGATACGAGATCCAGTTGCAGAGTTGCAGTGAGAGGCTTGAACGTGAGCACAAAAGATTTGACGAAAGAATCATAGAATCAAAGAAACATTATATGGAGGGTCTTAATAGCGAGCGGGCAGAATATCTCGCAGATATGCTGGTTGCAAATCATAATATCATATTGACCGGCGCTCCCGGCACCGGTAAGACATACTTGGCGAAACAGATCGCTGCCCAATTGATTCTCCAAAGGCCATATTCAAAAGACGTGGAGAATGATTCCTTGTTCAGAGAGCATGTCGGATTCGTCCAGTTCCATCCGTCTTATGACTACACTGATTTTGTTGAAGGTCTGAGGGCATATGAAAACAAGAAAGGCGATATTGGTTTCCGGCGGCAAGACGGTATCTTTAAAGCGTTCTGTAAAAAAGCTTTAAAGGAAGAGGGGAGATATGTGTTCATCATTGATGAAATCAATCGTGGCGAGATATCAAAGATATTCGGCGATTTGTTTTTCTCCATTGACCCTGGTTACAGAGGACCATCCGGACGTGTGATGACGCAGTACCAGAACCTTGTCAAGGATGACGATGACGCTTTCAAGGATGGCTTTTACATCCCTGAAAACGTATTCATTATAGGCACGATGAACGATATCGACCGTAGTGTTGAAAGCATGGATTTCGCATTCCGTCGCAGATTCGCGTTCGTGGAGATTAAGGCAAATGAGAATATCGGCATGCTCACTGATCTCGGCGACGACAATCTTATAAAAGAAGCGGAGAAACGGATGCGTGGTCTCAATGATGCAATATTCAAGGACACACCGGAAGGTGTCTCCAGAATAGAGGGACTTTCATCCGCTTATCACATCGGAGCCAGTTACTTCCTCAGGCTTAACTGCTATTCCGGCAGCACAGATGAACGCTTCAAGAAACTGTGGGACTATAATCTCGAAGGTCTTCTTCGTGAGTATCTGAGAGGGGCGACGGATGTGGAAGCGAAAATCAGAACTCTTGAGACCGCATATAAGAAGAACGATGAAACTGGATTCTAAGAGATGAAGGCTATTACTGACAATGCGCATGGGGTTGACTATCGGGACTTAGGCTATTCGGAGCAAGACTTGTCAAACCTGATGAAGATAGCCAACGTAGACATTGGAAGCCTTAATCTGCAGAGTCACCAGAACCTTTTAGTTTTTCCTCCACGGATGGATTATTACGGCGATGGAATCGGAGGACAGCATATCTTGTCCATTCACGGCGATTATTTGAATACTGGCAACATTCTTGGCTTCGTCGGAATAAACGGCACGCGTCTCAGGATTAAATCCCGATTTGGAAAAGAGGATAGCGAGGATTACTTTTTGCACTACCTTCTGCAGAAAGTGCTTTCCATAAATCTGTTCGATCTTCGATTCGGGACATCAGACGAGCCGGTATTTGATTACTTGTTGTATCTGTTCCCATATTATCTTAAGCGGGCTTTAGGACAGGGGCTGTTCAAGCAATACAGAAGATTTGAGTACAATGATGCCAAGATAAGGGGTATTATTGATGTCGGTCGGCATGTCAAAGAAAACGTGCCATTCAAAGGCACTGTCGCATATAGTACCAGAGAGTATAGTTACGATAACAGCATGACTGAACTTGTTCGCCATACTATAGAGTTTGTCAGCACCAAGCCTCAAGGAAGAAGCCTGCTGCAAGGAGATGTACGCACGGTGGAATGCATCGACCAGATACGTCAGGCTACTCCGTCATATGCTGCGTCTCGGCGCCAGAACATACTTGATGCGAATTTGCGGCCAGTCCACCATCCCTTCTTTTCAGAATATACACATCTTCAGCGGATATGTGTGCGGATACTGAAGAATGATGGAATCAAGTTTGGTGACAGCGATGACACAATATATGGTGTATTGTTCGATGGCGCCTGGCTATGGGAAGAGTATCTCAATACATTGCTTGGCAAGGAGGGCTTCATCCATCCTCGAAATAAGGAGGCGAAAGGTGGCTTCCGGATGTTCTTGAAACCGGATGACAAGAACTCGTCCGATGACAATGACAGAAGGCTTTTCCCGGATTTCTATAAGGACAATTTCATTCTCGATGCGAAATACAAGCGCTTGGATAAAGGCTTGAGTCGGGAAGATTTGTATCAGGTTGTGACCTATATGTATTGCAGAAGGGCACGCATGGGGGCATATGTCTATCCTTTGGAGCATGAAGGCAAGATAAACAGATTCCAATTGTCCGGATATGGTGACGGGACGGATGGCACCGGACCAGGATATATTTATGTGATCCCATTCACTGTCCCGCAGAATGTATCTGATTGGAAAGATTTCTGTAAACAGATGTCTTGCAGTGAAGAGGTGTTGCGGAGCAATTGTCATTTGCAGGCATGACATTATTCTTGTTTTAGGGATATTCTCTTTTGCGAAATTCAATAACTTAAATGGCATTGTAAAATTAAATCTATGCACCAGTTAAAATTATTTCTTTTCCTTATTATCAACACCTTGTTCCTGTCTGCTTGTGATTTCTAGCAACAGATAGACGGACTTCAGAACCAGATCAATGACCTTAATGGCGGGCGGATTGCGTCCATCGATTTGCAGATTGAAAACATTGAAAGTTCAATCAAGGACATGGATAGGCTGGACAAGGAACTGAAAACGCTTATTCAGCAATTTTCGGAAAAAGTGGCTGAACTTGAGCATTCTGATGAATCGCAGGCGGCAGAAATAATGACTGTGAAGGCATCTTTGGTACAGCTTGAACAGACTCTTGGCAATAGGATAGACGAGCTGAAATTCTATGTCGTTGAAGAATTGTTGAAAGAGAGGGATTGGACGACAGCCACATTCTCGACATTGGAACAATATCAAAAAACATGTGATGAACTGGCGGCTGTCAAGCAGGGCCTGGCCGACATGAAGGACAGCCTTCCTCAGTCTGTCAGCGCTGCTGTTTCAGAGAGTGAGAATTCGATGAAATCCTGGGTCAATGACCAATTGACAGCCTACTGCACCATTGCAGATGTTGACGCGAAACTGAAACGTCTCGAGTCTTCAGTTGAACGCGGAGATGTTGCTCTTGAGGAAAAGTTTCAGGCTCTGAAGTCTGAATTGGAGACAACAAAGGACAATATCAGAGTCGCTTATGAAAAAGCGATCAAGGATGCCATAGCTGACAGTGATGGCGTTCTGACAGCGAAGATTTCTGTAGAAATCCGGAAGGCAACGGAGACTATGCAGTCACGGATTGATGCTTTGTGGGAGAAGATATCCGACATGGAGTCTCGAATCAAGTCCCTTGAAAACAGATTGGATGAACTTGAGGCGATAATAAGTGGGATTTCCTCCTTGACGTATGTTCCGAGTTATTCAGATGGCAGGAGCATTATGTGGTCGGGACGCAATATGGATGGTGCAGTCATCGGGGATAGGGATACATTGAGTTTTGAAGTGAGCCCGTCTGGAACAGTTGCGCAGCTACTGTCTTCGACTGATGTGGAATTTGACGCGCAAGCTGTGTATAATACTGTAGTGAAAAGTTCTGTCGAGATGGTGGAACTGCCGGTTGTTGAAAAATTCGGAAGTGGTGATATTCTTACAGTCGTGGTCTCCGGAGAGAATATGAGGGGCTCTTTTTTCTCGGGAGATGAGGGCGCGTCTTGCCGTGTCCGTATAAAAACAGGAGATGTCGAGAAGATTTCCGGCTATGTGCAGATGCGGCCGTCAGCAATAAATTATAAGGCATATTTTTCTACCTCTTCAATCTCCTTATATGTCGGGGGTCAGCCATGCCGGAGATTACCGTGTATCCTTCACCTGCCCCATTGACATTTATAAGTTCAGATACTGATGTTTTCACTGTGGACGGAGATGGAATGCTTGCCGGGGTGGCGGAGGGAGTGGCCTTGCTCACGATGACTACGATAAGCGGTTTCAGTCAGACAATGACAGTCAACGTGATTCCGATGGATTTATCTTCCAATGGCACAGCAAACTGCTATATTGTCCCTTTGACCGGGCACTTTTCATTCAAGGCAACCGTAAAAGGAAATAACAGTTCTTGTCCTCTTGATGGAACTCCGACGCGGGCAAAGGTGTTATGGGAATCGTATGGGACAGACATGCGGCCTAAAGTAGGTTCTCTGATATCTCAAGTTTTGTTTAAGGATGGGAAAGTTGTGTTCAAGACCCCCGAAGTGTTGAAAAACGGCAATGCTGTAATCGCCGTACAGGATGCCGAAGGAAGAATATTATGGTCGTGGCATATATGGATATGCAAAGACTACTGTCCGGGCGACACAGACCAGGCATCCTTAATAGGTGTGTCAGGATACATCTCCATATATGACGTTATCACCTCGTCAAGTTCATCAGCCTTCATGTTTACCAATCGCTCATCATCGAATCCAAGCCATAGAATGTGCTCCGCCGGCACTCCTCCCTCGACAAGAGAGTTGATGGCAATTTCCATCAAAGTGGACTTTCCACACCTGCGGACACCGGGCACAGTGATGATCTTTTTCCTATTTATAGGAAGCTTCATGTCACGGTTTATCACATCGAAAGGTATCTATCTCTTTTTACCGGTAAATATATGAAAGTTTCATGAAAAATAGGAAATAAATTAAAAATGTTTCATGAAATTTAGGAATCAAGTGATATTTTCTGATGATATGATATTCGGAAGAGTCATAATCCCCATCACGATTCCAGCAGGCCGAGCACTTTTTCTGTCCAGTGTTCCATCACATCTTACCAACATTGCGCCCCGGACTCTTTTCCGGATGCTTCCGGCAGGGGGGAGGGATGTTCGTCAGAGTCTCGTCTGCTTGACAGGATAGTTTCACGTGGCAAGGGCTGGAGATATGCACTCTTCCTTTATCTTGAGAAATATTCTTTCAGCAGCTCCGTCATCGGTCAGGTTGAGGAACTTCTCGAATCCGACCGCACTGTCAGCGGGGAAAAGATGTGGCGGCAAATGAGTCAAAAAACTCGATTCCGTCCACGCAAGATTCCAGTCACGTGTTGGCTCTCCTCGGCCACCGCATAGACGACTCCGTCCGCGTAACCAATCAGACCTCCCGCCTCCTTCGGTTAACCGTCACATTTCGAGTATAGAAACATGAAAAAAATAAACTGCGTCAGATTTGTCAATTATTTTCGAGTATAGATTTCTTTTGGAAGAAGGAGTGTACTGGAGGTACACGACTGATGAGAAAATAAATATAGACCGAAAAGAATGAGAAAGATGATGCAGGTTATTTTTTGAAGGTTTCATAATGTCCATATGTCAAGATTCTTTACAGAAGTGTAAAGTTTTTTTACAAGGCTGTGGTGATGGTTTTGAGTTAATGTGCTAATATATATAATGTTGCGCTGTGTGGCACGGGAGGTGTTCGTATTCTCGGAGAAAAATGTGAGAATATGAAGACACCTCTTATATTTACGGCTCTTGCGATGATTGCTCTGCCTTTGTCCGGAAGAGGACGGGAGATGATGTCGCTGAAAGATTGCATGGAATATGCGGTGGAAAATGCTGCGCAGGTGCAGGTCCAGCGAACTAAGGTGGGAGACGCAAGGCTTGACAGACGCGACGCCATACTCACGGCGTTCACCCCTTCCATTGAAGCCTCCACCTACGGCTACTACCGTTGGGGACGCTCTATCGACCCGGAGACAAACACTTATGTGACAACCACTTCCCTGAATAACGGCTGGTCTGTTTCCGCCGGGATAACGCTGTTCGACGGTTTTTCCGCGCTCAACAACATAAAGATTGCCAAGACGTCGCTTTCGATGGGGCTCACCCGGGAGCGGCAGGAAGAGGACAAGGTCTGCCTCGCCACGATGGAGGCCTATTTTAATGTGCTCTACTACACTGAACTCGTGGACATACTTGCCGAGCAGGTCGAGAACGCGCAGTCCGCTCTCACGCTTGCTTCACGTCAGGAAGAACTCGGAGTGAAGGGCCATGCGGACGTGGTCCAGATGGAAGCTGATCTCGCGGACAGGGAATATGAACTCGTCTCGGCACGCAACAGCCTGGCGGACGCGAAGATAACCTTGGAAGACGTAATGCTCTGGCCGGTGGGTGAGGAACTCGTGATTGACACCTCTCTCGACTCACTGGATGCGACGACTTCCGGCGCTTCCGGAAATGTTATCGTTGAAGACATAATCCTTAAGGCCCGCGCATCCATGCCGTCGGTTCTTGTCGCAAAAGGGGCGCTTGACAACGCGAAATATGCCCTGCGCACCGCCAAATGGCAGTTTCTTCCTACCCTTGGGCTCTATGGTGGCTGGTCCACGAGCTACTACACCTACCCCGGGCAGGCCGGCTACACCCCGACTCCCTACTGGAATCAATTCACCAACAATGGCGGAGAGTATCTCCAGCTCTCGCTCAGTATCCCGATTTACGACCGTCTGAGCAAGTTTACGAAACTCTCCAAGCGTCGCAACGAGTACCGCCGTGCCGCAATCGAGTATGACAAGTCACTCCGTGATGTCGAGTCCGAGGTTCGTCGTGCAGTGAGCGACTGCGACGGAGCCGAGTCTGCCCTGCTTCAAGCGGAGCGTCGCGCCGATGCCCAGGAAGAGGCCTACCGCCTGAACTCCCGCAAGTTCGAGCAGGGACTCATTTCCTCCATCGAGTACAATACCGCTTCCTCCAACTATCTTAAAGCCAAGGCCGAGCGCCTGAATGCCCTCCTGAAATGGCAGCTCAAGCGCCGCGTGGTCTCATATTATAATGGTGTGCGATATATTGACCAGGAAGAATAACTGAAATATGTCTAATATTCGCAAGAAGTTAGAATACTTGCGAAACTTGAATAAAAATATGGATAAGGTAATTGAAAAGAAAAAGGGCATAGCCGCCGCATTCACGAAAAAATCCGTCAAGTGGTGGGCGCTCGGCGCATTCGTCATTCTCGTTGTCGTCCTGCTTCTCACCGGCCGCCGCTCGGTTCTCCGTGTTGATGGTAGCACCATCCTCACCGGCACCGCCCGTCAGGGAGAGTTCAACGACTACATCCGTGTCAGCGGGCAGGTGCAGCCAATGACCACTGTCCAGCTCAGTCCGACAGAGGGCGGAAACGTCAAGAGAATCGTCGTCGAGGAAGGCAGTCATGTCAATGAGGGCGACGTTATCGTTGTGCTTGGCAACGAAAACCTTGATATGCAGATTCTTAATTCAGAGGCCGAACTCGCCGAGAAGGAAAACATCCTGCGCAACACAATGATTTCCATGGAACAGCAGAAGCTAAGCGTCCGTCAGGAGAAGCTTTCGCTCCAGATAGAGGTTCGCCGCGCACGCCGTGCCTACGAACAGAACAAGGCTCTTTATGAGGAGAAGCTGATTGCAAAGGAAGAATATCTCAAGGCCTCCGAGGACTATGAGCTCGCCAAAGACAAGCTTGAGCTCGTCACCGACCGCGAACGTCAGGACAGTCTCTACCGCAGCGTACAGATTGCTCAGATGCACGAGAGCCTTGAGAATATGAGGCTGAATATGAACATGATACGTCGCCGTAAGGAAAACCTCTCCGTCAAGGCTCCAATCAGCGGAGAACTCGGGCTGCTCGACGTTGAGTTAGGGCAGTCGGTAGCGGCTGGAGCGAAAATAGGACAGATTAACAATCTTGACTCCTACAAGATTGAGGCGCAGATAGATGAGCACTACATCGACCGCGTTGCACCGGGGCTTGAGGCGACATTCGAACGCCAGAGAGAGAAATACTCCTCCGTCATCCGCAAGGTCTATCCCGAGGTCCGCGACGGTAAGTTCAAGGCCGACTTCCGCTTCGAGGGGCAGCAGCCGGAGAATATCCGCACAGGCCAGACCTACTACCTCAACCTGCAGCTCGGGCAGAGCGCCGAGGCCATACTCATTCCTCGCGGCTCTTTCTACCAGAATACCGGTGGCAAATGGGTCTATGTCCTCAACGCCGACGGCACGAAAGCAACGAAGCGCAGTGTCCGCATAGGCCGGCAGAATCCTCAGTATTACGAGGTTCTCGAAGGACTTGCTCCCGGCGACAAGGTTATCATTTCGTCATACGACTCATTTGGCGATAAAGATGAACTATTAATAAAGTAAAAGCCGCCTAAAAGGCGGTCTGCTGCGTTGGACGGCTTGATGAAATGCTCACCCTCTTATTGACCCCTCCCGTCCCCTCGAAGGGGAAGTGGTGCTCCGCGAGACCCTATCCCACAAACCTGCGCTTCTGTGCGCTACGCACGGCGCTTATGCGCCTTGGGTTGCAGCGCTTTCATCTTCACCGTCCGCCTTGCATCCCATCCTTTTATACGGCTTTTACTCTCAGCTGCTTATTTAAGTTAAAAATTGATGCTGAATTTGAAAATGAATATGAGAGATATGAACACGTATTTGAAGTTTCTGTCTAAGAATAAGTTATACACTGCTATTGAGGCGTTCGGGCTTTCGTTGGCGCTCGGATTTATAATCCTGCTCGCATCGTATGCACGCACGGAGTTCAGCGTCGGTGCACGTCAGCCGCTTTCGAAACAGCTCTACGCCATTGGAACAGAGGACATGGTGGGGATGACGCTCGGAACTGGGGAGGAATTTTTTCCGTCGATGCCGGAAATAACATCGTGGACTCGTATTGCGGTGTATGGTGATGCGGATGTTACCATTGACGGCGAATACTATCAGGTTAAGGCCGATGCTATTGACACGAATTTTCTACGGCTGTTCGACTACCGCATAGCCGGGTGCGACAGAAACAGGATTCTTGCAGGAGCGGACGAAGTGATTGTTTCAGAAGACTTTGCTAAAAAAGCTTTTGGTGGAGAAGAGCCTATCGGCAGGACTATCGTCTTCAATAAAAAGAACTTGACAGTTACCGGCGTGCTTCAAGACTTCGGCCCGAGTGACCCGTTCAGCCCCTGCGACGTTTTCTTGTGCATGAATATGATGGATGGGCTTGTAATGAAGATGGATCAGTTCGGAATGGTGCAGACATTGGTGACGCTCGCTGAAGGCACGGATCCGGATGAGGTCGCTGCAAAACTTCTTGACAAATATTGCTGCTACTGGGACTGGTTCGACCGCGATGCATCCAACGGCGGCTTCCTGTACGGTTCTTCGCTCACTCGTCTCGACAGGATTTATTTCTGTGACCGGGATGTTTTCAACCCTTTTCGCAAAGGGGACAAAAGGACAGTCGAGGTGCTTCTTGCAGTTGCGCTTGTGCTGCTAATCTCCGCCATATTCAACTACATCAACCTCACCGTGGCACAGACTGGCAAGCGTTCCAAGGAAATGGCAACGAGGCGCCTTCTCGGAGAGTCGCAGAGCGGGATTGTACGTCGCTACATCGGCGAGTCATTCCTGTTCACAGCCGGCTGCTTCGTCCTCGGCTGCGTGACAGCCATCTGCTTTCGCCCCTGGATGGCAAGGCTGCTCACGACGGAGATTGTCCTGCGTCCGGACTTGCCGGCGGTGTTGTGCGCCATTTTGCTTCTCTGCGTCATTTCTCTGATTTCCGGACTCTTACCGGCTGTGATGGTGTCGCGTTTCAAGCCGATTGACGTTGTGAAAGGAGATTTCCGCTTCCGCAGCAAGATGGTGTTCAGCAAGGTTTTCATTGTCTGCCAAAATGTTCTCAGTACCGCCATGATTGCCGTTGCGCTGACGATGACCCTACAGATGCGTCATCTTGTCACCCTGCCGACGGGCTACAACACAAATGACATGATTAATTTGAGCACATGGTCGCTCGGATTCAGGAATATGGATGCTCAGAACGAGCTCGCCCGCCGTCTCCGTGCCCTTCCTCAGGTGGAGGCTGTCGGAATGACCGTGCAGGCTCCGTTTGCATGCGGAAGCAATGGCGTGCATATCGAGAATGAAAAGATGTCGTGGCTGAAGGTTTCGCAACTTGATTCCACGAGTTTCCGCCTTCTCGGATTCCAGGTTATGGAAAAATATTCCGAGCCTTTGGAGGGGACGTATTGGTTTACGCAGGAGGCGAAGAGGCGCTATGGTGTGTCTGAGAAAAACAGGACTGTGGGAAAGTGTGACGATGGTACTCCGGAATATGAATGTTGCGGAATCATCGCAGACTACCGGGCCAACGATGCCCTGAGCCGCCCGATGGAGGATAGCCACAATGCCGTGATGAACAGGACATCGCTGTGCTCGCGTATGATTGTGAAGGTCACTGGAGATCGCAAGGAGGCGTTTATGGCCGTTTCGGATGTATGGCGGGGTGTTGCGGTGGATTATCTCGGTGTTCCTAAGGCCGCGGATATGAACTATGTAGATGACTTTCTGAACAGTGCCCTCACCGGGACACGTAACACAATGTCGCTTGTGAACACGTTTATGATTCTGGCAATCTTGATTTCGGCTCTCGGTCTGTTCGCAATGTCGGTCTATTACACCGACCAGCAGTCCCGTCAAATTGCCCTCCGCAAGATTTTCGGCTCCGATGTTCGTACAGCCGCGTGGACTCTCTCGAAGGATTTCATTATGATGGCAGTAGTTGCCGTAGTCATCGCCGCCCCTATCTGCGTCTGGGCCATGCGCTACTATCTCAGCGATTTCTACAATGCCATCCCGTTCCCTTGGTGGGTCATCCCAGTTGCCGCCCTCTTGACTCTCCTCATCGCTGCCGTGTCAATTTTCGGACAGACCTGGAAGTCGGCTGCGGCGAATCCGGTCGATAAGTTGAAGACTGAATAAGCTACTTTTACAGTATTATAGAAAGAAATTTATTGAAATTTTGGGGAGAGATAATAGAGTTTGGCACAGTAGTTGCAAAATCTTTTGCTCGGTTATTAGTTTTAGTGTTATTAATTATGTGGTTAGTATGAGGTGTCCTCGCGGGAGCGACGACAGCTCATTTTTTATATACACACCCGTGTATATAAAAAATGAGCTCGGACTCAAAGAGTCCGGACTTTCCAACCCCAGTCAATCTATTTATAGAATGATGGTGAAGACGGTGGATTCGGGAGTGCTGGAGGCGAGTTTGATTGTGCCTCCGTTAAGACGGAGCATCTGGCGGGAGAGGCTGAGTCCGACTCCGGTGCCGGCGCTACCTTTGGTCGTGAAGAACGGGACGAAAAGCTGCTCCTGACTCGATTCGCTGAGAGGCTCGCCGTCGTTGGAGACATTGATGAGGGTGCGGTCGCGCTTGTCGATGGAAGCCGTGATGGTGACGTTCCGCGCCCCGGCTTGAACTGCATTTTTCACGATATTGTTGATGACCTGCGAAATCTGTCCCTGGTCGGCGTAGAGAATTATGTCGTCGGAAAGCTCATTATAACATACATTTACAGACGGCCAGTTTGTTCTGGCTATGTTCATGGCGTCGGTCGCCACTTCCTTGAAGTAGAATGCCTTGCGGACAGGAGCTGCAATGTGTGTGAGGGAGCGGTAGGACTGGATGAAGTTTAGCAGACCTTCGGACGACGAAGCTATGGTGCCGAGTGCCGAACTGATGTCGTCCTCGCTGTAGTCCGGCAGGTTTTGCGAGAGAGCCGAGCTGAGAGAGGCAATCGGCGTGATGGTGTTCATGATTTCGTGCGTCATAACCCTGATGAGTCGTGTCCATGACTCCGTTTCATTGTCCTCCATTTCTCGGGTTATGTCGTTGAAGGTCACGATTCTGACCTCAGCCGAATGTAGCCTTGAGGTGCATGCGCTCACTGAAAGTTGAACCGTTCCTCTTTCTGACTGGGCAGCCGCATGAATCTCCGAACCGTCCGCATTTCTGAATGCTTCAGCAAGTTCAGTTGATATGCGCTCGACTTGCCTCAAGTTCGAGATGTCCGCCATTCCGAGCAGCCCTCGGGCGACGGCGTTGCAGTAGTCTACCTTGTCTCCATCGAGGACAATGACCCCGCTTTGGACATGGTCTAGCATTTGGGCGAAGTAGCGGTCACGCTCGCGGATGTCATCCTTTTCTGCTTCGAAAATGGAATGCAGACGGTTCAGCGAGCGGTTCAACTGGAGGTTGCCGTGTCCGTCCTCAGAGTAGCGGAACGCCGATTCCCCACTGCCGAGCGCATCGGACATGAAGTCTATCTTATTGATAATCTTTCTCGTGGTGACGGCCTTTGTGATTATGACCGCGAGCAATACGACGGCAATGACAGCCACCGCGAGGACTGTTGTGAGCAGTCTGTCACCGGACATGGCAAGCAACACTGCCTCCGCTGACGTCGTTGTGACGAGCACCGCCATATATTCCGCAAACAGCCACGTCATCATATCCCGTATTTCTTTAGTTTGGCATATAGCGTAGGGCGGCTGATATTCAGAGACTTGGCGACGAGGGATATGTTTCCGCCAAACCGGCTCATCGCGGCGCGGATGGTCTTTTCCTCGACGCTCTCCATCGTGTCGGCGGCGGATATTTCGGTGTCCGTCACATTCCCGCCTGTGCTCTCAAGCCCGAGGTCCCCGATGGTTTCCCCGTCCGCAAGAATAACAGCCTTTTCGATGCAGTTGCGCAGCTCGCGGATATTTCCCGGCCATGCGTAGCTCTCCATCTCTGCGACTGCGGCGGGCGAAAATCCCGTCACATCTCGTCCATATTTTCCCGCAAACTCCTCGAGGAACTGCCCGGCAAGCGGCACTATTGCGTCCGGCCGCCTTCTCAACGGTGGCAGTTCGAGGCTGATAGTGTTGAGACGGTAGTAGAGGTCCTCTCGGAACAGCCCGTCGCGCACGAGGGCGGGTACATCAGCGTTTGTCGCGCAGATGAGACGGATGTCAACCGGGATGCTCTTGGTGTCGCCGACTCTTGTCACGCTGCGGCTCTGGAGCACTCGAAGCAGCTTTGTCTGCGACTGCTGCGGGATGTTGGCAATCTCATCGAGAAAGAGCGTCCCACCGTTTGCCTGCTCAAACTTTCCTGCATGGTCGGACTTTGCGTCGGTGAAAGCGCCCTTGACGTGCCCGAACAGCTCGCTCTCGAAAAGTGTCTCGGTGATTGCCCCGGCATCCACGCAGACCATCGGCCCGGCGGAGCGTCCTGAAAGCGAGTGAATCTCATGGGCCAGCACATCCTTTCCGGTTCCGTTTTCCCCGGTAATCAGCACAGTGGCGTCCGTCGCCGCGATTTTCTCGACGTTGCTTCGGAGCCTCTGCATCACCACGCTCTCGCCCCAGAACATCCTCGGCCCCTCGTCAGCCGCTTTAACCTTTGGCGCAGCCTTTTTCTTGTCCCGTATTCCCGTAAGTGTTTCAATCAGTTTCGCGTTCTCCCACGGCTTTACGATAAAATCCTCCGCTCCGCGCTTCATCCCTTCCACCGCGAGTGCGATGTCCGCATAAGCCGTGAACAGCACCACAGCCTGCTCCGGCCACCGTGCCTTTATCTCCGACAGCCAGAAAAGTCCCTCGTTCCCGGTGTTGATGTCCGTCTTGAAGTTCATGTCCAGCAGAATCACGTCCGGTCTCAGACTCTCCACCGTCCGCATCAGCGACACCGGCGAAGGCAGCGTCTCCACCCGTTCGAAGTACCCTCCCAACAGTATCTTCAGCGCTTCCCGGATCCCCTGATTGTCATCGACAACCAATATTTTCCCCTTTTTCAACATAATAACCCGCAATTTACTCTCATTTCACCGAATATCCAAAAATCTCGTAACGTATTGCCCTGATCTCAGGTCACGAGTTTTTAATAGCGCAAAAAAACCTCCGTCCAAGTCACATGGGCGGAGGCTTATCGTATCAAATGGTATTATATATGTTTAACTAAACAGTTACACATTTAATCAAAGAGCATACCAAACTCAATCTAAGCCCGTCAAATGACGATTTTTAAGTATTGCCTGCTAAAGCCGCTTGGCGTAAAAGTCGCATAAAAGGATGGGATGCAAGGCGCAGGTTGAAGATGAAAGCGCAGCAACCTAATGGTTGTGAGTATTTCATCAAGACCTGCAACGCAGCAGACCGCCTTTTAGGCGGCTTTTACTCTGACTTTAACTGTTCCACAGGATTGCTCGTCGCCGCCCTCCAACTGCGCAGCGTCACGATGAGAACTGTGATGACGAGCACCGCCAGCAGAGCCGCTGCGAACATCCACCAATAGATAGTAGTGTGGTAGGCGAAGCCCTCGAAATAGAGCCGGACAATCAGCCAGCTCGCCGGCGCTGCCACTGCAAACGACATAAGCACGATGACTATGAACTTGAGGTTGAGCATCTTGAGAATGTCTGCCACGCTTGCCCCGTGAACTCTGCGCACCGCAATTTCGCGGCTCCTGTGCTGAGTCTCGAAGAGCACGAGTCCGAAGACTCCCATGAGTGAAATGATGATTGCAATCAGAGTGAAAAGGCCTATCATCTGCGCGAGCTGGTTCTCCCTGCTGTACTGCGCTCCGAGTTCCTTGTCGAAGAAATCCACCCCATAGGTCTCCGGGTCGGTGTCCGGACGCATTTCAGCGACAGTTTTGTTCACGAAGCGCATCACTTCGCCAGGATTGGCTCCTGGGGCAGTCCTGATGTAGATGTGTCTAAGACCGCTTCTCCAACTGTGCTCCTTTCCGAATACATAGAAGGCAAATGGCGCGCGTCCATACTGCAACGGCTTGAAATTGAAATCCTTGCAGAATCCGACGACTTCCGTGTTGTCCTGATGTCCGGGGCCAGGGGTCACAAGGTCGATGTTGAACTCCTTGCGTGCCTGCTCGTTGAAAATCATAGAGCTGCTCTCCGAAATCTCATCCGACTCCGAAAAGTCACGTCCCTCCACGATGTCTATTCCCATGAACCTGAGGAAATTATACGCGACCGGATAGCACTGGAAATTGATGCCCTCACCTTTGTAGTCGCGTCCCCAACCCATTCTTGAGGTGCTGACAATGCGCCCGTCCGCCCAGGTGATGTCCACGATCTGAGGGTTGCTCCGGAGCCTGTCTTCGAAGGCACGGTTCTGCTCGCCATACCAGCAGAGACCGTAGGGGATGTTACCCGTGAGAAGGTTCGACTTGTTGAAGCCCATGTCGTAGTTCATCATATAGCTGTGCTGCAGGCGGATGAATCCCGCGCAGACAATTAGCGCAATTGAAATTGCGAACTGGAAGCCTATCAGGATGTTACGCAGTCTCCTCCCTGCCACTGACCCGCCGAATGAGCCCTTAAGCACGAGCGCCGGCTGGAACGATGTGATGTAGAGCGCCGGATAGACGCTGCCTCCGATCGCTGCTGCCAGTGCCACTGTAATCGTGAGAACGAACATCGCGATGTTTTTTCCGACGCCGACGGGGGAGCCGAGAATGTCGAATAGCGGGCTTGCCACAAATGCATAGACCAAAAGTGCCGCGAGGACGAGGGATATGAGTACGAGCCCGACGGACTCTCCTATGAAATTGAGAACCAGCGAACTGCGTGAAACTCCGAAAATCTTGTAGGTATTGACCGACCTCAGACGGGCCGGAACGAGAGCGAAGAAAAAGTTTATGAAATTGATGAGCGCAATCAGGATTATGAGTATGGCCACCGCGAGCATCGTGATGTCCGTCGTCCTGTTGCCTAAGCCTCCTGGCTTGCCGTCGAGAACTTTCGTGTAGTATATGTCCTGGAGAGATACTAATTTGACGTTGAATCCGTTGAGGATCTCATCCATTTCGGCGATGTCCTCCGCTGACGAAGACTCGTCAATCCCGTAGAGCTTGCGGATATAGTCCTTCACCACAACGTCGGAACTTTTCTCGAACGCCTCTTTCTGCGACGCGTCGTGGAGTTTCACTGCATATGTATAAGACCACTCAGACCTGCTGTCGATACTGCTGTCTCCTATGTCAGTGATGGCATTCACGTGCCCGAGGTCTGAGTTTTCCTGAAAGTCACGGAACAGCGCGACAATTTCCATCGCGTCAGCCTCTCCTTCGGGGTCTCTCCATGAAATGCGGTCACCGATTTCGATCCCGTTTTTCCTTGCAAACGATTCGCTGACGGCAAGAGTCCGTGGCATTGAAAGTTCCTCAAGTGAACCTTCCGCGGCCTCAAAACTCATCGCCTTGATGCCACCGGCGGAGTATTCCATAGCGTTCAGGTGCAGTTTCCTCGCGACTCCATCCTTCCGCGTCCAGCATATTGCCTGCTCTCCGTCGTACATCTGGAACACTCCTCCGCATTCCACTTCCGCAGCCCCGTTTACCAGTGTCTCGCCGAGCGGACGGCATATCCATGTGCTGTATTTTCCGGGCGAATATTGCGACGGCAGAGAAATCACGAATGTGCGCTCCGCGTCCTTGAGCCGCTGATTATATCCGAAGTCCCGGCTCACCTGCGTCATAATCACGTAAAAAGCCCCGAACGCCACCGCCATTCCGATGACATTCAGCAGGCTCGACGCCTTGTACCGCCGCAGGGTATTTATAAAATTGTTGAATATGTACATAATAAATAGCTTGGCGTAAAAGTCGCATAAAAGGATGGGATGCAAGGCGCAGGTTGAAGATGAAAGCGCAGCAACCTGATGGTTGTGAGCATTTCATAGAGACCTGCAACGCAGCAGACCGCCTTTTATGCGACTTTTACAACTCGTTCTTTACATCGCTCACGATATGCCCGTCAAAGAGGTCAATCGTTCGCTGAGCCATCGCCGCGTCCTTCTGTGAGTGGGTCACCATCACGATGGTAGTTCCCTCGCGGTTAAGCTCGCTGAGAAGGTCCATCACCTCCTTGCCGTTCTTCGAGTCGAGGTTACCGGTAGGCTCGTCGGCCAGAATCAGTTTCGGCGAGGCTACCACCGCACGGGCAATCGCCACTCTCTGCTGCTGTCCTCCTGAGAGCTGCTGCGGGAAATGCTTTGCCCTGTGGCTGATGTTCATCCGTGCCATCACGGCCTCCACTTTCTCCTTTCTTTCCGCGGCCGAGAAGTTCATGTAGCGCAGCGGCAGCTCGATGTTTTCATAGACGTTCAACTCATCAATCAGGTTGAAGCTCTGAAACACAAATCCTATGTTTCCTTTGCGGAACTTCGTCCTCTCCTTCTCCTTTAGTTGCGCAACCTCCTGACCGAGCAGCTGATAGCTTCCTGAAGTGGGGTTGTCAAGGAGTCCCAGGATGTTGAGCAGCGTCGATTTTCCGCATCCGGAAGGCCCCATAATCGCCACGAACTCTCCGTCCTCAATTTCAAATGAAACATTGTCGAGAGCCACCGTCTCAATTTCCTCGGTCCTGAAGACCTTGCAAATGTCTGTAATCTTAATCATAATCGTATAATTTTGTTTTTTTTATTATTCTGTTTTGATGCTCTCGGCCGGATTGCGGTTCGCAACAATCTGCACATAAACATCCGAAACGATGGTGACAATGCCGAGCACACTGATGAAAGTCACTGCAAACACCCACCACGGAAGCCCCGCCTGAATGCTGAACTGTTGTTCCCACCGTGCCGCCACAATCCCGGCAAGGACGCATCCGACGGCTACTGACGGCCCCGCAATCCACATTACATCCCTGATGAACATCTCCCGAATCTGCGAGAACTGAGCCCCGTTCACCCTCCGTACCGCAATTTCCTTTGCGCGGCGGCGCACCTCATCAATCGTATATCCCACAAGACCCAAAAGGGCGATAATCAGCGATACAAGCCCTCCGACGAGCACCGCGTTTCTCGTATTCCTCGTGTCCGACAGATTCTCAAGGGCGGCCGTGCCGCATGGAACGATTTTGCTCGCCTGTCCCGGCAGAATTTCATTTACCACTGCCTGCGTATCCTCCAGAGTCTCGGGGGAAATCTTGTGATACTTCACGAAAATGAACTTGAAAAAATTGGTGTATTGCTGTGGGTCACAGTAGAATACGACCATCGGTCTGGTTGAGTAGAAACTATCCTCAAGACTGAACGACCCTTGGTTTATGGGTTTGAACACTCCGCAAATCCTCTTCAGCCCATCCTCGTGACCCGTAATTTCGACATCTCTTCCGAGCACATCATCCCAGCCGGCGGTATTCTTCATCTTCTCCACGAACCTCTCGTCCACAAGGATTTCTCTGCCCGCGGCAAGCGTCTCATCAAAATTGCGCCCTTCAAGAATCTCCACCCCGAGGACATTGAGCCAGTGCTCATCAACATAATAGGCATCCCTGACGTTGAACAGTTGCCTGTCCTCTCCCGGTACCGAAATATTGTTGCCGGAATAGCCGTCAAAAGGATTCTGGTAGGCGAAAGCCGCGTCATCCACATCGGAAAGCGCACGCACCTCCGCTATAAGCGTGTTCTTCTGTTCGTGGGTCGCCTCCGGAAGGCTTATCATTGCGACGTTCCGGTAGTTAAATCCGAGGTCTGCATTGGCCATCTTGTCATATTGCAGCGAAATCACGCAAATCACGACCGCTAGGAACGCGACAGCCGCGAACTCCACGGCCAACAGACCGAGTTTCCATCTGCGCCTGCCCTCGCTGTAGTTCCTAAATGCAGCGGCTACCGGAATCCTGTTGAAAAAATGTGCAGGCATAATGCTGTTTATAAGGATGAGCACGACAACGACCGCAACTGCCAGAATCAACGGCCGACCGGAAAAGAGCGAGGAAATGTCTGCTCCGAGAATCTCCTCCACAGTGCCTCGGAATGCAAAGATGAGGATGGCGGCGAGTCCGCAGGCAAGCAGTGTGTGAACGAGCGCCTCCGCGAACATCATTCCGAACATCTCACCGCGTCCGCTTCCGAGGCACTTGCGCAGAGCCATCTCGCGGCTGCGGGTCACCGTCGTTGAAAGCACGATAAGCAGATAGTTAAGCACCGAGGTGAGCAACAGCGCAAATGCCACAAATGCAAGCAGAAGCGTCATGTTTCTCTGATTTTCGTCCTCATTGTGGAGACCTGTCAGCGGTGTGATGATATAGTCCTGTTCAAAGCCCGCGGCCCTCATCTGCTCCACCGGAAGATAGGTGCTAATGAATCCGCCGAAATTGCCGTTGAGCCCGTCGGCGTCGGAGGCCTTCCGAAGCTTCAGGAATGTGCTGTAACGGTCATTGCCGATGACCCCGTCCGTGCCGTCATAGATGAACATTCCTGTGGTCGAAAGAGATATGAACACCTGCGGACGGAAACTCGAGTTCAGTGGATAGTCCTCAAAGACACCGCTGATTGTCAGTTCATAACCGTTTCCCCATCCGGCGATGGAGAACCGCTCCCCGATGACCTTTTCAGCGACTGCCTTCCTGTCCGCAGCTTTCACCTTCTCGTCTTGCATCGTCGAGGCAATTTTCTTGGCCACGGCAAAAGATACGACGGCATTTCCCTTCACGCCAAGTGTTTCCGTAATATTTCCTGCAAGGCACTTTCTGTCAAGTACATGGAAGAACGACGAATCTGCCGCTCCAGTGTATCCGGCATCGATTCTCGCCTTTGTCCCGTGCATGATGAGGTTGGCGTTCCACTCAAACCAAGTGAACCTCGTCGCCTCCTCGACCTGCGGGAAGTATTCCTTCATCCTCGGCGCTATTCCGCCGCTCGTGTGAGTATAGACCTTATACTCTCCGTTCATGTCCGCCGCCTCGCTGACGTAGAAGATTCGCTCCGCCCCGTCATAGAAATCATCATAAGTCTGTTCAAAGCACACCTTCGACGTCAGCACCAGCCCCACTGCCAGTCCGATTCCGAGCGTGAGAACCTTCAGCCCGTTCCTCCTTCCCTTTGCCGGCAGTGTCCTCACCGCCGCGGCTATGTCGTTTCCAAAACTCATGTTCCCGTAAATTTGTCGGGACAAAGGTGAAACGATAAATGTGCCAAAAATGCTAATGAATTGATGCTCCGTAAGTTAAAGGCCAAATCAGCCACTCGCCATGTAAAGAAACTTTACACCCTTGTAAAGAATCTTGACAGAGAGCCTGTGGGCGGATATATGCGTATTCGGGGAGTTTTGCTGCCGATTCCGCCAAATCCGGAAATGTTTCGGCCCGATGGTGATTTGCAGTGTGTAACTTGCCGAAAATTCGGGCGGGAAATGTCAGACAATTTCTCTCCTGAATATTTCCAAGTCACATGATTAAATCACTGAAATGTATGAAACGGAACTTTTTTCTTGCCACAGTGCTGCTGCCGTCAGCGTTCTTCTGGAGCGGAGAAGGGCTGGACGCACAGGACAACTCGCAGATTGAGCGCAATTCCAAGGGCGTGACGTCGGAGGCTGAGCCTTATGCCCTGATTATGAACACGCAGGCTCGGGACGGCTACAGTCTTGACGGCGTGTGGAACTGCCTTGTCGATCCTTACGAGACGGGCTACTACAGCTACCGCATGACCCCGAACAACGATGCTGCGACTTTCTTCGCCGACAAGTCCTTCCATGCCGACCGGACGGATCTTGTCGAATATGACTTCGACACGGCTCCGACTCTCCGCGTCCCGGGCGACTGGAACACGCAGAACGACAAACTGTACTATTACGAGGGAACAATATGGTACCGCAGGAAGTTCAACCACCGCAGGATTCCGGGACAGCGCGTCTTTCTCTATTTCGAGGGCGCGAACTATGAGACCATAGTCGGACTGAACGGAAGAAAGGCCGGCAGGCACGTAGGCGGCTTCACGCCGTTCGACTTCGAGGTCACGGACAGGATTGCGGACGGGGAAAACTCCGTGGTTGTGAAAGTTGATAACCGCCGCAAGCCAGAGGGCGTGCCCACGATAAATGCCGACTGGTGGAACTATGGAGGACTGACGAGGAGCGTAAAGGTGCTCTGCGTGCCGGAGACATTCATCCGGGACTATGAACTCCAGCTCACGAAGGAGCAGGAACGGGATACCAGAGCCTATCGCAGGGGTCTGCGGCGGGCAAGGTTCAGTGTCCGTCTCGACGGCAGCCATCCCGAGCAGAGCGTGACTCTCGCCATTGCCGAACTGAATTTCAGGCAGACAGTGCGCACCGGCCCCGACGGGACGGCGTGTGCCGAGTTCAGCATATCTCCGGAACTCTGGAGCCCGGAATCCCCTAAGCTCTACGACGTCGAAATATCCTCAGAGACCGACACCGTCCGCGACCGCATAGGCTTCCGCACCGTCCGCACTGAAGGCACGAAGCTTCTCCTGAACGACCGGCCGATTTTCTGCAAGGGCATTTCAATTCACGAGGAGGCGGCCTACGGACTCGGCGGAAGGGCATGGTGCCGGGAACAGGACCGCGTGCTTCTTGACTGGGCAAAGGAACTCGGCTGCAACTTCGTACGCCTTGCGCACTATCCTCACAATGAGGCGATGATTCGCCTTGCCGAGGAAATGGGGTTGCTTGTCTGGTCCGAGATTCCTGTCTATTGGACGATTAATTGGGACAATGCGGAGACATACGCGAACGCGGAAAATCAGCTTGAGGAGATGATTGCGCGTGACCGTAACCGCGCGAACATAATAATATGGTCCGTCGCAAACGAGACCCCGCGCAGTCCGGAGCGCCTTTCGTTCATCCGCAGGCTCATCGACAGGACCCGTGAACTCGACGACACGAGACTCATAAGTTCCGCGATGGAGAAGGCTGACATCGGTGGAGGGATGATGACGCTGAATGACGAACTTGCCGAATATACCGACCTTCTGAGCTTCAATGAATATGTCGGCTGGTATGACGGGGACTCGAAGAAATGTGACCGCGTGAACTGGACTTTTTCCTATGACAAGCCAGTGTTCATCTCCGAGTTCGGTGCCGGCGCTCTATATAACAGGCACGGGAGACCAGATGAAAGGTTCACTGAGGAATATATGACCGATTTCTATGAGCGCAGCCTCCGTATGCTCGACCGCATTCCGGGACTTTGTGGCTGCACGCCGTGGGTTCTGAAGGACTTCCGCTCTCCGAAGAGAATGCTCACGGGAATTCAGGACGACTACAACAGAAAGGGCCTCGTTTCCGACCGGGGACAGAAGAAAAATGCCTTTGAAGTGGTGCAGAAGTGGTATTCTGAAAAATGACGGCATTTTGTAGAATGGAGCTGTTTCGGAAATGATTCGACTTTTTCGACAATTCAAAGGCATATCTTTGCAACAGAAATTTCGGGATTTCCGGACGTTGCCTGCAAAGCGGGCGGTTGTTTAACCCATAATTAGAAATATGAAAATAACACTTATGAATTTTTTGACAGCGATGCCGCTCATTGCGGCTCTCATCACCGGATGCGACAGGAACGCCGCACCGGAACAGACAGCTACCTCAGTCAGCCTCGAAGTCGTTTCAGTGGGTGAGCGTGCCCTGACGTTCGACGTGACTGTCGAGAGCTCGGAGACCCTGAACTTTGCCTATCTCCAGTGCACCTCAGTCTCTACGGGGGAGGGCAGGACGGAGATGCTTCCAGAGAATATCGTAGGGACGAACCGCGTTCAGGTTTCCGGTCTTCCTTACGGCGAGGAATTCGAGGCCGTTGCCATTGTGAGCGTAGCAGGAAAGGATGAACCGGTCAGGAGCAACTCCCTGAAGGTCAAGACAGGAAAGCCTGTCGAGGTCGAGGTCATCAGCAGGGCCGGTTCCGACATCGTAGCGAAGCTCAGCGTGAATATGCCCGCGAAGCCTGCGGTCAAGGGCATCACATGGAAGAAGAAGTCCGACGCGCAGACCGACCCGACAATAATCATTCTCGAAGAGGGAAAGAACAGCTGCACCATAAGCGGGATTGACCAGTACTCTACATATCTTCTCAAGGGATTCGCGGACTTCGGCGCAGGTTACGTCTGGAGCGACGAACTCACTGTGGTGGCTCCTGCACCTGACATCAAGGGAGACTATCAGCTCGTGTTCTCTGCCGAGTTTAACGAGGACAACGAGGACCTCACGAAGGTATGGACATTTGAGGAAGGCTCAAAAATCCGTAACAACGAGGATCAGTTCTATTCAAAGAGCAAGGAGAACGCCTTCACGAAGGACGGCTGTCTTCACATTGTGGCTCGCCGTAACCACCTCGGAAGCGACGGCAAGACACACGGCTACACTTCCGCTTCAATGACCACGGAAAAGTCTTTCCGCTACTGCTACGGGCGCGTTGAGGTTCGTGCGAAGATTCCTACAGGCGGAGGAATGTGGCCGGCAATCTGGCAGGTGGGCAATATGTATCCGTGGCCGCAGAACGGAGAGCTCGACATCATGGAATACTACCGCGAGAAGATTCTTGCCAATGTCGCCTTCGGAGGCACGGCGAACTACTCCCCGACATGGCGCTCGTCAAGCCATCCGATGTCCAAGTTCGAGAGCAAGAGCCCCAACTGGAGGCAGGAGTTCCACACATGGGTGCTCGAATGGGACTATGACTGGATTCGGATTTATCTCGATGACGATCTCCTGAACGAGGTTGCCGTGAAGGACACCTTCAACAAGGGCGTGGGCGGAAACTACGAAAACCCGTACCGCTACAACAAGGAGGGCTTCGGGCATCATCTGTGGCTCAACCTCGCAATCGGCGGAAACAACGGCGGAACCATCGACAACTCCCTCTTCCCTGCGGAATATCTGATTGACTATGTCCGTGTATATCAGAAGGAAAGACTGCCGAAATAGAAAGTTCGGGAATATTCGTAAAGACAAAGAAAGATATTGATAAACCTTTAATAACACATTTCATCATGAAAACAAGCAAACTTATCATGGCCGCAGGTCTTTCATTGGCCGCGGTGCTTTCACTCTCTTCCTGCCAGAAGGAGGATAACAACGATTCAACCGGCACCCCGTCCGGGGAGACCAAGTCTCTGACCCTCTCGTCATCTTCAGTCGAGGTAAAGGCCGGAGAGACCGAAACCGTGGAAATCACTTCAGGAAACGGGAACTATGCTGTTGTGCCGGCTGACAAGGACATAGCGACTGCAACAGTCTCCGGTACTACGATCACTATAGCGGGCGTCAAGGCTGGTTCTACAATCATCACCGTCAGCGACGGAGCAAAGCAGGCGAGGCCGCTTCAGGTGAAGGTCACAAAGTCTGGCGCCAATGCAATTCCGACTGATGTCACATATTCTATCGAAGTGTTCTCTTCTGAGACTGGTGCCTCATACGCACCGAGCTGGGTTGATTGGCAGCCGAAGCTCACGACAAAGGTAACGGGCACCTTTATTGCCTCTGTCCTTGACGTGAACAACAATACACTCAATGCCGCCACCTATGCGAAACAGGATGCCGTCAAGGAGTTCATTGCGGATGCAACCATCACGGAAGATGTGATTTTCCTCGGAGGCTACATCGCCGATGGTGACGGGGCTGACTGCGGATACTCATCTCCTGCCGTTCAGATTACAAACAACGACGACCCTGCACACCCAGGCTGCAAGGTAGTGAATGTCATCGCGTCATGCATTTCCGGCTACCTCGGATGGGAAGACGGCAAATATATCTCCCGTCCGGGCACTGCATGGTATGACCCGTCAGACGGCAGCATCACTCTCAAGGACTGCTATGGAGAACTTTATTGGGGTGCTGGAAAAGACCTTACATGGAAGTTCAACTATAACCGTAAATATACTCCTGAAAAATAGTCTGGGCGGAGAAAAAGCGGTTTGCATCACGTCTTTTTCTCTATCCCCTCTCTTTAGGGTGTTTATAAAAATTGAAAATTATGAAATACAATAAATTATTCGCGCTGCTTATGGCGGGCGCAGCCCTCGCTGCATCCTCATGCCAGAAGGAGCAGGAGCCAGAGGACCAGGGAAAGAAGCCTCAGACGGGTGAGTTCACCTACGGCTTCAGGCCTTCGACGGCGGATTTTTCAAGGACTTTTGCTGCAGGTGAAAAGATTGGACTTTATGTCCCCGCCGCCGAACTTGTCACGGCTTCTGAGGTCGGCGCTGACGGAAAGGTTGAAATAAAGCTCGACAGGGAGCTTGCGGCGATTGACAATGTCTGCGGCTTCATCCCAGTTGACGCGAAGGTAAGTGACGGCATCGCCGCATTTGAGATACCGGCATCCCAGAAGAGCGGAGCCACTTTCGATGTGTCAGCCGTGCCTTTCGTGGCGGTTCCGGTGGCTTCAAACTCGGGTGAGATGAAGTTCCTTGCCCTTGCCTCGGCGCTCAGGTTCAAGGTAACGTCTGAGAGTCCGGAGACGGAGAAAGTGCAGTCCGTGAAATTTGAGACGGTTTCAGCCATTGCCGGTAACTTCCGTGTGAGCCTCCCTATCGTCGATCCAGAAATTCCGGTGACTTACGCCGTGAGCGGTCATGAGGGAAAGACGGTGACGGCAGAGGTTGAGGGCGATGCCGTTGCCGGGACAACGGCCGCCGAGGTCTATATGGCTGTCGCTCCCGGAAGCTACAACGGTAAGGCGACCGTTGTGACCGACAAGGGCAGCTACGAGTTTGAACTCACCGGCGTGAAGGCCGAGCGTGCAGCGGTCACCGACGTTGAACTTGCAGTCAAGCTTCCGGCAAAGTCGCTCCCTCTCGACACCGAGGTCCTCTACAATGTCTGCGACATGGAAGGCAAGGTTCTGAAGGAGCGCACGTTCGTCGTTTCAAAGGATGACTTCGACAACGGGAAGAATCATGCTGCGGCGTTCACTGATGCTTCCATCAAGGACTATTTCGCGACGGTCGATGACCCGAATGTATTCCTTCTCTACGGATATGTCGAGAAAGGAAAGGATGAGTACGGCTACACCTCCATCGCCGCCCGTGTCCTTGACGAGGATGACGCCGCTCACTCAGGATGTAAAGTCGTGGAAATTCTTTCCTCCTGCATCTCGGCCGAGCCTCTCGCCTGGGACGGCTACACCCAGACGGCCGGGACCGGTTGGTATAACCCGACCGACGGAACCGTCACAATCGAGAACTGCAAGGGACATCTCGGCTGGGGCTATGACTTCAACTGGAACCGCGTGTATGCTCCGGCAAACGACATCGCGCTGTCTTCAACATCCGTTTCCGTTCCGGTAGGCGCAGAGAGAACTGTTGAGGTCATCTATGCGAACGGAGAGTTCAGCGCCGTTTCCGCAGCCCCTGCGACTGCATCGGTTTCCGTGGCCGAGAATGTCATCACCATTTCCGGTGTGGCCGCCGGGACGACCGTCGTGACCGTTACCGACGCAAAGGGCAAGACCGCTGAAATCTCGGTGACCGTCAAGGCTCCTTCAGAAGGAATCCCGACCGATGTCCTCTATGACATAACCCTCTTTGAGGATGACACCCATTTCTCTTCAAGCTACAAGCCGACATTTGCGGAAAGGGAAGTGAAAGACGTGTATATCTGCTCGCGCGAGGACTATCTTGCCAAGACCTCCAACACGGACGTGTTCTATTCCGCGAAGGATCCGTGGATTGTTGAAAATTATTTCAAGAAATACACGGATGACGACATCATCATGATGGGCGGCTACATCGGCAGCGACAAGAAGGCCAATTACGCCTACCTAGCCATTGCGATTCAGCCAACCTCGGAAACTGTCGCCGAAGGAGAGTTCGCCGGCTGCAAGGTCGTGAGGGTTCTCCATTCCGTTCCTTCAGCATCAGAGGCTTCTGGTCTCAGCTGGTTCAAGAGCAACGGCTACGAGTCTCATGAGGGAACGGCATACTTCAACCCTAAGGACGGCAGCATCACAATCGCTCCGGTTCAGGGCAAGCATGACAAGAAGGATTTTGTAATTCACCGCAAATACACTCCTGCCGAATAGCAAGTGCTTGGTATAAAGAAAATGTCCCGGACCCATTACATTGAGTGTCCGGGACATTTTTATTGCTGCCGTTTCTTCCTTTTATTGCTGCTGTTTCTTCCAGTCTCCAGGATTGACCCTGAACTTTTTCTTGAACAGGGTCGAGAAGTACTTAGGGTCGTTGAATCCCACTGCGTAGGCGAGTTCGGACACCCTGATTTTCCCGGCGGATTCCGCGTTGTCCTGAAGAATCTTCACCGCCGCGTTGAGCCTTATGTCGTTCACGAACGCCGAAGGGGTCATCCCCGTGAGGCTCTTCATCTTTTCCGCGAGCGTCGAGCGGGACATATTCATGGCCTTTATGAAGTCGGCGAGGCTGAAATCGAAGTCCCCGATGTGTTCGTTCACATAATCCACGGCCTTCTGGAGGAACTTTTCGTCCCTCGTCGTGTAGTTCAGCTCTCCGGGGTTGAACACCATCTGGCGGCGGTAGTCGGAACCCGTGCGCTCCACCCGGCGCAGCTGACCGGCAATCATCGCGTCGAGAACCTTCATGTCGAACGGCTTAGTGATGTAGGCGTCAGCCCCGACCTCATATCCCGTAATCTTGTCGGCGGAGGTCTGTTTCGCCGTGAGCAGTATCACCGGGATGTGGCAGTATTCGAGCGTGTTCTTTATGTGGGCGCAGAAGTCATATCCGTTCATCCCGGGCATCATTATGTCCGAGAGCACGAGCCGGATTCCCTCCTTTTCCCTGAGAATCGGCAGGGCATCGTCGGCTGAAGGGGCGGTGACGACATCGTAGCTTTTCTCAAGGTGCGACTTCATCAGGCTGAGCAGGTCGGCGTTGTCCTCCACGACGAGTATCGTCGCCTTTTCGGACGGCTCCGCGCCTTCGCCGACGGAAGCTGCGTCAGAGGAAACGCCGTCGGAAGTCTCGGCTGCCTGCTGAATCAGCCTCATGAGCCTCATAGCGTTCTCAGTGATGAAGTCATACTGCTTTCTTTCAGGCTCTTCCGCCTTCAGCTCCTCCACAGCCGCGATGATGATGGTGAGCGGGGTCATGAGCTCGTGCGTTATGTTCGTGAAGAACTGTAGCTTCGTGTGGCTGAGTTCCTCCGATTTCTTGCGGTTGATTTCCGAAAGTTCGAGCTTCTTCTGGGTCCGCATCCTGTTTCTCGTGACAATGAAGAACGCGGAGCCGAGCCCGAGCACGGCAAGGACATAGAGACAATATGCCCACCACGACGCCCACGGCGCGGGAGTTATCGACACCGTGATTTCCGTGGGTTCGCTCCATCCGCTGCACGAGCTTGCCGCCTTCACCATGAACCTGTAGGTGCCTGGGCGGAGGTTGTTGTAGTATGCGGTCCTGTGCCGCGCGTCGGCGGAAATCCAGTCCCTGTCATAGCCTTCGAGCATGTAGGCGTAGCTGGCCGATGCCGCGCCCCTGAATCCGAGCAGCGCGAACTCTATCGTGAAATTGTTCCTCTTCCAGTTCAGACGGAAATTCCCGGAACGGTCAATAGCCCTGTCGGTGATGCCGTTTCTCTCCTTCTCGGGAAGCTCGCGTATGGAGCGGTCAAAGACACGGAAGTCGGTGATAGGCACGGTACTGCCCTTGTCGGTCCCTGGCGCGTCCATGAGCGGGATGAACGACAGCCCGTGTGCGGAACCGATGATTACCGTCCCGTCGTCGGTCATGACTGCCGTCCTTCTCGGAAAGCTCAGGTCCGCAAGCCCGTCATCCCTCGTGTAGATGTGCACGTCGACAATCTGCCCCTGCCTGTCGCCGCTCATCTGCACCACGCCCTTGTTGGAGGCCGCCCAGACGCTTCCGCGCCGGTCCTCCCAGATGTTCGAGATGGCTGTTCCCCTTGAGAGGAACGAGTCGTCGGGGCGGACAGGAACAAAGCTGTCGCTTCCCGCGGCGCAGGTGTAGAGACCGTTCTCCGTGCCGGCCCAGAGTTTTCCGCTGCCGTCGGCGAACAGGCACAGCGCACCGTCCGTTAGGGGATTCTCCACCTTCGTGACCCTCATCCCGTCCTTGTCGCTCCGGCATCTGAACACCCCATTGTCGTAGGTCGCCGCCCAGATTCTTCCGCTGCGGTCGAGTCTCAGGTCGCTCACGTATCCCTCGGGCACAGGCTCCTGTCCAGGAGCGAGAAGGCTGTTCACGGGACGGTAGCGGTCGCCCTCGACGATGCCGAAGTCCGTTCTTGTCCCGACCCACAGCCGGCCTTCGGCATCTTCCCGGAAGCAGGTGATGAACGGGTCTGAGAATCCTGCGATGTCGAGCTTCTCGGGACCGCTCCCACCCAGATTCCGCGTTCCGTACCTATCAGGGTCATGTCCGCGGTCTCATGGAAGTCCTGAATGTAGTCAATGTCGTGTCTGGTGAATCTCCGCGTGAGCGTGTCGTATTCAAACAGTCCGTGCCCGGCTATGCACATCCTCAGCCTCCCGTCCCGCGCCAGGGAAAGCGCCCGGACGGCTCCTGTCCCGCAGGCGTGGCGTATCGGGTCGAGCGCGTCGCTCCTGATCAGCTTGGGCTGCGTGTCCGCCCAGAACACGCCTCCTCCCAGCGAGCCGAGCCACATCAGATTGTCCCTCGTAGGGATTATTGAGTTGATTTCATTGAACGGGAGGTCGTTCTCCGTTGCCGGCGCGTAGTTGGTGAACTTTGCGGCCGGGTCGTGGAACGAGCCGTTGGGAAGTATGCTCAGACCCGAACGAGAGCCTATCCACAGGTCTCCGCTGAGGGGTTCCTGGGCTATGGCGTAGATGATGTCGTCGAGTATGCCGTTACCTCTGGAGTGCGTCCGGTACTGCACGATTTGCGGCTTTGTGCTGGCGTAGGGATTCAGCACCATGACGAGGCCCTCGCCCCATGTCCCGACCCAGAGCTGCCTGTCCCGGTCGATGAACAGGGTGTGCGGGGAACGCAGCTGGGGCACGGAGTCGTAGCTGTAGGCGTGCCTGCTCTGCGGGTCGTAGCGAATCAGGCTCCTGTCCCATGTCCCGAGCCACAGATAGCCGGCCTCATCCTGAACGAGCGCCTTGAGGTCAATCGCCTCCAGCCCCCATTCTTCTCCGCAGCAGTGTACGAACCCCTCCCCGTCGCCTCTGCGCATGAAGAGACCGTGGTTCGTGGCGACCCACAGCGAGCCGTCGCGGGAGGGGAGTATCGCCTCGATGTGGCTCGATTCGAGTACGGGAACCACCTCCTTCGAGATTTTGCCGGTGTTCTTGTCCAGACTGAAAAGTCCGCTGTTCGTGCCTATCCAGAGCATACTATTCCCTTCTTCCCGCACCATGTTCACGGTCCCGGAAATCACCTGCTTGCGCGTGGAGCGGTCCGACTTTATCAGCAGGCAGTCGTAGCCGTCGTAGCGGAGCAGCCCGCCGTAGGTCGAAATCCAGAGATAGCCGTCGGAATCCTGATAAAGCTTGCGCACTTCCTCCGAAGGCAGCGGTGTTATCGATGATATGCTCTGAAACGACAATTGCCGCGCGGTGAGATTTCCCGCGCAGCAAAGCATTGCCGTCGCCAAAATAACGATATGCAGTTTCATGTATAAGTCCTTTGTGTTATGGTTTTATGTGTCTATGCGGATAGTCGCGTCAGAAACCGTCATGTTTCTTAGCGATGTAAATATATGCAAAAAGAAGAACATAAGGAAATCTCTGAAACGAAAGTCCCGAAAGAACCGCGCCGGAGGCGCGAGATACCTCTATAGGGGTCGCAGACAAAGTCTGGGGGGGGGATAGGAGGCCTGCCGCCGCGCCTCTATTTGAGAGGCGCAGTGTCAGCATCCTTGCTCCAGTAAGGATTCTGGTACAGGGGCGACGAATCCTTGTCTTTTCCGTCAGCGCTCGTCAGGAGGAACTCCTTGGCGTTGATAGGGGAGAGGTAGTGCGCCATCTTCCACCCGAGACCGTTATATCCGAGCTGTGTCGATGTAAATTGATATGGCCTCAGCCACTCGCTCGCGCTTTTGGGGGAGACGTTGCTCGTCGATGAGCCGTCGTTGTTCAGCGCTATCCCCGCCGCAGCGTAGATTCCCTGCATCCCGTCGCTCCAGATGTGTATTCCTTCAGGGTTGTAGGGGGTCGTGACCATCTGGTCGAGCGCCCTCCATCGGAGCAGGTCCGTCCATCTCATTCCTTCAACCATGAACTCGCTGCGGCGCTCGCGGCGGATGTTGTACCTCATCGCATCCACGAGCTGACCTGCCGTGTATGCGCCCCAGTCGTTCTCCGCCTCCCTGCTCATGTCGGTGGCTGCCACCGTCTTTGAGAAGTCCTCATCGACTCCGGCCCTTCGGCGCAGCGCCTTCCAGTAGCTTTCCGCCTTGGCGTTGAGCGAACCGTTCAGCTCGTAGCAGGCCTCGATGTAGTTCAACAGTGCCTCCGCGCCGCGCATCACGATGCAGCCCGTGGTGCTTGACCGCTGTCCGGCCTGCTTCTGGTAGAGCGAGTTGCCCTTGCGGGTGGAGTAGCCGGTGCAGTAGGTGACCGTGGCTCCTGTGAACTGCGGAACTGGCTCGGTCTCTATCGCCTGATTGGCCTCCGTGGTAGGGTAAATCCAGTTTTTCTGCCCCGGCTCCTTGAGAAAGCAGCTCAGGCGGGTGTCCCTGCCCTCACGCACATCGCTGAAAGTCTTGTCTCCCTTGTAGAGAGGACTGGCATATACAGGGAGCCCGTCCTTGCAAAGGTAGCTGTCAATAAGTCCCCGCGTGAGTCCGGTGCCGTTGTTGCCCCTCTGGGCGAACATCACCACGCTGTGCCCCACGAGGTTGCTCGCGTACTGGCACCAGAGTATGACCTCGCTGTTGTCGAGCAGGCTCTCCGTGCCGAACATATCCATATATGGATTCACGGGGTCGCTTGCGCTCTGCTGCACCGTGCCCGTGTTTTCGGTGAGCGTCATGTTGTCGGCGACTTTCTCGGCCGCCTCCATGGCCTGCCCGAAGAACCATCCGTACTCGGACTCTATTGAGCCTGCCGGGTACTGATAGCCGTTTCCTCCCGGCCACTCCGGACCTCCCGGAACGAAAGCCGTGCCGGCGAAGTTCTTGAGCCATGAGCCCTCGAAGAGAGCCACGCGGGATTTCAGAAGCCATGCCGCCTTCTGTCCTATTCTCGTGTTTGTCATCTGCGTAGTCCCCATCAGTTCGATGGCTCGGTCAAGGTCGGACAGGATGAATCTCGCGACCTCGTTTCTCGGCTTCCTTACGCTTGCCGCGATGAGGTCTTCTTTCTTGTCGGCAATCGGTTCCGTCACAATGGGATAGTCCCCGAAGGACTGGAGCTTGGAGAAATATGCCCATGCCCTGAGGAAATAGGCCTCGCCGATGTAGCGGTCGATGTTGGCCTTGCTTCCGCCGATGGTTCCGGCCTCGTATTCCGCCTTAATCTGGTTGAGGAACCAGTTGATTTTGTAGATGTTGCTGAACTCGAAACCTCCTCCCGTCTGCGGAACGAGCCACAGCCCGAGGTATTTGTCTCCCGGTCCCGAGGCGCTTATCTGGTCGTCCGTGGTCGCGTCCTTCTGGAACATTCCGTAGTCATATCCGTCGATGGACGACCAGCCTCCGTGCGCGGAGAGAAATTCGGTGTAGCGTCCGTCAACGAAGGAAAGCACAGCCGACTCGTTCGTGAAATACTGGTCCGGAGTCACTTGTGACAGCGGTTCCTTGTCGAGCCAATGGCATCCCGCGGCCAGAAGCGCGGCCGTCGCGGTGAACATATATTTCAATATCCTTTTCATTTCATTCGATTTTAGTATTCGCATATCTATCGCGTTGCCCGATGCAATCTTCTTTTATGTCAGAATGTTATGCTCAGTCCGCAGGAGAGCTGCGTGGAGAGCGGGTAGGCGTTCCCGTTGTTGTAGGTTCTCCAGTCCTTCTCGCTGTTGTTGTTTCCGCCGTCGATGGTCTCGGGGTCAAACATTTTCGCGAGCTTTGTTCCTGTGAGTATGTTTTCTGCGGAGAAATATGCCCGCAGCCTCTCTATTTTCAGCGGTTTCGTCCATTTTTCGGGCAGGGTGTAGCCAATCTGGAGGTTCTTCAGGCGGATGTAGGCTGCATTCTGGAGGTAGCGTGTCTGCACCTGATGGTTTCGTCCGCTGCTTCCGTTGCCCTCCCCGCCGCGGTCAAACGACGGGCGTGGGTAATATGCGTCCCTGTTCACGCCCATGATTCCCTTCTGCACGAGCAGCGAGTTCTCGTCACGGTAGAAGTCGAGGTGCTGGACAAGCGCAGCCGACCATTCGGGCTCGGTGTTGGCTCCCCAGAAATAGGAACTGCTCTGCCAGTAGTCGCGTTTCATAACGCCCTGGAAAAAGAGCCTCAGATCGACTCCCTTCCACGCGAAGTTGAGGTCAATTCCGAAATGGAAGCGCGGCGTGCTGTTGCCTATGACCTTGAGGTCCCCGTGGTTGTCTATGGTGCTGTCTCCGGTGGATATGCGTCCGTCGCCGTTGAGGTCGGCGTACATTATGTCACCTGCGCCCCATCCGCTTCCGAGGGCGGACTGTCCCTGACGGAGCTCTGACGGGAAATGCCCATATTTATCAAGATAGTTCTGGTCCAATCTGTCGAGGTGTGCGTCCATCTCCTCCTGGCTCTGCGCGATGCCTATGGTCTCATATCCCCATATTTCTCCGAGCTTGCGTCCCGGGATGTACTGGCGGATGGAGCCGGTCGTGTTGCTCGGGTAGCGCGTGACTATCGTCTGAGAGTCGGACAGGAGGAACTTCGCACTGTAGAACAGGCCGCCTGCGAGCTGGTCCTTCCACATTATCTCGAACTCCCATCCGTAGGTCTTGAGGTCGGTGTTGTTGGTCTTAGGAGCGGTGTAGCCAAGGATTGACGGCAGCTCGAGCGAGGCCCCTATCATGTCGAGGGTGTAGCGCGTGTAGTAGTCGAATGAACCGGTGAGCCTGTTGCCGAAGAGGCCGAAGTCCATTCCGACGTTCCAGTTGCGGACCCTTTCCCAAGTGAGCGTGGTGGAGATTGCCCCGGGCACACCTATGGTCGTGGTCTTCTGTCCGTTCTGGAGCCATGCCCCGCTGTTGGTAGAAGGGGAGAACGTCCTGTAGGTAGGGTACCATCCGTTCGTGTTCTGGTTCCCGAGAGAGCCGTAGGAGGCGCGTATCTTCCATGTATCGACAACCCGGCGGTACGGCTCCCAGAACGGTTCGTTGGCGATGTTCCATCCGGTGGAGACAGAAGGGTAGAGGTTCCAGCGGAGGTTGTCGCGGTAGCGGCTCGTGCCGTCGTAGCGGAGGTTACCCTCGACGAGGTAGCGCCCCTCGTAGTCGTAGTTCACCCTTCCAAAAACTCCGGCGGTGGACCATGAATTCCGGTTTCCGTAAGGATTTATGTCCTTGCGCACCCACGACTGCGACGCGCTGTCCCAGACAAGCCCCGTGGTGAGGTCTATCTCCGGAAGAGATTCCGCCACAAGCCCGTAGGCCGTCACGCCCCTGCTCTTCTGCATGAGGTCCTCCATCTGTGCACCGAGCATGAACGCGAGGTTGTGACGCTCGTCGATGGAGAAATGATAGCTGCTGCGGAGGTTCCCGTTGAAGAAGTTTTCCCCGTAGCCGGCCTCGGTCACGGATGTGGTGGCCTTGTCCTTGCCGATTGGCTCGCCGTAGATGTCGCAGTTGTATGTGGCGAGCGAGGTGGATTTGATGTCCTGTGAGATAATCTTGTAGTTCAGCTCAAGCGTCGTCACCCAATTCTTCACCGGCTCGAACGAGAGCGACAGCTGCTGGTAGAGGTTGTCAGTCACCTTGTCGTAGGTTCCTCCCTGAATGAAGTCGCGTCCCGGCCAGACATTGGAGTAGAGCTTGCCGTTGTTGTCGTAGAGCGGGAGGTTGGGCCAGTTCTGCCGCGCGAGGTTCTCGTAGAGACCGTCGTTCATGGCGGAAGGCTTCGTGTAGTCCTCGCGTATGAACCGGACGGAATAGCCGAGGTCGATGTGGTCGGTCAGCTTCGCGTTCAGCTTGCCCGTCGCGCTATAGCGCTTCATGTCCTCCTTGCCCAGATTGAGCAGGCCCTCCTGAAGCATATAGTTCAGCGACGTGTAGAAAGTCACCCTTTCGCTTCCGCCGCTTGCGCTGAGATTATGCTCGTGGGAGAAATTCCAGTCCTTGAAAAACACGTCGTACCAGTCCGTGTTCGCGTTCGCCGTGTGGAATGTGTCCTGCCACTGCGTGCCTTCGGACGGCATCGGAAAGACAGTGGTGATTTCTCCCTTCTGATATGCGAGGATACGCTCAATCGTGTCTTCGGTGAAGACGATGTCCGTCATGTTGTTGGACGTGTTCCTCTTCGCCTCATTATAATAGTTGGCGAAGGAATATGAGTCCATCTGCTTCATCTTCACGACCGGCGAACCCCAGCGGAAGTTGTTGTTATAGTTAATCTGAACCTTCCCGGCCTTTCCGCTCTTTGTCGTGACGAGAATGACTCCGAACGGGGCGCGGCTTCCGTAGATGCTGGCCGCCGCGGCGTCCTTGAGCACGGAAACGCTCTCGATGTCCTGAGGGTTTATGGTGTTGAGGTCTCCCTCCATCCCGTCGATGAGAACCAGAGGGTTGCCGCTCGTTCCTTCGCCGATGGTTGCCGTACCTCGGATGTTCATCGTCGGGGTCTTTTCCATTGAGCCGCTTCGGGAGGTAATCTGGAGCCCGGGCACGAGTCCCTGAAGGGCGGACGCGGCATTTGACACCGGCCGCGATTCAAGCGCCTTCGCGTCCGTGACTCCGACCGCTCCGGTGAGGTTTATCCTTTTCTGTGTGCCGTAGCCGACGACCACGACCTCATCAAGCGTCTCAATGTCGTCTTCGAGGATAATGTCAACGACGCTCCGTCCTCCCACTGGCACTTCCGTAGTCTTGTAGCCGATTGCAGTGACGACGAGAATCGCGTCAGGTGCTGCCTGAAGCGCATAGGCTCCGTCCATGTCGGTCATTTCCCCGACCGTAGTTCCCTTGACCTGCACAGGGGTGGCGATGACCGGCTCGCCCTTGCTGTCCGTCACTTTTCCCGTCACCCTGTTCTGCGCGAATGCGGATGTCGCGGTGACGATTCCCAGCATCAGTGCGGCGACGATGCGTGAATGCAGTTTCATAGTCAAAAACTTAATGTTAATAGTCTTAATGTTAATATCCTTATGCCATGTCCTCCGCGTTCTCTCCGTGTCTGAAGGGACGTCGTTCCGCGATTGACGGTGCAAATATATAATAGGTATTCGTTTTATCGGGAAGAATTATTTCCCGAAACGGTCGAATCTCCATGAATAGGGCATATTTTCATCCTTATCCCTTTTCTGTCTGCCTACCTTTGTCTTTGATGTCAGGATACATTCATTTTCTCAGGAAATCATGACAATAATACTAAAAGATTATGATAAGGACAATAACCGCAACCGCATTACTGTGCATTTCGCTCGCTCTCGGGGCACAGACCGCAGAGACCCGTGGAAACGGGGACCGCATCACCGTGAGCGTCCATGACTCGGCGCCCGGACCGGTCATACCCAAGGAGATTTACGGCCAGTTCTCCGAGCATCTCGGACGCTGCATCTATGACGGCATCTGGGTCGGGCCGGATTCCGTCATGCCGAACGAAAACGGCTACCGCAGCGATGTCCTTGAAGCCCTGCGCGAACTCCATGTCCCCGTTCTCCGCTGGCCCGGAGGCTGCTTCGCCGACGAATATCATTGGCGTGACGGCATAGGCCCGCGCAGTGAGCGTCCCAAGATGATAAATTCCAACTGGGGAGGCACGCTTGAGGACAATTCCTTCGGCACGCACGAGTTTCTCGACCTGTGCGAAATGCTCGGCACGGAGCCATACATCTCCGGCAATGTCGGTTCAGGCACGGTCGGAGAGCTCGCGCAGTGGGTCGAGTACATGACCGCCAGGGAAGGAACCATGGCCGAACTTCGCCGTTCCAATGGCCGAGTGGAGCCGTGGAAGGTGAAGTATCTCGGGGTGGGCAATGAAAGCTGGGGGTGCGGCGGCAACATGACCCCGGAATACTATTCGGACCTCTACCGCCGCTATGCGACCTACTGCCGCGACTTTGACGGCAACTGTCTTTACAAGGTGGCCAGCGGCGCGTCAGACTACGACTACAACTGGACAAAGGTTCTGATGAGCTCCTCCGCCCGTTTCATGGACGGCCTGTCCCTGCACTACTACACGGTTGTCGATTGGAACTCAAAGGGCTCCGCAACGGACTTTTCCGACGGGGAGTATTACGACATTGTCGCCAAGTGCGCGGAAATAGACGAGGTGCTTCGCAACCACGAGTCAATCATGGACGCTTTCGACCCGTCCTGCCGTGTCGGACTGCTTCTCGATGAGTGGGGAACATGGTTCGAGGTCGAGCCTGGCACGGAGCCGGGACACCTCTACCAGCAGAATACGATGCGCGACGCGATTGTCGCCGCCCTTTCTCTCAACATCTTCAACGGGCACACCCGGAGGCTGAAAATGGCAAATATCGCCCAGATTGTGAATGTGCTTCAGTCCATGATTCTTACTGAGGGTGACAGGATGCTCCTGACTCCGACCTATCATGTGTTCAGAATGTTCCGGGGACATCAGGACGCGGTCTCCATTCCTGTGGAATATTCCTCCCTCACGCTTTCCGCTCCCTCAGGACGCAGCCTCCCGTCCCTCAGCGTGTCATGTTCCCGCGCCTCCGACGGCTCATATCTTCTCACTCTCGCGAACCCTTCCCTTGACAGTCCGGCTCCGCTTTCCATCGTGTTCGATGAATTCTGCCCGCGGACGGCGGATGTCGAGATTCTTTCTTCCGGAAACATACGCGATTGCAACAGCTTCGACTCTCCCGCCAAGGTTCGTCCGACAAAGTTCAACGGGGTGAGCCTCGCTGGCTCCAAAGGAAAGAAATGCTCGAAACTTGCAGCCGGCGGCTTCGTTTCCGTGACGCTCACCGTGCCTCCGGCATCCGTCGTGTCCCTTACTCTCAGGTAAGAAACTGTTTAATTGGGGTCTCTAAGAAACCTTCAAGTTTTTCAAGCGATGCATGACCATGAAGACTGGACGCATTCTGATAATTTTTCTTGCGGCTGCCCTGCCGATTGCCGGGTGTTCGGTGAACGACCCCGTGATTTCCTACGGTCCCGATGTGCCGGCGGAGCGGGAATACCCTTTCGGGTATAATCCCGACGGCGACAATGACGGTCTCCTGCCATGCCTCTGCATAGACACTCCGTCACCCGTGAGCTCAAAGGAAACATGGGTCACGGGGGCGGACATCCGGATGATGTTTCCGAACGGTCAGGTTCAGGAACTCGGCAAGACCAAGATAAAGCTCAGGGGCAACAGCACGCTTCACTATCCTAAGAAATCCTACAACATCAAGCTGGAGGAGTCCGCTTCTCTAATCGGAATGCGGGAAAACAAAAGCTGGTGCCTGCTTGCCCAATGGATGGACCGCACGCTGCTGCGTAACGATGTCGCGTTTGAGATTGCCAGACGCACGGATGGTCTGGACTGGACTCCGAAAGGAGAGTTTGTGGAACTTCGGCTCAACGGGAAGATGAGCGGCACATATTATCTCTGTGAGAAGATAAAGGCCTCGAAGAAACGGGTTCCCGTCGCCGAATGCGGATATATTCTCGAACTCGACACCAATTATGACGAGGCCTGGAAATTCCATTCCGCTGGGCTCAACCTTCCGGTGATGGTGAAGGAACCGGATGAAGACGATATGAATGAGGAAATTTTCCTGACGATAAAGGATGAATATAACCGTGCGGAAAGCTATGTGACGACATCGAACCACAAGGTCTATGGCAGCGCCGTTGACATCGACAGCTACATCGACTGGCTCTTCGTCCACGAACTGTGCTGCAACTACGAGCCGACGCACCCCAAGAGCGCCTATATGCACCGTGCTCCGGACGGACTTCTCCATGCCGGCCCGGTCTGGGACTTTGACTGGGGCACTTTCACGTCCAAGGCCGAGACCACCCGCCCGCTCTTCTCGTCGCTGTGGTTCGGCTACCTCATGGCTGACCCGGTCTTTGTGTCCCGTCTCAAGGAGAAGTGGACACGGGAGCTTCCGAATTTTCTCGAAATTCCGGACTACATCCTCCGCCGTGCCGCGCATCTTGAAAAGGCCGCGGACACGAATTTCCGTCAATGGCCGATTACCCAGAACGTCAACCACGACGAGTCCCTTTCCTTCGCCGAGGCCGTCAAGAGGATGAAAGCCAACTACGAACAGCGCGTCTGGGCGCTTGACGTGTTCATCTCCGGGTTGTGAAAGTTCAAATGCTTCAAGTCAAATGTTCAGCCAAAACTGTATCTAAAGCCGTAATTTGGCTCGACTTTTTTGAAATGTTTAGCCAAAACTAATTGTAGTAACTTTGCATCGTGAACCTTAAATCAGTGATGACAGGGTTGTCGATGTCTGCGAAATGAAATATTCAACTTCCGAATATACTATAACAAAAGACGAAAGTTGCAAATTGCGCAATCGTATCGAGTCTTTTCGGGAAGAGTCTGGTACAAAAAAGGCCATTCACCTTGTGATGATAACGCCCTATGGCATCAAACGTACTGTCAACTCTGGTGGCGTGACGAGTCAGGTGACTATGGACGCACTGTTTGAATAACTGCAGCGGTAAAAAGGAAATAAGTTGAGAAAAACTTGCATCGGAAGATAATTCTGTGTAATATTGCACAATGTTAATGCTCATTTATATAAATAACAATTTACATTATGCGTTTTTACGACAGGGAAGATGAAATTCGGATTCTTCTGGAAAATGAGGCTCAGGCAGAAAATACGGCCATGTTTACGGTTCTTATGGGACGGCGGCGTGTCGGAAAGACATCGCTGATAGCCAAGGCATTGGAAGGAAAGGTTTCTGCATACCTTTTTGTTTCCCGTGACAGCGAGGCTATGCTTTGCCGTAAGTTTCAGCGCAGTCTCGAAGAACAGTTGGGAATACATGTCTATGGCGAACTGACATATTTTCGCGATTTGTTTGAAGTCATCATGCGGGAGTCGATTAATCGTCATTTTACCGTAGTGTTTGACGAGTTTCAGACCTTATATAAAATAAATCCGGCGATTTTCAGTGAGATTCAGGATCTGTGGGACAGGTATCATAGGGAGTCTAAACTGAATCTGATTGTTGTCGGCAGCATACAGTCGTTGATGAGGCGAATTTTTGAGGATAAAAATGAGCCATTGTATGGAAGGCCGACTTCAAAGTTCACCTTGTATCCCTTCAGAACCGATGTGTTGAAAGAGATACTTGCTGAACATTCTCCGGACTACGGAAATGAGGATTTGCTTTGTCTTTACATGATAACTGGGGGTGTGGCAAAATATGTTGAACTTCTGATGGATGCCCAATGCTATACGAAAGACAGAATGCTCGACTATGTATGTCGACAGGATTCGTATTTTCTTACTGAGGGGAGGGATATGGTAAATCAGGAGTTTGGAGAGGATGGTGTGACATATTTCTCTGTGCTGCAGATGATTGCGGACGGGATGACGCGGCGCGGAGACATTGATGGCGCGATGCAGAAGGATATGGGAGTGTATCTTCAGAATCTGGAGAAGAACTACAATATGATTTCCCGGCTTAAGCCGCTTTTGTCAAAGCCTAACAGCAAAGTTTCCGCATACGAGATTTCAGACCTTTTTCTCCGTTTCTGGTTCCGCTTCATCTGCCCTTATCAGTCATTGATTGAACGCAAGCAGTTGGGGCTGGTTCGCAGCAACATTGCTAATAATTACGAGCGGTTCAGCGGCCGGACTCTCGAACAATATTTTCAGGCGAAGGCTTTTGAGAGTGGACTATACACGCAGGTCGGCAACTGGTGGGACCGCAAGGGGGAAAACGAAATAGATTTGATAGCACTCAACGAATTCAACCACACTGCAGTGGCCGCCGAAATAAAACGCAACTCTGAGAAGATAAATCTCCATGCGCTTGAGGCAAAGGTCGAGACTCTCCGAAAATCTGATTTTGGAAAATATTCTTTTTCTTTGCAGGCTTTGTCACTAGAGGATATGTAGTTACAGTTATAAAACGATAATCACAATGGTAACACTGAGAATTTTTTCCATGGGCGAGTGCCCGTTTGACTTTGACTATACTGTAGATTGCATCGACAGTTCAACCGGCTTTGATTTTGAACGGTCTTTCTGCGGTCTTTTCCGGATTGAACCGAACTGGGACGAGTTGGACTGGTCGGAGATATTCTATTTTCAGCCGAAACTTCGTAAGGCGCTTGTGAAAAAGATTGATGAGTCATACGATGGTGCCCGCCCCGATGCGTCCTCATCCTCTGAAGAATGGGATGAGTATCGAGAACATTTCGTGGACGTGCTTCAGGACATATATGTCGAATTTGATATCAACGGGACTGAATATGAACTGCATGATGTCATTGAACCGGAGGACCTCATGACCTTTGAGGCTTCGGACGATTTTGACGATTCTGATGACTTCGACGATTCAGATGATTTTGACGATTCTGATGACTTCGACGATACTGACGATTTCGGGGAATATTGAAAACGGCCCTTATATCACAAAATCAATTGGGATAACCGCTTGATGGCATCCGTGGACCGAAAGGGGGGCGGGAAAAGTACTTAGATTAATCTTGAAAAAGTGCGGAGACCTGGCCCATGGTGAGAGCCTGCGATTGCCCTATATGGGTCAAATCCCGAATATCTTTTCAAGCTTCTTCGCTTCAATAGTGAGTTTCTGAGGGTTCAGTTTTGAGAGTTTTGCAAGGTTCATGAGTTTCCATTTGACTGACGGGAACTCCTTGAAGTATTCAAACTCATAACCAGCCCACTGCGGATCGCCCTTCTCGAAACTGACAAGGAAGCGTTTGTCGTCATCCGTCATGAGGGTATTTACATCCTCAATGAGTTTCGAGCGAGTCTGTTCAAACTCCTCATAAGTGAACGGAATATCTGTCATTCCGTTAAACTGGTTTGCCATAGCGGCCCTTTGGTCAATCAAACTTGGGGAAAATGATTCATGAATTGGTCTGTCGCTTCCAATAAGGCAGAAAATCAGACCTTCTCGGCAAACCGCAATTGGCACATCCATATACTTGACATCAAACAAATCTCTTGGATGCTGACGTGAAAGCGCAGCTGCAATCTTGCCGCCATATAGCTGAGTCAACGGCACAATATGCGCTTCACAATATAGGCCAAACTCTTCCTGAGCCTTGTCACTGAGCGGCTGGACAATAACATCCCCTCCGACAATGCCCCTTTTTGTCTGATTGACTTCCACCTTTACCTGCTTGCCACGATACTCGCAAAGGAGTTTGCATGTGCTGTAGTTAGGAACGACATGCATTCCCTTGAATGCCTTCTTTGCCTTCTCGCTTATAGATTTCAAGTGGGTATTGATATCCTCGATGCTCGCAGACTTGTCAGCAAGTGGAATATAAGTCAGATCTATATCCACTGAATATCTCGGGAGATTCTTCAAGAACAGATTGATGGCAGTACCGCCATGGACGGCGAACACACCTTCTTCCATAATGATAGGCATCAGGCGGAGAAGAAGTTCCACCTTCTGCGCATATACAACGGTATTTATGTGGGTATTATTCATATTCAGCAAGTTCCTTAGGGATTGTCAGATTGTATTTGGCTATATACTTGCCTGTAGGTACGACCATATAGCGTGATTTTCCAAGTTGTATTTTTTCAATATCCAATGCTTTGAACCATGAATGTCCGGACTTCTCCGCCATATAGACGAACAGACGTTTCACCTTCTGGGATGTGCAGGCCTCAAGCAAAGTCTGTACAAGTTTCGGACGCAGAGTAGTAAGACTCTCCATTATGTAATAAATATCCAGCAGCGATGAGGAAGAATCGGGAAGGTTCAAACATTCAAGTATAGCCCGCTCTGGCGAAGATACCAGAAGAATGTTTCCATTCACGTCCAGAGACTCAACGCCCTTCCGATCATCACCCAAAAATGACGTTGTCATATACTTGATGCCCATATCCCACTCTAGCTGCAGCATCCAGGCAGGGAGTTTGTCATCCTTGGATGTAAAAAGAAATGCCGTGGGTCTACCTAGAGAAAGATAATGCGAGTAACCACGAAGTTCAAGCGCGGTATAGGCACCCACAATGCAATGCTTATCAAGCTGAGTGTTATAGGCAGATACAGCGTTATACAATGTTGGCGTTGTGCCCTGCAAAGCATATACACCCCTCGACAGGCGGTTCAGCCAACCGCTCTTCATATAGGAGTGCTGTCCCTTGGCATCAAGCCCATGACTGGTGAGCCATTCTCCGAAGAGAACATTGAGATTAGGGGTGGCCTCTATTATTTGCTGTATTTTTGTAGCCATGTTCGTTAATATTACGAATACAACGATAAAATCTACGCAAATATAAGACTTTTTCGGGTATATACCAAACACTAAATGCAGACGCCCTTATATCACAAAATCAATTGGGATAACCGCTTGATTGGCATCCGTGGACCGAAAGGGGGCGGGAAAAGTACTTAGATTAATCTTGAAAAAGTGCGGAGACCTGGGCCATGGTGAGCGCCTGCGATAGGGGGTAGTCGCCGCTGCGGGAGCGGATGAGGTAGCTTAGGAAGGCGCCGGAGTCGAGGGCTTCTCCTAGGTCGCGGGCGAAGGCACGGATGTAGGTGCCTTTGGTGCAGCTGATGCGGATTTCCGCGAGAGGAAGATAGAGGGGAGTGATGTCGACGATGTTGATGCGGCTGTCTTTCTCCTTGGCTCGGGCAATTTCCTGCTCGTTCATTCCGCTGTAGTCCGGAGACATTGACGGGGCGTGTGCCGGCGTGCCGTCAGGACTGAAGTTCAAAAGTTCGAGTTTGTCGATGCGGATGTGTGATGTGCGTATCAGGTCGGCGGCGTGGGCATCGAAGACTGACTGCGATTGCTCTTCGGTGCTGCCTGAGGCATCCTGCTTTGGGGCATCCTGCTTTGGGGCATCTGATATATTCTCTGCGTTGTTCGGGTCGGCATGAAGCGCTTCAGCCTCGTATGAGGCCGACCTCTGCTTGCGGTAGAGCCTGCGTGCCAACTCGTAGGCGCGTACTCCGTCGACAGATTTTGCACTGAAAAGGGGAGCGACCTGCTCTTGTTCGCCGAGAAAGCCTTTAAGAGTCTCTCGGACAGAAGATTCGCTGATTTTGTCGGTCGGGAAACGCCTGTCGATGTCCTTTTCAAGGTCATAAGAGGGAGTTGTTGCTCCGAACGATATGCCGGCTATGTACTCCTTGTCGTGTGCCTGAAGCTGTTCCGCACTTTTTGTGGCATTTCCAATGCAGACAAGCAGCACCCCGGTTGCGAGTGGGTCGAGCGTTCCGGCGTGGCCTACTTTCAAGTTCTTTTTCCCGAAATGCCTGCACGCTAGCCACTTGACTTTGCGGATGACATCTGCTGAAGTCCAGCGATAGGGTTTATCGACAGCAAGGACTATCCCGTTTGGATAGTCCTCAATACTATGGCTCAAAGGAGTAATTGTCATTTCACAGGAATCTTTTCGATGCGCCGCTGATGCCGTCCCCCCTGAAACTCATCGTTCAGCCACGCGTGAACAATCTCAAGGGCCGTCTCAATCGAAATAAACCGTGCCGGCATCACGAGCACATTCGCGTTGTTGTGTTCCTTCACGAGCTTTCCGATTTCCACGTTCCATGCGAGTCCGGCGCGTATTCCTTGATGTTTATTGAGGGTAATCGCCATTCCGTTGCCGGTTCCGCACAGTGCGATGCCCAGGTCAACATCCCTGTTCTCGACGGCGATGGCAAGCGGATGTGCGACATCCGGATAGTCCATGCTCTCGGTGCTGTCGGTACCGAAATTCACCATCTCATATCCCTCTTTCTTCAGAGTCTCGATTATCGTCGCCTTGTATTCCACGCCCGCGTGGTCGCTGCATATTCCTATTCTCATGATGTTCAAAGTTTTCTAAAGATTCCTTCACTTCGCCATGCTCGGAATGACGGCCCTATTTTCCAAGTTTTGCAACGGCAGCATCAATCCGGCGTGCGAACTCATCGCGTCCGATTAGCGTCACGATGTCGGCGATGCCAAGGCCGCTCGATGCCCCCACAAGTGCAAGGCGGAGACAATTCATCACCTTACCCATCGGCCATTCGTTGCCTCGGATGAACTCCTCAAGTGGTCCTTCGAGAGCCTCCTTCGTAAAGCCTTCCTTGCCGACCTTGTCCGCGAAATCCTCTATGAACTTCGCGGCCTGAAGTGCAAGTTCTACATTTTCGCTCTTCCAGAACTTCGCTGCGTCCTTCTCGACATACTCCGTCGGAGCTACGAAAAGATATGAAGCTATGTCCCAAAAGTCCGCGACGAACGTTGCCCTCTCCTTGATGAGGCCTACAACCTTCTCGACGTATGCCTTCGGAAACCACTTCCCGGCAAAATCCGGCTCCGGACGATATTCCACGCCATTCTTCTCCGCGCATTTCGGGCACTGGACAGTGATCTCGTGTTCTTTGAGAACTTTTTTGAAGAGTTTTGTGAGCTCGTGGTCGCTCTTTTTGCGTAGATACTCTTTGTTGTACCATTTTGCTTTCTCCGGATTGAACTTCGCACCATGCATCACCACTCTTTCGAGCGAGAATGCCTCGATGAGTTCATCCATTGTGAAAAGCTCGCGGTCATCGCCCGGGTTCCATCCGAGCATCGCCAGCATATTCACGAAAGCCTCCGGGAAATATCCGTCCTCACGGTAGCCGCGCGAAACTTCGCCCTCGGCATTGACCCATTTGAGCGGGAATACAGGGAAACCGAGCCTGTCTCCGTCCCTCTTGCTGAGTTTGCCCTTGCCGTCCGGTTTGAGCAAAAGCGAAAGGTGTGCGAAACGCGGCATCGTATCCTGCCATCCGAACGCCTCGTAAAGCAGGTAGTGAAGCGGAAGTGACGGCAGCCACTCCTCACCTCGGATGACCTCGGTGATTTCCATCAGGTGGTCGTCCACGATGTTCGCAAGGTGGTAGGTCGGAAGCTCGTCCGCCCTTTTCCAAAGCACCTTGTCATCGATCGTGCCGGAGTTCACCTCCACGTGTCCTCTGATGAGGTCGTCCATCTTCACGACCCTGTCCTGAGGCATCTTGAAGCGGATGGTCCAGTCCGTGCGCTCCTCAAGCAGCTTCTTCACTTCGTCCTCCGGAAGGCTGAGTGAATTGCGCAGACTTAGGCGCGTGGAATGGTTGTAGATGAATGTCTCCTTTCTGGCCTCCATCTCCGTGCGGATTTTGGAAAGTTCCTCGGCCGTGTCGAACGCATAGTATGCAAAGCCTTTCTCCACCAGCTCTTCAGCATATTTCCGATAGATTCCGCGCCTCTGGCTCTGTCTGTATGGTGCGTGCGGATGCTTTTCGGAAGCAACTTCTACGACCTTCCCGTTCTCGTCGACTCCTTCGTCCGGAATGATTCCGCACCAATTCAGAGCCTCGATGATGTAGGCTTCAGCTCCGGGAACGAACCTCTGCGAGTCCGTATCCTCAATCCTGATGATGAAATCTCCTCCGTGCTGTTTGGCGTACAGATAGTTATAAAGCGCAGTCCTGACTCCACCCATGTGAAGGGGGCCTGTCGGCGACGGCGCGAATCTTACTCTTGTTCTTCTTTCCATTTTTAGCTAAATTTCCCGCAAAAATAGTAAAAATTACGCTGATAATGAAAGAATCTCCGGTCCCATGAAGATTTCAAGCGATGCCATGAATTTCGAATAGTTGGTGGGGCCTGTCTTATTCTAATTACAAGTCAGACGCAGATAGTTACAATTAGGTGTATTTGCGGTGGAAAAGTATTGAATTTATGAAATAATACTTACATTTGTTCGCTTTTGCAAAAAGCTACAGTTACACTACATATAAATTAAACCATAACAATTATGCTGTTCCATGTTTATGGCGAAGAAGCGTCACATCAACCCTTATAAGGAAGAAATCTTCGTAAACCAGAAATACTATAAGGACGCGGAGGCAAGAATCGCTTAGAGCAAATATTCGCACTATCAGGGATTTACCCGCATCGCGGCTCGATGAGACCGGTTCGGCACAACGCTGGGCCGGTCTTTTAGTCCGTGTCGTTGGACAGCTTGCGGATGGAGTTCGGGATTGTGTGGATTGCCTCGGGTTCGAGCCTCTGACGGAGCTGTGTCTCAAGGAGTTCGAGACGTGCGGCGCGACAGCGTGGCTTGAGTTCGCACTCCCAGACGACGATTGCGTGCCAGCCGAGGCGTTCAAGACTCTCAATGTTGTTTGCGTCGCGTTCCTTGTTGCACCGGATTTTCTCCGTCCAGAAGTCAGGGTTGGTCTTCGGGACGGTGGCGTAGCGGCATAGAGGATGACCATGCCAGAAGCAGCCGTTGATGAAAATGACCGTGTGATACTTCTTCAGCACTATGTCAGGACTGCCCGGCAGGTCTTTCCTGTGCAGGGAATAGCGAAAACCGCTGGCATGCAGAAACTTGCGCACAACCATCTCTGGACGTGTGTCAACGCTCCTGATGCGCGACATGCAGTAGTGCCGCTGTTCTTCTGTCATCTTGTCTGCCATAGTCTTGCCTGTCTGCAAAGGTAGGCAATTTTTACCATTGCCTGTCATGTTGTGGGAATTCATCGTGCGTAAATCTTGAATAATCTATTTTTGAGACTATTGTGTGATTTTAATAAATTCCATGTCCTCCCCTTAAAAACATTAAAACTGTAAAAATCGGTAACTATGAACAATGAAGAACTCTGTTCAGTCTTGCCATTTCAGATTTGTCCCCAGGACGACATTGCCTCCAGACGTCTTCAGAGGCATGTCTCCTAATGGCATGCGATAAATTTTATGCAGATTTAAACTAAAAAAGTGAATTTGCATAACTTTTGACTGCGCGGCAGCGGATTTCGATAATCGAAATGAAATCACGCAAAATATTCTATTTTGCAGTTCCTCGCAAATGACGTATATTTGTACAATTTTGTGGTAATGTTTTATATTGAAATTGCGACGGAATATGAAGTATGCACTTGTGACAGGCGGTTCGAGAGGGATAGGACGTGCGATATGCCTTAAACTTGCCGGGATGGGTATACCTGTAATCATTAATTTCAAATCCAATATTGAAGCCGCTCGCGAGCTGCGTGAAGAGATTCTTGCGGAGGGGGGCGAAGCATCGTTGATGCAGTTCGATGTCGCCGATCCGAAGGCTGTCAGTTCGGCGTTGGAGGCCTGGGAAAATGAGCATCCGGACGACTACATTGCCTACCTCGTCAACAACGCAGGCATACGAAGGGACAATATGATGTTTATGATGCCCCGAGAAGACTGGCACAGTGTCATTGACACCACTCTGAACGGGTTTTTCTATGTGACAAGGGCCTTGCTTCCAAAGATGATGATGCGTCGTCACGGGGGGCGTATTGTTTCTGTCAGCTCTCTTTCAGGACTTAAGGGGATGGCGGGTCAGACCAACTATAGCGCGGCAAAAGCGGCTCTTGTCGGGGCCACCAAGTCGCTCGCTCAGGAAACTGCTACGAGAAATGTGACCGTGAACGCTGTGGCTCCCGGATTCATCGAGACGGATATGACGCGCGACCTTCCGGTGGAGCAGCTTAAGGAACTTGTGCCGATGAAGCGTTTTGGCCGTCCTGAAGAAGTGGCGGAGCTTGTGGCTTTCCTCTGTAGCGATGCCGCTTCCTACATCACCGGCGAGGTCATCAGCATTAACGGAGGACTTTTTTAATCGCTTGAAACTTAATTTAAAAGGATGAACAGAAGAGTTGTTATAACCGGTATGGGTATCTGGTCCTGCCTCGGAACAACAATAGAACAGGTGGCCGAATCCCTCAAGACGGGGAAATCCGGAATCGGGGTTGAGGAAAAGAGGCTGGAATATGGCTATCGCTCACCTCTTACGGGAATTGTCCCGAAACCTGAGCTCAAGGGCTTGATTGACAGGCACCTGCGGCGGGGACTTTCGGAAGAGGCGGAATATGCCTATATGGCCTCTCTCCAGGCTTTCAAAATGGCGGGAGTGAGTCAGGAATGGCTTGACGCAAACGAATGTGGCTGCATTTTCGGCAACGATTCCTCTGCCAAACCTGTGATTGAAGCGCACGAAATTCTCCTCGAAAAGCACGACACCGAACTTCTCGGACAGTCATACCTCTTCCAGGCAATGAACTCCACCGTGACGATGAACCTCAGCACAATTTTCCGGCTCAAGGGCGTGAATTTCACTGTCAGTGCGGCCTGTGCAAGCGGAAGTCATTCGGCGGGACTTGCCTGTATGATGATTCGTTCGGGCTTGCAGGATATGGTCCTTTGCGGAGGTGCCCAGGAAACCAACTACTATTCGATGGCATCTTTCGACGCAATCGGGGCATTTTCGAAAAACACCGCAAATCCCCAGGGGGCGAGCCGTCCTTTTGACAAAAACCGCGACGGACTTGTGCCGAGCGGTGGGGGAGCGGCACTCGTGCTTGAGGACTACGACCACGCTGTGGCACGTGGAGCCAATATAATTGCAGAAGTTCTCGGCTACGGTTTCTCTTCGAACGGGACTTCGGTCATCAGCCAGCCGAGCGACGAGGGCTGCGAAAGGGCGATGAGGCGTGCGATGGCAGACGCCGGGGTGAAGGCCGACGAAATAGACTACATTAATGCACACGCCACCGGCACACGTCAGGGGGATATTTTCGAGGCTATGGCAATCGACAGGATTTTCCGAGGCGAGCACGCCCTGGTGAGCAGCACCAAGAGTATGACCGGACACGAATGTTGGATGGCAGGGGCAAGCGAACTTGTCTATTCTCTCATTATGATGAACAGCGGTTTTGTCGCCCCGAACATCAACCTTGAAGAACCGGACGAGTCGGCCGCTCACCTGAATCTTGCGAGGGAAACAGTCTTCACTCCGGTCACCACTGTCCTTAGCAATTCTTTCGGTTTCGGCGGGACCAACAGCGCGATTGTGCTCCGCCGCATTTGAGACGGGAGAAGAAGAAAGAAATTTGAGCAAAAGAATGATAATAGATACTCAAGTTTCGCAAGTGCGAAACACCACTTTTGAGCCCTTGTGGCGAGGGTAA
>ENA-OUQC01000226-OUQC01000226.1-human-gut-metagenome-genome-assembly--contig:-NODE-226-length-49996-cov-39.246411_pt1 | contig 49996 bp, 47 predicted proteins | sample MGYA00237942_ERZ548815 | MGnify/ENA primary metagenome ERZ548815 (study PRJEB26490, sample SAMN05194722) | human gut metagenome | biome: terrestrial biome; feature: human-associated habitat; material...
CATTGTGTGCCCTTATTCGCAAGGGGTTTTTGGATTTTTATGTTTTGCATAATTTGGGGTTTTATTTTTGGGCGAAAGGGCGAAAAGAGGGACGGATTGCCACACCGGCGCGTGCGCCGGTGCGCAATGACAGGTTTTTTGGGGAATGCGGTGCATATCAGGCGGCGGGGTGTGGTCACCCCGCCCTACGGAGGGCAGGAAGTGCCTACGGCGGGGCGTCGAGGACGCCGCCTCCCTACGGGTGCATGGTTGTCGGTGCGATGCATTCGGGACGATGTGGGCATCGTCCCCTACGGAGTTGGTAAAACGCCTGTAGGGCGGGGCCAATGTGCCCCGCCGTTGGGCGTGCGGCAATTGTCGGCGGCGGCACACATGGGTGCCGCCCTACAGAGAAACTTATAAAGTGTGCGTAGGGGCGGCGCTCTGCCCCGCCCGTTTCCCCGATTCAGCAGCGCGCAGGTGGGAGGGGTAGAACCCCGCCCCTACGCAGGGCAAGATGATCTCCATGAAAAATGTCATTCCGAGGAGCGCAGCGACGTGGGAATCCGTTTCCCCCGTGTGGCAGGAGTGCAGTATGAGGGTATTACGGATTGCCACACCGGCGTGCGCGCCGGTGCGCAATGACAGGTTTGGGGAGTGCCTGCGGAGGCGTTAAAATGCCTGCAGGGGGGACGGCGCTGCCGTCCCCCCTGCTTATGATCCGTTTTTACTTGGCGGGCTTGACGATGAGGTTCACCAGCTTGTTCTTCACCAGAATGGTTTTCACAACGCTCATGCCCTCGGTGGATTTTTTCACCTTGTCCAGCTCCATGGCGGCGGCCACCACCGTCTCCTCGTCGGAGTCTGTGGGGACTACCACGGTGCCCTTGAGCTTGCCGTTCACCTGCACGGCCATCTCGGCGGTGGCGTCGATGGTCTTGCTCTCGTCGTACTCCGGCCAGGGCATCTGCATGCACATCTTGCCGTACTTGGCGGCGTAGCCCATAAGCTCCCACATCTCCTCCACCATGTGGGGAGCAAAGGGGCTGAGGAGCTTCAGCAGCGCCTCCAGATCGCCCTTGGAGAGACCCTTGGCGTAGAAGTCGTTGACCATGGCCATGAGAGCGGCAATGGCGGTGTTCATCTTCAGGTCGTCGATGTCGCTTGTGACCTTTTTGATGGTCTTGTGGACAACGGCGGCGTTGGCGGCAGAAACGCCCTCCTCGTCCGTGACCTTGTCCATGAGGTTCCAGCAGCGATCCAAAAAGCGCTTGCTGCCCTTCACGGCCTCGTCCGACCAGGAGGCGGTCTTTTCAAAGTCGCCGATGAACATGATATAAAGGCGCATGGTGTCGGCGCCGTAGGCCTTGATCACGTCGTCGGGGTTCACCACGTTGCCCAGCGACTTGCTCATCTTCACGGCGGGGCGCTCGGCCTGGGCGCCGTACTTCTCCCGCAGCGCCTGCTTTTCCTCCTCGGTCTTGGCGTTGCCCACATAGTGGGGGTTCTTGCCGAGGATCATGCCGTGGCTGGTGCGCTTGGCGTAAGGCTCCTTGGTGTGCACCACGCCGATGTCATAGAGGAACTTGTGCCAGAAGCGGGAGTAGAGCAGGTGCAGCGTGGTGTGCTCCATGCCGCCGTTGTACCAGTCCACGGGGCCCCAGTATTCCTCGGCATCCCTGCCCACCAGCTCGCTGTCGTTGTGGGGATCCATATAGCGCAGGAAGTACCAGCTGGAGCCTGCCCACTGGGGCATGGTGTCGGTCTCGCGCTTGGCGGGGCCGCCGCAGCAGGGGCAGGTGGTGTTCACCCAGTCGGTCATCTTGCTCAGGGGGCTTTCGCCGTCGTCGGTAGGCTCATAGCTCTCCACCTGGGGCAGCACCAGAGGCAGCTCGCTCTCGGGGATGGCCACCCAGCCGCACTTCTCACAGTTGACCAGCGGGATAGGCTCGCCCCAATAACGCTGGCGGGAGAACACCCAGTCACGGAGCTTGAAATTCACCTTTTCCTTGCCCCAGCCCTGCTCCACGGCGTACTTCTTCATGGCGGGGATGGCCTCCTTCACGGTCATGCCGTTGAGGAAACCGGAGTTGACCATGATGGCCTTGTCGTCCTTGGCCACGAAGGCTTCCTTGGTCACGTCGCCGCCCTTGACCACCTCGATGATGGGCAGGCCGAACTTCTTGGCAAAGTCCCAGTCGCGCTGGTCGTGACCGGGCACGCCCATGACGATGCCGGTGCCGTAGCCCATGAGGACGTAGTCGGACACGAACATAGGCAGCGCGCCGCCGGTGACGGGGTTGATGACCTCCACACCCTCCAGGCGCACGCCGGTCTTATCCTTATTCAGCTCCCCGCGCTCAAAGTCAGACTTGCGGGCGGCGGCGGCCTGATACGCCTCCACCTCCGCCCAGTTGGCGATGCGGTCTTTCCATTTCTTCAGCAGGGGATGCTCGGGGGAAATGACCATATAAGTCGTACCGAAAAGGGTATCGGCACGGGTGGTATACACGGTGACGTCGTCGCCCACGTTGGTCTTGAAGGTGACCTCCGTACCGGTGGAGCGGCCGATCCAGTTTTTCTGCTGGATCTTCACGCGCTCGATGAAATCCACATCGTCCAGATCGTCGATGAGGCGGTCGGCGTACTTGGTGATGCGGAGCATCCACTGGCTCTTTTCCTTGCGCACCACTTCGCTGCCGCAGCGCTCGCAGACGCCCTCCACCACTTCCTCGTTGGCCAGCACACACTTGCAGCTGGTGCACCAGTTCACGGGCATGGTGGTCTTGTAGGCCAGGCCGTGCTTGAACAGCTGCAGGAAGATCCACTGCGTCCACTTGTAATACTTGGGGTCGGTGGTGTCCACGCAGCGATCCCAGTCGAAGCCGTAGCCCAGCATCTTCAGCTGGCGGGTGAAATTCTTGATGTTCTCCTGAGTGACCACGGCGGGGTGGACGTGGTTTTTGATGGCGAAGTTCTCCGTGGGCAGGCCGAAAGCGTCAAAGCCGATGGGGAACAGGACGTTGTAGCCCTCCATGCGCTTTTTGCGGGTCACCACGTCGATGGCCGTGAAGGGACGGGGATGCCCCACGTGCAGGCCGGCCGCGGAGGGGTAGGGGAACTCGATAAGCCCGTAGAACTTTTTGCGGGTCTTGTCGCCGGTGACGGCGGCGTAGGGCTTGGTCTTTTCCCAGTTGTCCTGCCATTTTTTCTCAATGGCCGCAAAATCGTACTGCATACTGTTTCTCCTTTTTATCTGAAAGTATTTTTTATATAAAACAAAAACGCCCCGACCGCTCCAAACGGTCAGGGGCGCACAAAACGCTCTACCACCCTGATTCGGCTGCGGATCGCTCCGCCGCCCTCTGCAGCTCCTCCTGCAAGGAGCATCCTCTGTAACGGGAGGACCCGCCCTGCCCTACGCCGCCAGCGGGTTCAGGCAGGAAACTCCGGAGCCAGTACAGCAAGGCACCCCCATCGGCTCGCACCGGCCGCCGACTCTCTTTGGGCGGGTCGCCCCTTGCCTTTTCTCCTTCACAGTCTTTTGCAAGATCAGAATTATTCTAAATTCTTTAGCGGGATTTGTCAAGTGTTTTGTTTTTGCAAAGTCCTTGTGAAAACAGCTCAGAAAGCGGAAAAATTTGTCGGCAAATTCAGCACCTTTTTCCATTGCTTTTCCCGTTTTTTTTCGGCACAATAAGGAACAATATATATTAAATAAGGAGGACGGACGGGATGAAGCTGCTGCAGGATCGGATCCGACGGGAGGGGCGTGTACTGCCCGGCAATATCGTGAAGGTGGACGGGTTTTTGAATCATCGGGTGGACACAGCGCTGTTGGGCCAGATCGCCGACGAGTTCGCCCGTGTTTTTGACACGGAAAACATCACCCTGGTGCTGACGGCGGAGGCCAGCGGCATCGCCTTGGCCACCGTGTGCGCGGAGAAATACGGCGTTCCCATGATTTTTGCCAAGAAGGCCAAGAGCGACAACATCGAGGGCGGCCTGTATCAGAGCGAGATTTTCTCCTATACCTATAAGAAAAAAGTGACCCTGCTGGTGGCCCAGGAGTGGCTCAAGCCCGAGGATAAGGTCCTCATCATCGACGACTTTATGGCCAAGGGCTACGCCGTACACGGGCTTATCGACATCGTGGAAAAGGCCGGGGCTCAGCTCATGGGCATCGGCATCGCCGTGGAAAAGGGCTTTCAGCACGGCGGCGACGACCTGCGGGAAAAGGGCTACAACATCCATTCTCTGGCTATCATCGACAAGGCAGAGCCGGGCTGCATCGAGTTCAGGGAGGAAACGGTATGAAAAAAGTTCTGATCCTCGACTTCGGCGGGCAGTATAACCTGCTGGTGGCGCGGCGGGTGCGGGAGTGCGGCGTGTACTGCGAGCTGCGCTCCTACCGCATCTCCATGGACGAGGTGCGCGCCTTCCGGCCGGACGCTCTGATCTTCACCGGCGGCCCCGCCACGGTGTTTGAAGAAGGCGCCCCCACGGTGGATCCGGCGCTGTTTTCCCTGGGCATTCCGGTGCTGGGCATCTGCTACGGCATGCAGCTGATGATGCATCTTCTGGGCGGCCGCTGCCGCAAGGCCGTCACCCGCGAATACGGCAAAACGGAGCTGACGGTTTCCGCCTCCTCCCCCCTGTTTGCCGGCGTGCCGGAAAAGGCCGTGTACTGGATGAGCCACGGCGTGGAGGTGGAGTCCGCCGCTGCGGGCTTTGCGGCCACGGCGCAGAGCGAAGGCTGCCGCCACGCGGCGGTGGAGTGTCCGGAGAAAAAGCTCTACGGCGTGCAGTTCCACCCCGAGGTGGCGCACACGGAGTACGGCACGAAAATTCTGGAGAATTTCCTCTACGGCATCTGCGGCTTCACCAGAGAGTGGAGCATGGCCTCCTATGTGGACACCGCCCTGCAGGAGTGTCGGGAAAAGATCGGCGACAAGCGCGTGCTGCTGGCGCTCTCCGGCGGCGTGGACAGCGCCGTGGCCGCCGCCCTGCTGCAAAAGGCCGTGGGCGACCGGCTCACCTGCATCTTCGTGGATCACGGCCTGCTGCGGCTGCACGAGGGCGACGAGGTGGAGCGGGTGATGAAGGGCGAGTTTCACGTGGACGTCCGCCGCGTCAACGCAAAAGACCTGTTTCTGAGCAAGCTGGCCGGCGTCACGGAACCGGAGCGCAAGCGCAAGATCATCGGCGAGGAGTTCATCCGCGTCTTCGAGGCCGAAGCCAAAAAGCTTGGCAAGGTGGATTTTCTGGCGCAGGGCACCATCTACCCCGACGTGGTGGAGAGCGGCCTGGGCGGCGAGAGCGCCGTTGTAAAGAGCCACCACAACGTGGGCGGCCTGCCGGACTGCGTGGACTTTGAGGAGATCATCGAGCCGCTGCGTCGGCTCTTTAAGGACGAGGTGCGCCAGCTGGGTCTGGCCTTGGGTCTGCCGGAGAGTCTGGTGTGGCGCCAGCCCTTCCCCGGCCCCGGCCTTGCCATCCGCATCATCGGCGAGATCACCGAGGAAAAGCTGGACATCCTGCGCAGAGCCGACGCCATCTTCCGCGAGGAAATGGCCGCCGCCGGACTGGATCGGACGGCCAACCAGTATTTCGCCGCCCTCACCAACATGCGCTCCGTGGGCATCATGGGCGACGAGCGCACCTACGACTACGCCGTGGCTCTGCGGTCGGTGCAGACCCAGGACTTCATGACGGCCACCTGGTCGCGCCTGCCCTACGAGCTGCTGGACAAGGTCAGCGGCCGCATCGTGGGCGAAGTGCCCCACATCAACCGCGTGCTGTACGACGTAACCTCCAAGCCCCCCGCCACGGTGGAATTCGAGTGACCTCCCCCCCAAAAAGCAACACCCCCTATGCAGGCGCTCCTGCACAGGGGGCGTTTTTTTCTGCCGGCGGTTCCGGCGTGGTCAAAGTTCTACTCCACCACCATGCTTTCCACCACCCGCAGCAGCGTCTTCAGTTCCACGTTCTGGCCGACGGCACAGAACAGCCAGTCCCCCTTGCCCTCTGCCGCCCATAAGATTTGGCAAACGGAATCGGGCGTTTCGACCACCATGGCCTCCGTGCCGCGCAGCTGCCTATAGCTTACCTTGGCGTCTTCCGTATTTACATTTGCGCTCCCGTCCAGCAGATTCCGCGCAGCAATTACGATCCTGGCCTCCGTGCCGGATTTTCTGTATTGCATCCAAACATTGGAGTCGCTTTTCTCCTCTTTCTCCGGCTCAAAGCCTTTCGGCAGCCAGTCAACGGAGAATCGGGGCGCCGGACTCCTCTGCCCGCTGCCAAGCGCCGCCGACGACGCAGGCAGGCTGATGACCGTCGTGTGTTTATGAAATTTCATCGCATAACCGAAAGTCGGCTTTTTCGCCTGAAAGCTCTCCTGCGCGGCGAACGCCGTGGTGAAGACCATTATCGCCACCAGAGCGATCGTCGCCGCCATGCCCGCCGCCCTGACAAAGCCGCGGCCAAACTGCCGGACGTTTCTCCCCGCCATTTTCTGGGCGATCAGCCGCAGGCACCGGCGGTGCGTTTCCGCAGGCACGATCTCCTCGCCGCTCTCGTTCAGCCGCCGGCTTTCCGCCAGCGCCTTTTCGCCCTCTGCCTCGGCCACGCTCTCCATCAGCAGCGCAAACAGCGCCTCCTCATATTGCTCCAGCAGCGCTTCGCGCCTTATCATAGCCGCGCCTCCTTCCGTCTGCACGCCCGCGCCGCTCTGCGCGGGCATTTCCCCTTGATCCCAGTATAATGGGAATATTCTGCTCTTGTCATAGATAACACCGCGCAGCCAAATATGCAACATGTTTTTTTGGAAAAATTTTCGGAAAATTTTTGGCAGTTTTTGCTGAAAATTGTTTCTTTGTGTTTTCATGTGCGATATTTCCTGCTATACTATGTAACATAAAAAAGAAAAAGGACTCTGATTATGCTTCCGATATGTATCATGACCATAGAGGACGAGAGCGACCGCGAGTTTATGGCGCGGCTCTACACCCGCTACCGGCGCCTGATGTACGACACCATCCGGCAGGTAGTGGGCGATCACTGGTCGGCCGAGGACGTGGTGCAGGCCACCCTGCTCAAACTCATCGACAAGGTGCCGAAGCTCCAAACGCTGGACGACCGCCGCACGGCGGGCTATATCGCCGCCGCCTGCCGCCACACCGCCTACAACGAGCTGCGCCGCCGCTCCCGCCAGCCCCTGTTCGTTCCGGAGGAGGAGCGGACGGCCGACAGCGCCGCAAGCTCCCCGCGCAGCATGGAGCTTTACATGATCCGCAAGGAAGACCTGCGGCGCATGGCCGAAATCTGGGGCAAGCTGGACGAGCGCAGCCGCTTCGCGCTGGAGGCGCGCTACATACTGGAGCAGACGGACGCAGAGATCGCCCAAAGCCTGTCCATCAGCCCCGAAAGCGTCCGCATGGTGCTCACCAGAGCACGCCGGAAGGCGCTCGCCCTCATGGACGCCGCCGCCAAGCAATGACCGCAATGCACCCAGGACAGCCGCCCCGTGCGGCTGTCTTTTTTCGACCTTTTTGCCTCTTGTGTCGCTCAGAAAAATTTTTTGTTGCATTTTGTCGGAAATGGTGTTTCATATATATAGCGGATTCTCAAAAAAATACAGGCAGGAGAGATGATATGAAACGAAAACTTCTGAAATGCACAGGCACGCTGACCCTTGCGCTGGCGCTGGCGGCTCTGTCCGCCGTCCCCGCATTCGCCGCCGAGACCGGCACAGACGCGGTGACGGGGCTTCTGTCGGACATTCTCGTGGCTCTCATAGGCGCCGGAAGCGTTATCGCCGCCGCCTGCATCGGCATCCGAGGCGCGAGGAAAATCGTAAAAGAGCGGCATGCCTACTTCACCAGTTTTTCCTCCAGGGGACATGATCTGGGTCGTTTTCTGATGCAGGCCAAAGAGGAGATCACCATTGTGGTCATTTACGGCGATCAGCTGTTGGAGAACTATGGGAACCTGCTCGAAAATCTCCTGCTGCAGGGCATCCGGATCAACTTTTTGATGCTCGAAAGAACGGAAGCATTCAAAATGTCTGAAACATACTTTGGTGAAAAAGAGAATCAGTATAAACCTGGTGCCAAAAAAGCTGTCGAAAGATTAGAGAAGATCAAAGCGAAAAATTTCGAAAACAAAAAGCTGACCATCAAAGGGTCGAAGCAGCTATCCACGTCTTACATCGCCATTGACTGCGGCATTGGAGAAGATCAGCAGCCAAAAGATACCGCGGAGATCCATGTTATGCTGTACCAGTACAAAACTCCCACAGAAAAAGCGCCCCTTACCTATATGTCAAAAGCCGGCGATGCATCTGTGTTTGATCGCACAGTTGCTTCCATCAAAGCGATGTGGAAAGACTCAGATTCCCTCGATCTCAACAAATACATTTCCGAGTTCGACGAGGACGCTTCTGCTTCGCAGGCCGATGCGGCTGACGAGCATTCCGACGCAATCCAAAAATAAAAAAGCAAAAATCCCGTTGCACATTCGGCTTTGCGGTGTTTTCTATTATGAAAGCACAAAACCATGCCGGCAGAGCAAGGTCGGAAGGCTCTGCACCGGCGCCGAAAGTGAGGTGGTTCCTATGCGGGTGAGCTGCTGACACGCCGCCCCCCAAAAAATCTACATACAGGAGGACGTAAAAATGAAAAAACTCAAGACAGCTCTCGCAGCCTTGGTCGTGGCCGTTATGCTTGCCGTAACGTTTGTCCCCGTTTTTGCCGCAAGCTATGAAACGATCCATCTCGCCACAAATCAATACTGGACAAAGGCGTTCGGCGCCACCCATGACACGAATTACAGCTTGTGCGGCGCAATGTGTCACTCTGTTTCTCCCATTTCCGGCGATGATAACTTCCATAAGATCCAGTGCAGGGTGACAAACACCTACGCTGTGTCGATCGGCACACGCGACTTCTACAGGCTCACCGAGGGAGCAACCACCTATACCGAAATAACCATTAAAGAGGGATACCTGAACACATCCAACATTTTTTTCCAGTTCAGGGGTAATTCCTCCGCTCAAGCCACGGCTGTGGTTTCCTACACCGGAACGATCGTAAAATAAAGCACTTCCCCGCTATGCAGGGGGCAGCGGTTTGCCGCTGCCCCCTGCGGAAAATCTGAACGGAGGGATCTCAGATGTTTGTTCGCACGACATGGAACCATGTCAAATTCCTGCTCGGCAAGACCAGCAGCAAGATCACTTTTTTTGCGCTGTTTCTCGTCATGCTGCTGAACTTTGTTTTGAATGTGCTGTACTTTCGGGGCTATGACGTCATTGCGATGTATCACCCCATGAATATATTGAGCCTGAGCTACGACCGCACGTCGCTCAACGCCGACGCGGCTCTGCTTCTCATCCAGTTCCTGCCCCTTCTGGTGGGCTGGCCTGCGGGTCTGGCGCTGGCGGCGGATCGGGGAATCGGTGCCGACACCATGCTCGTCGCCCGCCTGGGGCGGAAGCTGTATGTCACCTCCAAGCTCACCGCCGTTTTCATCGCCACGGCCATCGTCTTTTCCGTCCCCTTCCTGCTGGAGATCGTCTTGAACTGCCTCTCCTTCCCCCTGACGGCCACCGGCAATTTGGCGGGCATCGACGTTTTCGACTCCGACTATGCAGAAATGCTCGGCAACTATCTCTGCCCCTGGCTCTACCGCTTTTCCCCCTATCTCGCCGCCGTTCTCGGCACCATCGGCTTCGGGCTTTTTGCGGGGCTGCTGGCCTGCGTCACGGCCTCCCTCTCCCTGTTCGTCCGGATCCGCTTCCGCGTGTTCCTGCTGCTTCCGGTGTTCATTCTGCTGTATGCCATCAACTCGTCGGAGGACCTCGAGCGGAAATGGTATACCTATCTTCTCTTTTTTAATGAGCAACCGAAAAATACGCTCTACTGGCTCTCCCTCTGCGCCGCCCTTGTCTGCTTCTGCGTGGCTGCGGCCTGGTACGGCTGCCGAAAGGACTGCCTGAAATGAAACAGAACATCTATCTTCTGGCGGCGGCGGTGGTTCTGGGACTATGGCTCTCCGTCACATTTATCCACCCCGATCCCGCGGGCTACACCATCACCCAGTCCATACTGCAGCTAAGCGGCTCCCGCGGCATATTCTCCCTTGAAGTAACGCTCACCGTGCTGCTGCAGTTCGCGCAGCGGCTGGTGCCGTGCCTGGTCTTTCAGGCCTTTGTGGGGATCCGGTTCTACCGGCACTACTGCGTGGCCAGCGTGTATGTCTTCTCCCGCATCCCCAACCGGACGGCGTGGTATCTGCGGCAGGTCGGCTCCATCGTCCTCTGGGCGGCGGTCTACCAGCTTCTGGTTCTGGGATCCGCTCTGGCCGTCGCGGCGGCGCGCTTTACGCTGATACCGGACAAATTCTGGGTCAGAGTATTCGCCTTTCACTTCCTTGTCTATTTCCTCTGGCTCGTCTTCACCACGCTGGCGGTGAACCTTCTGGCCATCTGCAAGGGGAGCGGCGGCGCCTTCATCTGGGTGGCCGGCCTTCAGGCGGCGTTCATTACCATTTTCTCCGTGCTGGGGCGTCTTTCCGAGCTGCCCAAGCTCCAGTCCCTGCTCATCCGCCTTGATCCCGTCTCCTGCCTTGTGGTGAGCTGGCACACCGCAAAGGACGCGGAGCTTTCGGCCATCCTTGGCTCCCCCTATTTGGGGATCTATCCCGCGCATTCCATCATCTACGTATCCGTCTTATGCCTGCTCGTGGCCATTGTGGGCGGCGTCGTCGTCGCGCGCCACGACTTGCTCGTATCCAACACAGAAACGGGGGGAAATTAAATTGCTGTTAGAAGCCAAAAACATTTGCAAGACCATCCGCAAAAAAGTCATATTGAGCGACATATCCCTGCGTCTGGAATCGGGCGCCATCTACGGCTTCGTAGGGCGCAACGGCTCGGGAAAGACCATGCTGTTCCGCGCCCTCTCCGGCCTGATGACCCTGACCTCCGGCTCGGTATTCTGGGACGGCAAAGAGCTGCACAAGGACTTCTCCGTCCTGCCCAGCATGGGCATCGTGCTGGAAAACGTGGGGCTGTATCCGGAGCTGACCGGCATGCAGAACCTGCAGTATTTTGCCCGCCTCAGCGGAAAAGCCGGCCCCGAGGACATGCGGACCGCCCTTGTCCGTGTGGGGCTTGACCCCGACGACAAGCGCACCTACCGCAAGTATTCCCTGGGCATGAAGCAGCGCCTCGCCATTGCGCAGGCCATCATGGAAAAGCCCGATGTCATCCTGCTGGACGAACCCACCAACAGCCTCGACGAGGACGGCGTGGCGCTGATCCGCAGCCTGATCCTGGAGGAGAAGCAGCGGGGCGCGCTGATCCTCCTCGCCAGCCACAACAAGGAGGACATCGGCCTGCTGGCCGACCGCCTGTTCCGCATAGAAATGGGCGTGGTCTTTGAACAGGAGTGGAACAATGAAGAATAAAGTGTTTCTTATCATCGTGGCCTCGCTGCTGGGGGCGGCGGCGATCTTCGGCCTGATCTTCCGCTTCAGCTACACCAACATCACCGCAGAGGAAAACTATCTGGATAAGCTGCAGGTGGGCGAGATCCCTGAAGGCATTTGCCTGGTGGACTGCGAGCTGCTGCACCAGAGCCTGCCGGAGGCGCCGCTGATCCTGCGGGTCACGCCGGTGGCCGAGCTGGAGGAGCATTTCGGAAGGAGCATCCAAAAAGCCGTTGTCCGGCAGACCTTTGTGAGCGAGGATGTGTCCGTGGGCGACGAAATATACATCACCGCCAACGGCTGGCGCGCCATCATCCGCAAGGACGGATGGTCTACCGAGCGGAACTTTGTCAACGTGATGCGGGAAGGCTCGGACTATCTGGTGTTCCTGCGGGACTACGAGAAGATCCGCTGGGACGGCTGCACGGTTTACTATCTGGACGAAAATCGGGTCATAGCCCCCGTCTTCTGCTACGACGACATTCCGAATATTGTTATCCCCAAATCGGGCAGCGACACCTATGTCCCCTATTCCGAGGTGCGCGACAACGAATTTTTCTCGGCATCTCAGTCGGGGCTTGACGCCTGGCTCAGCCTGAAGCAGGAGATGCTGGCGGCCTATCCCCGGCAGTAAGCCTCCCCCGAGCGGTGAGGGCGGCCGTTCGGGCGGCAATGCGTATCTGTTTTTTCATATTTTGTGCTCCTCTTTTCGGGTCGGCGGCGGAATGCGGCAAAAGCGTTCCGCCGCCGACCTGTATGGCAAAAAACGCCCGCAAAAGGGCAAATTCCCCATTGAAAGTCCGTTTTTCCTGTGCTATTATGTTGCCGGACAGGCCGCCGCGGTTCTTTTTGCGGGAGCGCTGTGCCCCGCTGCCGACCCTGCGGCGCTTTCCCCTCTCATGCAAAACTGCCGCAGAGCGGCTTTTCAAATACGGTTCGGTTAGTTCCATCTAACCGTTTTTGGAGGTGAACGGATATGACTGAAAAGATCACCCTCTCCGGCGTGCCGGAAACCATGCTGCAGACCCTCTACGCCCGCGCCAAGGAGAGCAAAGGCCGCGGCGCCATCTGCGACCGGAAGGCCGAAGAGCTTATCGGCCGCCTGGACTACGACTTTTCCCTTGCGGATAAGGACGCGGCCATGCACAGCGGCGTCATCGCCCGCACCATCGTGCTGGATCGGCTGGCGGGTACGTGGCTGGCGGCCAACGCCGGCGCCACGGTGGTGAACATCGCCTGCGGCCTCGACACCCGCTGCTACCGCCTGCAGGGGTACGCCCACTGGTATAACCTCGACCTGCCGGAGACCATGGCCGTGCGGGAGCGTCTGCTGCCGGAGAGCGGCGCCATTTCCCAGATCGCCTGCTCCGCCATGGAGGACTGGGGCGGCGAGATCGCGGCACACAGCGCGCCGGCGCTGGTCATCATCGAGGGGCTGACCATGTATCTCAGCGAGGCGGACGTGCAGCGCATATTCGCCGTGATCGCTCGGCGGTTTGAAAAGGTCACTGTGCTGGTGGAGATCATGAACCCCGCCGTGGCCAAACGTTTTCGGGAAAAGTCCATCGAGGGCAGCAGCGCCAAATTCACCTGGGGCGTGCAGAGCGGCCGCGCGCTGGCAGCGCTCCTCCCCGATTTCCGCTTTGCCGCCGAGCACAGTCTCACGGAGGGCATGGCCGCCTTCGTCCCCGTTTACAAGCTGCTGGAAAAGCTCCCCCTCGTCCGCAATATTTCCAACAAGATCGTTGTATTGGAAAAATAACAGATCATTTTTCACGATAGAAAAGAGGAATTTTGTTATGAAAATTCTGGTGTTCGGCGCCGGCGTGCTGGGCTGCAATCTCGCCAACAATCTGTCTGCCGCCGGAAAAGACGTCGCCCTTCTCGCCCGCGGAAGCTGGGCGGAGGAAATTCAAAAAAACGGCCTGCGCATCAAGAATAAGCTGCCGCCCCGCACCACGGTGCGCCGCCTTCCGGTGGTGTCCGCGCTGGAGCCGGAGGCGGACTATGACGTGATCTTCGCCGCCGTGCGGTATACCCAGCTGGAGGCCATTATGGACGCCCTGCGCATGAGCCGCGCGAAGACCGTCGTCTTTGTGGGCAACAACGTCCGCGCGGCGGAAACGGCGGCGCTCCTGCCGGAGAAAAACGTGCTCTTTGCCTTCACCAATGCCGCAGGCCATCGGGAGCGCGACCGCGTGGTCTCCGCCGACCTGCGCAAGATCACCATCGGCCCCCTCGCCGGCGCCCCCTCGCAGGAGGCTCTCGTGAGCCGGATCTTCTCCGGCACAAAATACAAGGTCACCTATGAGCCGAACATGGGGGACTATCTCCTGTGCCACGCCGCCTTCGTGCTCCCTGCGGTTTTCGCCTGCTACAAAACAGACGGCGACCTGAAGAAGCTCAAGGGGAACACCGCCTATCTCGGCCGCCTCATCGACGCCAACATCGAGGGCTACCGCGCCATACAAAGCGCCGGCCACGAGATCCTGCCCAAAGAGGACGCGGACTTTGAGGGTGCCGCCTACCGCGAGACCTGCCTCCGCTTTTTTAAGCTCCTGTGCGCCACCGCCCTGGGCAAGATCTGCGTTTCCGACCACGCCATGAACGCCGCGGACGAAATGAGCGCCCTGAATCGGGACATCAAGCGCTTTTTTGACCAGCGCGGCGCGGCCTATCCCGTGTGGCAGTCGCTGGAAAAGGAATGCGGTGAATATCTGCAGGAAAAGAATTGATTTTTTATCCGCCGGATCCGAGGTGATCGTATGATTTTCAAAACGCTGGGAGACCCGCAGGCGCCCGCCGTGCTGTTTTTCCACGCCATGGGCGTAACGGGCGGGAGCAGCGAGCCGGTGGCGCAGCATTTGCAGGACAAATACTTCTGCATCCTCCCCACCTCCACCGTCTACTGCGCCGGCCAAAAATACAAAAGCAAAGCCGACGAAGTGCGGCAGGTGGAGGACTTTCTCCGCCGCCAGGGGGTAAAGAGCCTGGCGCTGGTGGTGGCCTCCTCCATAGGCGCGGATCTCGCCATGGCTTTTTTGACCCAGACAAAGCTGCCCGTCGGTCATGTCTTTTTCGACGGCGGCCAGTTTGCCCGCATCGGCCAGTCCACCCGCCGACTTATGACGCCGTTTCTCTACCTCGCCATAAAGAGTCTGTACTGGTCAAAAGGGAGGACGCTCAAAAAGCTCCTGTGGTGCGATGACGACTCCATAAAGCCCTACTTCATCGCCGCCGGACGGGCGCTGACCTACGGCAGCCTGCGCCGCCAGCTTTCGGACAGTCTGGAGGACAAGCCCTTCCCCCCGCTGCCGGAGACGCTGCAAAAGCGCACCTATTTTTCCTTCGGCAGCGCAGAGGATCATTTCAAATATCGGGATGCCGTCCTGCAAGCCTACCCCCACGGCCGCTATCCGGTGTTCGAGGGCTATGACCACATGCAGTACCAGATCCGCGACCCCCGCGGCTTTGCGCAGATGCTCCGCGGGATCATAGAGGAAGACCGCCTGCCGGCGCTGCCTTTTCTGCGGGAATACGACAGGGAGGATCACGAATGTTTTGGGGCAAAGTAGCCTGCGTATATGACATTTTTGCAGACATCATCAACCGCGGAGCCAACAAAAAGCTGTGCGCCGCCGTGGAGCAGCTCATCGCCCCCTCGGACGAGGTGCTGGAGTGCGCCTGCGGCACGGGGCTGCTCACCGCTGTCATAGCGCCCCGCTGCAAAGAGCTTACGGCCACGGACTTTTCCGCCAACATGCTCCGGCGCGCCCAGAAAAAATGCCGGAAATACCGCAACGTCCGCTTTGCACAGGCGGATCTCCTGCGCCTTCCCTATCCGGACGGGTGCTTTGATGTCGTGGTGGCCGCCAACGTGCTGCACCTGCTGGATGAGCCGTATCAGGCGCTGCGGGAGCTGGAGCGGGTCTGCAAGTCCGGCGGCCGCCTCATCCTCCCCACCTACATGAACCGCACGGAGCAGGGCGGCACCAACAGCATCACCGGCGCCATCGGCAAGGCCGGCGCGGACTTCAAGCGGGCGTTCACGCCGGACTCCTACCGCCGCTTTTTGGAAGCCGCCGGCTATACGGACGCGCGCTACACCCTCTGCTCGGGCAGAGTCCCCTGCGCCGTGGCGGTGCTCCGAAAGGGCGGCTGTCCGTCTGACAAAGAATATCCGGAGGTGCAAGGCTCCGGCCAGAAAGGAATGGATGCAAAATGAAATATACCGGTATGCCGGCAGCCATGTGGGCGATGTTTGCCGGTTCGTTCCGCAGGCAGCTCACCGCCGTTTTGGACTATGACGCCGCTGCGGCCAAAGCCATCACCAAGTCCGCCAAGCCCAGATACCGCCAGATCATCCGCGAGCTGCCGGAGTTTGAAAAGGCCGACCGCTTCAAGACGAACATCGTCAACTGCGCCATGCTGGGCGCCTTCCTTCTCTCCATGCCGCAGAAGCCGGAGCCGGAGCCGCTGACGCAGTTTTACGCCTCCGCCATGATGACAGGCTTCGTCCGCCGCCTCTGCCGAAAAAGCGGCAAGAGCAAATTCACCGAAAAAGACCTTGCCCGCATGCGCGCCACCGCCGCCCTCAGAGCCGCCGACCGCAACCCCTACTCTTGGAACATGGAGCTATACGAATACCCCGATGGCAGCGGGTACGAGGCTCGCTTCACCCGGTGCGGCATCTGCGCGCTGATGAAAAAGCTGGGGCTGTACGACCTCACCCCCGCCCTGTGCCGCCTGGACTACAACATGACCGAAGCCGGCGAAGCCGCGGATTTCGTGCGGGAATACACCCTCGCCTCCGGCGGCCCCTACTGCGACTGCGGGTATAAGAAAAAAGGCTTCGTCCCGCAAAACTAAATCCGAAAATGCCGCCCTCAGCGCCCCGTGCCATACGCAGGCACGGGGCGTTTTTCCCCCCCACCGCCGCCGCAAAAAGATTTACCTCGATTTAACGTTTCTTTGCTTTCGGATTTTACAAGGCGGGATTATTCTGACATCGTAGCCAAGAGATATGCAAGAAAAATTAACAGGAGGTAAATCAGATGAAAAAGAGAATTGGATGTTTTGCAGCAGCCATGCTGCTGGTATGTGCGCTGGTGGGCTGCGGCGGCAGCAAGACGACGGTATCCACCGACGGCTCCACCTCCATGAGCAAGGTCATCACCGCTCTGAGCGAAACCTTTGAGGCCGACACCGGCATCACCGTCACCTATAACGCCACTGGCTCCGGCTCCGGCATTCAGGCCGTGGAGGAAGGCCGCTGCGACATCGGTCTGGCCAGCCGCAGCCTGAAGGACGAGGAAAAGGCCAAGGGCCTGACGGAGACCGTTCTGGCCTACGACGGCATCGCCATCATCGTCAACCCCGAAAACCCCGTGCAGGAGCTGGATCTGGACACCATCGCCAAGATCTACACCGGCGAGATCACCAACTGGAAGGACGTGGGCGGCAATGACGCCGAGATCGTGCTCATCGGCCGCGAGGCCGGCAGCGGCACCCGCGACGGCTTCGAGTCCATTACGGACACCAAGGACAAGTGCCAGTACCGTCAGGAGCTGACCTCCACCGGCGACGTCATCACCACCGTGTCCAGCAACCCCGACGCCATCGGCTATGCCTCCCTCGCCTCCGTGAAGGACACCGTGAAGGCTCTGACCGTGAACGGCGTGGTTCCCAGCGAGGCCAGCGTCAAGGACGGCAGCTATGTGGTGCAGCGCCCCTTCGTCCTCGTGACCAAAGACGGCACCAAGCTCTCCGACAGCGCCCAGAAGTTCTTCGACTACATCACGTCGGAAGCGGCCAGCAAGGTCATCAGCAACGCGGGTGCAGTCCCCGTCAAGTGAGAAACGTGAGCGGCGGTACGCAGGTGCCGCCGCTTGCCTTCCCTGAGGTGTAATATGAAGAAAAACAAAGTGTTTGAAACCGCCGTTCACGGCGTGTTCCTGCTGCTGGGTCTTATCACCGTGGGGTGCGTGCTGCTCATCACGGTGTATCTCATCGTTTCCGGCCTTCCGGCCATACGGGAGATCGGGCTGAAGGACTTCCTCTTCGGTCAGGAGTGGGCCTCCACCGCCAAGGAGCCGAAGTTCGGCATCCTCCCCTTCATTCTCACCAGCGTGTACGGCACGGCCGGCGCCATCGTCATCGGCGTGCCGGTAGGCTTTTTCACGGCGGTTTATCTGTCCAAGCTGGCCGGCAAGCGCGTCCGCGCCGTCATGGAGAGCGCCGTGAGCTTGCTGGCGGGCATCCCGTCCGTGGTGTACGGCCTGGTGGGCATGCTGATACTGGTGCCGGCGGTGCGGAAAATTTTCCATGTGCCGGACGGGGCCAGCCTGCTGGCGGCCATCATCGTGCTGGCCATTATGATCCTTCCCAGCATCATCAAAGTCTCCGTCACGGCTCTGGACGCCGTGCCGCCGGAGTATGAGGACGCCTCGCTGGCGCTGGGCGCGTCGCCGGTGGAGACCTATTTCCGCGTGTCCGTCCCCGCCGCCAAAAGCGGCATTGCCGCCGCGGTGGTGCTGGGCGTAGGCCGCGCCATCGGCGAGGCCATGGCGGTGATGATGGTGGCGGGCAATGTGGCCAATATGCCCTCCCTGTTCCAGAGCGTCCGCTTCCTCACCACGGCGGTGGCCAGCGAGATGTCCTACTCAAGCCCCGGCAGCCTGCAGCGCAACGCCCTGTTCTCCATTGCGCTGGTGCTGTTTTTGTTCATCATGCTGCTCAACGCCGCCCTCAATTTCTTTTTGAAGCGGGATAAGGAGAAGTGAAATGAGCCGAAAAAGAAAGAGTTATATCGCCCTCATGCGCGGCGCCATGTACGTCTGCTGCGCTCTCACGGCGGCGCTGCTCCTGTTTTTGCTGGGCTATGTGCTCTATAAAGGCATTCCCAACATAACCTGGGAGCTGCTGTCCACCAAGCCCAGCTATCTGGAAAGTCGCATCGGCATCCTGCCGGACATTCTCAACACCGTCTATATCGTTCTGGCCACCCTCGTCATCGTGCTGCCTCTGGGCGTAGGCGCCGCCATTTACCTCACGGAATACGCCCAGAATAAGCGGGTGGTAGCCGCCATCGAGTACGCCGCCGAGACCCTCTCCGGCATCCCCTCCATCATCTACGGCCTTGTGGGTATGCTGCTGTTTTCCAACAATTTCGGCACCTGCCTGCTGGCCGGCGCGCTGACGCTGGTGATCATGAACCTGCCCACCGTCATGCGCACCACCCAGGAGAGCCTGAAGACCGTGCCCCAGAGCTATCGGGAGGGCGCCTTCGGGCTGGGCGCCGGCAAGTGGCGGGTCATCCGCACTGTGGTGCTCCCCGGCTGCGTGGACGGCGTCGTCACCGGCTGCATCCTCTCCGTGGGGCGCATCCTAGGCGAGTCGGCGGCGCTTTTGTTCACGGCAGGCTTCGCCCACGCCCTCAATGACCTCTTCACCGGCCTCGTCAGCCCCGGCGCCACCCTCACCGTGGCTCTGTATGTGTATGCCAAGGAGGACGGCGAATTCGGCGTCGCCTTCGCCATTGCGGCGATTTTGATGCTCCTGACCCTGCTTATCAACCTGTCTGCCTCGCTGGTGGGCAAATACTTTGCCAAAAGGAGAAGCGTATGAGTGCTATCATCACGGCGGAGGATCTGCACCTCTGGTACGGGGAGACCCACGCCCTGAAGGGGATCAACATGGCCATCCCCGAAAAAAATATAACGGCTCTCATCGGGCCGTCCGGCTGCGGAAAATCCACATTTCTCAAAACCCTCAACCGCATGAACGACCTCATCCCCTCCGTGCGTATTGACGGCGACGTTCTGTATAACGGCCAAAGCATCTTCGCCCGTGAGGTGGACGTGAACAGCCTGCGCCGCGACATCGGCATGGTGTTCCAGAAGCCCAACCCCTTCCCCATGAGCATCTATGACAACATCGCCTACGGCCCCCGCACCCACGGCGTGACAAACAAGAAGGAGCTGGACGACATCGTGGAGCAGGCGCTGCAGGACGCCGCCATCTGGGACGAGGTGAAAGACCGTCTGAAAAAGAGCGCTCTCGGCCTCTCCGGCGGCCAGCAGCAGCGGCTTTGCATTGCCCGCGCCCTGGCCGTGCGGCCGCAGGTGCTGCTCATGGACGAGCCTACCTCTGCGCTGGATCCCATCTCCACCTCCCGCATCGAGGAGCTGGCGCTGCAGCTGAAGGAGCGCTACACCATCGTCATAGTGACCCACAACATGCAGCAGGCCGTGCGTATTTCGGACAACACCGCCTTTTTCCTGCTGGGCGAGCTTATCGAGTTCGACGAAACAGAAAAGCTGTTCTCCCAGCCCAAGGAAAAGCGCACCGAGGACTATATTACAGGAAGGTTTGGGTGATGATATGCGAAGCAGATTTGACCGGCAGCTCAGCCTGCTGAACCGGAAAATGACGGAAATGGGCGGCGAATGCGAGAGCATTATCGCCTCCGCCGTGAAGGCGCTGCTGGCCGGCAGCACCGAGGATGCCCGCCGTGCGCGGGAGCAGGGGCACCGCATCGACCAGCTGGAGCGGGAGATCGAGTCCATCTGCCTCAAGCTCCTGCTGCAGCAGCAGCCCGTGGCGCGGGATCTGCGGGTGATCTCCGCGGCGCTTAAAATGATAACGGATATGGAGCGCATCGGCGATCAGGCGGAGGACATTGCCGAGATCATCACCACCCTCGGCGGCCGAACCGGCGCCGAATGCGCGGACATTCGGGTCATGGCGGAGGCCACCATCAAGATGGTCACCGACAGCGTGGACGCCTATGTGCGGCAGGATCTGCCCCTGGCGCAGTCCGTGGAGGAGTATGACGACGTGGTGGATGACGCCTTCTGCCGCGTGAAAAACACACTCATCGCCATGATCGCCCAGAACACCGCCGAGGGCGAATACGCGCTGGATCTGCTGATGATCGCCAAGTATTTTGAGCGCATCGGCGACCACGCCGTGAACATCGCCGAGTGGGTGCAGTTTTCCGTCACCGGCGAGCACAAAAGCGGGAAACTCCTGCCCCAAAAATGAGGAACGGGGAACGAGGCGGCTTAAACCTCGTTCCCCTTTATGGAAAGATGCGGCTGCTGCGCCGCTCGGCTTGATAAATAAAAATATAAAATATAAAAACGCCCGACCGCCATCCGGCAGTCGGGCGCAATGCTCCCATGCGTGCTGCTTCGACCCCGGTGATGGCAGTGGTCTGGGAGCAGCGCCCTGCGTATCTGACTTATCCTGCCGCAGCAGGCTTCACAGTGACCGTCTCGCGGGGCTTTGCACCCCATTCCGCCGCCGAAGAAAACTCCGGCTCACGCTGTCCCCTATTCGATTACCTGTATCCTATCACATCCCGCCGCAAAAAGCAAGCCTGTTTTTGCGGCGTTTTTTTTCGATTTTTTCGCTTATTTCAGCCGCAGGGGCAGGCCGCAGAACATCCGCGTCACGGAGTCCGCCTCCCGCGCCAGGGCGCACATGGCTCTGCCCGTTTCCTCCCGCCACAGGCGCTGCTTTTTGTCCACCGGCACCACGCCGCAGGACACGTCCGTGCAGAGCACCACGGCGTCCGGCCGCAGCTTCGGCAGCACAAACGGCTCTCCGGCCTCCACCGCCGCCCACACCGCCTGCTCCAGATAGCAAATGCAGCGGCGGGAGGTGTCAAAGCCATGGTCATAATACGCCAGCTCCTCCGGTGCGAGATGAAACCGCTCCATAGCGTAGCGGAGCTTTCCCTGATAGGCTCCGCCGATGATGAGATCCATTCTCTTTTCCTCCTTACAGCAGCAGGGCGGCGCAGCCGCACGCCTCGCCCAGCGTAATGGCGGCGCCGGAAATGTCGCCGCACATACCCCCCAAGTTTCGCCGCAGCAAAAGCACCGTCAGTCCGGCCGAAGCTACGGCCACCGGCACGCAGAGAAAGCCCCGCTCCGGCAGCAGAAACCCCAGCCCCACGCACACCGCCGCCATGATCCAAGCGGCGGCGGCAGCGCCGCGGCTATGTTCCATCGTCCGGTAGCCGCTGCTCTCCAGCGGCGCAAGACCCAGCACCGCGCTGGCGCTGACGCACCGCACGGCGGCGCAGATAAGCGGCAGCGCCCAGAGCTTCTCCGCCGCTATGCCGCTGCGCCACACGCTGTACTGGAAAAGCGCCAGCAGCGTAAGGCAGATCACCGCAAAGGATCCCACGTGGGAGTCCTTGAGGATCTCCCGCCGCCGCTCCAGATCCCGTCGGGACAAAACGGCGTCGCTGCAATCCATGAAGCCGTCCAGATGGATGAAGCCCGTAACACACCACATAAATGCGGCCATACACAGGGCAAAAATAGGCTGTGGAATAGGAAAACATCCTAATAATTTTCCAAAAAGTGCCCACAGCGCGCCCATAAAACCGCCTAAAAACGGCAGGCACAAAAGCATCTGCCGATAGCACCCCTGCTCCCAGCGGCGGACGGGGTTGGGGATGGCGCAGAACATCCCCCAGCACATGGAAAATCCGGTGAACCATTTTTTCATACGGGAATTTCTCCTTTATATATAAGGCGCCCGCCGAAGCTCACCTCCGCCACGGTGTCGCACGCGGCGGCCAGGCAGCGGTCGATGTAGGCAAGCCCCCGCCGGTACTCCTCCGTGAGTTCGCCGTAGCGCAGGGCGTCGGAATAGATGTAGTCGCTGACGAAAACGATGTGTTTCAGGCGGCAGAGGGTCGTCAGCTCTCCGGCCACCCGCTCGGGGGCAGACAGATCCACCGAGCCGTCCAGTCGGAACATCTCGTTGGATAAAAGCGCCGTGACGCTGTCCAGCAGGTAGCTGCCCGCGGGGTCTGCCTTTTCCAGCGCTTTTTCAAGCCCCAAGCCGCACTCCACGGTCTGAAAGCCCAGCCCCGCCCGACTCTGCACATGGCGGGCGATGCGCAGGCGATCCTCCTCGTCGTGGGGGATCATGGTGGCCAGATAGTACAGATGCTCCGGCCGGCTCAGATGCACGGCGATCTGCTCGGCCAGAGTGGATTTGCCGTTTTTGCAGCCGCCGGATAAAAACACGGTCATCTTAAAAACAGTCCTTCCCTCTTATCTCGCTTAAATAGCTGTCGTCAATGGCGGCGCCCTGAAAAGTGGCCATGCCCTCGGCGGCGGCGCAGGCCGCCTCCAGCACCCGAAAGGCAATGGGGCAGCCGCTGCCTTCCCCCAGCCGCATGCCCAGATGCAGCCACGGCGCAAGACCCAGCTCTTTTATCGCCGCCTGATACCCTATCTCTTTTGACAGGTGGGAGGCAAACAGATAGTCCCGCGCCGCAGGGCACAGGCGTGCGGCGCACAGGGCGGCCACAGCGGAGATAAACCCGTCCACCACCGCCGGCAGGCGATACAGGGCGGCACCCAGAAACACGCCGCACATGGCGGCAATGTCCAGCCCGCCCACCTTACGAAGCGTATCCAGCACGTCGCCGCCGTCGGGTCTATGCAGCGCCAGCGCAGAGGCGATGACCCGCTTTTTCAGAGCGAAGCCCTCGTCGGTCATGCCGCCGCCCCGACCGGTGACGCGCTCCACGCTCAGTCCCGTCAGCGCCGCCAGCACCGCCGAGGAGGTGGTGGTGTTGCCGATGCCCATTTCCCCCACGCCCAGAACGGCCACGCCGTCCCGCTTGGCCTGCCCCGCAAGCTCCATGCCCACGCACACGGCATGGGCGGCCTCCTCGCGGGTCATGGCAGGCTCTTTGGCAAAATTTCTCGTGCCGGACAGGATCTTCCGGTTTACGATGGCCGGACATTGATAGGGGTCGGCAATGCCCACGTCCACCACCTGCACCTCGTCGCCGAAGTGGTGCGCCATGGCGCTCATGCCGGTGAGATACCTGGTCATATTCACCGCCTGCGCCGCCGTGACGCTGCGGGGCGTGACGGACACCCCCTCCTCCGTGACGCCGTTATCGGCGCAGAGAACGACGACGCGGCAGGGGGCATACTGCGGGTGCAGCGTGCCGGCAATGCCGCACAGGCGGATATAAATATTTTCCAGCTCCCCCAGACTGCCGGGGGGCTTGGCCAGCGTGCCCTGATAGACGGCGGCGCGAGCCATGGCATCGGCATCCGCCGGAGCGATATGGGTAAGCTCCCGCAGGAGCGTTTCCTCGTAGTTCATGGTTTCAAAAATCCTTCTTCCGTCAGCCAGCGGACGTTTTCCTCCGCTTGCAGGGTTTCCAGCGTATAGGTCAGGTGCGGCTCGTTTTCCAGCCAGCGCAGCAGCTCTCCCATGGGCACCGTTCCCTTGGCCAGAGGATCATGGAGATCCCAGCCGCCGGCGTTATTATGCAGATGCAGGTGCCGCAGGTAGGGGCGGCACGCCTCCACCCAGTCCATGACCGGCGTGCGGGAAAGCTCCGCATTGGCGTGGCCAACGTCAAGGCACAGCCGCAGGCGCGGATCGTCCACCTGCCGCACGATGTCCACGGGGATCTGGGGCGACGGCTCCATGACGTTTTCCAGACACAGCGTCATGTTCTCCGGCACCTCGGAGAGGAACTCCGTCCAGAAGGCCACGGACTTTTCCACGAACCACTCCGGAAAATACACCGTGGGAATAAAGCCCGTGTGGAGCACCGCAAGGGAACAGCTCCAGCCTTTGGCGGCGGCCAGCGCCTGCCGGTAGCGCTTTCGGGTCAGCTCCACGGCCAAAGGGTCGATGGCGGCGGGGCACAGCTCATTAAAGGGAGCGTGGAACACGAAGCGCTCCGCTGCGCGGCGGTGCCTGGCCGCGGCGGCGGACACCTCCAGGGTGGGGCTGTCCAGATTGGCGGCGGTGCAGTACTCGGCGATCTCCAGCCCAAGGCCGTGGCGGCGCGCCGATTCGTCGCAGCCGGCGGCCACGGTGGAAATATACAGCTGGGTGCGTTCCATGGGCAAGCCCCCCTTTTCTTCAAATTCTTCAAACAGCAAAACAAAGTATACCACGGCGGCGGGGGCTTGTAAAGGCGGCGGAGGGCAAGGAGCATCAAACACATAACGGAGGAGGCACACATGTGTGCCTCCTCCGTTATGTGTTTTAAAATGGTATTCTTTAGTTGGGGAGTTTTACAATGTAATGGCCGCCTTCGGTCAGTTCTGTCATTGCATCGTCGGCGTTGCCGTCCCAGGTGTTGCTCTCAAAGTCAATCACATAATTCTTGTCATTGGCCTTCAGCACCTCGCCGGCTTCATCGGCGCCATTGGCAACGGTGTTATTCTTAATGGTCACTTTCACTTCTTCACCGGCTGCCGCCTGAGTGAAGCGCAGGGCACGGCTGGAAGTGCCATCAATGTTATTATTCTCAACAGAAACATTTCCGTGCATTTTAGCGATTTGGATGGCATTATAGCCAACGTTGGTAAAAGCGCAGCCGGTGATGCTCACTCCGTTGTTCTCTCCAATATAGACAGTGGGCATTCCCTTGTCCGTTGTGTCCTTAAAGGTGCAGTCCTTAATGGTCAAATTCGATGCATAGGCACCGTCGCCGGTACTCTCCATCAGGCCGCCTGTAAACGTGCAATTCTCAACCGTGACATCGTTGTTCACGCAATTGATGACCAAACCCATTCCCGTAAAATTAATATTCCGGAATGTCCAGCCATTAACAGGCTTGCAGTCCTTGCCAAACCACAGGCCGATGGATGCGCCATCAGCGCCGACCAGAGTGATGTTCTTGACGCCGGAGTTCTTGAAGGCGTGGATCATCTCGATGGTGCCGTAGTCGCCGGCAGCCAGATAGATGGTGTCACCATCCACCGCGCTATTCAGCGCCGTGAGGAACTCTGCCTGATTGGTGACCTGTGGGTTCTGCGCATCAGCGTCATACCCGTTGCCCGTGCTGTCGGACTCGTATGTATTCTGCGTAGCAAACACCGTGATGGTCACATTCGGGAGCACCAGCCCTTGATATTCGTTGCCGGCTGTGGTCTTCATCTTGCCCTGCAGCCTATAAACACCGCTCACAGCGTTCGCGGTGTTCAATACGCCCGTGAAGCTCTCCAAAGGAATCTCGTTGCCCTGTTCATCCACAATGGAAAAGTCGATCACATTCAGCAGTTCGTGGCCGTGTATCTCTTTCTCAGCTGTCCAGCTCTTGTTGATCTGTACCTTCCACTTCAGAGCCAGATTACCCTTGTTCTGAATGCGGAAGCCCTCGGTTTGGTAAGTGCAGCCCGGCTCCCAAAGGATCTTTTCCTGCGCTGCGCCCTGTGCCTTCACAAAGTTCAGCACGCGGCCTTCTTCCGTCAAGCTGGCATATGTTCCGTCTGCTTCCGGATGTTCTGCCACAATATCCACCTTCAGCTTGCCGGCCTCGATCTTGTTGACGGAGGTGGAGGCGCTGTCGGTGAACCAAGCGAAGGTGGTGCCGACGAGCATGGTCACGCACATGATAAGCGCCAGAAGGCTTACCAGCAGCGACCGCTTGGTCGTGTTCTTTTTCATAAACACATTCCTCTTTTCATTTTTTTATTTCAGATCCGGACAAGAAAAACGGACATTACCTTGCTTTTTGCGGAGCAAAAAGCAAGAATCACCGGTGATTCTTGCCTGATCTATTAACAGATTTATTTTAGCATTGTATGCCCTTCTTCGCAAGGGGTTTTTGGGTTTCTCTGTTTTGCATAATTTATCCATTATTTTTTGTGCGAAAGAGCGAAAAGCGGGGGGCGGATTGCCACACCGGTGACGTCGGTCACCGGTTCGCAATGACAGGTTACAGGGAAGTGCGGTGCGTATCAGGCGACGGGGTGAGGGGAGCGAATCGAGAGGAGCGAGTGGCCGCGGTCAAAATTTTAAGCGGCCGCCGCAAGGCAACGTAAAAATTTTGGGCACCGCAACAGGATCACCCCGCCCTACACATAATTTGGAAGTTCTTGCGGGCGGGTCGTCGGGGACGCCGATCCCTACGAGCGCATGGTTGTAGGTGCGATGCATTCGGGACGATGTGGGCATCGTCCCCTACAAAAAACTTGTAGGGCGGGGCCAGTGTGCCCCGCCGCTGGGGGTGCGGCGGTAGTCGGCGGCGGCACACATGGGTGCCGCCCTACGGGAGCATATCAAGGGGTACGGCGGAACGGGGCGTCGAGGACGCCGCCCCCTACAGAGAAATCTGCAAAACATGCGTAGGGGCGGGCGACTCTGCCCGCCCGTTTCCCCATTCAGCAGCGCATGGGCGGGCGGGGTAGAACCCCGCCCCTACGCGGGGAACAAGATGATTTCCATAAAAATGTCATTCCGAGGAGCGAAGCGACGTGGGAATCCGTATTCCCATGTGTCAGGGGTGCGGTGCAGGGGTATTACGGATTGCCACACCAGCGTGCGCGCTGGTTCGCAATGACATGGTTTATGGAGATGCGGCGTATGTCGGCGGCGGGGTGTGGGCACCCCGCCCTACGGAGGATCAAAAAAGAAACTCCGCCGGACAGCGGAGTTTCTTTCCGATTGTATTGTTCTCAGAAGTCGGCGTTGCCCACGGTGCGGGGGTGCAGCTCCACGTCGCGGATGTTGCTCACGCCCGTGAGGTACATGACCATCCGCTCGAAGCCCAGACCGAAGCCCGCGTGCTTGCAGGAGCCGTAGCGCCGCAGGTCGCAGTACCACCAGTAGTCCTCGGGGTTCATGCCCAGCTCACGGATGCGGCGCTCCAGCACCTCCAGCCGCTCCTCGCGCTGGCTGCCGCCCACGATCTCGCCGATGCCGGGCACCAGGCAGTCCGCCGCGGCCACGGTCTTGCCGTCGTCGTTCATGCGCATGTAAAACGCCTTGATCTCGGCGGGGTAATCCGTCACGAACACGGGGCGCTTGAACACCTCCTCCGTGAGGAAACGCTCGTGCTCCGTCTGCAGGTCGGTGCCCCAGTCCACCTTGAAGTCAAAGCGGTCGTTGTTCTTTTTCAAGATCTCCACGGCGTCGGTGTAGCTGATGCGGCCAAAGTCGCTGGAGGCCACATGCTCCAGCCGCTCCTTCAGCCCCTTGTCCACGAAGCTGTTGAAAAAGTCAATTTCCTGCGGGCACTTTTTCAGAACGCTGGTGATGATATACTTGATCATGGCCTCCGCCACGTCCATGTCGCCGGCCAAGTCGCAGAAAGCCATCTCCGGCTCGATCATCCAGAATTCGGCGGCGTGGCGCTGGGTGTTGGAGTTCTCGGCGCGGAAGGTGGGGCCGAAGGTATACACATCGCCGAAGGCCATGGCGAAGTTCTCGGCGTTGAGCTGGCCGGACACGGTGAGGCTGGTCTTCTTGCCGAAAAAGTCCTGCGCATAGTCCACCTGGCCGTCCTCGGTGCGGGGGACATTGTTCAGATCCAGCGTGGTCACCTGGAACATCTCGCCGGCGCCCTCGCAGTCGGACCCGGTGATGATGGGGGTCTGCACATAGACGAAGCCGCGGTTCTGGAAGAACTCGTGCACGGCGTAGGCCGCCACGGAGCGCACGCGGAAGGTGGCGGAGAACAGATTGGTGCGGGGGCGCAGGTGCTGGATGGTGCGCAGGAACTCCACGCTGTGGCGCTTCTTCTGCAGGGGATAGTCCGGCGCGGACTTGCCCTCCACCTCCACGGACTTGGCCTTCACCTCCAGAGGCTGCTTGGCCTCCGGCGTCAGCACCACGGTGCCGCGGACGATGAGGGCGGCGCCCACGTTCTGAGCCGCGATCTCTTTATAATTCTCCAGCACGGAGGCGTCCAGCACCACCTGCAGGTTCTTGAAGCAGGAGCCGTCGTTCAGCTCGACGAAGCCAAAGCCCTTCATATCGCGGATGGTGCGCGCCCAGCCGCATACCACCACTTCCTTGCCGCCCAGACTGTCCGCGTCGGCAAACAGGGCGGCGATTCTCATTCGATCCATAGTAATATCCACCTTTATTCGTGTTATTTTACAGTATGTACTATTATAAACACAAATTTTCAATTTGGCAATATATTTCCTCTTGACAAATGGGAAGATGTGTGAGAATATAAGCACAAGATTAGAGCGTAAGGTTTTGCTTACAAAAAGGAGGGCGCCATGACCCAGCGAGAACGGCAAATTCTGAATTGGATCGAGGCGGATCCCATGATCTCCCAGCAGGAGCTGGCGGATCGGGCGGGGATCACCCGCTCCAGCGTGGCGGTGCACATCTCCAACCTGATGAAGAAGGGCTGCATCGCCGGCAAGGGGTACATCGTCACCAGAAGCCCCTACGTCACGGTGGTGGGCGGCATGAACATGGACATCGGCGGCCGCCCCTATAAAAAATTGGTGGCCAAGGACTCAAACCCCGGCGCCGTGCGCATGAGCCCCGGCGGCGTGGGGCGCAACATCGCCCACAACATGAGCCTGCTGGGGCTGGACGTGCGGCTGCTCACGGCTTTCGGCGACGATGTGTACGCCCAGAAGCTGGCGGCGGTGTGCGGCGAGCTGGGCATAGACATTTCCCAGTCGCCGGTGATCCCCGGCGGGCACACCTCCACCTACCTCTTCGTCAACGATGAGAGCGGCGACATGCAGCTGGCGGTGTCGGACATGGACATCTACGACCATCTCACGCCGCAGGTGCTGCAGAGCCGCCGCCAGCTGCTGGACGGCAGCCAGGTGGTGGTGCTGGACACCAATCTGCCGGCGGAAACGGTGGCGTGGGTGGCGGAAAACTGCCGCGCGCCCATCTTTGCCGACCCTGTATCCACGGCCAAGGCGGAAAAGCTCCGCCCCGTGCTGGGCAGGCTCCACACTCTCAAGCCCAACCGCATAGAGGCGGAGTTGCTGTCCGGTGTGGCCATTTCGGATGATGCGAGCCTGCGCCGCGCGGCAGACGCGCTGCTGGAAACGGGGCTGCACCGCGTATTCATCTCTCTGGGCGCCGACGGCGTGTTTGCCGCCGACCGCAGCGGCCAGGTGCTGCACCTACCCGCGCCCGAGGGCAATATCGTCAGCACCACCGGCTGCGGCGACTCCTTCATGGCGGCTTTGGCATGGGCGTATTTGCAGGGCAGCGATCTGGAAAGATCTGCACGGGCGGGTCTTGCGGCCTCCACCATCACCATGGCCAGCGCCGACACCATCAACCCCGCCATGAGTGAGGAAGCGCTGCTGGCGCATTTATAAATCCGTTTCAAACCAATTATATTATATATAGAATAAACAGGAGGTATTTTATTATGCTGAACCGTTATCTGGACATTGCACCCGAAGTGAAGAAGGCTCTGGACGAGGGCAAGCCCGTGGTGGCGCTGGAGAGCACCATCATCTCCCACGGCATGCCCTATCCCCAGAACAAGGAGACCGCTCTGAAGGTGGAGGAGATCATCCGTTCCTGCGGCGCCGTGCCCGCCACCATCGCCATCATCGGCGGCCGCCTGAAGGCGGGTCTTACGGCGGAGGAGATCGACTATCTGGGCAAGGCCGGCCACGCCGTCACCAAGGCCAGCCGCCGCGACCTGCCGGTGCTGGTGGCCAAGGGCATGGACGGCGCCTGCACCGTCACCACCACCATGATGATCGCCGCCATGGCGGGCATCAAGGTCTTCGCCACCGGCGGCATCGGCGGCGTGCACCGCGGCGCGGAGACCACCATGGACATCTCCGCCGACCTGGAGGAGCTGGCCAAGACCCCCGTGCTGGTGGTTTGCGCCGGCGCCAAGGCCATTCTGGATCTGGGGCTGACGCTGGAGTATCTGGAGACCAAGGGCGTCACCGTTATCGGCTACGGCACCAAGGAGCTGCCCGCCTTCTACACCCGCTCCTCCGGCTTCGGCGTGGACTATGAGCTGGACACACCCGACGAGGTGGCCACGGCCTTCCACGTCAAGCAGGTGCTGGGGCAGGAAGGCGGTCTGCTGGTGACCAACCCCATCCCCCAGGAATATTCCATGGATCCCGCCATCATTAACAAGGCCATCGACGAGGCCGTGGCCGAGTGCAAGGCCAAGGGCGTACACGGCAAGGAGACCACCCCCTTCCTGCTGGCCAAGGTGAAGGAGCTCACCGGCGGCGACAGTCTGGAGAGCAACATCCAGCTGGTGTTCAACAATGCCCGCGTGGCCTCCGCCATCGCCTGCTCCCTGAGCAAGCTGGAGCAGCAGGGATGAATGTGGCGGTAAGAGCCGTCCTGCTGGTGTGGCTGGCCGGCGTGAATGTCGTCACGTTTATTCTGTACGGCGTGGACAAGAGCCGCGCCAAAAAGGGGCGCTGGCGCATTCCGGAAAAGACGCTTCTGCTGCTGCCCCTGCTGGGCGGCAGCGCGGGCGGCATCCTCGGCATGGCGACCTTTCACCACAAGACGAGGCACTGGTATTTCCGCATCGGTCTGCCGGTGATGTTTCTATTGCAGGCGGCGCTGGCGGTGTATCTGGCAGCCAGATAAAAGGATCGGGACGGGAACCCTTTGCGGCTCCCGCCCCGTTTTTTTATTATAAAATGAAAGCGGCAGAACGCCGGCATAATGCGTTCTGCCGCAAAGAGAATTAAATTCGGTATCCGTCAGGAAACGGTAAGCCCCTCGTGATCCACGGCCATGGGCAGCTGCCGCCAGTGGCCGGAGAGGGTGGGGAGTCCGGCGGCCAGCCGCGCGTCAAAGTCGGGGTCGGCGGAGAGGCACAGCAGCGTCGGCCCCGCTCCGGAGATGAAGAAGGCCACGCAGCCGCAGTCGTTTGCCAGCTGCTCCGCCTCGTCAAAGCCGGCGATCAGCGTGCGCCGGAAGGGCTGGTGCAGCCGGTCACGCAGCGCGGCGGAGATGGTCTCCGTGTCGCCGTTTTCCAGCGCCTTCAGCAGCACGGCGGTGCGGGAGACGTTGTAGATGGCGTCGAAATACGGCACCTTTTCGGGCAGCACGCTCCGCGCCAGATGGGTGGAGAGCTGGAAGTCCGGTATCAGCGCCGTGCAGCGCAGGCTGCGGTGCAGGCTGTAGCGGGCGATGTAGGGACGGCCGTTTTCCACAAAAGAGGCCACCAAGCCGCCGAAGATGGCGGGAGCCAGATTGTCCGGATGCCCCTCAATGGCGTTGCACACCGCCAGCAGCTCCTCTCGGGAGAGGGGGGAGCCGTGATTTGCGTTGGCGCCGGCGGCACCGGCGGCGATGAGGGCGGCGCTGCTGCCGAGGCCGCGACAGATGGGAATATCGCCGCTGATGCTCACCCGCAGGCCGGACATGGGCAGACCCAGCTTGGAAAGCACAGCCTTATAGGCGATCACGGCGAGATTCTCCTCCGTGGCGTATTCCGGCTCCACGCCGTCGAAGAACAGACCCTCCGGCACCTCCTCGAAGGTCAGGGTATTATAGAGCGCCAGCGCCAGCCCCAGGGTGTCGAAGCCGGGGCCTAAGTTGGCGGTGGTGGCGGGCACGCGAACGGTCACCATTGCGCCTCACCTGCCTTTTCCAGCACATAGGCCAGCATGTCCTCCCGACCGATGACGTCCTTATGCCGCACGGGCTTTTCCCGCAGAGCGGCCAGATTTTTGGGAACGGGCACGCCGGTGCGGGCGTGCAGCTCCTCCATGACGGCGAACTCGTCCTCGCCCGCCTTCTGCCCCAGAGCAGAGAGAACGGCGGCGGGGAATTTATAGGGGCTGGCGGTGGAGAGCACCACCACGGGCGCGCCGTCCGAGCAGGTCTTGCCGAACTGCTCCGCCACGTTCCACGCCACGGCGGTGTGGGGGTCGCAGAGATAGTTTTCCTCCGCCCAGAGCCTGCCGATGGTCTCGGCGGCAGCGGCATCGTCGCAGCAGCCGCAGGAGAACTCCGCCTTGAGCTTTTTGAGAAGCTCGTCGGACACCTTATAATGCCCCCGCTCATTCAGCTGCTTCATGAGGCCGGCCACATAGGCATCATCCCCCGTCAGCAGACTCAGAAGGCGCTCCAGATTGCTGGACACCAGAATGTCCATGGAGGGGGAGGTGGTCTTGTAGAAGGTGCGGCGCTTGTCATACACGCCGGTGGAGAGGAACTCCGTGAGCACGTCGTTGCGGTTGGAGGCGCAGATGAGCTTTCCCACGGGCAAGCCCATGCGCTTGGCGAAGTACCCCGCCAGAATGTCGCCGAAGTTGCCGGTGGGCACGCAGAAATGCACCGGCTCGCCGATTTGGATGCGCCCGCAGCGCACCAGGTCGGCGTAGGCCTTGAAATAGTACACGATCTGGGGCGCCAGGCGGCCGATATTGATGGAGTTGGCGGAGGAGAGCCGCACGCCGGCAAGCTCTTTTTCCGCGCAGGCGGCGAAAATTTTCTTCACGCCGGTCTGAGTGTCGTCAAAATTGCCGCGGACGGCGCACACCTTCACGTTGCCGCCCTCCTGCGTCACCATCTGCGCCTGCTGCACGGCGGACACGCCCCCGTGGGGGTAGAAGACGATGATCTTGGTGCCGGCCACGTCGTGAAAACCCTCGAGAGCCGCCTTGCCGGTGTCGCCGGAGGTGGCGGTGAGGATGAGCATTTCGTCCTTCACGCCCAAAATGTTCCGCGCCTCGCTGATGAGCAGGGGCAGCAGGCTCAGCGCCACGTCCTTGAAGGCGCTGGTGGGGCCGCGGAACAGCTCCAGCACATAGCGCCCGCCCACGGGCACCACTGGGGTCAGCTCCTCCGTTTCAAATTTTCCCGCATAGCCCCGATGCACCAGAGCGTCCATGTCCGGATAGTCCGGCAGCAGCGCCGAGAGGATGCGGGCGGACATGGTGAGGGTGTCCTCCTGCAGGAGCGCCTGCCAGTCCATGCTGGGGATGGCTTCGGGCATATACAGTCCGCCGTCCGGCGCAATGCCTGCCAGCACGGCCTCGGCGGGGGACGCCGTGAGAGCGCGATTGCGGGTGCTTTGATATTTCATACAAGTTTCTCCAATCTTTTTCTTGCATTTTGCATAACGATATGATACACTGTCCCCAACGAAAAAGCAAGTGTTTTTTTGTGAAAGACAAAAAATAGATTTTTGTCATCGTGATTGAAAACCTTGCATAAAAACACAGGAAAGCAGGCGAAAAAAATGTTAAAGGTGCTGAAATTCGGTGGCTCCTCCATGGCGGACGCCAAGCAGTTTGAAAAAGTAAAGAGTATCGTGCAGGCCGATCCCAGCCGGAAGGTGGTCATTGTGTCCGCCGCGGGAAAGCGGTTTTCCGACGACCACAAGCTGACGGATCTGCTGTACCTGTGCCACGCGCACCTCAAATACGGCGCGGCCTGCGACAGCGTGTTCGACATGATCCGCTCCCGCTACATGGAGATTCGGGACGAGCTGGGGCTGAAGACCGATCTGGAGTCCGAGTTTGACGCCCTGCGGAAAAAGATGGACAAGGGCATCAGTCAGGACGAGCTGGTGAGCCGGGGCGAGTATTTTGCCGCGCGGCTCATGGCGGACTATCTGGGCTACGACTTTCTGGACAGCGAGCTGTGGCTGCGGTTCAAGCTGGACGGCACGGTGGATCAGGAGGTGAGCTACGAGGCGCTCTCCCGTGCGGCCTCCGGCCGGCGGGTGGTGATTCCCGGCTTTTACGGCACCATGCCCGACGGGAGCATCAAGACCTTTACCCGCGGCGGCAGCGACATCACCGGCGCGCTGGCGGCGGCAGCGCTGGACGCGGACGTATATGAAAACTGGACGGACGTGTCGGGCTTTCTCATGGCTGACCCCCGCATCGTGAAGGATCCGCTGCCCATTGAGCGCATCACCTACTCCGAGCTGCGGGAGCTGAGCTACATCGGCGCGCAGGTGCTCCACGAGGGCACCATCTTCCCCGTGCGGGAGAAGAACATCCCCCTGAACATCCGCAACACCAACCAGCCCGACCATCCCGGCACCATGATCCGCGAGTCCTTCGACGAGCCGGAGGAGAAGGCGGACAGCAGCTTCATCACCGGCATCGCCGGACGCAAGGATTTCTCCGTCATCACCATCACCAAAAACGGCATGAGCAACGAGGTGGGCGTGCTGCGGCGCGTTCTGGAGATCCTGGAAAAATATCAGCTGGTGGTGGAGTATCTCCCCTCCGGCATCGACAGCGTTTCGCTGGTGGTGGCGGCGGACAAGCTGCGCCCCTGCCAGTATCAGATCCTGGGGGAGATCCAGAAAGCCCTCAAGCCCGACACCATCCATGTCACCGAGAACATGGCCATCGTGGCAGCGGTGGGTCGGAAAATGGCCTTCAAGCCCGGCATTTCCGGCAAGATCTTCGCCGCTCTGGGCGAAAACGGCATCAACATCCGCATGATCACCCAAGGCCCCGAGGAGCTGAACATCATCGTGGGCGTGGACAACAAGGACTTCGCCGGCGCCATTCGGGTGCTGTATGACAGCTTTGTGAAATAAAGGAGGAACGAACCATGAAGAAATACAAGGTAGCCATTCTGGGCGCAACGGGCGCCGTGGGACGGGAAATGATGAAAATTCTGGCGGAGCGGAACTTCCCTGTGGAGGAGCTGCACCTGCTGGCGTCCCAGCGCTCGGCGGGGCAGAAGATCCAGTGGCAGGGGCAGGACCTGACGGTGGAGCCGGCCTGCGACGAGGCGTTCCGCGGCATGGACATCGTGCTGGGCGCGGCGGAAAACGACATCGCCAAGCGCTTCGCCCCCGCCATCGTAAAAGCGGGCGCCGTGTTCGTGGATAACTCCAGCGCCTTCCGCATGGATCCCGACGTGCCGCTGGTGATCCCCGAAATCAACCCTGAGGACGCCAAAAAGCACAAGGGCATCATCGCAAACCCCAACTGCACCACCATCGTGTCGCTGGTGGCCATCAACGCGCTGAATCAGGACAGCCCTATTGAGAGCATCGTGGCCAGCTCCTATCAGGCCACCTCCGGCGCCGGTGCCGGCGGCCCCATCGAACTGATGAACGAGGTGGAGGCGCTGCGGGAGGGCAAGAGCTACGAGCCGAAGGTCTTCCAGTATCAGATCGCCTACAACGTCATCCCCCAGATCGGCAGCGAAGCCTTCGAGGGCTACACCTCCGAGGAGATGAAGATGCAGAACGAGGGGCGCAAGATCATGCACCTGCCGGAGCTGAAGGTCAGCTGCACCTGCGTGCGGGTGCCGGTGGTGCGCAGCCACAGCGTGTCCATCGTGGTGCGGACAAAGGAGAAAATTTCCGTGGAGCGGGCGCGCCAGCTCATCGCCGCCGCCCCGGGCTGCCGGCTGGTGGACGACCTGAAGAACAAGCAGTACCCCATGCCGCTGGACACCAGCGACCAGGACACCGTGTTCGTCGGCCGCATTCGGGACGACCTGACAAGCGACAACGGCCTGAACATCTGGTGCTGCGGCGACCAGGTGCGCAAGGGCGCGGCCACCAACGCCGTGCAGATCGCGCAGCTGCTCATAGAGTAACCGGCGAAAAGTCCTGCCGCGGCTGCGGTGATCCGTTTTCTTTGCCCTTTATGCAAGGGGTATTACGGATTCCCACGACCAGTCTGCGGACTGGTCTCGGAATGACAAGGGTTATAAATAAAAAGTTATCCCCGACGGATAGGCTCCGTCGGAGGAGTGAGGTTGGCGAAAAAACTTCGTTTTTTCTGCCAAAAGGGCTTGCAGCCTGCTGCGCGCATAATTTTTGCGCGGAGCGCAAAAATTCCACACTTGCAGTCTGAGAGGTATTTTTCCCCACGCGCAGGTCGCGGTGAAAAATGATTTTAATTTTTCGCGTCTGCGGACGCGAACTCTGCGAGGCTTTTCATACGGATAAAATAAGGCACAGCCCCCTGTACGGCGCTGTGCCTTGTTTTTATTTAATTAATAGTCCACCGTGCCGTTCAGGACTTTCAGGTCGTATGGCTCAAACACCACCTTGCGGTAGGCGTCCACGTCCATTTTTACGCCCGTCCAGTCGGAGTGGATCTCGCCGTTCTGCTTGATGAGGATGTCGTAGAGGATGTCGTAGGTGACGCCGCTTTCATCCGTCTCCGTGATGGTGGAGTAGGGCAAGGTCTTGTGGTAGGTCATGTGCAGACCCTTGTAGATAAAGTGGAAGCCGTTGCGCATGCGGCAACCGTCCAGCCCCATGTAGGTGAAGGTCTTCCTCAGATCCTGCAAAATGGGGTCATTGTCCTCCTCGTAGAGGTTCTCCGGCGTGGTCTCCGTGTAGTCATAGCGGAACTGAATGGGGATGCCGTAGGGCAGGAACCGCTCCACATAGTCCGTGAGCCTGGCGGCGGGATAGTTTTTATACAGCACGCAGTTGATGCGCGTGGGGCAGGCGATGCGGGCGATGACCTCATCCGGCGACTCCTCCACATACTTCACCAGATGGCGGGAGATGTTCATGCAGGTGATCTTGTCCTTGTTCCGCTGGGTGAAGGCCAGCATCTCCTCCGCCGGACAGTGGGGCTGCACGGGGAAGGTGGTGTTGATATAAATTTTATGGGTGGCGGGGATGGCGTCCAGCATCTGCTGCAGGGCGTTCAGGTCGGCCAGCGGCTCGCCGCCGGTGAACACGAAGTCGCATTCCGGCGTGATGGAATCCATGATCCGAATGCTGCGGAGAATGGCCTCTAAGCTGAAGCCGGAGCAGTCGGCGTATTCTTTTTTATTGATGCAGAACGGGCAGTGGTTGGCGCAGTCGTAGGGGACAAAAACCGTCACCGTGGCGCCGCCTGCCCGAGTCTTGTAAGGGTGGCTCATGTTGATGAATCTACCTCTCCGAAAAAAATCTCCAGTACATCTTACACCGAATAATACCGAAAAGCAAGGAAAACCTGCGAAAATTAGTCGTTACTTTCTTGACAAATTCGGAAACGGCAGGCTCAGTAGGTTCTCGACCGGCGCAGCTCCTGCCGGATCTGCCGGAAGGCGGCGTCCTCCCCCTGCTCCTTCAGCAGCAGCAGCCACCGTCCCAGCAGGGCGGCGGTCTCCTCGTGGATCCAAAAGCGCCCCTTGGTGCGCATGAAATAGTCGTAGGCCGAGGCGTCGGTATAGGCCGCGCCCTGGTACACGCGGCAGGCGGCGATGCGGTCGCAGAACATCTCCGCCACATATTTTTTTGGCATTTTGCACCCGCCCATGGACACCGTGCCGTCTGAGCCGATGCGGTAGTCGATCCAGTATTCAAAGTGGTGGCGGTTGCGCCCCTTGTGATGCAGCCACGACAGGCTCACGCCGTTTTCCAGACGCTCCTGGTCGTTAGGGCTGCGGTAGCCCTGATAGTATTTGACGCTGCGCCAGAACTCCGTGGGGCTGTACTTGCTGAGGTCGTGCAAAAGCCCCTGCCGGTATAGCCCCAGCCTGAAGCAGTAGCGCCGCACCAGACGGCGGTGGCGATTCACGGTTTTCAAATGCTTCCAGACGTGCATTGTCCGCCCTCCCTCTGCAAGATGCCCTTAGTATAGCACACTTTTCCGGCGAAAGACAGGGGGAAATTTGCGCAGGCTGCGGCTGCCCGTCCCCCCTTTTCTGCCGCCGCGCGGCACACGATGCGCCGGCGCGTTTTCGTTTTTTTCGGGCAGCATGAAATTTTTACTGGAAAAACGAAGCGGGATTTGCTATACTATATTTTATAGTGGGAAAAAATTATTATCAATCTAAAAATAAAACAGGAGAAAATATGGATAAACAGAAAAAGCGTCGGGGCGACCGGAGGGACGGCCGCCTGCTGCGGGAGCTGGATTCCCTGCACTTTATCACCGGCATCCTCTATCCCAACCGCTGCGACAACGAGGCGTACATATCCCTGCGGGTGGATCTGACGGCCATGAACGAGTATCTGGCCAAGGTCAATGAGACCGAGACCGAGTTCCCCTACACCATGTTCCACATCGTGGTGGCCGCCCTCATCAAGACCATCACCCTGCGGCCGAAGCTGAACCGCTTCATCGTGAACAGCAATTTCTACCAGCGCAACGAGGTCTCCGCCGCCTTCGTGGTGAAAAAGCAGTTCTCCGACAAGGGCGCCGAGGCGCTGGCCTTCCTCCACGGCAAGGACGAATTCACCCTGAAGGACGTGCACGCATACATCCGCTCTCAGGTGACGGAGTGCCGCAGCGAAAAGGTGGACTCCTCCACGGAGAACATGGACATTCTCAACAAGCTGCCCCGCTGGCTGGGGAAGACCGCCGTGAAGTTCATCATGTGGCTGGATAAGCACGGGTGGGTGCCCAAGGACATGGTGGCCACCGACCCCTACTACAGCTCCGTGGTGCTCTCCAACCTCGGCTCCATCAAGCTCAAGTGCGGCTACCATCACCTGACCAACTGGGGCACCTGCTCCCTGTTCTGCATCATCGGCGAAAAGGCCGTGCGGCCTGTGTTCGACGAGCAGGGCGGCGCCACCATGAAGGAAACGCTGGATCTGGGTCTGACCATTGACGAGCGGCTGGCCGACGGCTACTACTATTCCAAGTCCGTCCGGCTTTTGAAATACCTGCTGGAGCATCCGCAGGAGTTGGAGAAACCCATGAAGGAGGAAGTACAGTATGAGTGAAGTGAAAACCCCCTGGGCCGCCCACATGGGTGACGTGCCCATGCATCTGGAATATTTCGGCGGCTCCATGTTCGAGGCGCTGGAGCTGGTGGCGCAGGAATACCCCAACAACATCGCCTTTGACTTCATGGGCAAGTCCACCACCTACCGCAAAATGATCCAGGAGATCGAGCGCTGCGCCAAGAGCCTGAAGGTGCTGGGCATCCGCGCCGGCGACCGCATCACCATCGCCATGCCCAACTGCCCGCAGGCCATCTACATGTTCTACGCCGTGAACCTGGTGGGCGGCATCGCCAACATGATCCACCCCCTGTCGGCCGAGAAGGAGATCGAGTTCTATCTCAACGAGTCCGAGTCCGTCACCGCCATCACGCTGGATCAGTTCTACAACAAGTTTGAGCATATCCGCCAGAACACCGGCATCGTGAACATCATCATCGCCTCCGTGAAGGACGCGCTGAGCCAGCCCGTGCGGGCGGGCTACATGCTCACTGAGGGGCGCAAGATCCAGAAGATCCCCGAAGACGCCCCCGTGATCCGGTGGCGGGAGTTCATGGATCTGAGCCGCCACTGCTTCTATAAAAACTTCCGCGTGGATCGCAAGGCCGAGGATCCCGCCGTGATCCTCTACTCCGGCGGCACCACCGGCACCACCAAGGGCATCGTGCTCACCAACGGCAACTTTAACGCGCTGGCCAAGCAGATCATCGCCACCAACCCCATGTTCCGCCCCGGCGATAGGATGCTGGCGGCCATGCCCCTGTTCCACGGCTTCGGACTGGGCGTGTGCGTGCACTCCATGCTGGCCAGCGGCGGACGTTGCATCCTCATCCCCCGCTTCACCGCCAAAAGCTACGCCAAGCAGATCGTGAAGTATAAGTGCAACTTTATCGCAGGCGTGCCCACCCTGTACGAAGCGCTGCTGCGCCTGCCCAGCATGGGCAATGCCGACCTCTCCAGCCTCAAGGGCGTGTTCTCCGGCGGCGACAGCTTGTCCATTGAGCTGAAAAAGAAATTCGACAAGTTCCTCTATGACCACCACGCCGTCATTCAGGTGCGGGAGGGCTACGGCACCACGGAGACCGTCACGGCCTGCTGCCTCACCCCCACCACCATGTATAAGGAAGGCTCCATCGGCCTGCCCTTCCCCGACACCTACATCAAAATCGTGAAGCCCGGCACCGACGAGGAGCTGCCCTACGGCGAGGAGGGCGAGATCCTGCTGGCCGGCCCCACGGTAATGAAGGAATACATGAACCACCCCCAGGAGACCGCCCAGACCCTGCGCAAGCACGACGACGGCCTGACCTGGGTGTATACCGGCGACCTGGGCACCATGGACAGCGAAGGCTTCATCTACTTCCGCGGCCGCGCCAAGCGCATGATCATCTCCTCGGGCTACAACGTCTACCCCGGCCAGATCGAGAACATTCTGGACGCCCACGAGGACGTGCAGATGAGCTGCGTCATCGGCGTGCCGGACGCCTACCGGATGCAGAAGGTGAAGGCGTTTGTCATGCTCAAGCCCGGTGTCCCCGCAAGCGACGCCACCAAGGAGGAGCTGCTGAGCTACTGCCGCAAGCACATCGCCAAGTACGCCATGCCCTATGACATCGAGTTCCGCGAGGAGCTGCCCAAGACGCTGGTGGGCAAGGTGGCCTATCGGGTGCTGGAGGAGGAAGAGCTGCAGCGCATCAAGGCCGCCGAAGAGGCGCAGGCCGGCGGCGCGGAGAACGAGTAAAGCGCGCCCGCAGAGCAGGAGGAAGATCGTATGGATAAAGAGATTCGGCGGCATTATACGCTGCTGGTGGATTTTTTGGGACACATCCTCGGGCCGGACTATGAGGTGGCGCTCCACGAGCTGACGGAGGACTCCAACCAGATCATCGCCATTTCCAACGGCGAGCTGACAGGGCGGCACCTCGGCTCGCCCCTGAGCAACAAAATGCTGGAGTTCCTCTCCGGCCGGCTGTATGAAACGCAGGACTATGTGCTGAGCTTTGAGAGCACCTCCGTCACCGGCAAGAAGATGCACTCCAACAGCATGTTCGTCAAAGACCGCACCGGCAGCGTGGTGGGTCTGCTGTGCATCAACTTTGACAGCAGCCGCTACGAGGCGCTCTCCAAACAGGTGATGGATCTTTGCAGCGGGGCGCTGCTGCCGGCGGAGCCCAGCGGCACCAGCCTCATCGTGGACGAGAACGATCCGTCCGAAACGGCCAGAGAGCAGGGCTACCCCACCTCCATCGCCGGCGCCACCGCCAGCATCGTTTCCGCCGTGGTGGCCAACTACCCCGTGGACGTGGACAGGCTGAATCAGGACGAGAAGATGGAGATCATGGAGATCCTCGACCGCAAGGGCGTGTTCCTGCTGAAAGGCTCCGTGAGCTTCGTGGCCAAAGAGCTGCACAGCTCCGAGGCTAGTATCTACCGCTATCTGGGCAAGCTCAACAGCCGCCATCAAAAGTGAATTATTGGCAAAAACAGCAAAGGGACGGAGCAACGCTCCGTCCCTTCTTTTTGGGGAATACACGAACGCGCGGCACCCCCTGCAGGGGCAAGCGCATAGGCAGCAAAGAGCGGCGCCCTTGCGGGACGCCGCTCTTTTTGAGGGAGATCCCACCCCGCGGAGCACGACCAACGCGGGGCTGGGGGAGAAAATGCAGTTTCTTCAGCCAAAAGGCAGGCGCTTGGCCAATGCCATTCCCTCCACCCGGAGGTGGAGAGGACTTGGAAAACTGCTTTATTTAGCCGTCAAGTCTGGAATCGTTTGCCGTGAGACCGCCCCAGCTGTTCTCGGAGATGTTGTAGGTAATACCGCTGTCAGCAAGGCTGTTAACCTTGATGCTGTTTCCCAAACCGTCACATCCTGTGGCGGTATTGTTCTGGATCGTGAACACAGCGCCTACGCCAACATCGCCCATGCGCAGGATGACTCTATCGCCTTTGGCCGGAGTCATATTCGTGAAGGTATTCCCGGTAACAGTGATGTTTCCGTAGCCGGGAGCGCTCGGCAGATACTCCATCATCGGGCTGATCGCATGCCCCTTCAGACCGGAGAAGGTGCTGCCCGTAACGGTGACATTCGGCATACCATCGGTAAGCACAGCAGTGAGGCCATTAGCGAAGTCGCACTTTGTAACAACAAGGTTGTTTGCCTTGGCGATATTTCCATCCACATTCAAACGGATGCAGTACGTCGCATCGGCATTATTCGCAATGTTGAATTTGCAGTTGTCAAACTTAACATTGTCGATGAGCGTGTCCTTATTGCCATAGGCTTCTATATCCACGCCGCCCGTGAAGGTCAGACCCTCAAAGGTAATATTGCTCCACTTCTGGCCGATCCAGTAAGAGATGTTATTGTCATAAGCGGGCGCCTCCGGCATCTCTCTGTCAGCAACGAAATCTCTGCTGTACCACTTTGTGTTGTTGACCTGTCCGCCGAACGCAACCAGCCCGTTGATGGTCACCGCTGCACCATCGGCGGCCTTGAGGGTGACATTGCTCATAGAGCGGACATACTCGCGTTTACCCGCGCCGCCGCCGGGGGTATGATCGGCTATATCCTGCTTGATCGCAGCAGGAGTGGATTCGTTGCCGTCACAGTAATACTTGGTATTGCTGCCCGCGTATGCGGTGGCGCGACCGAACTCGATCCTGTCATAGTTGCCCTCAGCCAGCACCAGCGTCATGCCATCGATGGAGCCGTACTTGCCGTCCAGATAATCCTGGATGTTGTCCTTGTTGACCTGAATGGTATAGTCGGCGTCCTCATCGTACAGGTTGTCCTTGCTGTCGTACTCATAAGTATACTGCGTCGCAACGACCGTGATGCCGATGCCGTCGATGGACAGACCCTGATACTCGTTGCCGGCTTCTTTCTTCATTGTACCGGAAATAGTGATGAGATCGGTTGCGCCGACAACTTCGTTAGCGGTGGTAGCTGTTTTGCCTTCGGGCAGCAGGATGCCCTCCCAATCAGCAAGAGCAACTTTTTCGGCATCACCGATTTTAACAAAGAAGTCGATAGCTTCGAGCAGCTTTGCGTTGCCGTTAACACCGTTGATGATGACCTTATACTTCAGCGCCAGCTTGCCGGTGTTCACGATCCGGAAGGAATCGAGCGCAAAGGTTGCGCCCGGCTCCCAGAGGATGTCGGCGTTCTTATTGACATCTCGGAAGCTGAGGGTCTTGCCGTCGAGGGAATTCCCGTCCTTGTCAACGATATCCACATGCAGCGTGCCGGACTCGATCTTGTTGACGGCGGTGGAGGCGCTGTCGGTGAACCACGCGAAGGTGGTGCCCACCAGCATGGTCACGCACATGACCAGCGCCAAGACGCTGGCCAGCAGTGACCGCTTGGTCGTGTTTTTCTTCATAAACACATTCCTCTTTTCATTTTTTTATTTTTAGATGAGGACAAGACGCAGGGATAATCTCTTGCTTTTTGCTCCGCAAAAAGCAAGAATCACCGGTGATTCTTGCCTAATCTATTAACAGGTTTATTTTAGCATTGTATACCCCTCTTCGCAAGGGGTTTTAGGACTTCTCCGTTTTGCATAAATATTTTTTCGTTCTTTGTGCGAAAAGGCGAAAAGGATGGGTAAAAAGAGGGGCGGATTGCCACACCAGTCTGCGGACTGGTTCGCAATGACAGGTTTCGGGAAGTACGCTGCATGGGCGGCGGGGTGAGGGCACCCCTCCCTACGGAGGGCAGGAAGTGCCTACGGCGGGGCGTCGGGGACTCCGCCCCCTACGAGCGCATAGTTGTAGGTGCGATGCATACGGGACGATGTGGGCATCGTCCCGTATGGGGAGGATAACGGGAAGCGCGGGGCGTTTTGGTGGACGCCCCGCGCTTTTTTAATTAATTCTGCGAATCCCGATACGCTGGGCATCGGCCGGCCGCAGGGCGATCACCGTTCCCATGACCTCATAGGACACGGCACCGCCGAAGGGCGCCTTTTGCAGAGCCGTCACCGCAGCGCCGGCGATGAATCCCAGCTCCATGAGCCGCCGCCTTTTCCCGCCGGAAAAGTGCAGCTCCGTGATGATGCCCCGCTGCCCGCTGCCCAGACTGGAAAGATCCTCTTGCACAGGGAAAGACCTCCTCCGGACGGACTGCTCCATTCTATGTCCGCCGCGCCGGATCGGTCACAGGTATTCCGGCCCGAAGCTCTCCGGCAGCAGCTCCTTCAAGGCAAAGTGCCGCGCCTCCCCCTTGCCGTTGAGGCAGATGACCTCGATGTCCGGCGCAAACTCCCGCAGCACCTGCCGGCAGGTGCCGCAGGGCACGCAGAGCTGTTCGCAGCGGCCGGCGATGGCGATGCGGCGGAAGGAGCGGTGGCCTTCGCTGACGGCCTTGGCGATGGCCGTGCGCTCGGCGCAGATGGTGGGGCCGAAGGCGGCGTTTTCAATGTTGCAGCCGGTATACACCGTGCCGTCGTCACACTCCAGCGCCGCTCCCACGGGGAAGTGGGAGTAGGGGACGTAGGCCATATCCAGCATTTTCACGGCCGTTTGGATGAGTTCCTTTTCCGTCATGTTCTGTTCCTCCTTAAAATTATTATCCTGAATATTTTTGTTTGAAATCAAGAAAGCTCGCTCTGACCGGTGTAGAGCTGGTAGTAGCGCCCCTTCTGCCGCAGCAGATCCTCGTGGTCGCCCCGCTCGATGATCTCCCCCTGCTCCAGCACCAGAATGGCCTGAGCGTTGCGGACGGTGGAGAGCCGGTGGGCAATGACGAACACCGTGCGGCCGGCCATGAGGGAGTCCATGCCTTTTTCGATGAGCTTCTCCGTGCGGGTGTCGATGGAGGAGGTGGCCTCGTCCAGAATGAGCACCGGTGGGTCGGACACCGCCGCCCGAGCAATGGCCAGCAGCTGCCGCTCGCCCTGGCTCAGGCTCCCGCCGTCGCCGGTGATGGGGGTGTCATAGCCCTGGGGCAGATGGCGGATGAAAGCGTCGGCATTGGCCAGTTTGGCGGCGGCCACCACCTGCTTGTCGGTGGCGTCGGGGCGGCCATAGCGGATGTTCTCGGCGATGGTGCCGGTGAACAGGTGCGTGTCCTGCAGCACCACGCCCAAGGAGCGGCGCAGGGAGTTTTTCTCGATGCTGCGCACGTCGATGCCGTCGTATGTGATAGTCCCCGCGTCAATGTCATAAAAACGGTTAATGAGGTTGGTAATGGTGGTCTTTCCGGCGCCGGTGGAGCCGACGAAGGCGATCTTCTGGCCAGGCTCTGCGTAAAGGCTCACGTCGTGGAGCACGGTCTTTTCCGGCGTGTAGCCGAAATCCACATGGTCAAAACGCACATCACCCTGCAGCTCCGTGAGCTTGCCGTCCGGCGCTTTCCACGCCCAGCTGCCGGTGCGGTGAGGCACCTCCGTCAGCTTTTCGCCGTTCTTTTCCACGCGGACGAGAACCGTCTTGCCCTCATCCGGCTCGGGTTTTTCCTCCATGACGGCGAAGATGCGCTCGGCGCCGGCCACGGCGGCCAAGATGGTGTTCACCTGCTGGCTGATCTGGGCGATGGGCTGAGACACCTGCTTGACATAGAGCAGGTAGGCCGCCAGAGAACCGATGTCGCCCACGCCGCCGATGGCCAGAAGGCCGCCCACGCAGCAGGTGACGGCGTAGTTGATGCGGGAAAGGTTGCCCATGGCGGGCATCATGGAGCTGGCGTAGGCCTGAGCGGCGGTGGCCGCCTGACGGTAGCTCTCATTGAGGGCGTCAAACTGGTCGATGGTCTTTTGCTCGTGGTTGAAGACCTTGATGACCTTCTGCCCCTCGATCATCTCCTCCACATAGCCGTTCACGCTGCCCAGCGCCGCCTGCTGGCGCTGAAAGCTCACCCGACTGCGGCCGCCGATGGTCTTCACCGTGAGCAGCATCAGCGCCAAGAAGGCAAAGGTGATGAGCGTCAGCACCCAGTTCAGGTAGAGCATCATGGCAATGGTGCCAAGAAACGTGAGGGCGCAGGAGATGAGGTTGGCAAAGCTGGAGTTGATCATCTCCGAAATGGTGTCGATGTCGTTGGTGAAGCGGCTCATGAGGTCGCCGGACTGATGGGTGTCAAAGTACCGCAGAGGCAGGCTCTGCAGGTGATTGAACAGGTCGCGCCGGATGGCGGAAACGGTGTTCTGGGCGATGTGCACCATGATCCGCGCGTAGGCATAGGAGCACGCCGCCGACAGGGCAAAGGCGCCCCCCAGCACGCACAGCATGCGGATAAGCCCCGCAAAGTCCCCGGGGAGGATATAGTCGTTGATAACGGGCTTGAGCAGGTAGCTGGAGAGGACGGAGGCGCCGCTGCTCAACACCAGGCACACCGCCACCAGCGCCAGAGCGCCCTTGTAGCGCCCCATGTAGGTCAGCAGCTTTTTCACGGTGCCCTTCATGTCCTTAGGCTTCTGGTAGCCGTGGCGATGCCCGCCGCCGGGGCCGTGGGGGCCGGATCTGCGTTTTACGTCAGCCATCTATCTCGCCTCCTCCCTGCTGGGATTCATAAACTTCCCTGTAAATTTCATTGGATTTCAGCAGCTCCTCATGGGTGCCCACGCCGGAAATTTTTCCGTCATCCATGACAATGATCATGTCCGCCTCCTGCACGGAGGAGATACGCTGGGCGATGATGAGCTTGGTGGTGCCGGAGAGGGTCTCCCGCAGCCCCTGCCGGATGGCGGCGTCCGTGGCGGTGTCCACCGCCGAGGTGGAGTCGTCCAGAATCAGCACCTTAGGCTTTCGCAAAATGGCGCGGGCGATGCACAGGCGCTGCTTCTGCCCGCCGGACACATTGGTGCCGCCCTGCTCGATATGGGTGTCGTAGCCGTCGGGCATTTTCTCGATGAATTCCTCGGCGCAGGCGATGCGGCAGGCCGCCTGCATCTCCTCGTCCGTGGCGTTTTCGTCGCCCCAGCGGAGGTTTTCCCGAATGGTGCCGGAAAACAGAGTGTTCTTTTGCAGCACCATGGCGCAGGCAGAGCGCAGGTGCTGCATGGTATACTCCCGCACGTCGCGGCCGCCTACGCGGACGCTGCCCTCGGTGGCCTCATAGAGCCGCGGGATGAGGCTCACCAGCGTGGTTTTCGCGCTGCCGGTGCCGCCCAGAATGCCCACGGTGGCGCCGGAGGGAATGTCCAGATTGATGTCCTCCAGATTCCACGTCTGCCCCTGCGCATTATAGCGGAAATACACATGGTCGAAGCGGATGGAGCCGTCGGCCACGGTCAAGCCCTCCTGCGCCGCGGCGTCGGTGATCTGCGGCTCCTCGTTGAGAACTTCCTTCACACGTCTGCCGCAGGCGATGGAGCGGGTCAGCATCATCATGACCATGGACACCATCATCAGCGAAATGAGGATCTCCGACACATAGGTGAAAAAGGCGATGAGGTCGCCGGAGAGCAGGCTGCCCTCGTACACATAGTTGCCGCCGATCCACAAAACGGCCACGATGGTGCCGCCCATGAGCAGAAAGATCAGCGGCATGAACATCACCACAAAGCCAAAGGCCTTTTCCGCCATGTTCTTGAGCTTTTCGTTGCGGCGGGCGAACTTTTCCTTTTCCACATCCTCCCGCACGAAGGATTTTACCACGCGGATGGCGTTGAGATCCTCCTGCACCACAAGGTTCAGGTCGTCGGTGGCAGCCTGCAAAGAGGTAAAGAACGGCCCCACCTTCCGCAGCACCAGCACCACGCCCAGCACCAGCAGGGGGATCACCACCAGAAACACCTGGCTAAGCCGCGTGCTGATGATGAGCGCCATGACCAGCGCCGTCACCAGCATCACCGGCGCCCGCACCAGCATGCGCATGCCCATCATGAGGGTGATCTGGAGGCTGTTTACGTCGTTGGTGAGCCTGGTGATGAGGGACGCCGTGGAAAAATGCTCGATATTGGCAAAAGAGAACTTCTGCACCTGCCGGTACTCGGCGGCGCGCAGGTTGGCGCCGAAGCCCATGCCGGCCTTGGAGGCCAGCACCGCTGCGCCCACGCCCAGCGCCAGCGCCACCAGCGCCATGAGCACCATCTTCAGCCCCGCCAGCAGGATGTAGTCTTTGTCCGCGTTTTTTATGCCGATATCCACAATGTCACTCATGACCTGGGGCAGCAGCAGCTCCAGCACCGCCTCCCCCGCCGAACACAGCACGCCCAGCACGATGAGCACGCGGTAGCCGGCGGTATAGTCGGTCAATTTTTTCTTCATTTACCTGGTTCCTCCGTTTCTCGCGTCAGATTGTCAGCCACACGGTGCAGAAGCTCCTGCAAAAGCGACAGTTCCTCCGGACTGAAGCCCTGCTCCGCCTGCCGGTGTACCTCCTCCGTGATGGCGATGAACTCCTGATAAAAGCACCGCCCCTCCTCCGTTAAATGCAGCAGCTTGCACCGCCCGTCGCCGGGGGACACGCTGCGGGTCAGCAGGCGCTTCTCCTCCAGCCGCTCCACGATGCCGTTGACGGTGGAGGGCTTCACCCGCAGAAACTCCTGCAGGCGTTTCTGGGTGACATCCTCCTGCTGCTCATAGAGAAAGGTCAGTGTGCGGCACTGCATGGGCGACACGTCATACTGCCGCAGCTTGCGCACCATCAGCTTCATCATCTGGTGGTCGCAGTAGCCCAGCAGCGGGCCGAAATGCTCCTGCGCCGCACTTTTTTGCTTCAAACCGATCCCCTCCTTTATTAAAATTTAGTGTACTAACTATTAGCAGACTAAATAATAGCACAGTTTTCCTCCGACTGCAATAGGTATTCTGCCCATTCTTGTAAACAATTTATGAATCCCGCAACACTTCCGTTGACAATTTGCGCCGCGTCCTGTAAGGTAAGCTCGTACAGCGTGTTTTTCTCTCCTCTTCTTTTCAAAAAAGCAGGCGGCTGATCCGATTTGCTGGGTCAGCCGCCTGTTTTTACTCTTTTACTATATGTCGTCGGTCTTATTTTATGTAGAAAACGGTGCCCTTTCGGGCGCCGTTTTCCGAGGGAGATCCCGCCCCGCGGAGCACGACCGGCGCGGAGCGGGAGGGGTTATGCGAAATTTGCAGATACGGATTCTGCTTGCCCACGGTATGATGCGGGCTTGCGGGAAAATTACTTTACGGTAACGACCAACTGCTCTGCGGTGAGAATCTTGTGGAATCTGCCATCGTTGCTGCCTGTGCCGCCCGTGATACCGGTCTGATAGGCGAAGATGTACTGGCCGTCAGCCGTCTTGACAAAGCTGTCGGTGACGATCATACGGGTGGCATAGCCGTTGTAATTCGGGGTAGGCGCAGCCGTGAAGCCCTCGAAGGTGCAGTTGTCAATGGTGATGTTATAGGTGATGCCGCCAATGATATGATCCAAGAAGATGGCGGACTTCTCCATAGTACTGCTGGTATTCTTGAAGGAAGAATTCTTCACGGTCAGATTTACGGGCGTGCTGCCCTCGCTGTAGATCTTGATGCCATAGCCACTGGTGTTGAAGGCGCAGTTGTCAATGACCACATCCGTGCAGCCGTAGCCCAGCTGAGAAATGGGGGAAGTGAAGGTGCAGCCGGAGAACACGAATTTGGTGCCGACAGTCTGCTTTATTTCGCCTTTGATGGTGCAGTCAATAAAGGTGACTACGCCGCCGCGGGCGCAGATGCCGGAAGCCTTTCCGGCGTCATAGGTAATGCCTTGGAAGGTGAGATTGGCGCCATCCTGATAAGACAACTTGCCTGCATCGGAGGTCGTGCCGTTCGTTCCCAGCAGGGCAACAGTGGTGTCCTTGGTGCCGGTGAACTTGATATTTTTGCTCTTCCCCTGAGGAACCTTGGTGGCGCCGCTGTCAATGGACACGGTAGATCCTGCGGGAAGCACGATCTGCGTGGCGTCCTCGCCGGCGGGAATACTTGCCAACGCGTCTTTCACGGTTTCATTCACGGTAGCTGTGTCACCGGCGGGGATCTGCTTGACGGTCACATCAGGATACTCGGCAAACTTATCATACTGATCGTCAAAGCTGTCGCTTTCAACAGTATCCTGTGTGGCATACACGGTGATGCTGACGCCCTCGATAGTCATTCCCTGATACTTGTTGCCGGCGTCGGCGTCCATGTGCCCCTGAATGGTCAGGATGTCGGCGTCCACGGTGTCGCCGCTCTTGGCGGCCAGAC
>ENA-OUQC01000228-OUQC01000228.1-human-gut-metagenome-genome-assembly--contig:-NODE-228-length-49642-cov-19.044306_pt1 | contig 49642 bp, 36 predicted proteins | sample MGYA00237942_ERZ548815 | MGnify/ENA primary metagenome ERZ548815 (study PRJEB26490, sample SAMN05194722) | human gut metagenome | biome: terrestrial biome; feature: human-associated habitat; material...
TGTAAAGTTACAAAACTTCTATGACTCTGACAAATAATTAGTTGACTATTTTCTGGATGTCCCTACTTAATGATGCGATCCACAACGAGGACAACGAATTTCTTCCTTACGAAATTGGTGCTTTATATGGATTGTATTACCTTTGTATTCACAACCGCAATAATCCATGCCACGCATATTGAAAGCATAATGGAGGAGGCTTGTATTCATCTTAGAGTTGATTTGTGGTTATTTCAACCTCTAAGTTAATACATTTCTCCTCTTTTTCTATGTCCTTGTCAAATTTTCATCACGCCATTTTGCGGATGACCCTTAAAGTTTCATGAAACTATATGCCGATATTTCTTTTTGAACTCAAATTAACTTGAAAAACCAAACAGAATATATGGTGTATGGAGACAATATTCTTATTTCATATTATTCCAATACCATTCAATTGAAGACTATGGAGCCGACGATAATCCCATTCTTGACCTATAAGTCTCGTTTCCCATGTCCAAGTGTACAGAACCTCTAATAACAACTTAGGCTGTAATTCTCCGATTTTGCAGGGAATTACAGCCTAAGGTGCACTTATTAGAGTCCTTTTACTCAATTGCTGCCTGGGCGGCTGCTACGCGAGCGATGGGCACGCGATAGGGCGAGCAGCTTACGTAGTTCATGCCCAGATGTGCGCAGAACTTGACAGACGAGGGTTCGCCGCCGTGTTCGCCGCAGATGCCGACTTTCAGTTCGGGTTTGACGCTGCGGCCTTTGCGAACGCCCATTTCGACGAGTTGGCCTACGCCGACTTGGTCGAGGACTTCGAAGGGATCGGTCTTGATGATGCCGTGTTCCTTGTAGAATTTGAGGAACTTGGGAGCATCGTCACGCGAGAAGCCGAAGGTCATCTGGGTGAGGTCGTTGGTGCCGAAGGAGAAGAAGTCGGCTACGGTGGCAATCTCGTTGGCGGTGAGCGCTGCACGAGGTACTTCGATCATGGTGCCTACGAGGTAGGGCAGGCTTTGGCCTTGCTCTTCGAAGACCTTGGCGGCGGTGGCGTTGATGACGTCTGCCTGGTTTTGGATTTCTTTGAGCGATCCTACCAAAGGTATCATAATCTCGGGGTGTACATCGATGCCGCGAGCGCGTACGGCGAGGGCTGCCTCGATGATGGCGCGTGTCTGCATCTCGGTGATTTCGGGGTAGGTGATACCAAGACGGCAACCGCGGTGTCCGAGCATGGGGTTGAATTCTTCGAGCGAATCAACTTTGGCTTTGACTTCTTCGAGGGTGATGCCCATTTCGTCGGCCAGTTCTTTCTGGGTGACGGTCTGGTGGGGTACGAACTCGTGCAACGGGGGGTCGAGCAGGCGGATGGTTACGCCAAAGCCGTCCATGGCTTCGAAGATGCCTTCGAAGTCGCCGCGCTGCATGGGCAGGAGCTTGGCCAGGGCCATGCGACGGCCTTCTTCGTCGGAGGCGAGAATCATTTCGCGTACGGCCTTGATGCGGTCGCCTTCGAAGAACATGTGCTCGGTGCGGCACAGGCCGATGCCTTGGGCTCCGAAGCTGCGAGCCTGGCGGGCGTCGCGGGGCGTGTCGGCGTTGGTGCGTACGAGGGTCTTGGTGTATTTGGCTGCGAGGTTCATAATGGCGCCGAAGTCGCCGCCCAGTTCGGGATCGGCAGTGGGCACGGGGCCGTCGTATACTTCGCCGGTGGAGCCGTTGAGCGAAATCCAGTCACCTTCGTTGTACTTGATACCGCCCATTTCGACGGTCTTGGCGTGGTAGTCTACGTGTATTTCGCCTGCGCCTGAGACGCAGCATTTGCCCATACCGCGAGCCACTACGGCAGCGTGCGATGTCATACCGCCGCGCATTGTCAGGATGCCTTGTGCTACGGCCATGCCGCGAAGGTCTTCGGGCGAGGTCTCGATGCGTACCAGCACGACTTTCTTTTTCTTTTCGGCCCAGGCCTCGGCGTCTTCGGCGGAGAATACGATTTGTCCGGCGGCGGCACCGGGGGATGCGGGCAGGCCCTTGGCTACGACCTTGGCGCGTTTGAGCGCGCTCTTGTCGAATACGGGGTGCAGGAGCTCGTCAAGTTTCTGGGGCTCCATACGCAGCAGAGTTGTCATTTCGTCGATTTTGCCGGCACGCAGCAGGTCCATGGCTATCTTGACCATGGCTGCGCCTGTACGTTTGCCGTTGCGGGTCTGGAGCATCCAGAGTTTGCCGTCCTGGATGGTGAATTCCATATCCTGCATATCTTTGTAGTATTCTTCGAGACGGCCGGCGATGGCGATGAGCTCGGCGGCGCACTCGGGCATGGATTCCTCGAGCGAGGGATACTTGGAGGCGCGCTCTTCTTCGCTGATGCCCTGAAGGGCGGCCCAGCGACGGCTGCCTTCGGTGGTGATTTGCTGCGGCGTGCGGATGCCGGCAACAACGTCCTCACCCTGAGCGTTGATCAGGTATTCGCCGTTGAAGATGTTTTCGCCGGTGGCGGCGTCGCGGCTGAAGGCCACGCCGGTGGCGCTATTGTTGCCCATATTGCCATAGACCATAGCCTGTACGTTGACGGCTGTGCCCCATTCTTCGGGGATCTGGTTCATACGGCGGTAGATGATGGCACGCTCGTTCATCCATGAATCGAATACGGCGCAGATGCCACCCCAGAGCTGTTCCCATGCGTCATCGGGGAAGTCCTTGCCGGTGTAGTCTTTGACTGCGGCTTTGAACAGCTTGACGAGGCTTTTGAGGTCTTCGACGCCGAGTTCGGTGTCGAGCTTGATGCCTTTCTGTGCCTTGACTTTGTCCATGATTTCCTCGAAGGGGTCGATGTCGGCTTTGCTCTTGGGTTTCATGCCAAGAACCACATCGCCGTACATCTGAACAAAGCGACGGTAGCTGTCCCATGCGAAGCGGGGGTTGCCGCTCTTTTCGGCCAGAGATGCTACGGTGGCATCGTTCATGCCGAGGTTGAGCACGGTGTCCATCATGCCGGGCATGGAGGCGCGTGCTCCCGAACGTACCGAAACAAGCAGGGGGTTGGTGGGGTCGTTAAATTTCTTGCCGGTGAGGGCTTCGACGTGCGCTATGGCTTTCTCAACATCTTTCTGTATGAGTGCGACCACTTCGTCGCGGCCATGTTGTGTGTACTCGTTGCAGACTTCGGTAGTGATGGTGAAGCCGGGGGGCACGGGCATGCCCAAGAGGTTCATCTCGGCGAGGTTGGCGCCTTTGCCGCCGAGGAGATTGCGCATCTCGGCATTGCCTTCGGCTTTACCGTCACCGAATGTATAAACTCTTTTCATTGGTTGATAGGTAATATGTTAGGTGAAACTTATAGATTTATTCTCTGTCTTTGGCGGCTCGCCGCACATGCGTTGTCTTGTCGCTGCTACGCGCGATGCCGTTTTGCAAAGGTAGTGGTTTCTGCCTTAATGTGCAATAGGTACGCGCTCTTTTGACCTGATTTTCTTTTTTTTCGCCGATGGTTTCGCCGAAGGAATATGTTTGTTTGACCGACTGAATCTATTTTCGGTATGCTTCGGTTTGGTCGTTTGTTTTTCGATGGGCTTGTCGGCCTCCTTAAATGTATAATTGTGCCGGCGTAGGTAGTATCCTCGTTTTTGTAATTATTTATATGCCTTGAAAACAAAAAAAATAAAAAAAATAGGCACAGAGGTTGGCATCGGTTGTGTGGTTTTCGCGGAAGCAGTGTAATATGATATAAAGTAAATGCTTGGTTGTAAGGATGGTGTTGTAATATAAAACAAATGCGGTTTTATTATTCCGGAAATGTTACATAATCATGAAAATGTATTTCTAATAAACTTGGGTAACACTATGATGCGTCTATTTGTCATGTTGTAAAAATTTGCTAACTTTGACAGTGAGTGAAAAACAGTGAGTGACAATTTGGATGGCAGCAATAATGGCTATTTTTATAATGGCACATACAACTCGGCGAATCCGCATTCATTAGATGTTCCTGATGCAAAGAAAGGAACTTACAACTTCACCGAAGTATTGAGTTATATAACAGTTTCACGATAATCACTAAAAACTGAATGATATGAAAAAGATTCTATGGATGTTTATGGCTGTGTTTATGACGACCATAGCCGGGTGCTCGTCAGACAATGACGGCCCGAAGGAAGATCCTCAGGATAAGACGCCGGGAACTCCGAATGTTCCGATGTCTTTGACGGCAGAACAGGTTGCTGTCAATAGCAATGAAGTGGATATGGCTTTTGCGATATTCGAGGATATATATGACAATACACCAAAGCGTGACAACGTGCTGTTCTCTCCGCTAAGCAAAGACATCTGTATGGGGATGATTGCGAATGCCGTGACCCCCGAAGACCGTAAAGATATGCTTGACAAATACGGTTTTTCGTCTGTCGAAGCTCTGAACGAGTACAGCCGTGACCGTATGCAGTATCTTTCGTATAATCACAGCAAGGCCAAGGTTACGTTTGCCAATTCTGTCTGGGCCAATTCGCTGACAATGACATCGGCGAGCGATTATGCGTCCGTATCGAACGTCTTGGATAAGTACTATGGGGCTGAAAGTCGTATTCTTGACTTCGGCAAAAACGATTTGTTGTCGCTGATTAACGGCTGGTGTTCGGACAAGACAAACGGGCTTATACCCGAGTTCCTGAAAGAAAAACCATCTAATCAAACGCAAAGTATGATAATCAACACGTTGTATTTTGACTGCGCATGGAAACAACCGTTCCCAAAATCGAAGAGTGATAAGTTGTATGACTTTTACGATGAATACGGGCAGAGGCGATGCGGCGTACACATGATGTCAAATACTATTGATATTGATTATGTACAATCGGATATCTGCTCGGCAATCAGAATCCCGTATGCCGACTGCAACTATTCGGCAATCTTTGCCATTCCGCGCAGTGGAAACGGCATCAGAAATACGACCAAAGAGATTTTGCCGTCATTGAAACAAATGCTTGTATCGAAAGCTTTTGATAGCGGTGAGGAAGCCTCAATGATGGTGTGTCTGCCCAGGATGACAATAGAATCGTCCGAGAGAATTGACCGATACATTTGCAATAACGGGATAGATCTCAATAACAAAAAACTGCTCGGTTTTGACCAAAGCAACCCTATCGGGATACAGCAGGCAACATTCCTGTCGTTATACGAAGAAGGGACAAGGGTTGCCGCAACAACTTCGAGCGACAGCGCAACTGCCCCAAGCTCGCTTAGCTTTGATCAACCGTTTGTCATGATAATTCAGGACAACAATACCGGCAGCATTGTGCTGATGGCAGTTGTGCGTATGCCCAAAGAATGACTATGTAGACAATAAAACCCTATAATGCGATAAGGGCGGCGTGCCGGTACGGGTACACCGCCCTTATCATATTGTAGGTGTGTCCGGGAACGGGAAGTGCCGAGTGCGGATATTTTTTTGCGGCAAAGCATTTTGTCATAGAGAAAAACTTATTAACTTTGCAAACGAAAAGATGCTGTACAACATCGTTATACAGCATAAAACGGCAGGCAGCATGTCCGCCGGGCTCAAAAAAAAACGCAAAAACATTTAGGCATTCGATGATAAAGGCGGCAATCGAAAGAGTTATCAACGACGACCTCTCGGCGATATGGACGCTCCTCGACAACGATGAGCGGCGACTTATTGTGGACAATTTCGAGATACATCATCTGAAAAAAAACCAGATAATATATTCCCAAGGCGATCGCGCCGAGCATCTGTGGTGCTTGCTTAAAGGCAAGGTGAAGATGTATAAAGACGGCATCGGCGGGCGTCAGCAGATACTGCGCCTTTTCCGTCCGGTACAGTACTTCGGTTATCGTGCGGCTTTTGCCGACGAAGTTCATGGCTCGAGCACTTGCGCCTTCGAGCCGTCAATACTTGGAACACTGCCCATAGACATTGTCCGGCGTCTTATCGATGGCAATATACGCGTAGCTTGGTTCTTTATCAAAGAGTTGTCCACCAATCTTGGCGGTAGCGATACCCGTATTGTCAATCTCACACAAAAGCATATACGCGGACGCTTGGCCGAGGCCTTGTGCGTACTATGCGAGAATTACGGGTACGAGGAGGACAACGCCACTCTCAAAATATATCTCTCACGTGAAGACTTGGCTAATCTTTCCAATATGACCACATCCAATGCCATACGTACGCTTGCCGCTTTCGTGAGCGAGCATATTCTTGTGGTGGACGGACGCCGCATTAAGATTGTCAACGAAGATGCCCTACGCAAAATCAGCAAGTTCGGCTGATTCGGGGCCGACGTCAGAGGAGCGCTCGAGGTATTTCGAGAACTCCTTCCGTCGGTTTATATTCTGTCGGTTTATATTTCATCGGTATATTTGCATAGGGACTACCGCCACCGGAATGTCCGGACAATATCTTTGAGCGTATTCAAAGAGTAGGGTATGCCTTCGCCCGTTAAAATGATGAAATATGCCACGTGCGAGTTGTTGGGAAAGCAGTATCCAAACATTTTACGTGTACTCCCGTCCTCCAAAGTGATATTACTTCGGATTTCGATGGCGTTGTTCGAGCCTACGGACACCCAGCGTAATTCGGGCTTCGAGAAACCGGAGATGATGGATTCCGGCATATACATACGTAGAGATTTCTCCGTATCTATCCTGTCTTGCTCGGTAAGCCGCGGAGACTGGTCGTGCTCCGGAACTTCGCCGGGTGCAAAATGTTCGATATGAAACATTAATCCTTCTACGAACAGGACGCCGTCCTCATCGGACAACTCCATTTCGAGTGGCACTCGGAATTCGGCATTCTCAACGGACACTTTTTGCCAAGAGAGCGGGGCTTTGAACTCGCCCAAATCATCGACAGACGAATGGCATTGGGCAAAAATGGTTACGAGCAATACCACGACGCCGATGGCAATTCCGATTATGGGACGGTTGCGTTTGGCTTTCGAGCGATATGACTTAGGAATGCGCGTACCGCGCGCCCCGAGGCGTGCGAGGACAAAATCCTCGGCCTCGGAACGTTTGGCGGCGATGTGCTGCGACAGGTCGTCATCAGGTGCCGTGCCCTCGCTAAGCGCTTGGTCGTAGCGGTTCTTCACCAGCATATCGGACAGTACGAGATATGCTTCGGTGACATCGCAGATGCGATTTCGGAAGTCATCGTCCGACTCGTTGTGCCGTGCCTTCTCGTTGATAGCCCGGCGATAGGCCATAGTGATGACTTCGGCATCGTTGCACAGGTCCGAAATCTTCAGCAAGTGATAATAATTGAGCATAATTCGAAGATCCGTAATTTATTTGCGTGTAATATCTAAATCGGAAGGGTCGGTGCCGCGATATGTGGGCGGTAGCTGACTGTCGGACTCGTCCGGCTCTATATTATTGTAGCTGAGGCAGCAGGCCACGATAAAGCCGATGAGCGGAAACAGTACTGCCAGGACGTAATATCCGGCGCCACGGTTTTTTCGCGAAAGCTTGACGCACGCGGCAATGATGAGCGCGATTTGAATCAGTAAAACGATGATTGCAGGTCCTTGTTGCATGATAATGTTTGATTATTTGATAATGTTGTTTCTGTCTTGATATACCGGGAAGGCGTCGAACGTAAATGCCCGATGACGAAAAAAATGATGATATATATCCGCCATATACATATAGTCCTCTATCAGGATGCATATTCGTCGGACGAGTTGCGCATGATGTTACTTCGCTTTTCGGTTAGACGATGCTTCGCGGCCCGCGCAGGTGCCCGTGCGGGACACTATGCACCCCATTGTCTGACGGCGTTGACAATGATATTCCGGCTCGTTTTAAGCGGTAAAAATCACTTTTAACACAATGGATGCCCTAATTTTCAGCGAAATTGCTTAACTTTGCTCGAATTTTTGCTCGCAAGGATAGTCCTTGAACGCATTAGACATCACAGAATAATTATTAAAAATCGATATATTCACCTTAATTGAACTCTATGGCCAAGAACTCCAAGAGTGCCGCAATCGCATGCGCGATTACGCTGATGGCGCTGGCGGGATGTCACAGTGAAGACTTCCCCGGCGGCGATACCACAGGCAAGGGACAACTTGTCCCCGGCGTAGAGCTTAACACCGAAGTGATAGGCTCTAAAGCCTCGGCCCGAGGCGATGGTGACCTCACCATCAACGATCTTTCGCTAACTATAAAAAGTACAGACGGCTCATATTCCAAGACTTGGGCGTCCGTAGCCGATTATGACGGCAGCGAACTTTTCCCCATCGGAGCATACACGGTTAGTGCCGCTTACGGCGACCCGACTGAAGAAGGCTTCGAAAAACCTGCATACTTCGGCTCGGCTTCTGTGACCGTGGTCGAAAACGAGTCCACGCCCGTGTCGCTGACCGCCACACTTGCCAATGCGATGGTTTCGGTAGAATACACCGAGGCTTTCAAGAAATATATGACCTCGTGGGGCGCTGAAGTACATGCCGAAGGCGGCGATTACCTCTACATCGGCTCGGAGGAGACGCGCCCTTTGTACATCCGTACGGGTGACGCAACTCTTTCCGTCGAATTTGTCAAGCCCGGAAAAACCGATAAGGTCAAATTGCAAGTGCTCAGCTTCAAAGCACAAGCACGCCACCACTATCACGCCACCATTGACGTCAATAACGGAGGGGTGGGCGAAGCCGTGCTCAACATAACCTTTGACGATACCGTTTCTGAGGAAACCGTGGATATCGAACTGAGCGATGACCTGCTCAACGCTCCCGCTCCCACCGTTACGGCTGCCGCTGCATCGGTGCCCGACAGCGGAACGACTATGAACCACGTTGAAGGAACACCGTGGAGCACCCCGCTGAAAATCAATATCGTAGCACGTGCCGGCCTGAGCCGCGTCACCCTCACCACACAGAGCAAGTCGCTCGTAACAAGCCAGGGATGGCCCGCCGAAATCAACCTCGCCGCCGCTGACGAAGCCATGCAACAGCGCATGAAAGCCCTCGGATTTCAAAGCGTAGGCTTGTTTCGCAATCCCGATAAGATGGCCATCATAGACCTTACCGGCGTCATTCCTTATATTAAAGAGGTGTCCACGGACAACACCACCACCTTCGCCGTCAAAGTCGTTGACAAATACGGCAAGGCCAGCGAGGTATACACCTGGACCATAGACCTCGAGCCGCAGGTGGTTACCATCTCCGAGCCCTCGACATTATATATAGGACAGGACAAACTCGACCTGACTCTGACATATAACGGCGCTAATCCCCAAGAAAACGTCAAATTCCAGTACTTCAACGACCGTGGCACGTGGAGCGACCTCACCGCGACATCCGTCGTTGCCAAGACACGCGCCCGTTCTTCCGAAAAGAATTACGCAGTGACGCTGAAAGTACCCGCAGACAACAATGACCTGCAGATACGTGCCGTGAGCGGTACCAAGGTCAGCTCCACCCTCACCGTAAAACGCGCCGTACCCGCAGTGGAAGCATCAGCCGCCGATAAGGACGTTTGGGCCACCAAAGCATACGTCAAGGTAGTCAGCAAGGACGTCAATGCCTCGGCACTTGCTCCGCTTGTCAAGGTGTACGTCAGCACTGACGGCTCGATATATACCGCCGCAACCGCTTCGGTATCCAAAGACGATGTACTTCTGGTCAAGGGCCTCAAAGCCGGAACGGCATATAAACTCCGTCTGAGCGCCGTGGCCGACCCGGACAAGGCATCCCCGGACATCGAATTCACCACCGAGAACGCAACGGCATTGCCTAACGGCGATTTCGAGACGCTCACCGCCAATGTAACAGCAAAAGACATGCTCCAAGGCGGACAATGGTCAATCTCGGCAGGCGTATATTACGACAACAAGTTGAGCTATACCATCAGTGAACCAAGCGGGTGGGCCACGGTCAATGCCAAGACAGCAAGCACAAGCCACAAGACACAGAACAGTTTCTTCGTTGTGCCCTCCACTTTCAATAGCACACTGACATGGCTCTCCACCGTGCCCAATATCAAGGTCTTGGGTACAGGCGGCGGCACCGAGACTCCCGACTCGTACAAAGGTTTTACGGCACAGCATGGCGAAAACGCTATGGTATTGCGCAATGTCGCTTGGGATGCCAACGGTACTCGTCCCGACAAATGGAAGAAAGAGTTTGCCGGATCGGACGAATACTACGGACACAATGTCCCCGAAGTGTCGCAGCGCAGCGCAGGCAAGCTCTTCCTTGGCACATACACCTACAACAACGGCTCCGAAACCTACAATCAAGGAGTGGCCTTTGCTTCGCGTCCTACATCCCTCAAAGGGTATTACACTTACACCAACGACCCCGGTGATACAGCCGAAAAAGGCAAGGTTACGGTACAGGTACTTTCCGGCGAGACGATTATCGGTAGCGGCAGCGTGACACTCGGCGCCGTGGCCAAATACACCGCTTTTAATGTCCCGGTGACCTACCAGGCCAATGCAGGCAAGGCTACATCCATCCGCGTGATGATAACCTCGAGCACACATGCTTCGGACAATCAGGCCGCCGAGACAGCCGCCATCAAAGTCTCCACCTTCAATTCGCGCTACGAGAGCGCAATGCATGGTGCGACACTCTGCGTAGACAACCTCTCACTGGCGTACTAAAATAGCCCTCTAACACATTCAAACGCAAGACAACAATGAAAAGCAAAATATTGTCCCTGCTGACGATAGCAGTATTTGGCCTGGGTATGACCGCGTGTCACGACGAAGTCAAGCCTACGCCCTCCGACCAAAAAGGCCAGGTCAGCATGCGCTCTATGGGCGTAGACATCGACAACGCCGAGAAGGTCATCAACACCAGTGCCCGAGCAACGGTGGACCTCTCCGACTTTATAATAAAGATTTACGACAGCAAAAACGCCTTAGTGAACACCTGGAAATACGCCGAGATGCCCGAGCTGTTCTCGTTGCCCGTAGGCTCGTACCGCGTAGATATCTACAGCCACGAAGTACAGAAGGCCGAATGGGAGCATCCATACTTTACCGGCTCTAAGGATTTCACTATCACTGACGGTAATATCACCGAAATAGGTATTGTCACCTGCAAGCTTTCCAACATCAAGGTAACCATCAAATTTGACTCGTCGCTGCTCAAGTATCTGACCGACGATGCCAAAGTTACCGTCATTGCCAATGACGAAGGTTCATTGGTATTCACGCCCAAGGAAACCCGTTCGGGATACTTCGAGGCTCTGAAAGGAAGCAGCACGCTCGTTGCCGAATTTGCCGGCACCGTTAACGGCAAGTACAAGACTATGCGTCACGTCATTACCGACGTCGAGGCAGGCCAGCACCGTATCATCACCTTCACGGTCAAGACCGGCAAGCCTGATAAGCCCGATGAAGACGGACAAATCGTCATTGACAGCGGTATATATCTCGATGTGGAAGTCGTAGACGAAAATCTTACCGGGAATATCACCATAGGAGAAGACAATATTCCGGACGATGACCGTCCCGGTGGCGAAGACGGCGGAGAAGATCCCAATCCTCCGACACCTCCCACCCCCGGCGAGGATACGGATGCCATTAAGGTCTCCAGCGAAACCCTGAGCTTTGATAAGGTCAACGACGTAGCCACTACGACAACCGGCATCGTCCTCATCGAGGCCAAGAACGGCATACAACACTTTATAGTCAAGATAGCCTCCGACAACGAAAACTTTGTCAATTCGGTCAAGGACTTAATGCCCATCGAATTTGACCTCGCATATCCCGGCGACAACGCCGAGGCTTTCGAGTCACTGGGCTTCCCAACGGGAGACAAGGTTATCAATGCCACCAATCTTACTTTTGACATCAGCCAGTTCATACCGCTGCTGTCGGCATTCCCGGGCAACCATACCTTCACGCTCAATCTTACCGACAACAAGTCTGTCAATAAGATTGTCTCCCTGAAATTCATTGCCAAATAACAACTGTCCCAAATACACACCGTCATGAAAAAGAATATTACAATGCTTGGCGCCGTGCTCGTACTTGCGACAACACTCACGGCATGCCATGATGAATTAGGCAACCTTGAAGGTCAAGGCACCGTCTATCTGACCACTAAAATAAATTCGGACGTCAAGGTGCAGTCCCGTGGCGACGTTTCCGATTACGCAGATAACTGTCTGATATACATCTCCAACAAGAAAGGACTTGTACGCCGATACAAAGGCATAAGCGAAGTGCCGTCCGACGGCATACAACTGGTAAGTGACCACTATATCGCCGAAGGCTGGGCCGGAGACAGCGTCTCGGCGTCTTTCGAACACAAGTGGTTCAAGGGTCGTACCGAGTTCGAAGTCACCAATGGCGCAACCACCAAGGTCGACCTTACCTGCTCCATAGCCAATGTCCTCGCTTCGGTCAACTACGCTGCCGAAGTCGGCGAAATACTTACCGACTACAAGATGACTGTAGGCCACAGCAAAGGCACCCTCGACTTCGAGGCAGGCGAAAAACGTGCCGGCTACTTTATGATGCCCTCCAAGGACAAAGACCTCAAATGGACTTTCACCGGCAAATTGGCCAACGGCGACACCTATACACGCGAAGGTGTCATCAAAGACGCCAAGCCAGCAACGCAATATGTCCTCAATGTCAAGTACACCGGCCATGACGATCCCATCGGCGGCGGATACTTCGTCATCGAAATTGACGAACATGCCGTCGAAGTCAATGATGTGGTGGTCATCACCCTTGCGCCCGAAATCGAAGGCTACGACTTTGATATCTCCCAACCCGTGGCCGGCGAACCGGGCAACGTGAAACGCACCTCGCTGTACATCACCGCTGCCGGAGCGCTTACAGGTCTTCAGTTGTCTTCGCCCATTATCGGCGGCATCAACGGCGTAGGCGGTAGCGATGTCGACCTCTTCAAAATGAGCGATGCTATCAAGCAGGCCCTCAATGCCGGAGGTATCAACTACAACTACAACTATGATGCGGACGAAGATGTCTCGTGGATAAAAATCAATTTTGAGACCTCGCTACTCAACACCCTCAAAGAAGGCGAATACGCGGTCAATATCACCGCTACCGACGCCAACGGCGAGACAAGCACCGGTACTCTCAAATTCAACATCACGAGCGCTCCCGTAGCTGCCGCAGCCACCGTAGCTGCCGAGATTTGGCCCACAACAGCCACCATTTACGGTAATATCCTCAAGGACGGTGCTACAACGCCCACCCTCGTATATCGCGCCAAGGGCGCTGCTGCATGGACTACTGCAGCTACCACAACTTCCGGCACCAAGCTCACCGCAGCTCTTTCGGGCCTGACACCCGGCACCACTTACGAGTATGCAGCGCAGAGCGGCGACTACACTTCGGCAATCCTGACATTCACCACCGAGGCAGCCCAGCAGCTTGTCAACGGCGGATTCGAAGGATGGACCACTTCCAAGGCTCCGTATTTGATGTATGCCGAAGGTCAGGAAATGTGGTGGGATAGCGGTAACCACGGCTCGGCTACCATGAGTAAGAATATCACCACTCCCGACAGTGATGTCAAGGTCGAAGGCAATTACAGCGCCAAACTTGCATCGCAATTTGTCGGCGTCGGCGCCATAGGCAAATTTGCAGCCGGTAATGCCTTCGTTGGCAAGTATATCGCCACCGAAGGTACGGACGGTGTCCTCGGCTGGGGTCGCAGCTTCGGCTCGCGTCCTAAGGCTCTCAAGGGCTACATCAAGTATGCTCCCGGAACCATCCAGTACATCGGCGATGGCGCTCCGTCGTCCATAGCCAAGGGCGATCCCGACACCGGTATCATATACATTGCACTGCTCACCAACCACACCGAGACATATTCGTCCAAGAACGGTTCGGGTACATACCCCGTAATCGTCAAGACCAAGAAGAGCGAACGCCAGCTCTTTGACAAGAACGCCTCGAATGTCATCGCTTACGGCGAGAAGATTTTCACCGAGGCCACAGCCGGCAACGGAATGGTGGAATTCGAAATACCTCTGACTTACTTCAAATCGGATGTCAAGGTTTCGAACATCATGATTGTATGCTCGGCCAGCCGTTACGGCGACTTCTTCACCGGCGGTGTTTCGACAATGTGGATTGACAATTTCCAGCTTGTGTATTAATCCTATCTTAACATAACCTGCAACGGGGGACGGCATCGCAATTGTGCCGTCCCCCATTTGTTAGATGGACTTCGAGTGCGTCGAAGACACGGAAAACATCGAGAGCCCGGAATTCTCAGGCGATTCTGAGGATTCCGGGCTCTCGATGTCTGATGACTTTACGGTGTCTTAGGCCGCGCGGAATTGGGTGGGTGTCTTGCCGGTAAGGCGCTTGAAGAAGCGTACAAAATGCTGCGGATACTCAAATCCGAGGCGCTCGCTGATCTGCGATACCGTAAGCGACAAGTCGTTGAGCAATTCCTTGGCATGAGCCAGCAGATGCTCGGCTATGAATGTCTGAGCGGTGATGCCGGTCTCGGCTTTCACCAATTCGCCGAAGTATCCGGGCGAGAGGCAGCATTTGTCTGCGAACATTGCCACGGTGGGTATGCCGCCGGTTTCCGCTTCATTGGCGATGTACTCGTTGAGCATATCTTCGAAACGGCGTACCGTGCTGTGATTGATTTCTTCGCGCGTGATGAATTGGCGCTCGTAGAAGCGTAAGCAGTAGTTCAACAGCACCTCTATATTGGACACGATGAGTCGCCGCGAATGGCGGTCGATGGCGTGGTGCATCTCTTGCCGAATGATGGCCAGTACCGAACGGACTATCTCGACTTCGCCGGCTGACAGGTGCAGCGCCTCATTGCTGTTGTACGAAAAGAACCCGTATTTGGACATCTCGCGTCCCAGCGAGGTCCGTGCCAAAAAATCTGGATGGAAAACGATGGCCGTCCACTTGGGCGTAGACACGCCCGGCGCCGGCTCGACAGACACCACTTGCCCCGGGGCAAAAGAGGTGATGGTCATTTCGTCGAAATCGTACTTGGTGCGCCCGTACGTGATTTGGCAGCCCTTGTTTTCCTTGAGAAACAGGGCATATAGGCCGTAGTGGTACGTGGCGGCCTGAATGGCATGGGGACGGTCGTAGCGCACTACCGACACCAACGGGTGCAACGTCTCAAAGCCGTAATACTCGTTAAAATGCTCGACTGTGTCGAAGTAAATATCTTTCTTTTTCATCTGTGTCCGGATTTGTTCGGTGCAAATTTAGTCTGAACTTTTGGCGCGTTTCATACCTTTTTTGATTGGATAATGCCCACAATTACGGAATTGTGGGCTGCATGTCGCGTTGTGGCGGGATGTCGCGTATGACTTTGCCTGAAGCGGTGCGGCGCAAGTGCGTCTCGGCGTAGATGTATCGCGGCCGTTGCCGACGGTCTTCGATGTGCGTCAACGCGTCGCGGATCGTCGGAACAAGGTCGGCAGTGCCTTCGACGACGATGGCGACAGCCGAACCCCATTGCGCATCGGGTACGCCTACAATATAAAATGTCAGGTCATCGGGCAGCAGCGGCGCCAGCGTGCGTTCCAATACCTCGGGGCATATCTTCAACCCCGCCGAATTGATGATATTGTCGGCACGCCCTTGCCATCGGAATTCGATGGGCGAGACTATAGATACAATGTCATTGGTGACTACGCGTCGTATGCTCAGATGCGGAATGTCGGCAGTCAGACACCCTCGATGGTCTGTAGCAAAGCGCGTATCCCCGGCGATGGCGTGGAATGTGGCGCTGTCGTCTGCAATGTCGGCCAGGGCTATATGGCTGCACGTCTCGGTCATTCCGTAGGTGATGTAGCCGTGTATCCCGGCATGCACAAGCGCGTGTCTTCGGGCTTCGGACAACGGGGCACCGCCTACGATGACACTCCGTATGCGCTGCCCGGCATCGGGTATTGCGACCAATGCCTCAACTTGCGACGGTACTATCGCCAATAGGTCGATATGTCCGGCTTCGCCGAAGAAATCCGGGGTATTTGAAGGCGTCGGCGTCACTATGCGGCATCCGGCTTCGTGGGCGCGTACTGCCATCATTCGTGCCGCGATGTAGTCGAAAGGCAGCGGCACCGATACCGTCGAGTCTGCCGTAATACCGAAAAATGTATTGGTGACGCGTGCCGATGCACGCATATCATTCTTGGACAGCGCAATGGGCTTGGGCGTACCCGTCGACCCGGAGGTATGGCATAAGACGGTGTCGTTGTCGTCAAGCCATAAGCGCATGAATTCAGAGTAAGTCATAGCGGCATAAATTGGTCGGTCATAGCGATATATATGCGTAGGTCATGGACGGTACCAAAGGTATTGGCCTTCGAGTTGCAATTGCGGCATCTCGATGTTGTTGGTGTATAGCGCTCCCGTACCCAATCCTTGCGGCAAGGACGGCGCGTAAGTGTCCACCCACGCGCCCAAGGCGGCGAGGCCGATGTTGCTTTCTAATGCCGACGTTGCCCACCATCCCATATCCTCGGTTTGGGCCACGCGTATCAGCGTGTCTGCACAGCCCAATCCGCCACACAAGGACGGTTTCAGTATAAGGTATTGCGGCCTTATACGCTGAATCGTGTCTATGGTTCGGTCTATATCGGCCGGGCGCATTATCAGGCTCTCGTCCAGCGCTATAGGTATCGGCGTATGGCGGCACAGATCGGCCAGCTCGGCAACGTATTGCGGTCTAAGCGGCTGCTCGATCGAATGGATGTTCAGCGATGCCAGACGTTGCAGCCGTTTCATGGCCTCTTGGGGCGTAAAGGCGCCGTTGGCATCAAGTCGTATGACGGTGTCCGCTCCAGCGATGTCGCGCAAAGTCCGGAGCATTTTCAGTTCGGCATCGAAATCCAATGCTCCGATTTTCACTTTGATGACTGAGAAGCCGTCTTCGACCTTGCGGCGCATACGTCGGCTCATTGTGTCTATATCACCCATCCACACCAATCCGTTGATTGTCACGGGTCTTTGGCCCTGTGTCCACGGACCTTGAGCCGGCAATGCCGGGGCGCCCTTGCGGCTGCCTTGTCCGAGCCGCAGCGCGGCCGCCCCGCATTCGAAGGCGAAGCGTATCGAGCTTTCGCCCGCGGCAAGGACGCACGGTTCACCTTCCATGTAGTCCCATGTGGCGGCGTCTCGGCATGCACGCTCAAGGCGTGTCTCGTAATCGGGGCTGTCTTCGGCGCTCAGCCCGGCAAAAAGCGGGCTCTCGGCTATGACTTGCCTCTCGGGGTCACGGTCATCGTACATACGCACAAAATAGGTGTCTTTGTACGCCATACGTGCTCGCGAGGTGATGGCTACGAAATTGAAGTTCAGCCTGTGACGGCTCCAGTCGGCGTGAAGCATCGTATCAGCCCGGGAATTGAGGGTATTGGTCGAAATCCGGGTCGCGTTTTTCCAAGAAAGCGTTCTTGCCCTCTTGAGCTTCGTCCATCAGGTAGTACATCAGTGTGGCATCTCCGGCCAGCTCCATCAGTCCGTGCTGTCCGTCCAATTCGGCATTGAGGCTGCGTTTGACCATGCGTATTGCAAAGGGGCTGCGCTTCATGATGGTTTCGCACCACTCGACCACCTCGTCTTCGAGGCGTTCCAGGGGTACGACTTTATTAATCATACCCATTTCGAGCGCTTCTTGGGCCGTGTACTGACGGCACAGAAACCATATTTCACGTGCTTTTTTCTGCCCTACGCAGCGCGCCAGGTACGATGAGCCGAATCCGCCGTCAAAGCTGCCGACTTTCGGTCCGGTTTGGCCGAAACGAGCATTTTCGGAGGCGATAGTCAAGTCGCAGACCACTTGCAGAACGTTGCCGCCGCCTATGGCATATCCGTTGACCATAGCAATGACGGGCTTGGTGAGCGAGCGTATAGCCTTGTGTACATCCAGAACGTTAAGACGCGGAGTGCCGTCGGCATCGCGGTAGCCACCACGGCTTTTGTAATGCTGGTCGCCGCCGCTGCAAAAAGCCTTGTCTCCGGCGCCGGTGAGTACAACCACTCGAATGTCGGAGCGGTCGCGGCAGATGCCGAGTGCCTCGAGTATTTGATGGTTGGTCTGCGGCCTGAAAGCGTTGTATACTTCGGGCCTATTGATGGTGATGCGGGCGATGCCGTTGTAGTAGTCAAAAAGGATGTCGCTATATTCCTTTATGGGAGTCCATTGACGTGTCATGCTGAGCGTGTTTATTGACGTATGATAGGTGTTTATATACTATTCTTTTGTAGTTATATACTGTTTTTGTATAGTGTGTACAAGCGTTTAAAGACTTTTACCCCGGTTTCGGGCGGAACGACGACTTCGAGTATACATGGAGAGTCGGTACGTGCAGCCATGGCCTCAAACTCGGATTCCAAAGCGTCAAGGCTGTCGGCGCGGTAGTACCCGAATCCGCGACTGTTGCATACAGCCTCCAGCGGCAGAATAACTCCGCCGGCCAGATATTGCGGCATTGCCGGCAGGTGACGAGTATTGGCGATGGCGCGGAAAATGCCGCCGCCGGAGTTGTTGATTACCACCATTTTGAAGGTTGCCGGGATGTCTTCTACCAATAATGCGCCGAAGTCGTATTGCGCACTCATATCACCGGTAAGCAGCAGTGTGGTATGACGCGAGCCCATAGACGCGCCTATGGCCGTGGAGGTGCTGCCATCGATGCCGTTGACTCCGCGGTTGGCGTCTACGCGCCGCAGGTGTGTGCAGCCGGCTGTCTGGGCATACCGGACCGTTGTCCCGTTAGACAGGTGCAGTCCCCAGTCGTCGGGCATAGACTCGATGATGTGACGTATAGCTGTCAATTCGCACCAGGGTAGGGCGTCGCAGAATATTCTGTTGGCTTCCCGGGCCTTGGCTACGGTCTCGCGCCATAGTGCGGCATAGCCGTTGTCGATGGCATCGGCACTGATTGCCGCAGCCAGTTCGGGTAGTGCCAATTGCGGCGTTGCTTGTATGGACGCTGTTTGGCATAGGAATGTATCCACGGCCGGTCCTTCGGTGCCTATGTGCAGGTGCTGCGTGATTTTGTGTGCGGCGCCGTCGCGCAACCAGTCCTTGGCAAGAGCCGAAGTGATGCCGCCGCCCGAAGTAATCACTATGTCCGGCAATAAGGTGCGCCGTTGTTCGGGTGTCAAGGCGTTAAGCACGGTGTCGATATTGAATCCGCAGTCGCGAATATTGCTTAGAATGTCGGTGGCTACAGCCACGTTTGGCAGTGCGGCTAATTGCGACAGCGCGTTGCGAACCGTATCGCAGGGTGGCATAGGCCCGGCAAGAAACAGTACCCGGGCTTTGCGTAGCGTCTCCGACTCGTGTGGCGCAAGCGAAAAGCCGGAGCATCTGCCCATGGAGCGTATGACGGGTGCATGGTCTTCGTCTGCAATGTCTACCGTTTTGCCGAGCGGTGAGTCTATTTGGATGTTGAGGTGTACGGGCCCTTGGCCGCGTATTTCATCGCCCTTGGCTATGCAAAGTGTTTCGTTGATTACGCGTATGGCTGCGCGAGTCTCTTGGTCGTTGTGCAGCACCGGGATGTCCCGAGAAGCACGTACGACTGCATCCAGGGCTCCGGCTTGGCGTATGGTCTGACCGTCGGCCTGCCCGATCCATTGACGCGGCCTGTCAGCCGAAATCACGATGAGCGGCACTTGGCGGTAAAATGCTTCGGCACATGCCGGCGCCATATTGAGTACGGCGCTGCCCGAAGTGCAAGCCACGGCCGTCGGTCGGCCTTGTTCGACTGCCATGCCGAGGGCGACAAAGGCCGCCACTCGCTCATCTATGACGTGATGCAAGGTCAATTCGGACGCTGCCGCGGCCTGAACCAGTGGCGCATTGCGCGTACCGGGGCATACCACGATGTCGGTGATGCCCCATTGAAACAGCAGGTCCATAAGTGCCCTGCATATATAATGGGCTGTATTGGTCATTGTATTCAATGTCTTGGTATTTGAGCCTTTAAGGCCGCGCTGAAAGCCGGGATACTGCGGCATAATATACAGGTAGCAACTGCATTTCGGGCAGCGTCTGTCATAAAAATACTGCGTATACTCTCCGGCGTCTTCGGCGAGTTGTACTGCAAAGATACGCATATTTCGCGAGAAAATACCTTGTCGGCTGTTTTGCCAATGGATATGTCCGCCAAAATGCTTAACTTTGCAGGTTGAAAGAGCAAAGAAATAAGGAATATACACATCTTTATATGCAGAATATACGCAATATTGCCATCATCGCCCACGTGGACCACGGCAAGACTACCGTCGTGGACAAGATGCTGATGGCCGGACACCTTTTCAGAGACAACCAAAATGCCGGCGAATTGATTCTCGACAGCAACGACCTCGAGCGCGAACGCGGCATAACAATACTCTCCAAAAACGTCTCCATCAATTACAAAGGGACAAAAATCAATATTATAGACACTCCGGGACACGCCGACTTCGGCGGCGAAGTGGAGCGCGTGCTCAATATGGCCGACGGCTGTCTGTTGTTGGTCGATGCCTTCGAAGGCCCGATGCCTCAGACGCGTTTCGTCCTTCAAAAGGCGCTTCAGATAGGACTTAAGCCCATTGTCGTCATAAACAAGGTGGATAAACCCAATTGCCGCCCGGACGAAGTGCAGGAGATGGTCTTCGACCTGATGTTCAATCTCGATGCCACAGAAGACCAGCTTAATTTCCCGACACTTTTCGGCTCGGCCAAGCAAGGATGGATGAGCACTGATTGGCGCAAGCCCACCGACAACATCCTGCCGTTGCTTGATGCCATTATCGAATACATCCCCGCGCCGCAGACGCTTGAGGGTGATGCCCAAATGCTGATTACTTCGCTCGATTTCAGCAACTACGTAGGTCGTATCGCGGTAGGTCGAGTACACCGCGGCACTTTGCGCGAAGGCATGGATATAGCTTTGATGCGCAAGGATGGCAGCATCTCGCGCCAGCGTATCAAGGAGTTGCACACCTTTGAGGGCATGGGCCGCAAGCGTGTCAGCGAGGTCAGCAGCGGCGATATTTGCGCCCTGGTAGGCATCGAAGGTTTCGAAATCGGTGACACCGTGGCCGATATCAACAACCCGGAGGCACTGCCACGCATAGCCATAGACGAACCCACAATGTCTATGACTTTTACCATCAACGACAGCCCCTTCTTCGGCCGCGACGGCAAGTACGTTACATCGCGACACATCGGCGACCGTCTTATGCGCGAGCTTGACCGCAACCTCGCACTGCGCGTGACCAAGGCTCCGCACGAGGACGTTTGGACCGTCTATGGCCGAGGTGTACTGCACTTGTCGGTGCTTATCGAGACTATGCGTCGCGAAGGTTACGAACTGCAAGTGGGTCAACCGCAGGTGATTGTCAAGGAAATAGACGGCCGCAAGTGCGAACCCGTCGAATTGCTGACAATCAACGTCACCGATGAATATGCCTCCAAAATCATAGATATGGTGACCCGTCGTAAGGGCGAGTTGACAAGTATGACTTCCAATGGAGGACGCACCAATCTGGAATTTCAGATACCGTCGCGCGGCATCATAGGACTGCGCAACAATGTGCTTACGGCCAGTGCCGGCGAGGCCATTATGGCTCACCGCTTCTATGAGTATCAGCCGTGGAAGGGCGACATCGAGCGCCGTACCAACGGCTCGCTTATAGCGATGGAAGCCGGTACGGCATACGCGTACGCCATAGACAAATTGCAAGACCGCGGCCGCTTCTTCATTTTTCCCCAGGAAGAAGTGTACGCCGGACAAGTTGTGGGCGAGAATGCCAAGGAAAATGACATTGTCGTCAATGTCACCAAGAGCAAGAAACTCACCAATATGCGCGCATCGGGCGCCGATGACAAGGCTCGTATAGTGCCGCCTGTGGTGTTCAGCCTTGAGGAAGCCCTCGAGTATATCAAGGAAGACGAATATGTCGAAGTGACGCCGCACCATCTGCGTCTGCGCAAAATCATACTTGACGAAACCGAACGCAAGCGCGCCAACAGATAATCGCCTTTAGGGCGCATATCCTAATTGTTTAATATCAAACGTATGCAGCCATTTACCATAAAATTGCGAGGCAAGATTGAGACCGTTGACCATCCTTGGGTGATGGGCATACTCAACGTTACTGACGACTCGTTTTACGGTGGGTCGCGTGCTTTTGATGAAGAAGCGGTGGCGACGCGCGTGCGTACGTTGCTGGACGAAGGTGCCGATGCCATAGATGTCGGCGCATGTTCGACGCGCCCCGGATGTGCATGTGTCACGGCCGAGGAAGAACGTCGCCGCTTGGATATGGGGATGCGCGTGTTGCGGTCTATAGACTCGCATGTACCGGTAAGTGTGGATACCTTCCGCGCCGATATTGCCCGCCATTGCGTCAAAGACCTCGGAGTGGATATAATCAACGACATCTCCGGAGCAGGCGATCCGGAGATGGCACAAACGGTGGCCGAACTCGGCGTCCCCTATGTGCTGATGCACATGCGCGGCACTCCCTCGGATATGCAACGGCGCACCGATTACGGCGAAGACGTGGTCGCCTCGGTACTCACCGAGATGTCACGCAGTTACGAACGCCTTGTATGCGCCGGGGTAGGCGATATTATTATTGACCCCGGATTCGGATTTGCCAAGACGCTTGAACAGAACTACGAGCTTATGCGCCACTTGGAAGCATTTGCCGTATTCGGACGTCCTATTTTTGTAGGCATATCACGCAAAAGTATGATTACTCGCCTTTTGGACATACCTACCGATGCGGCGCTCAACGCCACAACGGCGCTCAATACCATTGCCTTGGAACGGGGCGCCGCGATACTGCGCGTGCACGATGTGCGCGCCGCCAAACAGGCCGTGACCATATACGAAGCTGTCTACGGACGACTTTGACTGTATTCATCTCTACTCACCTCCGCTTTATTTGACTGCTTATGCCGGAATTTGGAATTAAAGACGCAATCGATATACTGATCGTAGCGGTATTGCTGTACTATATTTTCCGGCTTATGAAAGAGTCCGGCACCATAAACATATTCTATGGTGTGATGGCGTTCATAGCCGTATGGGCGGTGGCCAGTGAGGTCTTTGAGTTACGCCTGACCGGGTCGATACTCGACCAATTTGTGTCCATCGGCCTATTGGTGCTGGTCATTATATTCCAAGATCAAATAAAACGTTTTCTTATCGATTTGGGTAGCCATCGACGGTGGCGCTTTCTGCACAGGCTCTTCAACCATCGCGATGATGCCGATGCGGTCAACCTGCGCGCCGAAATTATGCCCATTGTGTATGCATGTATGGCTATGTCCAAGACCAAAACCGGAGCGCTGATTGTTATACAGCAAAATATGTCTTTGGAATCTATCGCCAAAAGCGGAGATATAATAGACGCGGCCATCAATACGCGCCTTATCGAAAATATCTTTTTCAAGAACTCGCCGCTGCATGACGGAGCAATGATTATAGCCAATCACCGCATAGTCGCTGCCGGGTGTATCTTGCCGGTGAGCCACGACAACAGTGTGCCACGTTCGCTTGGCCTGCGTCACCGTTCGGCTCTCGGTATAGCTCAGGAGACGGACGCTATAGCCGTAGTCGTCAGCGAAGAAACGGGCTATATTTCAGTGGCACATCGCGGCGCCTTGCGTGTCAAGTTGTCCACGGCCGATTTGGAGAAAATTCTTTACGAGGGAATGTCGCACGAATAATCACCATCCGACATATATATGGTGGTGTGTCATAATAGCGAATTATTGTAGGAATGCAATCCATTGCGCTCGCAGCGATTTTGGGCAATACTGTATAATGCGCATGGAATCATCATTTTACCCTGCTACTCGGCATGCGCAATGTGTTGCGCCCCTGCCGGCCCTGCCATTTTGACACACCCCACTTATTGCTATGATAATTGGATAGTTGGGTGTAATAGCGATTATGAACGCAATGGCTGCGGCTATTGCGGGTTATCCGAACGCGGCTGCGAGCTCATCGAATCTTGCGGCGTTCTCCGTCCCGAACCGGGCGACCGAAGCGCGAGCCTGTGCCGGAGTCTTTTCGACTTGCGGATGGCTTTTACTATAGAACTTGTCGGCGTAGCAGACAAGCCGCTCCAGCAGCGTCTCGGGCATATAATCGCCCGGAGGCATAGGCAGGTTGTACTCTGCAATATCCTTGGCTGTAATGCCTGTTCCGGTGTGCCTTTCGGCCACACGAGCAAGCCATTCGGGAGCGCCGGCCTTGCGGAGCATAGCCGCTCCGAGAATGCCGTGGCGCAGATAGTGCTCTGTCCCGTGGCAATGGATTCCGGGAGCATCGGTGGCAATAATACCTATGTCGTGAAGCATAGCCGCGGCTACGATGTCTCCGTCGGCCAGGGGTAGGGCATGGGCGTGCGCAATCTCAAGCGCTTTTCGTGCCACTTGCAGGCTGTGCGTCACCAATAACTCTTTGAGCTTCTGCGTCTCGCTGTCGGTGGCGCTATAGGCATTATCAATATACGCCATATAGTCCACCGTCGATGGCGGTAGACCGTATGGCGTATATCGTGTGTCGGTAGTGGTCGGCATCAAAGCACGGTGTTCCAGCCGTGTACATCCTCGATTTCGCCGTATTGTATGGCGCGGAGGGTGTTGTACAGCTTGGTGGTGACGGGGCCGGGCTTGCCGTCTTTGGCGATTACGTACTGGTGGCCGGTGTCAAGGTCGTCTACGCGGTGTATGGGCGAGCATACGGCGGCTGTACCGCAAGCGGCAGCCTCTTGTACTTCGGCTAATTCTTCGACGGGGATGTGACGTGCTTCGACTTCCATACCCATGTCGCGTACCAGCTGCTGGAGGCTCATATTGGTGATGGACGGAAGGATGGATTCGCTGGCCGGGGTGATGTACTTGTTGCCCTTGATTGCGAAGAAGTTGGCCGGGCCGCACTCGTCGAGGTACTTCTTCTCTTTGGGGTCAAGGTAGAGCACTGCCGAATATCCTTTGTCGTGAGCCATACATCCGGCTTTGAGCGATGCGGCGTAGTTGCCGCCGGTCTTGAAGCGTCCTGTACCCTTGGGGGCTACGCGGTCATACTCGCGCGTGATGCAGATGTCTGTGACGCCGAATCCGGTCTTGAAGTACGGGCCTACGGGCGATACAAAGATGATAAATGTATATTCGGTGGCGGGGTTGACGCCTACGCGTGCGCTGATGCCTATTTCGAGGGGACGGATGTAGAGTGATGCGCCGCTGCCATAAGGCGGAATAAAGCGCTCGTTCAACTGTACGGCTTTGATGGTCATTTCGCGGAAAATTTCCATAGGTACGGGAGCCATCATCAGAGCTTCGGCCGAGCTACGCAGACGCTTGGCGTTTTCTTCGAGACGGAAGATGCGGATTTTTCCGTCGGCGCCGCGGAAAGCTTTGAGACCTTCAAAGATTTCCTGTCCGTAATGCAGGGCCGTAGCGGCGATGTGCAGATCTATTGTCGGCGACTGGGACACTTCGATTTCGCCCCATTTGCCGTCACGGTAGGTGCAACGTACGTTGTAATCTGTGGGCACATAGCCAAAAGGAAGCTTTGACCATTCAAGGTCCGGAATGTTGTTGCTCATATCGATTGTCTGTTAGTTGTTTTGATTGTTTTCTGTCTATGAAAGGTCTGCCGTGTCGGCAGCTTGTTCTAATCTTTAAGGAGATTTGACGTTGCAAATATAGACTATATTTTGATACGGTGCAACTTTGTTGATAGAATTTAACGGCCAACTCTCCAATGTCGGGCTCGGATGGTAGGCACAATGGCTATTCGGGCGGTCGGTCGGCGTTGTTGCGACGGATGTATGGACGGGCTATCTATGAATGTAGGGAGGGGAAATGCAGAAATTTCCACGCCTATATGCGTCGTGCACTGAATTACGGCGTATTTTTTGCGTCATTAAGATGTTGATGTATAGTGTTATGGCGATATCGGCCAAATTTTAACCGAAAAAAAGTTGCGAAAAAATTTGTCAGTTCCGGAAAAGTGCGTACCTTTGCAGTGCTTTTGAAAGCAACCTCGGGGTGTAGCTCAGTTGGTTAGAGTACGCGTCTGGGGGGCGTGAGGTCGCTAGTTCGAGTCTAGTCACCCCGACCAAAATCAAAAATTTCCCCCTTAAGCGGGTCTCCACTTGGAGACTCGCTTATTTTTTTGCGCTATGAGTTCTACAAAAAAGCAGGGGGCTGCGTCGAGGAGTCTTGCTCCTTACGAGAGAGTAAATAAAAAGCTGCCGATGGCGCACGCAATAATACGTGGCTATCGGCAGCGCAGATATGATACGGGTCAGATTGTACGTCAGTTATAGCAAGTAACCTTCGAAGTCTCCGCACTTTTCGAGGTCTTTGAACTCTCTGAAAACTTCGAGACCTCCGACATTTTCGAGGCGTTACTTGTTCTCGGCGACAAAGGCGGCGATGGTGGCGTCGGAAGCGCGGTTGAGCAGTTTTCCGTCGCGCCAGTCCAGGTCGGGATATGCTTCACGGAGGGGTTTGACGCATCCTTCGATGCCGCTACCGCCCGAGGTGGCGAATGGAACGAGTACTTTGTCTTTGAGGTTGTGCGCTTCCACGAAGCTGTTGATGATGTGCGGCGCTACGTACCACCAGATTGGAAATCCGATGTATACGATGTCGTACTTGGCTATATCGTCGCATGTGCGAGCCAGTGCCGGGCGCGAAGCCGGGTCTTTCATCTCGACGGTTGTGCGGCTTTGGTCGTTGGTCCAATCGAGGTCGGCATCGGTGTATGCTTGTGCCGGGGCGATTTCGAAGATGTCGGCATGTGCGGCTTTGGCGATGCGCTGTGCCACGGCGCGAGTGGTGCTTGTGGCGGAGAAATACGTCACGAGGACTTTTTTGTCGGTGTTGTTTTGCTGCATGGCATCCGATGTTTTGTGTTCTGTCTGACCGCAGGCGCTCAGCGACATCAGAGATGCCAAAGCGGCGGCGAAAAATTGGATTAGTCGGTTCATAATAAGTGTGGGTGCTTGTGTAGTTGTGTATTACTTGGATGTGCCGGCTGAATTCCGGCGTTTGCACGGGCGTTATTTTGTCGTAGATGAATCCTGTAGTGCGTCGTAAGTTGCGTCATCTACGGGCTCGAGCCACTCGTTGGAAGCACCTTCGGCCGGGACGGCGATGGCGATGTGCTGGAACCAGCTATCTGCTGTCGCACCGTGCCAATGTTTGACTTCGGCCGGGATATTGACTACATCGCCCGGATGCAACAGTTGCGGCGCTTTGCCCCATTCCTGATACCATCCGGTGCCGCCTACGCATACCAGGATTTGTCCGCCGCGGTGGTGGATGTGCCAGTTGTTGCGGCAACGCGGCTCAAAGGTGACGTTAGACATCGACAGTGGCTGTCCCAATAGCGGAGCAAGGTAGCTGTTGCCGATAAAATACTTGGCGTAGGCCGTATTGGGCTCGCCTATGGGGAATATTTGGTTGTCGACGGGGCGACCTTGTGTGAATTCTTCGCCAAAGACGTCGGCTACGGCCTGCGCAGCACGCCAACTTTCCATAGCGCCGACCTTAGCGGCCGGGACGGCGGGGATGGCGTGCAGTTGGTCATCGGTGACGCCCATATTGCGGGCGCCGCTGACGTGTGCTTTGAGCTGCGGGGCGCAGCCCTCAAGTGCCGAAAGAGCGCCGATGGTGGCCATCTCGCGCTCGGCGAAGGTGAGGATGTCACGGGCAAAGATGTCGCCGAAGAGGTGGGCTTTCAGATAGTAGTCCTCGGAGGCATCAAAGGCATAGGTGAAGGGAGTACCGCCGCATAGACGGGTTTGTACTTGTGTGCCTTGGCTGAGCGCATCGTAGTCGGCCGGCAGTGGTGAAGCATCGCGCCCCGGGGCGTCTTGGATGCCGCGCTCGGTACGCCGAGCTATCACCGATTGCAATGTGACGAGGGCGTTGAGACTGCGAGGAAATCCGGTGTATGCATACAACTGTGCAAACACTTCTTTGAGGGAAGAAACGTCGATGCCGTTGTCCAAGGCATTGCCGATAGCGCCGGCAAGACCGTCCATATCGCCGCGAGCCTCGAAGGCGGCCACGGTGACGATGCTTTGTTGTCGTGTGTCCAATGTTTTCATAATGTTATCGTTAGCTACGCATTCGATAGAGGAGGCGGCTACCGCCAGCGCTATGGCAATGTGTTTCATGTGGTGATGTTTTACATTATTATATAATAGGCGGAACTTTTTGCCCGACAACCGGAGGGCGAGTCGGGTGTAATTGCTCCTTTCCCTTTCGGTGCAAAATTACGACGAGTATTCAGGCATCGCAATACCTTTATTGCCGAATTTATTGCCTATTTTTCGGCAGGCTTTGAGGTGGGTCTCTCGTTTGTTTGTGATAGAGGTCGGCGGCTCGATGATGCTACGGCGACAAATCCGGTGTGACAATGTATGACAGCGCTTGCCCATCGTCGTTGGTACTTAATCTTAGAGCGCGCGAATACGGGCAAACGGGCGTACGGTCTTAGTAGTTAGGGGTGTAAGTCGCCGTGAGAAGCCGATGTCCGTGTGTGGCCGCGACTTTGGCACAGAATATGCTAATACTAATTTTACAAAAAAACGAAAATCAATTAAATAACTCACATAAAAGTTTGAACTATGAACGTTAAACCTCTTGCCGACCGCGTAATTATCCGCCCCGCACAGGCAGAAGAAGTTACGGCTGCCGGTATCATCATCCCCGATTCCGCAAAAGAAAAACCGCTGAAAGGCACTGTCATCGCCGTAGGTCCCGGTACCAAAGACGAAGTTATGGAGCTGAAAGACGGAGACACCGTGCTGTATGGCAAATACGCCGGCACCGAACTCGAAATCGAAGGAGACAAGGTGCTGATTATGCGCCAGAGCGAAGTCCTCGCTATCCTCGGATAAACAGGACGTACAATCATCCCAAATACGCTAAAAAAATCTACAATCATGGCAAAAGAAATCAAATTCAATACAGAAGCTCGCGAAGAGCTCAAGAAAGGCGTGGACGTATTGGCCAACGCCGTTAAGGTAACTCTCGGCCCGAAGGGTCGCAACGTCATCATTGATAAGAAATTCGGTGCACCGCACATCACCAAGGACGGTGTCACCGTAGCTCGTGAAGTCGAGCTGGAAGAGCCCATGCAGAATATGGGTGCCCAATTGGTCAAGGAAGTCGCTTCCAAGACCGGTGACGATGCCGGCGACGGTACCACCACGGCCACCGTATTGGCCCAAGCTATTGTCAACGTCGGCCTGAAGAACGTTACGGCCGGAGCCAACCCCATGGACCTCAAGCGCGGTATCGATAAGGCCGTTGCCACCGTGGTCGAAGGCATCAAGAAGATGGCTCAGCCCGTAGGCGACGACTTCAAGAAGATTGAAGACGTAGCTCGTGTATCGGCCAACAACGACGAGACCATCGGTCAGCTTGTCGCCGAGGCTATGAAGAAAGTCAAGAAAGAAGGCGTCATCACCGTAGACGAAGCCAAGGGTACCGAAACGACCATAGACATCGTTGAAGGTATGCAGTTTGATCGCGGCTTTATCTCGCCTTACTTCATCACCGATGCCGAAAAGATGGAATGTGTTATGGAACACCCCTACATCCTGCTCTATGACAAGAAGATTTCCAACCTCAAGGACATGCTTCCCATCCTCGAAAGCACAGCCCAGAGCGGCCGCGGCCTTCTGATAATCGCCGAAGACGTCGATCAGGAAGCCCTCGCCACACTCGTTGTCAACCGCCTGCGCGGATCGCTGAAGATTTGCGCCGTCAAGGCTCCCGGCTTCGGTGACCGCCGCAAAGAGATGCTCGAAGATATCGCCATCCTTACCGGTGCCACTGTAGTGAGCGAAGAAAAAGGTATGCAGCTTTCGGCCGCTACCATCGATATCCTCGGTACTGCCGAAAAGGTTACGGTGAACAAGGAGAATACCACCATCGTCAACGGTGCCGGCAGCAAGGACAATATTGCCGCACGTGTCGCCCAGATACATGCCCAGATCGAGCAGACCAAGAGCGACTACGATCGCGAGAAACTGCAGGAGCGTCTGGCCAAACTTGCCGGCGGTGTAGCAGTACTCCATATCGGTGCACCCAGCGAGGTGGAAATGAAAGAAAAGAAGGATCGCGTAGACGACGCCTTGAGCGCTACACGTGCCGCCATAGCCGAAGGTATTGTCCCCGGTGGCGGTGTCGCTTACATCCGCTGCATCCCCGCACTGCGTGCCCTCAAGGGTGCCAATGACGACGAGCAGACTGGTATCGAGATTGTGCTTCGCGCTATCGAAGAGCCTCTGCGTCAGATTTCGGCTAACGCCGGTGTCGAAGGTGCTGTTGTGGTACAAAAGGTCAGCGAAGGTACAGGTGACTTTGGATACAACGCTCGCACGGACACGTACGAAAATCTTCACGCTGCCGGTGTTATCGACCCGGCCAAGGTTACGCGCGTAGCTTTGGAGAATGCCGCTTCTATCGCCGGAATGTTCCTGACGACCGAATGTGTCATCGCCGACAAGAAAGAAGAGAACGCTGCACCTGCAATGCCCGCTGCCGGTATGGGTGGCATGGGCGGTATGATGTAAGCCCCGAAATCCGCATAGACGCCGCGGCCTGAGGCTGACGGTAGTCTTGCTAAGAGAGCTGCTTCCACGTATGTGGAGGCGGCTCTCTTTGCTTTTGGCAGCATAGCGGCGACCGAAGGTAAGGCGGTGAGTCGCGAAATCGGACGATGTATATACACAAAAACAACGCAGCGGATGATGCTGAGCACCATCCGCTGCGTTGTTGTCTTTCGAAAAATGGATTATTTGAGTGCGTCCTTGACAGCGTCGTTCGGAACCATTTCTTCTTTGAAGACGTAGGCGCCGGTCTTGGGGGACTTGACCATTTTGATGACCTTGCTGTATGTACGGCCTTCACCTTTTTGCAGGGAGGCCACTGTTTTCTTTGCCATATCTTAGGTGGTTTGGGTGCGTATAGGTGAGGGGTGTTATTTAATCTCTTTATGAACGGTCACGCGCTTCAGAATGGGGTTGTATTTCTTGAGTTCGAGGCGCTCTGTGGTGTTCTTGCGGTTCTTTGTGGTGATGTAACGGGATGTGCCGGGCATTCCGCTGGCTTTGTGTTCGGTGCATTCGAGGATGACCTGCACGCGATTACCTTTTGCTTTCTTTGCCATCTTCTCTTATATTTTTAGAATCCAATGATTTTGATGTCGTTCTCGGTCAGGTAGCCTTTTTCAGCGGCCTGAATCATAGCGGCGTTGAGGCCTAATTTGTTGATGGTGCGCAGTCCGGCAGCGGAGATTGTCAGGCTAATCCACATGCCTTGTTCTACCCAGTAGAATTTCTTGGTGAACAGGTTGACGTTAAAACGGCGTTTGGTGCGACGTTTCGAGTGCGATACGTTGTTGCCCGTGATAGCTTTCTTGCCGGTGATTTGACAAATCTTTGACATGGCTGTTAATGGTTTATCGTGTTCGGTGTCTGTTTATTGTTGTCTTTGAATGTCTTAGCGGCGTGCGTTCCGTCTCATATCACCTGTGGGCGCATCTTTCCCACCGGCTTTTTCGGAGCCGCCGTAAAACAGGATGCAAAGTAACGACTTTTTTCGTTATCTACCAAATATTTCCACCTTTTTTTGCCTGAATGGCCAAAAATAATTTCTTGGGGCTTGCCTGTAATGCGGGTGGGGCTTGTCTGTGGTGTCGGGGTGTCTCGATGCAGGCCCGGATACGGTCCGGAGGGGTGTCTCTGCGGTGTTTGGCGCGATAATTGCTGGCTTGTTTGAGGTACGGCGGATGTCCCGCCGTGATCGTACACTTCAACAGCTATCGTACAATGTATATCGCATCCCGAAAGCACAAAGAGAATATCGCCGAATACTTGTTGTATATGTGGCAGATAGAGGATATTATCCGTGCCTACAACCTTGATATTGACCATATAGAAGAGTCCGTAATCCGTCCCATGGGGCTTGATGAAGAGCGGGCGCATGCTTTGCGTGAGTGGTACGTGTCACTCATTGATATGATGAGGCGCGAGGGTGTGGAGCGTTCGGGTCATTTGCAAATCAATCGCAATACGTTGGGACAGCTTGTGGACTTGCATCGGCGTCTGTTGTCGAGTGACAAGTATGCCGAGTATAGTGCTCAGTTGTACAAGACATTGCCGTTTATAGTCGAGTTGCGTGCCAAGGGTGGAAAAGCTCCGGTCGGCGAGTTGGAGACGTGTTTCAATGCGCTGTACGGGGTGCTGATGCTAAGGCTGCGCGGCAGGGAGATTTCCAAAGGCACGGCTGATGCTGTGGCTCAGATTTCCAAACTTTTGGCGATGCTTGCCGGATATTATAAGCTCGACCGGGATGATAAGCTTGAGTTTTGATGAGCGTGCTGCTGTCTCACGCAAGTTATATCTACTATTATAGCCATAATAGTTGTTATGACCATTATGGTTATTCATCGGCTATACTGCGTGTAAGAGCCTGTTGAAGCAGCTGTCAGACGTCGATGCGGCTGGCGGTGGCCATTTCGTCGTATTCTCCCCAGTCGGGGTCGTTCTCGCATGTGATTTCCAGTGGCATCAGCGGCAGCTGCGCCAGGGCCTCGTTGAGTTTGCGTCCGAAGATATTGGTGCTGGCGGTGTAGAATACCCATTGACGGCTTCCGTCACCGGTGTATATGCCTGTGAGCACGGCTACGGGGTCTTTGTCGAAGGTGTCGGCCAGGGCATCGGTGGCTTGTTCCATGAGTTTGGAGTCTTCGATGCCGGGCATGTCGTGACCACCGTATTTCCAGGTGATGGTTACGCGGATGCTGAAGCGAGGGTTGGTACGGAATTTTTCGATGTCGGCACGTCCGGTGACCAGGATATCATATCCTTCGTCGCTGACGGTGGGGCATGTCCAGTATTCTCCTTTCATAAAACTTAGGTAATTTGGAGTTTGAGGCTTTAGTGGCTATTTTTAAGTCCCTAAGGACCTTAGGGACTCTAAGAACCTTAAGGACATTAAGATCGAAATGTGCTGCATGAGACTATTCTATTATCCGAGGACTTAGACCATGTCGAGAAAATAGATGAAGCGAAAAGGACGGCGGGCGGATGTAAGCCGGGTTCTGTAAGCCCTCGGTATCCCGCGTGGGGACCGGACGGGGCCATGCACGTCATTTATCTGAGCGCCGTGTTGCCACGAACGCTTTAGCAGTCTACCCCCCGGCAATGGACGAGCAGCCCTTAAATGCCGGTATATTTGACCTTGCAACCCATAAGGTGTGCGGCGAGTCATGTCACCATGTCTCCCGGTGGGCTCTTACCCCACCTTTTCACCATTGCCGACGTTGTCGGCTGTTATTTTCTGTCACACTACTCTGCCGTTTCCGACAGCTTGCCGTTAGCAAGTATGGTGCTCTGCGTTGCCCGGACTTTCCTCACGTCTACGCAGGTCGGCCTCGCGGCTTCTCTGCCGGACGAGCGACGCGCCTCTGCCCGTCGTCGTTTTCTCTTCGTCTATGTGTTTGGCGTCTGTTTAGACGTATCCTTTAATGATGCCGCGTTTGCTGTTGCGGACAAACATGATGATTTCGTCGCGTTCGGGGGTGGCCGGCAGCTCGGCTTCGATGCGGGCGACGGCGTCTGAGACGTTCAGTCCCGAGAGATAGAGGTAGCGGTATATGTCCTGTATCTCGCGTATGGTGTCGCTGGAGAAGTTGCGTCGGCGCAGGCCGATGCTGTTGATGCCGGCGTAGGATATGGGTTCGCGTGCGGCTTTGACGTATGGGGGCACGTCTTTATTGATGAGTGCGCCGCCTTGTATCATGATGTGCGAACCCAGGTGGCAGAATTGGTGTACCAGTGTTCCGCCGCCGATGATGGCGTAGTCGTCTACGATGACTTCGCCGGCCAGTTGTGTGGCGTTGGAGATGATGATGTTGTTGCCTACGCAGCAGTCGTGGGCGATGTGCGAGTACGCCATAATCAGGCAGTTGTTGCCCACGACGGTGCGGCCTTTGGAGGCTGTGCCGCGGTTGACGGTGACGTATTCGCGCAGGGTGGTGTTGTCGCCGATGACGGCGTAGGTTTCTTCGCCTCTGAATTTGAGGTCTTGAGGTATTGCGCCTATGACGGCACCGGGGAATATGGTACAGTTGCGGCCTATGCGTGCGCCTTCGAGGATGGTGACGTTGGAGCCTATGCGTGTGCCTTCGCCGATTTCGACGTTTTGGTCAATGGTGACAAAGGGGTCGATGACGACGCTGGGGTGTATCTTGGCTGCGGGATGTACGTATGCTAAGGGTTGTTTCATTTGTTCTTGATGATTTGTGCCATAAATTCGCATTCGGCCACGAGTTTCTCGCCTACGAAGGCGCGGCCTTTCATGACGGCGCATCCGCGACGTAGCTCGGTCATGAAGGACACGTGGAATAGGAGTGTGTCTCCGGGGACGACTTTTTGGCGGAATTTCACATTGTCTATTTTCATGAAGTATGTCGAGTAGCGTTCTGGGTCGGGCACGGTGCCGAGCACGAGCAGTCCGCCGGTCTGGGCCATGGCTTCAATCATGAGTACGCCGGGCATTACCGGTTCCTGGGGGAAGTGCCCTTGGAAGAATGGTTCGTTGGCGGTGATATTTTTCACGCCCACGATATAGCTTTCGCTGCGTTCGATGATTTTGTCCACCAGCAGGAAGGGGTAGCGGTGGGGCAGTAGGGCGCGTATCTGGTTGTTGTCCAGTATGGGGGTGGCGTTGGGGTCGTACACGGGCGCTATGGCGTCCATACGGCGCACATCGCGGCGCAGTTTCTTGGATAGTTGGGTGTTGATGGTGTGTCCGGGGCGTGTGGCGATGATACGGCCGCGTAGCGGGGCGCCTATCAGGGCGATGTCGCCTATGATGTCGAGCAGTTTGTGGCGTGCGGGTTCGTTTTCGTGCGTCAGGGGTGTCTCGTTGATGTATCCGTACTCGGTGACGCATTTGTGCTGTACGCCCATGATGTCGGCGATATGGTCCAGCTTGTCTTGGCTCAGGGGCGAGTCGTAGATGACTATGGCGTTGTCGAGGTCGCCGCCCTTGATGAGGTTGGCGGCCAGCAGTTGCTCTATCTCGCGCACGAACACGAAGGTACGACTGGCTGCAATTTCGTCGGCGAAGTCGCTCAGGTGTTCGAGGCTTGCGTACTGGTTGTGCAGTACGGGTGAGTCGAAGTTGATCATCACATCGGCGGTGAATTCTTCGTCGGGTAGTACTATGATTTTGGAGCCTGTTTCGGGGTCGGAGACCTCTATTTTGTGGCGGACGACAAAGAATTCTTTGTCGGCATCTTGTTCTTGGAGTCCGGCTTGGGCTATGGCGTGGGTGTATATTGCGGCGCTGCCGTCCAGTATGGGCATCTCGGGGCCGTCCACACTGATGAGTACGTTGTCTATTCCGGAGGCATAGAGTGCGGCCATGGCGTGCTCTATGGTGCTGACGGTGATGTCGGGAGCGATGCCGATGACGGTGCCGCGGCTGGTGGCTACGACGTTTTCGGCCACAGCGGGTATTATTGGCCGATCTTCGAGGTCGACGCGTTGGATTTTGTATCCTGTGTCTTCGGCTGCGGGGTTGAAGGTTGCCGTGATATTGAGGCCTGTATGCAGCCCTTTGCCTTGGAGCGTAAAGGGCTTGGCGAGCGTGAGCTGTTTCATTGTGGCGTATATGGTGTTATATATTGTTTCGTACTTGGGTTACTGTTGCTTGGCGGATTTTTCGAGGGCGCCGACGCGGTCAAAGAGTTGGCCCAAGCGGCGTATGTATGCGGCTTGACGGGCAAATTCGCCGGCGGGCACTGCGGGGTATCCCATGATGCGGCTGCCGGGGGCGACGTTGTTGGGTACGCCCGACTGGGCGCCTATTTGTGTGCGGTCGCCCACGGCGATGTGCCCGGCGATGCCCACTTGTCCGCCCACCATGCAGTGGCTGCCTACGTGTGCACTGCCTGCTATGCCGGCTTGTGCGGCCACCACCGTGTGCTCGCCTACGGTGACGTTGTGTGCCACCTGTATCAGGTTGTCCAGCTTGGTGCCGCGGCCTACGCGGGTGGCGCCCATGGTGGCGCGGTCCACGGTGGTATTGGCTCCTATTTCGACGTCATCGCCTATCTCGACGATGCCCATTTGGGGTATTTTATGGTAGACGCCTTCGCTGTCGGGTGCAAAGCCGAAGCCGTCGGCTCCTATGACCACGCCGGCATGGATGATGCAGCGTGCTCCGATATGGCATCCGGGATATACGCGGCTTCCGGGGTAAAGCACGGTGTCTTCGCCTATGACGGCGCCGTTGCCTACGTACACTTGGGGATAGATCTTGGCGCCGCGTCCTATGACGGCGCCTTTGCCGATGTATGCAAATGCGCCGACGTATGTCTCCTTGTCTATGGCGACGTCCTCGGCTATGTAGCTGGGCTGCTCGATGCCGACGGGGTGCTGTGTCATGGCTGCAGCGGCCATTTCCATGAGCTTGGTGACTGCGCCGTAGGGGTCGGCCACGCGTATCATGGTGGCTTGTACGGGACGCTCGGGCACGAATGTATCGGCCACGAGCACTATCGACGATTGAGTGTCGTAGATGTAGTGTGTGTATTTGGGATTGGCAAGAAAAGACAGTGCGCCGGGATGCCCTTCTTCGATTTTGGCAAAGGTGCTGACTGCGGCTTTGGGGTCGCCGTCAACGGTACCGCCGATAAGGGCTGCTAACATTTCAGCTGTAAATTGCATGTGTCAAGTCGTGTATGATTCATATGAATGCGACCGCAAAAATACGCAAAATAAACGATATAGCCAAATCGGCCTCACAGCGTGCGCTGTGAGGCCGATTTGATGGCGAGCTTGGACTATTGTGCTAATGGGAATAATGGGAAAGATGAGAATAATGGGAATAATGGGAATAATGGGAAGGATGTCATACACCCATAGCTCCCATAGCTCCCATAGTTCTCATAGTTCTCATAGTTCTCATAGCTCCCATAGCTCCCATAGCTCCCATAGTTCCCATAGCTCTCATAGTTCTCATAACTCCCATAGTTCTGACATTCCACATTATTTTCATTCCCATTCGATTGTGCTCGGCGGCTTGGAGGAGACATCGTAGCATACGCGGTTAACGCCGCGCACGCTGTTGATGATGGTGTTGCTGACGTCGGCCAGGAAGTCGTAGGGTAGGCGCGCCCAGTCGGCAGTCATGGCGTCCGTGGAGGTAACGGCACGCAGGGCCACGGCTTGTTCGTAGGTGCGTTCGTCGCCCATGACGCCGACGCTTTGCACCGGCAGCAGTATCACTCCGGCTTGCCAGATGTCGTCGTACAAGCCGTACTGACGCATCTTGGAGATGAATATATCGTCGGCGTCTTGCAGTATGCGCACCTTCTCGGGGGTGACTTCGCCCAGTATGCGTACGGCCAGGCCGGGGCCCGGGAAGGGGTGGCGGCGTATCAGGTGTTCGGGCATGCCCAGCTGCCGTCCGACGGCGCGTACCTCGTCCTTGAAGAGCGAACGCAGCGGTTCGCACAACTTCAGGTGCATTTTCTCGGGCAGTCCGCCGACGTTGTGGTGACTCTTGATGGTGGTGCCGGTGATGCTCAGCGACTCTATGCAGTCGGGGTATATTGTGCCTTGCGCCAACCATTTGACATCCTTGATTTTGCGGGCTTCTTCATCGAAGACGTCGATAAAGCCCTTACCGATTATTTTGCGCTTGGCCTCCGGGTCGGTGATTCCGGCCAGTTCGTCGAAGAATTTGGCCGAGGCATTGACGCCTATGACGTTGAGGCCCAGCCCTTGGTAGTCGCGTAAGACGTTGGTGTACTCGTTTTTGCGCAGCATTCCGTGGTCTACGAATATGCAGGTGAGGCGGTCGCCGATGGCGCGGTTGAGCAGTACGGCGGCCACGGACGAGTCCACGCCTCCGCTCAGTCCGAGTACCACGCGGTCATCGCCTAATGTCCGGCGCAGGCTTTCCACGGTGCTGTCTATGTACGATGCGGGAGTCCATTCGCGACGCGAGCCGCAGATGTCCACCACGAAATTCTGCAGCAATTGTATGCCGCAGGTGCTGTGGAACACCTCGGGATGGAATTGCACGCCCCAGCATCGGAGGCCTCGGCGGCGATAAGCGGCCACGTGTACTTTGTCGGTGGAGGCTACTATATCCATGCCTTCGCCGACGGCGGTGATGGTGTCGCCGTGGCTCATCCATACCTGTGCGCCGACCTCGATGCCGGTCATCAGCGGATCGGAGCTGTCCACTTCGCTGAGGATGGCACGGCCGTATTCGCGAGTGGAGGCCGGTTCGACGCGTCCGCCGCGCTGATAGGCCATCAGTTGGGCGCCGTAGCATATGCCCAGTACCGGGTAGCGCGACACAAGGGCCTCGGTGTCAACCTTGAAGGCCTTGTCATCGTATACCGAGAAGGGGCTGCCCGAGAGGATGACGCCGATGACATCGGGATCGTCAGCAGGCATACGGTTGTAGGGGAGAATTTCGCAGTAAGTGTCGAGTTCGCGCAGGCGGCGGCCTATAAGCTGTGTCGTCTGCGACCCGAAATCGAGAATAATGATTTTTTGTGGCATCGTCTTTTTTGTGGATGATGTAGCGGTGATTTTTAGATAGTGCAAAGGTACGCTTTTTTTGCGAGACCCCGAAAGACTCCTAAGGACCCTAAAGTCCCTAAGGTCCTTAAGGTCCTTAAGGTCCCTAAAGCCCCCAAAGCCCCATCGTCCTCCGCCCATGCGTTGCGCAGCCCATCCCACATTAAAAAAAACAGAGCCCGCTAACCTCAACGGTCGGCGGGACTCTTAACTAATTCAGGTACGAATTCTATACATCCGGCCATTTAGGCCGGAGATAGCCCTTACTTTTGTTCTACATTTCAGGTTAGTCAATCACGTCAGCGCATCACTGCGCCTTCATATCAAAATCAATCAGTTGTTTTTGGAGAAGGGCAGGGGCGCTTGGCCGGACTTGCCGACCTGTATGCGCCTCTGTCGCGGGGGATGCCCATGCTACTTCTTGACGATGCGTATGGGCGTTTGTTCGTTGATTACAATCATATACACGCCGGAGGCCAGTGTGGAGACGTCCACGCTTTGGGTGTAGCTGTCTTCGCCGGCTATGCGTGCCACTTCGGCGCCGGTGCTCGAGAATACGCGGATGTCGCGTATAGCCTCGGGGCTGGTGACGGTCACCTCGGTGGTGGCCGGTACGGGGTAGGCGCTCAGGCTGTAGCCCGTGGCGTCACCTATGCCGGATGTCCCGGCGATGGTGGCGGTGGCGGTGGTGTTCGCACTCTTGCTTATGCGTGCATTGGTGGAGGCGTACACGGCCGTGATGCGGTACTTGTAGCCCGACGGGTTGGCGTTGGTGTAGTAGTACAGCACGCACTTGTGGTCGGTGGCGTAGTTGGCTTTTTCGCGCATGGCATAGCCTTTTTCACTCGGGCTGTCGGCGGCGGTAGTGCCGAATTTGTATTGTCCGGGCACTTGGCCGTTGGTGACTTCTACGGGATAGTAGTGGTAGTCTTCGCCTTGCTTGAGCAGCTCGAAGTTGCTAAGCGTCTTGTAGCTGCTGCCGCCGTCGGTGGAGACTTCGACGAGGAAGTACGACACGGGTTCGGAGGACTGAGCCGGCAGTGCGCGATCGAAGTCGAGGTCTACGCGGTAGGCGCCCTTAGCGCTGCCCGAGCCTTGGTAGGCGTAGGCATTGGCTGCGCCTATGGCTGCCGGGTAGTCGTTGTTGTCCACTGCGAAGTTAGCGGCGCCGTGGATGATGGAGCCGTCTTTCTTGCGCTTGTAGATGGGCACAATTTCGGCGGTGTATTTCTCCGAATCGAGGTTGTACTCGCCCGAAGCGGTCTTGCTGTACTCGAGGGTGAACGTGTGGTCGGCTTTTGTGACATCGGGCACGTTGTTCCATGCTTGTATGATGTTGCCGGACTTGTCCTTGAGCGACACTTCGTAATGGTCGACTATGACATCGGCGTTTTCGCTCAGGCCGTAATCGTGGTTGGTGCCGGGACGCCGCCATGTAATCTTCGAGTCAAAGTGTGTGATGTCGGTCTTGGCATTATTGTATCCGGTGGTGATGTCCAATGTCGGGGGTACATCGGGGTACTGCACGCTGATGTACAGGCGGTACTTGGCAAAGCGCACGCCCGGAACGTACTGATAGATGTATATGCAGTTCTCTTCCTTGTTATACTCGGCGCCGTACCAGCTTGCGTTGGAGTTGCCGGCGGTGAACCGGATGCTTTCGTCCAACTTGTTGGCTACCGTGGGCATGAGGTTGTCCTTGGAGGGCACGACGGTGGTGTAATTCTCGCCGTTCTTGCATTGTGCGATGTCGATACGGAAGTTGCCGGGGCTGTTGCTGTTGATAGTCGTGGAGTGTAGTACAAAGAATTCGTTGTTGTACGTGAAGGTCACGCCGCCGCACTGGGTGATATCGGCTGTGTTCGAGAACATCAGGGTGTATTTGCCGTTGGCGTCTACGTACCATGTGCCGATGCCGCGTACGGTCTGTATGAAGGCTTGGCGTCCGGCTACGGGGTAGGAATAGTTCTCGGTGGAAGCCAGTGTATTGATGTCGCGACCGAGGGCTGCGATTTCGCTGATGGGAGCGGTGAATTTGTCCACGGCTGTGGCGGTGCCGCCGTTCATCTTGATGCGGAAGACGTCAGCCGAGCGGTTCATGGACATCAGCAGGAAGCCCGTGCCGTTTTTGGCGTTGCCGCCGGCCGAGATGTAGTGTGTACGGTAGTACTGAAGACCTTTGTCGCACGCCAACTTGCTGCCGTTTTTGGCGTTGAAATCGGCTACTGCGGCCTTGCCGGCTTCCGAATTGATATAGTCGGTCTCCATATCGGAGAAGTGTTTGCCGTTGTATCTGAGCTCGGTCTCGCCGGTTTCGTTGCCATGTACGTATGCTGTCGGGCGGTAGAATAGTGCGTTTTCATCGGAGAAGGCTGCGGAGTGTGTGGCGCGACGCCATTTATTACCGCCTTCGTCTACGGCGACAAACTGGTTTTCAAGGCCCCAGGTGCCGACTTCGGTGTGGAGGTTGTCGCCGATGGTCTTGATGGTAGCTGCATCGGCACCGATAGATTTGATGCCGCCACCCCAATCGCTTTTATACTTTTCGGAAGTTACACCGCTGGGCAGATCCCAATAGTTATTGGGTATATATTTAAGTTGTGGTTTTGTTGCCGTTAGTGCTCCGGCGGCGTTGGGCTCGGTGCGTGCGGTCAGCTGTGCGATGTACCACTTGCCGTTGTAGTACTGAGCCTGACGGTATACATCGCCGGGGGCACCATATGCGCCTACCGGCGTCTTGGCGTTGGCAAACAGGCCTTTGGCCACTACTGCATCGGCGGGCTTACCGGCCTTGTTCCACTCGTCCTCGGTCATGATGGGGTAGTTGTATACGGTGTCGAGGACGTACGATGCTACGTCATCGGCGTGCTTGATGGTAGCGGATACCGATGTCGAGCGCGTGACGCTGCCGTCTATCCAATAAGCCACAATCACGTAGGAGTATGTGCCGTCTGGAAGGTTGGTGTCGATATACGAGCCGCCGTTGTAATTGTTCAGGATCTTGATACCGTCGCGGAATAATTCGTAGTGGTCGAGGTTCTCCGTCGAGGCCACTTCCCATGCCAGGGCGGCGGTGCGGCGTCCCTTATAGGTATCTACGGAAGTGAAGTAGGGGGCGGCGGAGGCCTTAGGCGCTACGGTGTTGGAGGTGACGGAATTGGTCTTTTCGCCGTCCTTGGTGGTGATGGTTTGGTTCATAGTGGCGCGTACCATCAGCGAGGTCTCCACGGTGACTACAACGCCGTTCTCGGTTTCCGAGCCTAAGGGCGAGTAGTTGGCCACGTCGTATTTGGTGGTGTTGGCGGGTATGGTGGCGAGGTCTTGTGTCGTGGTGGTGGCGGTGCCGCCGGCGGGTGTCTTTTTGATTACCTTGACCACGGTGAAGTTCTTGATTGTGCCGTATGCCGGGGTACTCCATTCGAGGTGTGCCGTGGCTGTGGCGTCTGTCGGGTCGATGGAGGCGGTCAGGGCGATGTTGCCGAAGCCGGCATCGTAAGTCGAGGCAGTGGCGTTTTGGGCGCTTGTGCCTTCGGCGTTGACGGCTATGATGCGGTATTTGTGCTGCTTGCCCGTACCGGTGGTCAGAACAAGTGTCTTTGAGGTGGCATTGCCGTCATATACCTTGGTTTCGGGCGAGTTGGTACAGTCGTACACTTGATACGAAGTGGCTTTGTCGGCTGCGTTCCATTTCAAGTCGACCTTCTGGGATGTGCCCTCCCACCTTGCCGTGGCGGTGAAGCCGGTAACGGTTGCAGGCCTGCGGTCGTCTTTGTACTCGACACGGACGATGCCGCCATCGGGGTCGACGCCGTAGAGCACCAGATGTCGATCGGCTTCCTTGATGTCGTAATCGCAGAAGGTGAAGCCTGCTTTGCTTATATCGTTATTCGAAACAGTCTGAGCGTCGGTGATAATATTCTTGCCGTTGGCCACGCCATCGGTGTAGTCGATGAGGGAGAGTTTGGGCGCAGTGGTGCCGCTTGAACAGTTCATATTCAAGGACAATTTGCGGCCTTTGAAGGTGAAGAATTTTTGGCCGGTGCCGTAAATAGTGCTTAATCCGTTGCCGGAGAGCTCCTCCTTTACGGATCCGTCGGCATTAAAGTGGATGCCGTATGTATTGTTGAAAGACGTAATCCACACTGTGCCGTCATCCATCGGGTCTATGCTGACGTTATTCCAGTCAGCGCCTAAGCTTTTGGCTAATTTGATTTCCTTGACGGAAGTCGTCTGCTTGTTCTTGATTGTGAAGACGAGCAATCGATCTATGTCGTTTCCTTTCGTTGCAATCATGTATATCCTGCCGTCATCGGGTGTACCCCATGCACCAAATCCTTGGTATGGATTAAGTCTTGGATTTCCTGAGCAGTCTACTCGGTTCTCAATTTTGTCATTGAAAAGGTATATTGGTGCACTTGAGGCACTACTCCAGCAATATATCTTGGTATTTTGGGTGCTGCTGCTTGGACAATTCATAGCAACGACCGAATTGCCCATACGGGTCATACCTAATAGTGCGGCATAGTAGCTCCCTCCTTCAGACCAGTCAATGGTATTGTCCACACCGTTCATGTTAGCTTCGCCTTCTTGGGCAAAAGTAGTGCTGTTGAGCACCTTAATCTTGTAGGATGATTTCGTGCCCATGTTGCCGTTTTGAGTCAACACCCACAATTGGTTGTTGAAAACGGTCAGACCGGCGGCACAAACATTGCCGTCGCCGGTGGTGTTGCCGTTGTTCGGCCACCAGGCGTTGACCGGGGAGGCGTTTTTCTTGCAGTAGGTGGTGGCCCCTGCGGGGATGGTGAAAGCCTCGGCGGAGGCTCCCACCGAGGAGCCGAGCGCCGTGATAAACGCCATCAGTGTTAAGAATGCATTTTTGAATCTCATATTATGAAATGTAGTTAATGTTTGTTCCGAGTTTTTCACGCTGTTCCGGTCCAAGCTGCTCTAAGCCATAGGTTGTCGAGGGGAAGCGTAGTGCTTTGTATAGTGTTTCATGCGTGCTTAGTCCTGTCTTGTCAGGAGCTGTCAGTCGGTGTCAGTCGATGTCGGATGTTGTCAGTCGATGTCGGTTGTCTTGCCCGGGCAAATGCGAGGACTTGTGCACGCGATGCCACGAATGTGGATGGATGCGTGCTCTGTAACTTTTTATGTGTGTGGTGTGCCGCGGGGCGGTCTTGTGGCAGCGGTGGCGGCGTTTGGTCGTGCGTGCCTCGGGCCTATACTCCGGGAGGTTGTAGAATGGCCTCCGGCTTGGAGGCTTTTTGATAATCGGTTCGCGGACGTTTTTGCCGTCCGTGCCCATAATGCAATAAAGTCAATGTATGTTATATCAAGCATTGAGCTTGATTTTGAGCCTGCAAAGTTAAGCATTATTCTGCAAATACAGCACAAAAAGTGCCAAAATAATGTGGAATGTTGAATTTTGAATGTTGAATTGAGCTAACGCCGAAGGTCGACCACTCATTTGTCGCTGCTCATTCGTGCATTGGGGACCTAAAGACCCTAAAGCCCTTAAAGTCCTTAAGGTCCTTAAAGTCCCGGGCCCTCAATTCCACATTCGACATTCCACATTATTCGAAGTTCCACATTATATAAACTGAGCTCCGCTAACCTCGGCGGTCGGCGGAGCCCTTAACAATATTGCATTCTACATTTCAGGTTGATCAATCAATCACTTTTTCAGTTGTTTTTAAGATGCGTGCTGCATCACTGCAGTACTAAGTAATTCTATTAATTACTTGCTTCTTAGGGCTTCACTCGCACAAGCGAGCGGTGGCCCTGCGAGCACGTGCCAACCTTGGTCGGCACGGCCGCATATATCAAAGTATCAATCACTTCTTAACGATACGCAGGGGGGCCTGCTCGTTGACTACGAGCATGTACACGCCCGGGGCCAGGGTGGAGACGTCCACGCTTTGGGTGTAGTCCTTTTCGCCGGCCACGCGTGCCACTTCGGCGCCCGCTGTTGAGAAGATGCGTACGCTTTCTATAGCCTCGGGGCTGGTGACGGTTACCGCAGTGGTGGCGGGCACGGGGTAGGCGCTCAGGCTGTAGCCGGTGGCGTCACCTATGCCGGTTGTCCCGCCGGTGAAGTTCTCGGCGTTGGTCGAGGCGGTCTTGCGTATGCGGGCATTGGTGGAGGCGTACACGGCCGTGATGCGGTACTTGAAGTCCGACGGGTTGACGTTGGTGTAGTAGTATAGCACGCACTTGTGGTCGGTGGCGTGGTTGGCTTTTTCGCGCAAGGCGTAGCCCTTTTCGCCGGGGGTGTCGATGCCGAATTTGTACGTATCGCTCCCGCCGAACTTGTAGTTGCCGGGCACTTGGCCGTTGGTGACTTCTACGGGGTAGTGGTGGTAGTCTTCGCCCTGCTTGAGCAGGTTGAATTTGTTAAGGGTGTTGAAGGTGGCGCCTCCGTCGGTGGAGTATTCCACGAGGAAGTACGACACGGGTTCGTTTGAATTGGCGGCTGTGGCACGGTCAAAGTCGAGGTCTACGCGGTACATGCCGGCGGCAGCGCCATTTCCGCTATAGATGTATGCTTTGGCTTCGCCTATGGCTGCCGGGTAGTCGTTGTTATCTACTGCGAAGTTGGAGGCGCCGCGGATGATATCGGTGTTGTTGCGCTTGTAGACAGGTACAATCTCGGCGATATACTTCTGCGAGTTGAGCACCATGCTGTTGTCGCCGGCTGACGGGTTGTAGTCAGGTTTGTATTCGAGTGTAAACACGTGGTTGGCATCGGCGACATCGGCGATGTTGTCCCACGTCTTGATCACGTTGTTGTCGCGGTCGCGGAGGGTCACTTCGTAGTGGTCTACTTTGATGTTGGCTGTTTCGGACATGCCGTATTCGTGGTCTGTGCCGGGACGACGCCAGGTGATTTTGGAGTCAAAGCGCGTGATGTCGGTCTTGTCTTCGCCGTTATATCCGGTGGTAATGTCCAATGTCGGGGGTACATCGGGGTATTGGTCGCGCTTGTACAGGCGGTATTTGGCAAATCGTATGCCCGGGACATACTGATAGATGTATATGCAGTCGTCTGCGGCGTTGTACTCGGCACCGTACCAGCTGCCGTTGGAGTTGCCGGCTTCGAATTGTGCGGTTTCGTCCAACTTGTTGCCTACGCACGGTATCAGGTTATCCTTGGAGGGCACGACATTGTCCGCGGTCTCGCCGTTTTTGTGTTGCGCGATGTCTATGCGGAAGTAACCGGGGTTGTTGCTGCGGACGGTAGAGCTGTGCAACACGAAGAATTCGTTGTTGTACTTGAAGGTCACACCGCCGCATTGGGAGACATCTGCCATGTCTGTATACATTAATGTGTAGTTGCCGGAGGGGTCTACATACCATGTGCCGATGCCGCGCACGGTCTGGATAAAGGCCCCGTTGCGCCCGGCTACGGGGAAGGCGTAGTTCTCGGTCGAGCCCCATGGATTTACAGGTTTCCCGGCATCTTTTCCCGAAGAATATACCATACCTTCGAGATTGGGAGTGAATTTCGTCACGTTCTTCACCGTGCCGTTTGTGTTAAAGCTAACTCGGTATAAATCAGCGCTCTTGTTCATGGCAAGCAGTGCGTAACCTGTGCCGCCTTTGATGCTTCCTCCTGCGCTTATGTAGTGGGTGCGGTAATGCTGGTCAGTGCTATTCCCATCTTTGGAAAGCTCAAGGAAGGTTTTGCCTCCATATGTAATCACTTCTGTTTCGCCGACACCATTCGAAAAGAGGTATTTCGTAGGACGGTAGAAGCTACCTTCCTTGCCTAAGTCTGACTGTGTTGATCGTCGGATTATAACCCCGTCATCATCCAAGGCGATGAATTGGTTTTCAAGGCCATACCATTTGCATCCGGTGGATTGTAGCCCGTCTGCATTGCCTATCGTTTTGATTGTGGCATTGTCGGCACTTATGACATAGGCTTCGCCCATCCAGGTATTTGTCCATATACTTTTATCTGTACCGGAAGGGGTCTGCCAGTATCCTCCGGGAATGGGGTTTAAATCACATGCCGTTAGTCTTGCCAAATACCATTTGCCGTCGTAGAACTGAGCCTGACGGAATGCATCGCCGGGAGCGCCGCCGCCGACAGGAGTCCTGGCGTTGGCAAAATTGTTTGTAGCAAGGCAAGCATCTGCGGGTTTGCCGGCGGCTTCCCATTCGGCTTGTGTCATGATGGGGTAGTCGTAGACGGTATCGAGGATGTACGATGTCACATCCTCCTTATACTGTATGGTGGCGCTGACGGATGTAGAGCGTGTGGCGTAGGTGTTGCCGCCTTCGGTGAAATAGGCCACAACGACATAGGTGTATGTTCCGTCGGGTAAGTCCGTATCGATGTACGAGCCGCTTTGGTAGTTGTTCAGAATCTTGATGCCGTCGCGGTACAACTCATAGCGCGTAAAGTTGTACGAGTTGGCCAATTCCCAAGACAGGGCAACGGTGCGACGTCCCGGGTAGGTGGTTACGGAGGTGAAGTGGGGAGCCTTGGCCGCCGTGGGGGTCACGGTGTTCGAATTCACCGTATTGGCTGTGCCATCTTTGGTGGTTACGGTCTGTCCCATCTTGGCGCGGACAAACAACGAGGTGGACACGCTATAGGTTACTTCGCCCTCGGTTATGGACGACAGCGATTGGAATTCGGGGATTTCGTAGGAAGTCTGAGTGGTTGGCAGTGTGGCCACGAGGACGTCTGACTCGGAGGTGCTGTTGTCGTTGACGGTCTTCTTGAGGTGCTTCCACAGCTCGTATTCCAGAAGTGTGCCGTGTGCCGGGGCGCTCCATTCGAGCTTGGCCGTGGATGTTTGGTCTGCCGGGTCTATGGTGCCGGTGAGGGTGATAGCGCCGAACCATACATCGTAGGTATTGGCGTAGGCATTTTGCGGGCTCTCGCCATCGTTGTTATATCCTTTGATGCGGTATTTGTGTTCCTTGCCGCCGCCTATGGCGAGGTCAAGTGTGCAGGATGTCTCGCTGCCTTCGTAGACCTTGACCGCCGAACTTTCGCCTGCGGTGTAATCAAACACTTTATAGCTCGTGGCCTTGGCATCGCCATCCCATTTCAGGTCTACCTTCTGTCCGGCGCCTTCCCAGCGTGCCGTCGCCGTGAAGTTCTGTATCTGCCCGGGAAGCGTACTTTCCTCGTTATATTCTACGCGCACGATACCACCGTCGCAATCCAGACCGTATAATACCAAGTGCTTGTCTGCCTTCTTAATCAAATAGTCGCAGCCGGTGAAGTTAATCTTGTCTTGTTTGTGATTGGACAGCTTTACAGCCTCGTCTTCAAGTATATTCTTTTGATTGTTCCCTACACCGGTAGTGTAATCGATGAGAGAGAGACCGGGCGATTCCCACGTGCTGGCGGTATAGTTCATACACAGGGCGAGTTTTTGGCCTTTGAAGGAGAAGTGGCGTTGACCGCGGCCTGGTTGTCCGTTCATGCCTGTGCCGTTGAATTCTTCAATCTTTGTGCCATCGGCTTTATAGTGGATGCCGTATGTGCCGGAATTCTTTACCCAAAAAGATCCATCGCTTTGGGGATCAATATATGCCATTCGGGTTGGGCGTGCGATGGTAATATTCACCGTTGAAGCAGAGCCAATGGTGCTGCCTCCTGTGATGGAGTGGGAGTTCATCGTGTCGTTGCCATCAGCGCCTAAGAAATACAGCTTGCCGTTTGAGGTGTCTCCGTAAACGCCAAAGCCAAAGCCGTATCTAACGCTTCCTATGCTTTTGACAGTAGGGTTGCCAATTTGAGTTGGATTGCTATAGCACTTCCATATATATATGTTTTGTGGTGTAGTACCCCAGGAGTTGCCGCCATGGGCGACGATACAATCTCCCATTCTGCGGATGCTCGAAATGGCATAACTTGTACTATTTGAGCCATCTGTAACTCCGGCATCTGAGGCTTTTATTGATTTTTTGAGCTCGAATGTCGTGCCATCTATAATTTGGATGGTGAAGCTCGATGCCGTTTGCATGCTTCCGTTTTGGACAACAACCCATACATAACCATATTGGTCGACAGCCATATCCACAGCTTTGATGTTGACTTCGTTGCTGCTATTTCCGCCGTTAGGCCACCAGGCGTTGACCGGGGCTGCGTTCTTCTTGCAGGAAGTAGTGCTGCCGGTCGGGATGGTAAACGCCTCGGCGCCGGCGGGCAAGGCCGAGGAGAGCGCCAGCACGAATGCCGTAAGAGATAAGACTATCCTTTTAAGTCTCATTTTGTTAGAATATTGTTTTTAGGTTATTATTATCGCAAATAGGGTGTATCGTGGCGGATTTCGCGCCCGGGAGTTGCGTTGTCGGCATCGGCTGTCGCAGTTGCGAGGAGGCCTGTCGCCGAGGGTGCCGTAGCCGTGCCCTTCGGGATATAAGGCGTGCGGCCGCGGCGTGAATAAGTTGCCGTTATTGTGTACGGATATTTAAGGTGTACATACGGTCTATTGGGGTTTATATATAGAGGATATTGACGCATAACGCCAATTTTCGGGGAGCAGTCAGCCACAAGAGGCATCATGTGCCGCGACGTATCCGCTGCGACGGCTGTGGCCGACTTTTACAAATATATTGCGTCCGCCAAGGTGCGGGAGCAATTCAAGACGGCGTGTGAGCGCTAACACACTTGCAGACAACGCCATATCTTCCATGCCTCCGGAGGCGCTGTATGACGCCCCGGTATCACGGTAATGGCATTAGTCCCGTTTTCGCTTGACTATGCAAAGATACGGAAATTGTCGCAATGGTTCGCGTTAAATCTGTATAACTTTATGGAAAATATTGCGCCAAAAATATTGCCAACAGCACAATGCACATCACCTCTTGTAGCCTCTTTTGTAACAATCATGGTGATGGGAACTATGGGAGCGATGGGAACTATGGGAGCGATACCATTGCTCCTATTATTCCCATTATTCTCACAGCTCCCATTATTCTCATCTTTCTCATCATTCCCGTTATTCTCAGAGTACCGCGCAGCTCATTCTGCTCCAGGGCAACCGCATCAAATTATGGCCGAGGCAAGGATTTCACGAAGGTAATCTT